>Ga0075158_10002935_pt1 | contig 12190 bp, 11 predicted proteins | sample JI91814BDNA_FD_70968 | JGI IMG/M metagenome (GOLD analysis project Ga0075158, IMG submission 70968) | Wastewater effluent complex algal communities from Wisconsin, to seasonally profile nutrient transformation and Carbon sequestration -... | ecosystem: Engineered > WWTP > Effluent > Algae... | reverse complement strand
AGCGACTGCGGCTCCTCTTACCGCGCTCGCTGGAGGAGAAGTCCGACTTCTCGGACCACCTCGACAGCGGTGCCACCATTGAGGACCTCGTTGAGGTCACCCTCACCGAGGCCCGCATCTGGCATGAGGGTCGTCTGGTTGCGCAGCGGGAGAAAAAGCTTCAGCAGGCCATCACACAGGCGCAGGGTCACCTCGAGCGCGCCGAATCCCCTCCCCAGGCTGCACCGGATGCGGAGCATCGCCGTTTTGCCCGCCGGTGGGTGCTGGAAGGACAGACTCGGTTCGAGGCGCTGCGAGAGAGCGTCGATCAGATTCGGGTCGCGGTGCTGCACGAGGGTACGGAGGCTCTAGCTGGTGCGCTGATGATCGCCGAAAGCCGGCTCGAGCGGTGCCGGCAGGACTTGCGTGTCTTGCACGACCGGGCCGGGGAGCCGGTGCCGCCGATGCTGCGGCCGCAGGACGAGCAGGTGCCGGTCCGCAAGGATGCGTCCCGGCGCGCGACTCAGTTCCGGATCCATGATGGCGCGATCGTGGAATGGAAGAGCGGGAAGCCGGATCCGGAGGTCGATGAGGATTTCGACCCGAGTGAGGAGGACTACAAGGTCATCCTCTCGATGGTGGTGCGGGTATCCGTGCGCGAGTTCGAGGACGCGGAGGCTGACGCGGGCCTGTCGGCGGAGGAGGTGCCGTCGCTCGGTCGAGCTTCCACGAGCCGCACCCGCATTCAGGGACTGCGCGAACTGGCCAATGTGCGGTTGCGGTACGCCGACCCCGCGTCGGGGGAGGAGATGGAAGTGCGGGTGCCGGCGGATCGGTGGCGCGATGGCAGTTGGCTGGATTCGCTGCCTGGTGTCGTGGATTTCGATCATCGCCGCGCGGGTCGCGAGGTCGTTCAGCGGGCCGTGATGGCCATCAGCACCGACATGGTCGATCGGGTCCTGGCGCGCTCGACGGGCTGGCACGAACAGGCCGACGGCGGGTGGGGATATGTCCACGCTCGAGGTGTCATCACGGCCGAGGGGCACCGGGACAGTGATATCTCCCTCGAAGCGGGTCTGGAGCTGTATGACCTGCCGGACCCGATCCAGGATCCTCAGCGGCTGCGGGTCTGCTTCCTCGAGCATTCGGCCACCATGATGGGGCGGCTGCCGGACCGTGTCGCCGCTCCGGTGCTGGGGCACGTCTATCGGACGGTGTTGGGCGCTCATCACTGCAGCGTCGCGCTGGTGGGGCAGAAGGCGACCTATAAGACCTCTATCGCCGCGAAGGCGATGAACCACCTCGGTGAGGCGTGGGGGGTGCGCCGGTATAGCTCGTCGATGTCCGGGCACGGCGACACCGACAATGTGCTGCGGCTGAAGCTGCACCGCGCCAAGGACGCCCTGTGCTTCCTCGACGACTTCGCGCCCAGCGACAACTGGGTCAAGGCGCAGCGGCTGATGGAAGACACCGCCCGGATGGTGTGGAATCAGGAAGCCCGGGGGCGGATGAGCCGCGACGTCAAGAGCACCCGGCCCGGTCACCGGCCCCGCGCCGCGGCCTTGATGACCAGCGAGGTCATGCCACGCCCGGGCTCGGGCGCAGACCGGCTGCTGCCCATTCCGCTCGCCCCGCACGATGTGTCACGAGAGGACCTCTTCCCCCTCGACGACGAGGAGTCACGGCACGGCCGGGCCCTCCTCGGCGCCTCCTTCATCCAGTGGCTGGCTCACGATCACCTGGCCCGCCGCAGCCACTATGGGCAGATCGCTGAGCAGTACGCCGAAGCCCTCGCTCACCGCGGCAACACCGACCGTGAGGGTGAAGTCCTCGGGCAGCTGTGGGCCGGCTGGATCGCCATGCTGGACTTCCTCACCCAGGTTGGTGCGCTCACCGACACCGAACGCACAGAATTTGCCTCGCGCGTCGACACCGGCCTGCGTCAAGCACTCGACGCGACCCAAGACCCCGACCAGCCCAACACCGTCGGTGGACGCATCGTCGAGCTACTGCGGCACGCGTTCGGACAAGGCCTAGCGCACGTCAACGACCACCGCAGCGGCGACTGCCCCGAGTGGCCCCTCGGAAGCCGTCTCGGGTGGCGACGCACCACCCTTGACGACAGCTACGCCGGGGCAACCCGCTACCGCTACGACCGGATGGGGATCCTCGCCGGCTACGTCTGCGCCGACCCGGGCCACCGCGACCGCGGGCGTGTGCTGATGATCGAGCGGACCGCGCTGGAATCCGTCCTCAAGGCCGCCAACGCCAGCCAGACCGAACAACTACTGATTGACGGCCGCACCGCCCAGGTCGCGCTCGCCGACCTCGGTGTGCTGCTGGTCGATCGCCCCCGCAGTGGGGGAGTGACCCGGTACACCCTGCCGTGCCGCATCCACGCTGAGGGGGGCGCCGACCGGCGTTTCCTAGTGCTCTGGCTGGACCAGATCTTGCCCGTCGACGACGACGGCGGTGACGGTGACATGGCGTTGATCCCTGAGCCCGGGCCCGGCGGTGACACCCCCTCACTGGAGCCGGCCCCGACCAGCACCGTTGTCCCCGCCGCGTTCGAGGACGCGGTCGGCGCGGCGGCCGGTGAGCGGTCACCACGCGTGGACGTCGTCGCCGGGAGCGTCTTACCGTCACCAGAGCAGACCTCGACGACGAAGGGAGAGGACGTGCCGGCGCCATACCGCTTCACCCCGCAGGGATACCCCGACCGGGATGGCGTCATCGGATGGAGCCAGCCCCCCTCGGCCGACGCGCCGCCCCAGCCGTGCGTGATCTGCCAGAGGAGGTGCGGGATGACCATCGAGCAGCTGAGCATCCACATCCCGTGCTGGGGCAACAGCACCGCCACTGAGCGGGTGGCTGCAACGCGTGCCGCCCCAGCCGTGTCGCCCCCGGCTCCCGCGCCCCGACAGCCGGTTCAGCACAACTCGGCTCCGGCCTCCGGCCCAGCCCCGCGTGGGGCCGCTGCCGTCGTCGACGTCGACGGCGTCTGGACCAGCGCCGGGCAGCACCTGCCTTTGCCAGCCGGCGGCATCACGTCGGTGGCGGATCTCTACGACCTCGGCCGGCGCCTGCAGCTCGGCACCCCAGTCCGCAAGGGATACACCGCCGACGGGCAGATCTGGGTCGGTGATCGCCTCGCAGCCCACCTCGGCATCGATGTCGAGGCAATCAAGGCTGCGCGGGTGACCCAACGCGACAAGGTCACCCACGAGGTCACCTCCACCGCGGGCGGAGTGCAGCTGGCCCGGACGCACGGGCTCTTCCTTGGGGCCCGTGACAGCCAGAGCTTGGGCCGGTGGACACGGCTATGGCGTGAGGGCGACCCGGACGGGGTCCGGCTGGCGTTGATCGCCGCGATGAACCCCGACCAGGACGAGCCGCGGCTGCTGGCCGGGAATCCCGATCCGGCGCACCTCGCGCGACGGATCGGTTTGCTCGCCGACGCGCTCGGATACCCCTTCCAGCACGGTGCGGCGTCCACGGGGCTGGACTCGATGACCGGGCTGAGGTCGAGGGATGAGCGAGAGCGGCTGTTCCCGCTCGTGGAGCCGGTGGCGCCGGCGATGCTGATCGTCGAGGACGACATCGATTGGTGCCGACCCCCCACCGAGGAGGAGGCTGGGAACGCGTGGTGCCATGGCTACGACCGCGGCGGGTCCTATCTCGGGGGGATCGCCGGGTTGAAGCTCGGCATCGGGAATCCGACGCACCACCGGGACGGGACCGCATTCGTCAAGGAGGTACCGGGCTATTGGCGGGTGGCGATCCCCGGCGAGGCTGCCGACTGGCGGTATCCGGCGCTGCTGGACTACACCGGCAAACATGCCGGTCAAACCCGGTGGGTCTCGACCCCGACGCTGCAGCTCGCGCTGGAGAACGACGTGCCGGTCGAGGTCCTGGAGGCCTACACGTGGCCGGAGAACGCGCGGATCTTGGACACCTGGTACGGGCGGATGCGTGATGCCCGCACCCGTCTGGACGTCGACGGTGATCCGGACGCGAAGGCGGCGCGCGATGAAGTGAAAGAGATCTACACCAAGGCGATCGGCATGCTCGGATCGCACCAGTACAACGTCGGGAAGCGCACCTACCGGCCTGATTGGCGGCACCTGATCCAGGGCAAGTCGAACGCCAACATCCTGCGCCGGGTCCTGAGCATCGGGCGGGCCAGCGGGCGCTGGCCGGTGGCAATCAAGAAGGACACGATCGTCTACACCAGCAACGACCCGAACCCTGTGACCGCCTGGCCCGGGCAGGAGAAGGACTACGGCCGGGGGATCGGCCAGTGGAAGCACGAAGGAACCAGCCCCATCGCGGACCAGCTGCCCTATCTCGCGGGAGGGCCCTACCGGGGACGGGACAACCTGGTCGACCAGGGCGGCGGTGAGTGATGGCCGGTCGCGGGCAGATGTTCCGATGGCTCACCGGACGGACCGACGTCGACGTCGACGGCGGCGGCGACCTGCGCGGCATGCTGCTGGCGGCCGGCGGTCCCTCCAACCGCACCAAATCGGGGATCGACCTGACGGCAGCCGCCAGCAAGCTCGGAGTCTCGCGCCGCACCGTCGAGCGGTGGCACCGCAGCGCCGCCACCGGGCAGGGTCAACGCCCCTCACCGGCGCACATGAAATCCCTGACCAAAGCAGCCCGTCGCGCCGCGACCACGAAAGCTGGCCGGGCGCAATGGGTTTCCGCAGCGAGAGCCGACCAGCGGTACACCAACGGGGCCCGGCTCGTCGTCGACGCCTATCAAGGCCCAGGTGACAGCGAGGGCGAACACATGCGTGATCGCGCCGTGACGCACATGCTGGACCGTGACCAGCTCGAGGCGATGTGGAGCGCCTACGAGCAGGGCGGCGACAAAGGGATGCAGGCCTGGCTGAGCGGGACCGGAGAAAGCTACCTGGACGGGTGGCGCACGGGTGAGATCTATGACATCTCGGTGATCGGCGAAGACGACTACCGGCGCGGGCGGCGATAGTCATGCCGGCGCGCAGACCGCGGTGGACCCGGGCCCGGCTGGGGCGGGTGCTGGGGGAGCGGTTCGGGTATACCTCTCGAGGGGGCGTCAACACGGCCGCGGTGGCGCGCGGGATGGGGGTCTCGCAGCGCACCGTGCAGCGGTGGTTGCACGCTGATGGTCGTCGGCGTGCTCCTATCCCGGCGGCACGGCTCGATCAGCTGCAGCAGCTCCTCCAACTGGATCCGGTGCATGCGCGCCGTCAGCGGCAGCAGGCCGCGTATGCGGCGGCCGCGATCAAGCAGCTGACAACCGATCCCGGAAGTGCCCTGGCCTCATGGGAGAAGCAGGGGTGGCTTGAAGAGCACCTGGTGTCGATCGTCGCTGTCCCGGGTAGTCGCACCTGCCGGGTGATCACCTCCCGCATCGACGCCGACCCGTTCGAGACGCGTCGGGGCCGCGGCGGCCGGGTTGTGCAGCAGGTGCGGGTGGCGACGCGGTTTCATGCGGTGGTCCTCGCGGATGAGGTACTGCGGCGAGTTGAGCCGTGGCGGGTGAACCTGCCCGGGGGCCAGCATGCGCCGACGATCACCTGGTTCGATGACGCGCCACCGGTCGACCTGGCGGGCCTGGTCGAGAAGGTCAGTGGGATGGGGGAGGCCTGAATGCCCAAGAGGTATACCGATGCGGTGCTGGAGCTCGATTCTGACCGGCACGGTTCCTCAGCCCTGTCGCGGCGGCGGGCCGTGCTCGACGACATCGATCGGGTCCTGGACAGGGCGCACACCCGAGCGGGGCAGCGGGATCTCGACCAGCGGGTCGAAATGCTGCCCGGGTTGAGCAGGATGCGGCGCGACAAAGAGCGGATTACCCCGCGGGCCACGGTGGCGCCAGCGCAGCATCCGCGGATGCTGCGCGAGCTGCCGGCCGCGGATCAGGTGCGGGTGCCGTTCTCCTCCCGGCAGAAGAAGGCGCGCAGCAAGACCCGGCGTGAAGTGCAGGCGCAGATGCCGGCATCGACATTCCGGGCCTACAAGAGGATGCTCAGCGAGCCCGGCCGGTGGCGCCAGATTAACGATGCGCTCTCGGCCGCGGTCGGCGACATCCAAGCCCTCGACGAGGCCGACCAGGCTGAAGTGCGGCGAATCGATCGGGCCATCCAGACATATGAGCGGGCCAATGGGCGCGGGCACGTGATCTACACGAACGTGGCGATGCCGCGGATGGTCAACCACACCAGTTTGCGGCCCTTCGTGGAGCGGTACTACCAGCCCGGTGATGTCGTCGAATTCGACCGGTACACCGTCGGTGAGCATCAACTGCACGAGGCGAGCCGGTATGCCGGGCCCGAGGCCGCAGAGCGGGTCGCGGTGTTCGAGATCGCCACGCGCCGCGGCCAATACGTAGGCCAGTCCGACTCTCTCGATAACACCGCGCACCTCCTCCCGCGCGGGATGAGGCTGGAGGTGGTCGGCACACACGAAGCGACCTACCAGGCCCCAGACGGAACCACCGGCACCCGCATGGTCATCCAGGTACGCGACATCACGGAAAGCTGAGGGTAGACGGAATGAGCGATCGCACGACGAGCACCAACAGCACGGGCCGTCAGGGCAACCCGCCCGGGGGGGCGGGGCGGGCCGAGCAGGCGCGCCGGCAGGGCCTCGACAGCTTCGAGGTGCACCCCCAGATCCTGGGTGAAGCAGCGGCCCCGCGGAAGATCCCCGGCGGCGAGACGCACCGGCCCGACCAGTCGTGACCTGGTTGTGGGCCGCCGGCGGCGTGCTGGCGGGGGCCGGGATCGGCGCCGCCATGGCGTCGGGCTGGTATCGGCGAGAGGGTGAGCCGGCGTGGCTGTCGTTGCGCTGGTGGTTGCTGCTCCTCGCGCCCACGCTGGCCATCAGCTGGGCGGCTGCGGCCAGGCTGGGCTGGTGGGGGATCCCGGTGATGGCGTTCGCGGCTGGCGGGGCGACGGCAGCCGTGGTCGACCTCGAGGTGCACCGCCTCCCCAACCCGCTGGTAGGCGCGACAACTGCCGCAACGGGGGCCGGGGTACTCATGGCGGCCGCCGGCACCGGACAGTGGCATATCGCGGGACGTGCCGCCGCGGCCGGGGCGGTCGTCTTCCTGCTCTTTCTGGTGATGGGGGTCGTCGGCTCCCTCGGCGGAGGTGACATCAAACTCGGCCCAACGATCGGTGCTGCCTTAGGGGTCCACTCCCTCGCCTCAGTCGCCGTCGGCCTGATCGCCGGCTTCACGCTCGCCGGCATATTCGGCGTGATCCTCGCGATCCGAGGACGTCACCGGCCATGGTGGAAGACGTGGGTGCCGATGGGTCCCGGCCTGGTCGCCGGGACCCTGATCACCACAATCGCGCTACGGACCCCGTCCTAACCTTGACCCTCATTCGTCGCAGAGTCTGTGTCGGGTAGCGGAGGCATCGCATCCAGGACCGTGTTGACCTCAGCCAGAGAGGTTCCCGTCGGGAAAAAACCGATGTTGACGGGCAGCGTGTAGCTCTTTCGAGCGTCGCCCCACGATGCCGACACAGTGTGGGCTGGGCGGAGACCTCGACCGTGTCAATGGCCTCCGGGAGCTCTACCAGTCCCCGCTGGCGGGCCAGGCGGGCCAAGGCCCACAATCCCCAGCTGTGCGCGTCCACAGGGGGTGTCCACGTTCCTCACCACGCCCCCTAGTGGACGCTGCGCAGCATTCGGGTTTATGGTGGTGCGATCATCCGACGCATGGAGGGCCTGACCAGCCCTTCACGAAGTGGAAGGACACCGCCATGGAGCGGACCGCATCGCGTTACCCTGAGCCCACTGCGAGCACGCAGGCAGACACGGAGGCAACCCAGCTGGGTGCCTCCGTGTCGTTCATCCGGGCTGTTACCGGCCGCTCTGCATGCAGCAGCGCGACCGCTCGCCGGCTGGACTGGATTCCCGACCGTGAATGGGCAGATGTCCCGGAGGAGATCGCGGCGATCTGCTCTAGCTGCCCGCTCCAGAAGGCCTGTTTACGTTGGGCCACCGATCATGACGAACCCGGCTACTGGGGCGGCACCACACGAGCTCAACGAGCCGCTGGGATCACCCTTGAAAGTCTTGAGCAGGTGCGGGCGCAGCGTCGCGTCGAGGAGGCGGCGAAGTGCCTGCACTCAGAGGCTGAGGGGCCGTCGATGGAGTGGTATCGGCGAGGATGCCCCTGCCGAGGCTGCAAGGCCGCGAACGCCGCCCGTGCCGCCCGGTACAAGCGCGCACGTCAGGCGCGCCACCAGTTGTCCGTCGCGTCGTGAACAGGCCAGTCGGAGCCGCAGCGGTCTCTTACAGTGGCAAGCATGTCGTTGCTAGCCGCTTGGACCGTGGAGTGGGATCGCCGGTGATCTCGCAGCCGTGGACTCGTGTTCGTGATCGGGTTGCGATACCGGATCCGGTGACGGGGGCGGCGTTGCGAGCGATGGAGCAGCCGCAGTTTGAGGAGCTCGTGCGCGGTCACCTGCTGCCGTCTGGGGAGGGGCCTGAACGGAAGGCATGGCGTCAGCTGTGGTCGACGCTCGCTGGTGAGGAGCATCTGCAGGAGCGGACGTTCGAGGTGTTGGACGGTTTCCTGGATGCGACGGAGGAGGCCTTGGCCGTCGGGCTAGATGGGGCGGGCGAGGTACGTGCGCGTAAGTTCCGGGCGCAATGTTTGGAAGCGTGGGCGCGGCTGGCGCGAGACGCGGGGAAACAGCCACTGGCATGGGCGGGGGCGGCGGCCGCGAGCTTGACCGTAGAGGGTCGGCAAGTGGTGGCGATGCTGGTCTCCGCGATCGCGCGACACCGATCGGCGGTTCGTCGCTATGGGGCGGCAGAGGATCGGGATCGGCGAGTGTGGTCCGCCTTGGGTCGAGTTGGGCTGGATCCTGCTGACCCTCATCCGGTGCAGGTCGACCACGATTCCTCGGCGTTGGCGTGGGCCGGGCCGGCTGCGGAGCGGTTGAACCCCGCCGCGCGCGCGTTCGCTGCGATTCTCGTCTCGGCGATCGCCGCGCACCGTAGGGCGGCTGAAGGTCAGGACACGCCGGCTGACCGTCGGCTTTGGCACATCCTGACGGTCACGGGGCTCGATCCGCTCGAGCACGGCGACTGACCCCTTGTAGCGGGGCCACGGTTGCTCTGCGCCCTAGGGAGGCCGGGGAGGGCAGAGTGACTCGCGAGGTGTTGTCACAGGCGCGGTTGCTGGCCGGCATCAATGGGGGAGGGGGTCCCCATCTGTTGGGGACCGGGCCGATCGTAGGGAGGGTCGTCGTGTTGACAGTCGTCGACGTCGTGGCGGGGGTTGAATCGCCGGTCGTTGACGACGTCGCCGTTGGGGTGCCGTGCGCTAGGTGTGGCAGCCCCAGTGGGCGAATATCGGTGGCGGACGTGGTGTCTCGGGTGTTCACCGGGACCGACAGCTGGATCCACCCTGCGGGCAGGTCGTTGTGCGGGGTGTGCGCGTGGGCATATAGCGCGGCGCGGGCCCGTGAGGCGATCCGGTGTGTTTCTCGTGCCCCAGCGGCCGTCCGCGAATTGACCTTGGCGCAGGCGTATGCGCAGCTGTCGGGGGGTGGCCTTGAGGCGTCGTTGGCGCTGGTGATCCCGATTCGTCCCGGGCGGCGGCATCTGCTGCCGCAGGCTCAATGGGGGCGGATCGTCACGGACCACGGATGCTTCACCTGGAGCAGCACTGACGCTGACCGTTTGCTGGCGGTGCATCGGTTGCACGGGGCGGGGATCCCAGCGGCGGCCCTGATGGGTGCGGCCGCGCCGTGGCTCGTGATCGACCGCGCCCGCTCCAGTGGGCAGCTGGCGCAGACCTTGAGCGACTGGGAGTTGCTGAAGCCGTGGCGCGCGGGCTCGATGCACCCGTGGCTGGCGTTGGCGCAGCGGTTGACATACGGCGGTGAGCGACAGTGAGCACCTGGTGGGTCATCGCGAGCTCGGTGCCGGCGCTGCACATGCGGACGCGTCGGGTAGTCGATGCCGGTGCATCGACATGACGCCGACCCAGCGGTGGATCTCCGCGCTGCAGGTCGGGCCGGTGCCGGTGGAGCTGCCGCCTGTTGAGGGGGCGGCTCTGACCGCTCAGGCGTTGTTGCTGCTGGTTCATTACGGCATCGACTGGACTAACGGTTGGGTGGGGAACCATCGGAAGACTTACTGGGACAAGACCTTTCCTGATCGGGTGATCTTGGCGACGTACCGCGGTTCGACGTTGCGGCGGTGGTGGCGGGAGGTGAGCGCGGAGTTGCAGTCCGCGCCGCGCAACGCTCAGGAGCGGCTCGAAGTTGCGCAGTTGCTCGAGTACCCGGAGCAGGCAGAGGTGTTGCGGTTGCTGCGCACCGAGGCGGAGCCGCTGATGTTGCGGGTGCGGATCATCGCTGAGGCCGTGCGTGCGGCCCGGGTCGAGGAGCAGTGGGAGGAGGCGTGGCGATGAGGGTGATCGGGTCGGTGGTGGTGCCGGCGGACTTGGTGGGCAGCCGGGTCGCTCGGGTGCGCGGTATTCAGCGCGGCAACTGTGAGAAGGGGTGCCGGTTCGCCGGGGATTGCACGCTGCTCGCCGCGGTGTTGGCGGGGGTGGCGCGGCCGCTGCCGCAGCTGCTCGACGATGGGTGCCGGATCCATTGCCTGGCGCGGGTGACGCCCCCTCCCGCGCCGGCTGGCACCAGCGACGACGGTGGCGGATTCGGTGGGTTGGAGTTGGACTGGGACGGCCGAGGATGAGCGGCGGTCACGGCCGGGTCGCGGTGGTGTCGTGGTCGGGCACGATCACTGCCTTGTCCTCGATCCATCATGGCGATCAGACCCGCGGGGTGTTGACGCTGCTGCGGCGCGAGCTGTTGATCCTGCCCGACGGCTCCAGCGTTGAGGTGCCGGTGATCTCGGGAAACACGTTCCGGGGGAGGCTGCGTCGGGTGGCGGAGGAGTTGCTGCGCGAGGTCCTGGACTATGAGGGGCAGCTCTCGCCGGCGGCGGCGCATGCGTTGCGCGGTGGGGGGTCGTTGGTGCGAACCACCAGGGAGCCGTTGAGCGGGGCCCGGTTGGTGCGGATCCGCGAACTGCTGCCACCGATTGGGATCTTCGGCGCCGCCGGTGGGGGCGCGATCATCGACGGGGCGTTGACGGTGCACAAGGTTATTCCGCACGTGCGCGAGACCAACCATCTGACGGAGGCCTCGGCGACCGGGTCGGCGCTCGATCTGCCCCAGGTGGAGAGCTATACCCGCCAGGATGACTGCGGCACTAGGGACTTCGCCGTGTTGTGCCCGGACGGTGGGGACGGTCCGGCGCCGCAGATGCTGTTTCGGTTGGAGACCTTCCCGGCCGGGACGGTGTTCTCCGCTGGCTTGTCGTTACGGCGACCCAGCCTGTTGGATCTGGCGTTCTTCGTCGAGCTGCTCGAGCGGTTCGCCGAGGATGGGCATCTGGGTGGGCGGGTAGGGATCGGGCATGGCCGTGTGCGGCTGGACCTTCGCTGCAGCACTGAGTTGCCGCCGCTGCCGGACTGGCGGGCTGTGCTGGAGCAGCGGCGCGCGGAGGCGCTCGCAGCGATCGAGGAGTTGGCGTGAGCGCGCCGACGATGGTGCCGTTGGTGGTGCGGGCCGAGCTCGCCGGCGGGGTGGCTGTGGCTGGGCCGTGGGCGCCGGCCTTGGACGGGATTCTGGCCGCCGAGGTGTGGGCCGACCGTAAGGCGCTCGCGATCGCGGAAGGCCGATACACGGTTCGGGCGTTGCAGCAGCCGTACCCGCCGGACGTGGAGTTGCCGCTGGCGCGCTGTCCCCTCGCCTCCGGGGAGCAATGGCATTGGTTGGCCACCTGCGGGATGCCGGTGCAAAGTGCCGGCCCAACTCAAGTGCACAGCTGGAGCGGCCGCGTCGACGCCCGCGACCTGGAGCAGACCAGTGCGGTGTTGCCGAAAGTGATCTCGAGCCGCCAGGGACGATTCCAATCCCGTCGCATGCCGCTGCTGGTGACCATCTGCCAGGGCATGGTGTGGCGCGCCGTCGGAGACCTCGACGCGATCGCCGAATTGCTCGTCGGCATCGAGAGCGTGGGCAAGAAACGCAGCAGCGGCAACGGCCGGGTGCTGCGATGGAGCGTGCACCCCGACCCCTTAGTGACACACCTCGAGGCGGGGCACCTGCACCCTGATGGCTCGCTCGGGCGGCCCACACCCCAAGTGTGCCTCGATGGGCTCCACGTCGGCACGACCGGC
>Ga0075158_10002934_pt1 | contig 12193 bp, 10 predicted proteins | sample JI91814BDNA_FD_70968 | JGI IMG/M metagenome (GOLD analysis project Ga0075158, IMG submission 70968) | Wastewater effluent complex algal communities from Wisconsin, to seasonally profile nutrient transformation and Carbon sequestration -... | ecosystem: Engineered > WWTP > Effluent > Algae... | reverse complement strand
TTAATCTATCGATATCGGGAATTTTATATCGATAAACTTTCAAAAGATGATATTCAGGATGTTCTGTTTTGATAGGTAAATCTATAACTTTCCTAGTTAAACGTATAAATAATATCTTTACTTCTAAATTTCCATATATTAAATAATAATAATTATTAGCACCAAGATCGATCATCATTTTTACTATTTCGACATGACCTTCTCTATATGCCCATTCAAGTCCCCAATTATAATTAGTTGCACCTAAAGATAACATCATTTTTATGATTTCAAGATGGCCTCCTAAACATGCATATGAAAGTCCCCTATTATAATTATTTGCACCAAGATCTAACATCATTTTAACGACTGCTTCGTGGCCTCCTTTACATGCATAATATAGTCCAGAATTATAATCAGTTGCACCTAGATCTAACATCATTTTTACGATATCAAGATGGCCTCCTAAACATGCACCTTCAAGACCCTGTTTATAATCATTGGCACCTAAAGATAACATCATTTTAACGACTGCGTCGTTGCCTCCTTTACATGCATTATAAAATCCAAAATTATAATCATATCCACCTAAAGATAACATCATTTTTACGATATCAAGATGTCCTCCTTCACATGCACTATAAAGTCCAATATTATAATTATTTGCACCTTTTGATATCAACATTTTAACGATTTCGATATGGCCTCCTTTACATGCACCTTGAAGTCCCCAATTATAACAAGTTGCTCCAAGTTCTATCATCATATTAACAAGTTCAAGATGGCCTCCTTCACATGCACCTCTGATACCATCATTATAATCTGTACATCCATTTAAAATCATCAAATCAACAAGGTCTTTTCGACCTTCTTTACAAGCTTTTTGCATTTTTATAAAATTACTAACAATTTTCTAAAAAAATATTTTTTAAAACAGATATTTATTGATTAATCTATCGATGTCAGGAATTTTGTAACGATAAACTTTCAATAAATGATATTCAGGATGTTCTTTTTTTATAGGTAAATCTATAACTTTCTTAGTTAGACGTAAACACATTATCTTTTGTTCTAAATTTCCATATTTTAAATAAGTATAATCATTAGCACCAACATCTATAAACATCCTAATAATATCGATATGATTATGATTACATGCTATATAAAGTCCAAGATTATATTTCGTAGCACCAAGATCTAGCATCATTTTTATGATACCAAGATGGCCTTCTTTACATGCATATCTAATTGCATCATTATAATCATTTGCACCTAAAGATAACATCATTTTAACGAGTTCAAGATGGCCTCCTTCACATGCACCATGAAGTCCCAAATTATAATTAGTTGCACCTTTTGATATCATCATTTTTACGATTTCAAGATGGCCTCCTTCACATGCAATATAAAGTCCTTTATTATAATTCGTAGCACCAAGTTCAATCATCATTTTAGCAATTTCAAGATGACCTCCTTTACACGCAGCATAATGTCCACTATTAAAATTATTCGCACCTAAAGATAACATTAGTTTAACGACTGCGTCGTGACCTTCTTCACATGCACGTTCAAGTCCTCCATTATAATTATTCGCACCTAAAGATAACATTATATTAACTATTTCAAGATGGCCTCCTTCACATGCATAATAAAGTCCCTTATTATAATCAGTTGCGCCAAGTTTGATCATCATTTTAACTAGTGCAAGATGACCTCCTCTACATGCATCTTTAAGTCCCCAATCATAATTATCTGCACCTAAAGATATCATCAAATTAACAATTTCGATATGTCCATATTTACATGCATAATAAAGTCCCCTATTATAATCATTTGCACCAAGTTCGAGTATCATTTTAACTAATTCGATATGACCTTCTTCACATGCATATCTGAGAACATCCTTAAAATTTATATATTCATTTAAAATCATTAGAGAAATAAGATCTTTTCGACCTTCTTTACATGCTTTTTCCATTTTGAACAATTACAAATAATTTTCTAACTAAAATAAATATTTATTGATAAGTCTGTCAATATCGGGAATTTTTTTACCGTAAACCTTCAAAAGATGATATTCAGGATGTTCTTTTTTAATAGGCAAATCTATAACTTGATTTGTTAAACGTGAATATAATATCATTAATTCTAAATTTTTATGTTGTAAATGATAATATTCATCAGCACCAAGTTCAATCATCATTTTAACTATTGCAACATGACCTTTCTTACATGCACCAAAAAGTCCCCAATTATAATCATTTGCACCAAGTTCGACCAGCATTTTTACGATTGCAACATGACCTCCCTTACATGCATATCTAAGTGCCAAATTATAATTATCAGCACCAAGATATAACATAAGTTTTGCTATTTCGATATGGCCACCTTCACATGCAGCATAAAGTCCTGAATTATATTCAGTTGAACCTAAAGATAACATCATTTTAACGATTTCGATATGGTCTCCCTTACACGCAGCAAAAAGTCCCCGATTATAATCAGTTGCACCAAGATCGAGCATCATTTTAACAAGTTCAAGATGGCCTCCTTCACATGCATATTCAAGTCCAGTATTATAATTCTTAGCACCAAGTTCTAACATCATTTCAACAATTTCGACATTACCACTTTCACATGCAGCATATAAACCTTCATAATAATTATCAGCACCAAGTCCTAACATCATTTTAACTATTGCAACATGACCTTCCTTACATGCACCCATAAGTCCCCAATTATAATTATCAGCACCAAGTTCTAACATCATTTTAACAATTTCGACATTACCACTTTTACATGCAGCATATAAACCTTCATAATAATTATCAGCACCAAGTTCTAACATCATTTTAACAATTTCAATATGACCATATATACATGCAGCATATAAACCTTCAATATAATTATTAGCACCAAGATCGAGCATCATTTTAGTGATACCAAGATGGCCTCCTTCACATGCTCCTTGAAGTCCAACATTAAAATTTGTGTATCCATTTAAAATCATCAATTCAACAAGGTCTTTTCTACCTTCTCTGCATGCTTTATACATTATTTGAACTATTGTTAATAATTTCCTTAAAATAAATATTTTTTTAAAACAGGTATTTATTGATTAATCTATCAATATCGGGAATTTTTTTACCGTAAACTTTTAAAAGATGATATTCAGGATGTTCTTTTTTAATAGGCAAATCTATAACTTGATTTGTAAAATGTATATATATTAACATTGATTCCAAATTTCCAAATTTTAAAAAATGATAATCATCAGCACCAAGTTCAATCATCATCTTAACAACTTCATACTGCCTATTATGATATGATATATATAGTCCATCATTATAATTATTAGCACCAAGTTCGAGCATCATTTTAATAATATCGTTATGGCCTCCTTTACATGCATAACATAGTCCAAAATTATAATTATTTGCACCTAATGATAACATCATATTAATGAGTTCAAGATGGCCTCCTTCACATGCACCTTCAAGACCGTAATTATAATTAATTGGTCTTAAAGATAAAATCATTTTAATGAGTTCATTATGGCCTCCTTTACATGCATAAAAAAGTCCACTACTATAATTATCTGCACCTAAAGATAACATCAATTTAGCAATTTCAAGATGACCTCCTTCACATGCATATCTAAAACCCATATTATAATCATTAGCACCTAAAGACAACATCAGTTTAACAACTGCGTTATGGCCTCCTTTACATGCAGCCTCAAGACCATTATTATAATTTTTAGCACCAAGATCTAACATCATTTTAATGATACCAAGATGGCCTCCTTCACACGCACCTTTAAGTCCTTGATAATGATAAAAATATGCACCAAGATCTAACAATATTTTTATGATTTCAAGATTTCCTCCACGACATGCATAATAAAGTCCTCCATAATAATCATTTGCACCAAGATCTCTCATCATTTTTACTAGTTCAATATGGCCTCCTTCACATGCACCCCTAAGTCCTTGAATATAATTATAATCTTTATTTAAAATCATTAAATTGATAAGATCTTTTCTACCTTCTCTACATGCTTTTTGCATTTTGAAAAATTACAAATAATTTCCTTAAAATAAATATTTATTGATTAATCTGTCAATATCGGGAATTTTGTATCTATAAACCTTCAAAAGATGATATTCAGGATGTTGTTCTTTAATTGGTAAATCTATAACTTTTTTGGTTAAACGTGAAAATTCTATACCAGCTACAAACATAAATTTATGAATATCAATTATATCTTTTAAATATTCATAATTATCCAATAATTTGTGATCATATCCATTTAATGACATTAAATCAATTATATCTTTTAAATTTTCTTCAGAGATTTTATTCATTTTTATAACTATTGCTAATAATTTTCTAACTAAAATAAATATTTATTGATTAATCTGTCAATATCGGGAATTTTAATTCGATAAACCTTCAAAAGATGATATTCAGGATGTTGTTCTTTAATAGGTAATTTGGTTAAAAGTGAAAATTCTATATCAGCTATTAACATAAATAGCTTAGTATCTATTATCTCTTTAATATATTCATAATTATCCAATAAATTGTGATCATGTCCATTTAATGACACTAATTTGATAAGATCTTTTCGACCTTCTATATAAGCTCTATCCATTTTTAGAACTATTGTTAATAATTTTCTAACTAAAATAAATATTTATTGATTAATCTGTCAATATCGGGAACTTTGTATCTATAAACCTTCAAAAGATGATATTCAGGATGTTCTTTTTTAATAGGTAAATATATAAATTCCCTGGTTAAACGTATATACATTATTTTTAGTGCCAAATTTCCATATGCCCCCAAAGTACCACAATTATCTGCATTAAGAGGTAACATCAAATTAATCACATCAATATTATTATTCAAAGTTGCATATTTAAGTCCTTCATTATAATTATTTGCTCCATAAGACAACATCAATTTAACTAGTTCTATATTATGACATGAATTTATAAGACCATTATTATAATCATTTGCACCTAAATTAATCATCATATTAACAAGTTCTATATTATTTTGTCTACAAGAAGCAACAAGACCACCATTATAATCAGTACCTCCTAAAGACAATATCATATTAACAATATCCATATTACCACCAAAACATGCATTATAAACTTGTTCAGTAATATTATCTGCACCAAGATCAATCATCATCTTAGCAAGTTGATAATGACCTCCTTCACATGCACCACAAAGTCCACTATTATAATCATTCGCACCTAATGATAACATCATTTTAACGATTTCAAGGTGGCCTCCTTTACATGCACCTCTAAGTCCACAATTATAATTATCTGCACCTAAAGATAACATCAAATTAGCAATTTCAAGATGACCTCCTTTGCATGCATTTATTAATCCCATATTATAATCAGTTGCACCAAGATCGATCATCATTTTAACAAGTTCAAGATGGCCTCCTTCACATGCACCCATAAGTCCCCAATTATAATCAGTTGCACCTAAAGATAACATTATTTTAACGACTGCGTCGTGGCCTCCTTCACACGCACCTAGAAGTTCAAATTCATATTTATGACAAGTATGATTATTTAAAAGCATCAATTCAATAATGTCTATGCGGCCTTCTTTACATGCTTTATACATTTTTTGTTTTTTATAAATTAATCTTGAATTATTTTAAATTTAGAATCCTTCATATTTAACACCGATGTAATTAAATTTAAATAAATGTTCATAATTCTTATGTTTAACATTTAAATATATAGCTTTTGGATCAACAATATTAGGTTTTTCGATAGTTGTCATATAATATTGTATTATATCATTATTTATTTCATCAAATTCAAGTCTATCTGGATTTGTTTCAAGTAATGTTAAAATAAAATCAAGCTTAATATCTTCTTTAGCAATTATTTTTGAATCATCAGTTAAATAACTTGTCCATTTTTTAGAATCATTAATAGTATATTTATTAAAATCAACAAAACCACCATATTGCAATTTAGGATTTTTTTCTATAACTTTATTTATAACAGACAATGAACCAAATATCCAATTATTTTCAGTAGAAAGTTTTAAAGTTTCTTCAGCAATACAAGAAATATAATGATCTTTAACTATATCATAATTTCGTTCATGTCTATGTTGAGATTGTCCACCTTTGTTATGTCTATTTCCAAGTTCAACTTTATTATATTTAACTTTTTCAAATCCATTTGGACCATGAACATAAATAAAAAATGAATCACCATTTGCAAATATAATTGCACTATCATAAACTTTTAAATAATCATAAATATCATCAACAATAAATTTATTTGAACATATATAGTTAAATTTATTAAGTTTCATTTTTGGAACAATGATTTTAAATATTTGATTTTCATATTCATCTATACCAACAAAAATAAACAATCCCAATGAAATATCTTTAATATTTTTAAGTTCAATTTGAATTTTTTCAAGATTTTTAATGGTGACCTTAGAATTAAGTCTATCTTTGACATTCCTAGCAAGTCCAATTTCATTCTTACAAAAATGCATAATTTGGCTAAATAGATGACTGGCTTGATATAGCCATGGTTATCATAGAAGATACCGTTAGTCCTTTAATTTGGGATAATCGTTCTAATTCTTGCATTTTATTAAATACCAAAGATTTTTTAAAGTAAATTTAAAAAAATGGAAGAAATAGTAATAGGCTTTGATTTTGAATGCGCTGGTGGAATTCCAGCCAAACATGGATTTACTCAATTAGGAGCAAGTGCTCATGAATTAAAAACAGGAAAGAAGATTGCTGGTTTTAATGAATATGCAAATATGAAAGATTTAGAATGGGAAGAAAGATGTGTTAAAGAATTTTGGGAAAAGAATCCAGATAGATATGCTGAAACATTAAAAAAAACTCAAAATGCTAAATTATCATGTAGAGAAGTTGTTGCAAAATTTATTGAATGGGCAAGAGATGTAAGTTCAGGAAGAAAATGTGTAATTATTAGCGATAATATGATTTATGATGGTGGAATTCTTAAATATTATTCAGGAGTTGATGTAATGTATTTACTTGGACGTCGTACAGTATACTTTGAAACTGCTTCAGTTTATTATGGAATGTACGCAATGCATAGACAAGGACAATTAAATCAAGATTCTGATGATTTAAGTTCTAAAAAAATTGCACTGGAAGCTATTGATCGTTCAAGAAATTTAAAATGGCCAGAAAGTAAAGTAAAACATGATCATCATCCAGAAAATGATGCAGAAGATATGGTGAATAAATGGATATTTATTCAAAATAATCTATAGATTAAAATAGATATTTATTGATGAGTCTATCAATGTCGGGAATCTTTTTACGATAAAATTTTAAAAGATGATATTCAGGATGTTCTGTTTTGATAGGCAAATCTACAAAATTTTTAGTCAATTGTATATATAAAATTTTATATTCTAATGACTTATATTTTAAGTTATAAAATTTATAATTAATATCATCCATATTAGCATAAATATTACCATAAATAATCATTCGAATAATGTCTATATTACGACACAATGTATATAAATTCCAAATCTTAGTAATATCAGCACCAAGATCTAACATCATTTTAAATATTTTGAAATGACCTTCTATACATGCCCACATAAGTCCTATGGTATAATCAGTCGCGCCGAGTGATAACATCATTTTAACGACTTCCATATGGCCTCCTCTACATGCACATCTAAGTCCCCGATTATAATCAGTTGCACCTAAAGATAACATCATTTTAATGACTTCGTCATATCCTCCCATACATGCACCTCTAAGACCAAATTTATAATCAATATCACCAAGATCGATAATCATTTGAATAAGTTCTTTATTACCTCCAAAACATGCACCTTCAAGTGCCCAATAAATATCATTTGCACCAAGATCTAACAACATTTTAACGATTTCTTTATGACCTCCTTTACATGCAGATGCAAGTCCCAAATTATAATTATCTGCACCAAATGATAGCATCAAATTAACAAGATCTTTATGACCTTCTTCACACGCACCAGCAAGTCCCCTATTATAATTATCTGCACCTAGAGATAGCATCAAATTAACAATTTCAATATGGCCTCCTTCACATGCACCTCTAAGTCCTTCATTAAAAGAAGTTTCTCCATATTTTATCATCAAATCAATAATGTCTCTACGTCCTTCTTTACAAACTTTATACATTTTAGTGATTATCAAAATAATCTTTAAAATTCTCTTAAGTATGTAATTTTTTACTACCAAAATAGTAATTACTCTAAAGTTTATTTTTATCATAATGTTCTTTTTGTTTCATTCTTATTTCTTCTCTATTTTCTTGGTAATACTCTTTTTTGTCATTTAAAATTTTTTCACGATGAATAGAATATTTTTTGGAATCATATTTCTTTTTATCTTCTCTACAAGTTTTACAACTTTTATAAAATCCATCCTTTTTTGCATTTAATTCCTTTTCAAATTCAGTTTGACAATAAATACATATAATACTTTTAATATTTGAATTATTCAATTCTTGTTGTTTTCTAATTCTAATCTCTTCATCTTTTTGTCTACATTGTTTACATGTTTTATAATTTGTTCTTGAAATGTTATTATGTTCAATTGGAAAAGGATGGCGACATTTTGAACATTTTGTTTCATTTTCTTTTAGTACCAAATCATTTGCCTTAAATAATGTATTATCCTTTTCTCTACATTCGGTACAAATTCTATTGAGTTGTATATTATTTTTCTTAATATCCATATCTTTTGGTTCTTTAAGAATTTTACATCTAAAACATATGACAGGATTACCATTCAATAATTGTTGCTTATGATTTTCAATAATTTGTTGTTTTTCGATATATTCTTTTTCTTTGATTTTCAGAGTTTCTTCAATTCTTTTATTTGTATTATCTAAATACGCAATTCTACATTTTTGACATTGAGAATATGGTTGTATTGTAGTAGGATTAATATCATTCATATCATATTCATCATAAGTTTTACAACACCTTGAGCACTTAATTCCAACAATATCCTTTTTAATGATATCAACTATTGGTGTTTCTTCTAAATTTTCTGATTTTTTTAAATATATATCATATAATTTAGATCGTAATTCTTTAATTTCTTTTTCAAGATTTTGAATATACTTATTTTCACATTTTTCTTTAAGTCTTAAAACTTCATTATACAAATCTTCAATGGTAAAATCCTTATCTAATTGTATCAATTCTGTTTGATTTTTTCCATTATAAATTTTTGATATTCTTCTTCCGTATAAAACACTTTCTTCATTTTTACATTCATCTTTTATTAACTCTTCTAATTGAATAAAATTATTTGTAATAACTACATATTTTAATGTAAAATTTGGTCCAATTTCTCTTTTATGTGCTGTGATTCTTTGTTCAATACGTCGAGAAAGTCCAAATTTTACAAGATTATTACCAATAAGACTTATATAAATAAGTGGTATATCATTTAAATTTTCAATTAAATTACGTTCATATGTAGTTAAATCAAATTTTTTTTCATCTTCTAATTCAGAAATTTTATTATCTTTTTCTAATAATTGTTTATATAATTCTTCTGATTGTTCTATAATTAAATTAGTAATAATTTTTTCTAATTTTATATAATACTCATGTATTTTGTCTGCTTTATCTGTTCTTGATTTTAAACATAGTCGTTTAAAACATTCAACAGTTAATAATATACATTCTTTTTTTCTTGATTCATTATTATTTATTTCATTAACTGTTGGTAACTTTATAATATAATCAACATTTTGTATAAAATTATTGACAAGAACCTTTTTACAATTATCGATTCGACTATAACCTAACCATTCCCAAATATTACTAAATTCAACCACAAAATCTGTATCATTACATGTTAAATAATAGTACATATTAGCTATATACATATTTTGTTCTTCTTCATTAAATATTGATTGTATTCTTTCGAAAATTTTAGAACCACAACTATCATTTAATTTACTAATAGGATTATTAGTAATAATCGACATCATATTTATCATTTCTTTTTTCACTTCCATTTTTTAAAATAATTATATAATACTTATGTATTTTTTTAAATAAATATACTCCTGAGTTTACAGGAATATTCCTTGACTTTTATACAATATTCCAGTTATACTCCTGAGTTTACAGGAATATTCTCTGATTTTTATACAATATTTCAGTTATATTCCTGATATTACAGGAACACTTTTACGTTCAAAACTTTATCCTTGGTACTATGGCAATTGTCATCAATTCTTGGAAGAAAAGTTTACACGCATATGGTATATAAACTTGAACAATTTCTGTAGTGTTACCTTCTTTAACACATTTACAAAGAAAACGTTGTTTGTCAAGATCGGATTGACATATGAATCCACATAATTTACAGACATGTATTCTGTATAGGTCTGAATTAAAGAAAAGTCTATCTCTCAGCATCGAAGAAGCACCATGACTTAATAAAGCGTCTCTCTCCATCTCCCCTAATCTGAGACCACCTTCTTTTGATCTTCCTTCCAATGGTTGACGTGTGAGTTTTGTGACGGGTCCACTTGCTCTTGAATTTCCGGTCCACATCATTTTTCCGTTTCTTCGAATCATGAAGATTTCGGATTCGACTTGGAGACAGAATACAGGTGTTTGTTTGGAATTGATGAATACATCATACTTGTCTGATACTATTGATAGAGAATCAATTACACATATGTTATTTTGTGTAATTTTGCATGAAAGACCGGCATGTAAACAGAGATGTTGGAATTTGTCAACAAGACCAGACATTCTGAATGAATTGTTGAATAAAAGGTTATCAATGAATAATTTGAGTTGTTTTGTATTAATTTTGTATAGCCAATCAGGAAAAACTTTATTTACTAAATCAGTTCCAAATTGTCTTAGAAATTCAACTGTATTGGTGTCAGATATTGTTTCATATTTGTCTTTATCATAAATTCGAACAGTATTTAAATTTACAAAGAGTCCACGTTTAACATATATAGATGCAAGTAACATCATTTCATCAGAACAATGTTGATAATTATTTGTCCATTCAGCAGTATTTTTGAAAATAATGTCTTGGTTATATATATCTTTAGCCTCAAATAATTTGAAAGCACCACCAACAGAAGCATATAGTCTATGATTCTTAGTAACAGTAATATCAATGTCTTCATTTTTAAAAGTAATGAGTTGATCATCAAAATTTGGAAAAAATAATATATCTTTTGGATGATCATATACAAGTTCATTGTTTTTCAAACATGCAATCTTATCATCAAAAGTTAAATCCTTTGGATCTTTCCAACCATTAATAGTTAAGACTTCATGATCTAAAGTAAGACAATGTTCTTTATCAGCAACCATATGTTTTAGACGTTGATAATATGTAGGACCAATAAATATTTTAGTTTTCATTTCTTCACCAGTTTCACCATTATACATAACTTCCGTACCATCACCTGAAAATCCATATTTTTCTAACTCTGCGCCAATCTCATTAACATTCAAATTCGTAAATGGTGTAGCATCTCCTTGAAGACCTGAAAATACACATACTTTTCCCAACAAACATTCAATCAAATGTCCAATCGTCATTCTGGAAGGAATTGCATGAGGATTTATAATTATATCCGGTATAATACCTTCAGACGTAAAAGGCATGTCCTCTTGGTTGTAGATGATGCCTATTGTGCCCTTTTGCCCGTGCCTACTATTGCCACACCACACAGGTTTTCCATTTCTTCTGACATAAATAACTCCACTTGGAACTGTACAACAGTAAACTTTATCATTATAATCTATGATAGAATCCTGAAGTTCTGTTTTGTTAACTATTGGATTGTTTTGAGACTTTATAATTCCAAGACGCCAAGCATCAAAATTTGAAGTTATTATTTCATTATTTCGTCCATCTTTTTTAATTATAGTTTGATTACCAGCTTCATATTTAAGAGTCATATTGGCAGAATATCCCATATGAAGTATTAATCTTTGTACATCATTTGCTAATTGAGCAGAACTTGTATCATATCTTTCTGTTGAACCTGAACTATGGCCATCACCAAGCATCATACCATTGAAAAGTATTCTACATTGTTCTCTTGTTAAAGACCATACCCATTTTGGAAGATATTTTGATGTTGATAATCCTTGGTTCAAT
>Ga0075158_10002932_pt1 | contig 12196 bp, 17 predicted proteins | sample JI91814BDNA_FD_70968 | JGI IMG/M metagenome (GOLD analysis project Ga0075158, IMG submission 70968) | Wastewater effluent complex algal communities from Wisconsin, to seasonally profile nutrient transformation and Carbon sequestration -... | ecosystem: Engineered > WWTP > Effluent > Algae... | reverse complement strand
TTCTTGCTGTATCATCTTTTTTAGCTTTTAGCTATTATTACTATTGTTAGTTATCAGAGGCTGTTTGCATAAACCAAGGTTTACCGCGGCAGCTTGACGAAAAAATTATTTTACTTTTTCAACCACTTCAACCAGTCTCCAGCGTTTTGTTTTGCTTAAAGGGCGGCTCTCCATGATCTTTACCGTATCTCCAATACTACACTCATTCTTTTCATCATGAGCATGAAACTTGGTAGATTTTTTTACAAACTTACCATAAAGCGGGTGCTTTACTTTACGTTCTACACTTACGGTAATGGTTTTATCCATTTTGTTGCTGGATACCACTCCTAATTTCGTTTTTCTTAAATTTCTTTCCACTGTATTAGTTTTTTATGCAACAATAATTATGATGCTGCCTGAACTTGTTTTAATGTTGTTTTCAACCTGGCAATATCTCTTCTTAAAGAGCGTATGCTTTGCGGATTCTCCAGGGGAGAAATTGCATGAGCAAATGAAAGTTTCTTCAAACGCAATTCATCTTCAGCAATCTTTGCTTTAAGATCAGCCTCACTTAAACCTTTCAGTGTATTTAAAAAATCAACTTTCTTTAACATGATATTCTATTTGATAATTTCTTTAATTATGCTTTGTAATCGTGACGAACTACAAATTTTGTCTGGATAGGCAACTTCTGCGCAGCTAAAGCAAATGCTTCTTTGGCAACCTGCATCGGTACACCATCGCACTCAAACAAAATCCTTCCTGGTTGTACAACAGCTGCCCATCCTTCAGGGTTACCTTTACCTTTACCCATCCTCACCTCTGCAGGCTTAGCGGTAATAGGTTTGTCAGGGAAAATACGGATCCAAACATTTCCTTCACGTTTCATGTGACGCGTCATTGCCTGACGGGCACTTTCAATCTGGCGTGCACTCATCCAAACCTCATCCAGTGCTTTTAATCCAAAGGTTCCAAAAGCCAGGGTTGCTCCACGTTTGGTGTTTCCCTTCATCATGCCCCTTTGCGCCTTTCTGTGTTTCGTTCTTTTCGGTGATAACATTTTTGTATAATTTCTATGTTACTTATTCTAATTTGTTAATTGTGTAATTATCTTCTTCCACCTTGTCCGCCGCCACGGTTTCCACCGCCGCCGCCTCTTCTGTCTCCACCACCGCCGCGTCTGTCATCTCTTCTGTCAAATCCACCCTGTTGTCTTTCGCCACCTAATTCTTTACCACCACCGGCAACAACGTTTGGATTCAGATCACGCTTTCCTAAAACCTCACCTTTACAGATCCAAACTTTGATACCGATTTTACCATAAACAGTTAAGGCAAATACGTTAGCGTAATCAATATCCATACGTAAAGTATGCAATGGAGTACGGCCTTGTTTAATTTCCTCGCTACGTGCTATCTCAGCTCCACCCAAACGTCCGCCAACTTTTACTTTAATTCCTTCTGCACCCATACGCAACGCAGAAGCTATTGACATTTTGATAGCTCTTTTGTAGTTGATACGATTTTCCAACTGGCGGGCAATGGTATCAGCAACAATGTTTGCATCTAATTCCGGACGACGGATCTCTAATATATTGATCTGCACATCTTCTTTGCCACATAATTTTTTCAATTCTTCTTTAATCCTGTCAACTTCGCCACCACCTTTACCAATGATGATACCTGGTTTAGATGTATGAATGGTAACGATCAGTTTGTTAAGCGTACGCTCAATAACGATCTTAGAGATACCACCCTTGTTGATACGGGCATTCAGGTAATTTCTGATCTTGTTATCTTCGATCAATTTTTTTGGATATTCCGTTTTACTTGCAAACCAGTTGCTATCCCATCCACGGATGATTCCTAACCTTAAGCCTATCGGATTTGATTTCTGACCCATATTATTGGTTACTTCTTTTGATTAATTAATTTTTAATTGCTTTTGTGTCTACAATAACAGTTACATGGTTGCTACGTTTGCGAACCCTGTACCCACGACCCTGTGGTGCAGGACGCATACGCTTGATAACCCTTGCAGCATCAACCATGATCGTTTTAACTACCAGTGTGCTTTCGTCACCTGCTTCGTTCTTCTGTTTCCAGTTGTTGATGGCAGATAATACCAGCTTACGTAAAGGAACAGCCGGGTGTTTAGGATTGTGTTCTAAAACGGCTAATGCCTTTTCAACCTCCATACCACGGATCAGATCAACCAGCAAACGCATTTTGCGTGGTGATGTCGGGTAATTGTTCAATTTTGCTACTGCTTCCATTGTGTGTTTAATATTTTAGATTGAATATTTTTTATTTATTCAATTAAGAAATCTTCTTACTTGAGTGACCTCTGAAATTACGTGTTGGTGCAAATTCACCTAATTTATGTCCTACCATGAATTCAGTTACATAAACCGGAATGAATTTATTTCCGTTGTGAACCGCAAAAGTCTGTCCTACGAAATCCGGAGTAATAGTGCTTCTTCTGCTCCAGGTTTTAATAACACCTTTTTTACTTTTTCCTTCAACCATTGCAGCAACTTTAGCATCCAGCTTAGCTTCTACATAAGGACCTTTTTTTAACGAACGAGCCATGTTTTATTGTTTTTTGTTGATTTGCTTCGGTTAACCGAAACCATTTTAACAATGATTAATTATTATGAATTAGGTAATTTCTTACCGTTTCTCCTGGTGATGATCAATTTGCTTGAACCTTTACCTTTTGTACGGGTAATCTGTCCTTTAGCATATTTACCTTTACGGCTACGTGGGTGACCACCTGAAGCTCTACCTTCACCACCACCCATCGGGTGATCTACAGGGTTCATCGCTACCGCTCTGGTGCGTGGGCGAATACCTTTCCAACGGTTACGGCCAGCTTTACCCATGCTCTCCAGGCTATGATCGCTGTTACTAACAACACCAACGGTTGCGTAGCATTTGATCAACACTTTTCTTAACTCGCCGCTTGGCATTTTTAATATAGCGTACTTTTCTTCTTTGTTACTTAACTGGGCTGAAGTTCCTGCACTACGTACCAGGATACCACCCTGGCCAGGCTGCATTTCAACGTTGTGAACATTGGTACCCAAAGGCATGTTCTTGAACATTAATGCATTTCCCAATTCCGGGGCAACAGCGTCGCCGCTTATTACCGTTTGTCCAACCTGTAAACCCTGTGGAGCAATGATGTAACGTTTTTCACCATCAGCATAGTTTAACAATGCGATGAAAGCAGTACGGTTTGGATCATACTCGATGGTCTTAACAGTAGCAGGAATATCTTTCTTATCTCTTTTGAAGTCGATGATACGATACATGGTTTTGTTTCCGCCACCCATATAACGCATTGACCTTCTACCCTGAGAGTTACGGCCGGCTGTATTCTTCTGTGCTTCAAGCAAAGATTTTTCCGGAACGTTGGTAGTGATCTCTTCGTAAGCGTTACCAATTCTCCACCTGGTTCCTGCTGTTGTTGGTTTGTATTTTCTTAATGCCATTTTCTTTTATTTTTTCAATTTTTGCGGTAATTGAATACCATTCATTATTAATTAATTTTTGTCCTCTGTCATCCTGAGCGGAGTCGAAGGATTAGATTCCACTGCCGTACAGGTCAATTGTTTCTCCGTTTGCTACAGTTACAATTGCTTTCTTTTTTGAAGGCTTGCGGCCAACTATAAATCCGGCTTTGGTATATTTTGCTTTTGCTTTCGAAGGCACAACAATAGTGTTCACATTATCAACGGTTACACCATAGAAGCTTTCAACTGCTTTTTTGATCTCCAGTTTGTTAGCCTTTTTATTCACTACAAAAGAGTAGCGGTTCATTTTTTCTGTTTGCTTGTTAGCTTTTTCAGATAAAATCGGCTTTATTAATACATCAGACGCTTTCATGTCTTTTTAATTTTTTGTTTCTTGTTAATTATGCTTCTACGCTCTCTTCACTGAAGATCTTTGCTGCGCTTTCGGTTAAAACCAAAACGTTTGCATTTAAAATATCGTAAGTATTCAGATCGCTTAATAAAGTACCGCTAACAGTTGGTACGTTACGTAAGCTTAAATACAAATTGTCGTTGTATTCAGGCAGAACAACCAAGGTCTTCTTTCCTGTAAGGTTCAGCTTGTTTAAAATACCAGTGAAGGTTGATGTTTTTGGAGCATCCATTTTCACATCTTCCAATACCACGATAGCATTTTCTTTTGCCTTATAAGCCAGAGCGCCCATCTTAGCCAGATCCTTAACCTTACGGTTCAGTTTGATATCGTATTTGTGCGGTTTTGGTCCGAAGATAGTACCACCACCTTTATACAAAGGGTTACGCAGGTTGCCTTTACGGGCTCCACCGGTTCCTTTTTGTTTGTGTAATTTCTTAGAAGAACCATGTACTTCCATACGGGTTTTCACCTTGTGCGTACCCTGGCGTTGTGCGCCCTGGTATTGCTTTACAGCCAGGTAAATAACGTGGTCGTTTGGTTCGATACCAAAGATCTCATCAGGTAACTCAACCGATCTGCCGGTTTGCTTGCCTTCTATATTTAAAACGTCTACTTGCATTGTACTTATTTTTATTGGCCAGGGGCCGGTTGATTATTTTTGAATTAAAACAATTGAACCGTTATGGCCCGGAACTGAACCGCTAACTAATATGTAATTCTTTTCTGCGAAAATTTTAACCACTTTCAGGCCTTTCATGGTAACCCTGTCCTGGCCCATACGGCCTGCCATGCGCATACCTTTAAATACACGGCTGGCATCTGATGAGTTACCGATAGAACCCGGGGCTCTCTGGCGATCATGCTGACCGTGAGATTGCTGACCAACACCACCAAAACCATGGCGACGAACCACACCCTGAAAACCTTTACCCTTGGTAGTACCAATTACTTCAACCGCATCGCCTTCGGCAAATATGTCTACAGTAACTGTTTCACCAACGTTCTTGTCAATTTCGCTATCGCGGATTTCCTTTACGAATCTTTTTGGAGAGGTTTGCGCTTTGGCAAAGTGATTGATCTCAGCTTTTACGGAGTGCTTTTCTTTCTTATCACCGAATGCTATCTGGAGAGCATTGTAGCCGTCTGTTTCAACGGTCTTCTTTTGTGTAACCACGCATGGGCCGGCTTCAATGATGGTAACTGCAGTTTGCTTACCTGTTGCATCGAAGATACTCGTCATGCCGATTTTCTTACCAATAATACTTTTCATTGTATCTTGTTTATATCCAGCGCTCCCTTTGGGAGATGGATGTTCATTATTTTTTTTCTTTTAAGAACTTACCTGCTGCTTGGGCCCGGTCCTGAGCGAAGTCGAAGGACGGACACAGTTCATTAGGCTTTGATCTCAACATCCACACCACTTGGTAAGTCTAACTTACTTAAAGCATCTACCGTACGGCTGCTGCTGGTGTAAATGTCTAATAAACGTTTGTGCGTACACAGTTGAAACTGCTCACGGGCTTTTTTATTAACGTGAGGAGAACGCAACACGGTAAAAATTTTCTTGTGCGTAGGTAAAGGAATTGGACCTGTTACCACTGCGCCCGTACTACGTACAGTTTTTACAATCTTTTCTGCTGATTTATCAACCAGGTTATGGTCGTAAGACTGCAATTTTATTCTGATTCTCTGTGACATATAAAAAGAACTTTTTTGATCCGTTTTTTAATTTGGAGTGCAAAGGTAAGGGTTGGAAAGTAATTGGCAAAGGAAAGGGGAAAGTTTTTTAGAAATAGTTTTTCAGCCCGTTAGCGCCCTTTCAACCAATACAAAGCGAATTTTTCCGAAGTTATAGGGAACTTATAGGGAAGTTACAGGGAACTTATAGGGAATTTTCTGCCTGCCAGATTGCTACTACCCTGCTGGTAGCTACTTGTTTTAAGCCTGGTTAGGGCATAGCTGGTGCATACAAGAAGCTATCCAATAAGCATCTTAATCCTTTTTCGATACAGACCCGCTGCTGTTTTCTGATTTTGTTACAGTTGCGGCCCCTTTATATTCAACAGTACCGCTGCTGCTGGCCCGGGCATCCAGGCTAACACTGGCATGTACTTCTATATCAGCGCTGCTATTTACGTTTGCTTTTGTATTTTCACTTAAAAGACCAAATGCTTTGATCTCTGCACTGCTGGAAGCCTCTTTTTTATGGTTCTTTGTCTTTCCGCTAAGAGTAATGGTTGCACTGCTACTGGCATCACTCACAATTTCAGGCGCATTCACTTCCGCCTTTATACTGGCCGAGCTGGATGCCTTAATTACCAGTTTATCAGCGCTGGTAAGTATATTTTCGGCCACTACTTCGGCTGACGCTGATGTACTGATAGCTGTAAGTACCGGCACGGTAACAAAGGATTACCTATTTTTTGCAGCTATCATCTTGTATTTCAGCTATTTAGAAAGAAAAATACATCCTCACCAAAGCGTTTGCAGGACGAATTTTAGAATTATATTCCTGACTTGTGTTTTTTGTTATTAATGTAGCATTGAATATTTTATTATTTGTAATGTTTGTTGCGGTTGCTTCAATATCAATAAGCTTAAACTTATATCTTAGTCCAAAATCAACAAACAAGTAGCTTGAATTAACGGCTTGAGTATTTGTGAAATTGTAATAGTCTGTATTTATTGATGTCGAAAGTTTTGAGTTAAGAAAAAAATAAATTTTAGTATTATTTTGAATATTAAAATTTTGAATCTCAGATATTTTACTTCCCAATTGGAATAATTTGCTGTTGTTTTTTTGAAACGACAGTGAATTCTCAAAATTACCCCACGAAAACTTGTTTACCGAGATTTTTATTTTTACCTCCTTTCTTATAGAAGATATTGCTGTTTCGGTGTTTTGCAATAATTGCAGGCTCTTTAGTTTGCCGCCGACAAATATTATTGAGAAATTAGTTTTTGCATTTAAAAAATACTTGTTCAAATAACCTGTTAAAAGTATGTTGTATTGGTTATTCCATTTTTGTATTGCCAGTGTTTTGGTTAAAGTATTATTGTAAACATTGCTAAATAGTAAATTTTTTTGTAAGATAGAATACGAGCCGGTAAAGTAAATAAACAAGCCTTTAAGCGGATTTTTATATGCAAACGAGCCTTTAAAATTATTTAATTTCTCTACTGGAATTATGCTGTCATTGTGCCTTAAGCTTCTATAATTAGCTAAAATATAGCCATTGTAAGTATCTATAATTGATTTCACTGAAGTTTGTTTTACAAAGCCGAATTGCAATTCAAATTTTGATGTTAAGGGTATAGTTAAATCAAAGCGGGGATTAATAAAAACATTGGTATAAGATTTTTCTCTTAATGTATTTTTATCTTTTTGAGTAACGAAATTTGTTTCCATTGGAATTGTCAGCTCAAATGTTTTTTTCTTTTTAATAAAGCTTAAGGTATTTAGCATATATGGTTTTATATTTTGCCATGCTAAATTGTTGGTTAAACTATCTGTTACTAATGCTGTTCTATTATTTAAAGGATTTAAAAAATACGACTCTAAATTAATGTTTGAAGTTTCTATACCTAGTTTATTAGCGTATTGCAATGTCTTTTTTTTTATAGTTACAGATATTGAAGTATTGGTTGACAGATTTTTTAAATTGCTTTTTTGTGTAAGAACTAGGAAGTTTGCGCCTGCATTAAACACATCTGGAAATGTACCTGGAAAAACTGAAAGCTGTTGTGGATTATCTGTGTAATTAAGCTTGCAAGAAATGCTTAGTAATGTCTTATTTTTCAATCTGTTAAGTAAAAATTCATTACTTATGTTATTTTTATTTGATGATAATTTTTGCACAATGGGTTGAGTGGTTTCAATGTTTCCTGTTTCAGCTGAGTGTTGATTTTTATACGTGAATAAGTTATTCAAGTAATATTTTTTAGTATTTATTGTATAATTAAGTTCTGACTTAAACTTATTTTCCTTATTGAAGGTGACGTAAATTTCTTTAAAACTTATTGTATCGTTTGGCAAAAAAAATCTAATTGTATTGCTTCCGTTAGCGGTATTGTCATCGAGGTATTGGCTCACATTTAACTTTAACTGGGCTTTGTTTTTCATCAGCGTTAAAATATTAAAATGCAGCAGATGAGAGTTGTTAAATGTGTATCTTTTTGAAGTAAGATTGATTGAGGGTAGGCTAACAAGATTTAATAATTTTACATTTTCAGTGTTATCATTTTCTTCGCCTAATTGCTTTATTGCATAATTATCATTCAGTTCACTATATAAGTAAGAGCCGCTGTTGTTGTTTTTGTATGCACTTATTAGCTGTAAATTCTTTCTGAAATTAAGTGCTGTTATTTCATTATCCCAAAGCAATGGAGATACTCCAATACTAATTTTGGCTTTACTTATTATCCGGTTTTTTGCTTTTGTTTTTAGTTTTATGTTTATAGCTGTTCCTTTATTGGTGGTAAAGCTATCAAGAGCTCTTATTGCTTGGTGGTTATTTAAAAGTTGTATTTTGTCAACCAATTCTGCCGGAATATTCTGATTAGCTATGTTATATTTTGTGCCTAGTAAATCAAGCCCATCAATGTAATAGTTACTAATGGGTTTACCGTTATAAGTAATAAGCCCATTGGCATCTACTTCTATACCCGGTATTTTTGATAATACATCGCCAATAACCCTGTCTTGCTTACTGCTAAAAAAACTTGTACTATAATTGGTTGTATCACCCTGCAGGCTTATTGGGCTGTTCTTTACAACAACAGTAGGCAATTCAGTTAAGTTTTCTGTTAAAGTAAAAATCGAAAATTGCGAAAGGTTTAGGATATTTTTTTCAACTTTAGAATACCCTATGCAACTAACGGTTATTTTAATTGAGTCATTTTTTGTGTTTAAAGTTACTTTGAAATTGCCAGCATTGTCACTTATTCCATAGGCTAAGGTAGTGGTTGAATTTGGCGTGGAAAGCAAAATATTAGCATTTGCAATGGCACCGCTAGCCGCATTTTTTATTTGCCCGGTAAATATCGTTTGTGATAAAGCTTGTATGTAAAACAAAAGGCAAAAAGAAAATAAAATTATTTTGCAATATTTCATCTAATTGCCTAAATCTAAGGGGTTATAGGGCTTTTTTTTGCGTGGTTTGTTCGTATCAAAGCCAGGGTAAGACATTGTTACACCCCATTCTTGGGCAGAAGACGCAATTGGATCTTCTATATATAACCTTTTCCTTTTCAAAGCAATTTCTTTTGAAACCTTTTCAGCATTTTCATATTCTATAAATACGGGTTCAGTTTGCGGTTTTGCTATTAACTCTCTGCATACAAATGAAAATTGATCACGTGTATCCTCTACTTTCATAATTAAACCAGGCAAGCCATTGTATAACCACGGGCCCTGCTGAAGAGGGATGTTTTTTGCAAACCAGGCTATTATATTTCGCCCTCTATAAAATGATGTTGCTTTTTGGCAAGGTTCATTTAAAATTGTAATAGTGTCGGGTAATAACATCCAAACTGGTGTTGTAAGGCTATCTTCATAGTAATGTGGGGTTTTTGAAATTCTGTCGTAAACCCTGTAGTATTTTTTATCAAAATTAATTTCAACACATTCCGATTCTTTATCCGCATCCCCAAAATTCATTTTTGAATTATCAATACTTATTACACCATCTGTAGAATTTTTTTGTAAATAATCATGTCTTTGTTTTATGCCGAAATGCCGAATTTCGCTATAAAAATTTGATGATATTTTATTTATTTTTAAAACAAAAAGATCGTTCTTTCTAATTTCGTTTTTACTTGTTGTATCTAATATTACAGAGAAATCGTATTTTGCTATTAAAAAGCTTGTATTACTATTTTGTGAAAAGCACCCATATGTACAAGAAACATATAAAAGTGTAAACAAAAATTTAGATTTCATTATTATTCAGTTTCGATAAAAAAATAAAATATAAAAAAAGTATAAGGGAATTCATTGCTGATTCCCTCATACTAAACACTTATTAATTGGCCCAAGCACATAATTGCCCTGGGTGTGCATCTAGCCAAGCCTGAGCTTCAGCTTGAGAGTTAAAGGTACCAAAAGTACCCCAGGTAGTACCACCATCACATGAAAATCTAATTTCCCATTGTGGTTTATTATTTTCAATTTTTAATTTTGAAGCAATTTTTAAGTCTGCTTTAACTGTAGCACTTGCAAAAAATACGCTACATAATAACATCGATGCTAACATAATTTTCTTCATAATAAATTAGCTTTTAGGAAAAGCCATAACCTTTAATAAAGACAATTGTTAATAGGAAATTTTCCCCTCTAGATTTCTTAAGAACATTTTTAGGGCTAAATGTTCCGCAATTCTGGCCGGAATAATTATTAAATACAATAATACGAATACCAAATGCATAAAAAAAATATTTTTAATATATTTTATAAATAATAATTATGCTATTAAATAATTTGGCCCCACTAATTGTAAGTGGGGCCAATTAAAATAAATGCTTTTGCTACCTTATTAAACTCATTTAGGCAAAATGCCTATTCAAATATTTGTTATGAAAATTATCATAAAATCAGTCCTTTTTTTCAACAGACCCGCTGCTGTTTTCTGATTTGGTTACAGTTGCGGCCCCTTTATATTCAACAGTACCGCTGCTGCTGGCCCGGGCATCCAGGCTAACACTGGCATGTACTTCTATATCAGCACTGCTACTTACATTTGCTTTTGTATTTTCACTTAAAAGACCAAATGCTTTGATCTCTGCACTGCTGGAAGCCTCTGTTTTATGGTTCTTTGTCTTTCCGCTAAGGGTAATGGTTGCACTGCTACTGGCATCACTCACAATTTCAGGGGCATTCACTTCAGCCTTTATGCTGGCCGAACTGGAAGCCTTAAATACCAGTTTATCGGTGCTTGTAAGTATATTTTCGCCCACTACGTCGGCCGATGCCGAGGCGCTGATCGCCGTAAGCACCGGCACAGTAACATACACCTTCATATGCACGTCAGAAAAGCTATGCATCCCTTCTGTATTTATTTTCAAGGTTTTCCCTGAAACCCTGGTTTCTATATATTTCATAATATTATCATCGGCTTCCACAACTACCGATAAGGCATCGCCCATTTTAACTTCTACCTCAAACGAACCGCCTACGGAAATGGCATCAAAACTGCCCGTATTCCGGGTTTCGGTTACTATATTTCCGCTGCCGCTGGTATGATCGCAGGAGCCTAAAGTAAAAATTACAAATAATAAGATGAGGAACTGTTTCATGGCTTTTGTTTGTGTAAATATAAAACTCTTAACAGTAAAGTCAAATCCCAACGGTAAATAACATGCAACTAATTATTTACCTTCGCAGCAATATGACAGAAAAAATACTAATACTTGATTTTGGCTCACAATACACGCAACTGATTGCCCGTACTGTAAGGGAAGCCAACGTTTATTGCGAGATCATCCCCTATAATAAAGAAATAGTGTACGAACCAGGTTTAAAAGGCATCATCCTGGGTGGTTCTCCTTTTTCTGTTAACGATGAAAATGCTTTGCAGGCTGATGTAAAAGCAATGACTGCCAAAGTTCCGGTATTAGGAGTTTGTTATGGAGCCCAGCTTACGGCAAAAATTTATGGAGGCCGGGTTGAAAAAAGTGATAAGAGGGAATACGGCCGTGCAATTTTTACAACAACGAAGGCAGATGCACTTTTAGAGAATATTTCAGCTTCATCGCAGGTGTGGATGAGCCATAGCGATACTATTAAGGAATTACCGGAAGGTTTTGAATTGCTGGGAACAACGGAGAGTATCCCTGTAGCAGCTTTCAAACGAACAATCACTGACGAACAACGAACAACGAACAACCCGCAGGGCCCCGGGGGCGAACAACCACTTTACGGCCTACAGTTTCACCCGGAAGTATATCACTCTACCGAAGGCAAAACCATTATTAAAAATTTTTTAGTAAACATTTGTAAGTGCAGCCAGGACTGGACCCCGGCGCATTTTATAACCGATACAGTTGAAGCTTTAAAGAAGCAGATTGGCAATAAAAAGGTGATTATGGGCCTGAGCGGCGGTGTTGATAGTACCGTTGCTGCCACATTAATACATAAAGCCATTGGCGAAAACCTGTATGGTATTTTTGTTGACAATGGTGTTTTACGCAAGAACGAGTTTGAAGACGTACTACAGATCTACAAAACGCTTGGGCTTCACGTTATTGGTGTAGATGCCAAAGAGCATTTTTACAAAAAACTGGCA
>Ga0075158_10002931_pt1 | contig 12199 bp, 9 predicted proteins | sample JI91814BDNA_FD_70968 | JGI IMG/M metagenome (GOLD analysis project Ga0075158, IMG submission 70968) | Wastewater effluent complex algal communities from Wisconsin, to seasonally profile nutrient transformation and Carbon sequestration -... | ecosystem: Engineered > WWTP > Effluent > Algae... | reverse complement strand
TGTATTGAAAAATACTTGGGTCGTTACTTGAACCTTTATAGTCAAATACTGCATAAAGTCCGCCTGCCAATGAAAATGTTTCCATTTCTGTCGGCACACTTTCAAAATTTGTTACTTCAACGGTAGCCCATTTTTCAAATTCATTAGTTGGTTTGAAGTCCGCAAAATGTGTCGGTTTATACACCTGCATTGAAATCAAATCGTTGGTTATATTATTTGATATTTCTCTGCGTTTGGGCATAAAATTCTGCCATAGTTCGCCTGTCCTGTTGTTGGCTAAACTCATAGTAAGTCGTTTGCCAATTAGTTTTTTCTCGGATAAATTTTCAATTCTTGGTGTCATATTTTTTTAATTAGAATGTTCAATTTCAATGTCGTATTTCTCTAAAAGACCTGCAACGCCCAAAATTGAAAACTTTGCTTTCTTAATTCGGTTTATTTCTGGGTCAATAGAATAATTGTAAGAAGTCCGCAAGTCCGCTTTTTCAAGTATTGTTTGGTCGAAAGTTGCTCGTTCAAAATTACAATCGTCAAACATAGCACTTGTCAAGTCTGCTTCTGAAAAGTCTGTTTCTTGTAATTGCGAATTTTTGAAAATCGTCTTTTTTATTTTCGTTTTGTAAAAAGTAGAGTGATTGAGTTGGCAACCGTCAAACGAAAATGAAAGTCCAAATTCATTGCAGGTGTCAAACCGAAGTCCCAACATTTTACAGTCCTTGAATTTTATATCCCGAAACGCTGTCTTGTTGAGTTTTGCCAAACTCAAATTACAACTGTTAAATGTGCAGTCTGTGAACTTAAATTCAGAAAGGTCGCTGTCGGCAAAGTTGCAACTGCTGAAAATGCAGTTTTCGTATTCACCTTTTGTCAGGGTATCATTTCGGTCAAAGGTTTTGTCTGTGATATAAATTTCCTTCATTTTTCTTTTTTGTCGTTTGGAACGGTGTCTTGTTACACTTGCCACTAACAATATATTTGCGAATATACACAACTTCCATAAATCTAATTAATATTTCTAATTCATTGATTATCAATAACAAAACTTGCGCATTTTTGGATATACAACAGTTATTGGGTTGCGCAAAGCCGTTTGGGTCAAAGACCTCTACGCATTAATTTGTCAAGCGGACTTTCAATTGTTCCTAATGATTTTCGGGATACATGGGTGTATATTTCTGTGGTTTTTAAACTTGCATGGCCCAGCATATTTTGAATATAACGAATGTCAGTTCCGGCTTCCAATAAATGTGTCGCAAAACTGTGACGCAAACTGTGAAAACTTGATGGCTTTTTAATGTTGGCCAATTGTTTGGCATTTTTAAAAATTTCCTGTATGCTTCGTACACTATACGTTTCACCATATTGGCCCTCAAATAAGTAAACCTTTGGTTTATATTTTACAAAATACAATCGCAAGTTTTCCAATAAAACCGGTGAAAGCGATACGTAACGGTCTTTATATCCTTTAGCGTTTCGTATATGAATTAACATGCGTTCACTATCAATGTCGGTTAATTTCAAATTAACTACTTCACTTATTCTAAATCCGGCACTGTACGCAAGGTATAATATAGCTCGGTGTTTTATGTTTTCTAATGCGGCCAATAACCGATATACCTCATCTTCACTTAAAATATTGGGCAATTTATTCGGTTTTTTAGGACGTGGCAAATCATAAACTCGACGCTCCTGCTTTAACACTTTTTCATAATAAAATTTAATTGCGTTAATGCGTCCGTTAGTTGCAGAGGCGCTAATTTTTTCCTCTTTTATCCCATGCAACATATATTGCCGTATTTGTTCACTTGTTATTTCTTGCGGACTCAGTCCATTGTAATAATTCAAAAATCGGTGAAAATCGGAACGATAATTCTTTCTTGTATTGATGCTGTAATTCATTAATAATAACTCTTCATCAAACCGAATTAAAGCGGCTAATTGCTCATTGTTATTTGATGTTCGCACATGTGCCGAATTATCAACAGGCGTTGAGTGCTCATCCGGTTTTAAAATAATTAATTCGTAATCATTCGTTTCACTGAACAATTGTTTCAAAAACTGAAAATGTGGCTTTGAATAGGCAATATACCAGCTGCTTGCTGTTTTGCTCCACTTGGCTCCTGCTGCTTTAAGCCTGCTTGCAATAGCAGCATTGTAATCGAATTCAATCTTGATTTGTTTCTCACCTCTGTGGTGAAAAACACTAAGGGTTACTTTATTCATTTTAAGGGTTTAAACAAGTCAAAAATATGTAAAGTATTTATTTATTTTTTTATTGAGCAATCCCGATAGCTATCGGGAGAGCAAGATTGAGCAAAATTTTGATATGTAATTAGACTGTTAATTTCTCGTTTCATCGTAAACTATTATTTATTTTATAATTGATCAAAATTGAAACAAGATTGAAGCAAGATTTTGATTTGTTGTTAGGTTGTTAATTTCTCATTTCATCGTAAACTATTATTTATTTTATTATTGAGCAGTCCCGATAGCTATCGGGAGAACAAGATTGAAGCAAGATTTTGATTTGTTGTTAGGTTGTTAATTGGTCATTTCATCGTAAACTATTATTTATTTTATAATTGATCAAAATTGAAACAAAATTGAAGCAAGATTTTGATTTGGAGTTACGCTGTTAATTTCTCATTTCATCGTAAACTATTATTTATTTTATTATTGAGCAGTCCCGATAGCTATCGGGAGAACAAGATTGAGCAAAATTTTGGTTTGTAGTTTTGCAGTTAATTTCTCATTTCATCGTAAACTATTATTTATTTTATAATTGATCAGTCCCGATAGCTATCGGGAGAACAAGATTGAATCAAAATTTTGATTTGGAGTTACGCTGTTAATTTCTCATTTCATCGTAAACTATTATTTATTTTATAATTGATCAAAATTGAAACAAGATTGAAGCAAGATTTTGATTTGTTGTCAGGTTGTTAATTGGTCATTTCATCGTAAAATATTATTTATTTTATAATTGATCAAAATTGAAACAAGATTTTGATTTGTTGTTAGGTTGTTAATTTCTCATTTCATTGTAAAGGTTTATTGATTTTATTATTTTTTCAATCTTGCTCAATTCTGCCTCAATTTTGCTTCAATCTTGCTCAATTTTGATTCAATCTTGCTCAATTCTGTTCAATTTTGATTCAATTTTGTTCAATCTTGTTCAACCTTGCCTCAATCTTGCTCAATCCCCAAATTCCTTCCCCGTCATCACAATATCTCTCCCCCTTATTCGTCTACTTATTATCTTTACCCGAAATATCACAGCCATGTCATTAATTCCTATTATTATCATCGTTGTATTGTTGCTCATTATTGTGGGTTTATACAACACCCTTGTTGGACGCAAAAACCAGGTAGAAAACGCCTTTGGAACCATCGATGCTATGCTCAAAAAGCGCTTCGATTTAATTCCTAATCTGGTGGAAACCGTTAAGCAGTATATGACCTACGAGCAGGATACCCTGACCAAGATTGTGGAACTGCGCAACAGCATTCAGGCTCAGCCAAATATGCCTGCTCAGGAGCGTATTGGAATGGAAAATCAGCTTACCGGCTTGTTGAGCGGTTTGAGGGTTGCGGTTGAAAATTATCCTGATTTAAAGGCAAATACCAGCTTTATTCAATTGCAAAGCACCTGGACAGAGATAGAGGAACAGATTTCGGCTGCACGTCGCACCTATAATGCGGCTGTAACTGCTTATAACAACTCGGTGGAAATGTTTCCAACCAATATTATGGCCAATATGATGGGTTATAAACGCAAAGAAGTGCTTGCCATTGAAGAGGCTGAGCGCAAAAATGTGTCGGCAAAAGACTTGTTTAACAAGTAATAACAAACTTTTTTATACCGATTTCGTTATATAATTTCGTAAAACAACTAAAATAAACAGATAGAAAATGTTAGGAGCTTACATTATTGGTATTGTGTTCGCCATAATCGGATTGATTGTGAGCGGCGTGTTAAAAAGCAAATTCAAAAAATATTCTCAAATACCTGTCAAAGGCGGGTTAACAGGTAAAGACATTGCTGAACGTATGCTTGCCGAAAACGGTATTCACGATGTTCAGGTAATTTCTGTTGCCGGTCAGCTTACCGACCACTATAATCCCGTAAACAAAACCGTAAACCTGAGCGAATTGGTTTACAGTTCCGATAGTATTGCAGCAGCTGCTGTTGCCGCCCACGAATGTGGTCACGCTGTGCAGCACGCCACTGCTTATTCGTGGTTACAAATGCGCAGCAAAATGGTGCCAATTGTTGGTGTTACCTCCGGTTGGGTGCCTTGGGTTATTATTGGTGGTATTATAGTAGGAGGCTCATTAGGGCAAACCTTATTATTGGCCGGTATTATCCTTTTTGGGATTTTAACCCTGTTCAGCTTTTTGACACTACCTGTCGAAATTGACGCCAGCAACCGCGCTATCAGCTGGTTACAGGGCAGTTCATTGGCCGGAACCATGGAAATGGGAAAAGCAAAAGATGCCTTAAACTGGGCCGGTTACACTTACGTTGTAGCTGCTTTGGGTTCATTGGCAACCTTGATTTATTACATCATGTTATACATGAGTAGAAGATAAAAAAGTGCAAAATTTTCACTGAAAATCAGCGAGTTATGAAGGTAGCTCGCTTTTTTTTGTGCATTTTCCTTGTATTTTGAAAGGGGTACGGGTATCTTTGCTGCCCCGTAGATAAAACGGGCATTTTAAACAGTTTAACAAAAACCATACAGTGGATACTTTAAGTTACAAAACCAGATCGGCCAATGCGGCAACAGTTACGCATGATTGGTGGCTGATAGACGCTGAAGGCCAGACATTAGGTCGCCTTAGCGCAAAAGTAGCTGCCATCTTAAGAGGTAAAAACAAACCGTATTTTACGCCTCATACCGATTGCGGTGATTACATCATCATTATCAATGCCGAAAAGGTGAAACTTACCGGTAAAAAAATGCTGGAGAAAGAAATTGACTGGTATACAGGATACCCTGGCGGCCGTAAAGTTGCCAATCCTAAAACCGTTCTCGCAAAACAGCCGCATAAATTATTGGAACGTTCTATCAAAGGAATGTTACCGCACAATAAACTCGGTTCTGCGATGTATAAAAAATTGTTTGTGTATGCCGGTACTGAACATCCGCATGCCGCTCAAAAACCTAAAACTTTAAAATAAATAAGGCATGGAAACAATAAATGCAGTTGGCAGAAGAAAAAATGCGGTTGCCCGTGTTTTTCTGAAAAAAGGCAAAGGAACTATTACCGTTAATGGTAAAGACTATAAAGAATATTTCGCAGCAAAACACTTATTGCACAATGTTACTGATCCTCTGGAAACAGTAAACATGGCTAACGATTTCGACGTTGTTGTTAATGCAACCGGCGGTGGTATCAAAGGTCAGGCAGAAGCAGTGAAAATGGGAATTTCAAGATGCCTCGTTAAAATGAACGAAGAATTGAAACCAGCGCTTAAAGCAAAAGGTTTTCTTACACGCGACAGCCGTATGGTGGAGAGAAAGAAATTTGGTCTTCACGGTGCACGTCGTGCTACACAATTCTCTAAACGTTAATCGAAAAAGCGAAATCAAATGGAAAAATTATCATATAACGAGTTATTGGAAGCCGGTGTACACTTTGGACACTTACGTAAAAAATGGAATCCGAAAATGCTTCCTTATATTTTCATGGAGAAAAAAGGTATTCACATTATCGACCTTTACAAAACTCTTGAAAAATTAGATGAAGCTGCTGCAGCTTTGAGAAATATTGCACGCAGTGGTAAAAAAATCATGTTCGTTGCCACTAAAAAACAGGCAAAAGAAACAATGGAAGAACAAGCACGCCGCGTTGGCATGCCGTTCGCTACCGAACGTTGGTTAGGTGGTATGCTTACCAACTTTACTACCATTCGTAAAAGCATTAAAAAATTGCAAACTATCGAACGTATGTTGTCTGATGGTTCTGCCGAAAACATGACCAAAAAAGAACGTCTCGTGTTAAGCCGCGAACGCGATAAATTGGAAAAAGTAATCGGTGGGGTGGTGCAATTAAACCGCTTACCTGCAGCTTTATTAGTTGTAGATATAGGTCACGAACATATTGCTATTGCTGAAGCACACCGTCTCAATATTACCACTTTCGGTATGGTTGATACCAACTGCGATCCTAATAAAGTGGATTTCGCTGTGCCGGCTAACGACGATGCTGCTAAATCAATCGCTATCGTGATTAAATATTTAACCGATGCAATTGTTGAAGGTTTAGAAGAACGTGCTAAAAACAAAGAAGAAATGGAAGATGCACGTCACGATGGTAAAGATGAATTCGGCGATAAAGATGATGAAATCAGATTGGCTGGTGAAGATGATGCTGATGGTCAACGCAAAGGCCCAAGAGGCAAAGGCGGTCCTAGAACGGCAGACAGAAAACCTGGTGCACGTCGTCCGATGACTCAGCGTAAGAAATAAGTTTATCGATTATCATATTTCAAAATCATAAACCCTTCCACCTGAGGCGGAAGGGTTTTTTAAAATAAACAAAAAGGAGAATAATTATGTCAGTTACAATTACTGCAGGTGATGTAAACAAATTGCGTCAAATCACAGGCGCAGGTATGATGGATTGCAAAAAAGCACTTGGTGAAACAGGTGGCGACTTTGAAGCTGCAATCGACTATCTGAGAAAAAAAGGTCAAAAAGTAAGTGAAAAACGCGCCGACCGCGAAACTAACGAAGGTGTGGTGATAGCTGTGATCAATAATGATGGTTCTTTTGGAACAATTATGGGTCTTGGCTGCGAAACCGATTTCGTTGCTAAAAATCAAGCGTATATCGATTTTGCTAAATCAATTTCTGATGTGGCTATGGCCAATAAAGCTGAATCAAAAGAAGCTTTGATGGCAATGACTATGGATGGTATTACTATCGCAGAAAAAATTGCAGAACAAGTTGGTAAAATCGGCGAAAAAATCGATATCACTGATTATGCTTTATTATCAGCAGAAACCGTTGTTGCTTACAACCACTCAAATGGTAAAGTAGGTGTATTGGTTGCTATGAATAAAAAAGGTGAAGCAGTTGAAACCGTTGGTAAAGATGTTACCATGCAAATTGCTGCAATGTCACCAATAGCTATCGATAAAAACGATGTTCCGGAAGAGGTTAAAACCCGCGAAATGGAAATCGGTCGCGAACAAGCTCGTGCTGAAGGTAAACCTGAAGCAATCCTTGAAAAAATTGCTACCGGTAAACTAGAAGCATATTTTAAAGATGCTACTTTATTAAACCAAAAATTTGTGAAAGATAACAGCAAATCAATTCGCGATGTGCTTACAGCAGTAGATAAAGATCTTACTGTTACTGCATTTAAACGTATTGGTTTAGGCGCTTAATCCTACACGTAATATTGATATCTTGCCGTCTGAATGTATTTTCAGACGGCTTTTTTTATGTCAGCAGCCTGCAACTTTTAAGCTTTTTTGACAATCATTCTTATTAATAACACTATCTTTAATTTTAGTATTAACTTAAATTAGAAATTTACAGGCAACAGCAATGTTAATTCGTAATTGTTTAATTGTACTATTTTTTATTTGCTCCTCAGCTGTTGTGTTTGCACAACAACCGGACTATGTTGCCGATGTATCTAATGAACAATTATTATTTGTCGCCAACAAAGGGCAAATAATTAATGAATATGGCTTACCTGCTGATGATGTTCTGTTTGCACTTACCAATAACGGAGCCACCATTTTTGTTTATCGCGATGGGTTAAGTTATCAATTCACAAAGTATCATACCGCTGAACTGCAAAATGTAAATGCTTTTCTCTTCGACCTCGAAAAAGATTTTCCTTTGCAGGAACAAATTATCAGTACACATCGTATTGATGTGAAATTTGTTAATGCCAAAACACAAATTGAAGTAATTCCCGAATCGAAGTCTTTGATTGTAGAAAATTATTTCGGCGAACAATATGGCAATGGAATAACCAATATTCCAACATTCGAAAAAATAACCTGCAAAAATATTTACCCGAATATCGATTGGGTATTATACAGTAAAAACGGAAAACTCAAATACGATTTAATCCTCCATCCCGGCGCAAATAAAAATGATATAACTTTTCAAATTACCGGAACTGATGAAGCACATTTAGTTGATGCAACCCACATGCAAATTTCATCTCCCTTAGGAGAAATTAACGACAAGGGTTTGTTTTGTTTTGAGAAAGAATCAGCGGAAAAAATAAATGCTGCTTTTATTTTATCTAATAATTATTTGAAATTTGAAATTGATAATTATAATCCATTAGATACTTTAATTGTTGACCCGGAACTTGATTGGTCAACTTTTTACGGCGGATTTGGTGAAGATGCCGTTAACGGAATTGATGTAGATACTGATGGGAATATATATATTACCGGATATACCAGCAGCAGCAACGCAATGGCGCATTTGGGATACCACAATAGTTATCAAGGTGGTTTTTTTGATGCCTATGTTGCGAAATTAAGTCCCGCAGGAAATAGAATTTGGGGTACTTATTTTGGCGGCAATAAAGGTGATTACGGAACGGAATTAGTTATAGATAAAAACAACAAAATTTATGTAACCGGTTTCACCTTTAGCAATAATTTCGAAACAACTCCCGGTGTGCATCAGGAAGCATTGGGAAATAATTACGATGCTTTTTTATTTAAATTAAATGACAACGGTACTTTAATTTGGTCAACTTTGTTTGGTGGAGGAAGTTATGATTATGCCAGAGGTATTGCAATTGATACTTTGGGTGATGTTTATATTTCCGGTTCAACTTCAAGTTCAATGGCTATTGCAGATGGTGGTTGGCAAAATGAAAAAAATGCCGGCAACGACGAATTTCTCGCAAAATTTTCACCATCAGGTTTGCGCATCTGGGCAACGTATATGGGTGGTGAAGCTGATGATTATTCGCGCGCAGTTGGTGTCGATTTAGATAATAATGTTTACCTGGTTGGATATACCGAAAGCACTACCGGAATTGCATTTTCAGGTTTTGATAATACATGGTCAGGTAATTACGATTGCACACTCACAAAATATAATGCCTCAGGTGAATTAATATGGTCTACTTATTTTGGTGGTAATGGGGATGATAATGCAAACGGTATTGATTTCGATAGCAACAACAATATATATATCGCCATTCAAACAGGAACAAATTCTGGATTAGCACACTTAGGTTACAGAGGTTCAAATGCCGGCGGACAAGATGCCATGTTGGCAAAATTTAATCCCGATGGCGACCGTTTGTGGTCCACTTATTATGGCGGCACTGCAGAAGATATGGGAAAAGCAGTTGCTGTTTCCGGCGAATATGTGTATTTGTGCGGGCATACTTATTCGCATTCAGGAATTGCAGCTTATGCTTATCAAAATACAATTGGCGGAAATGGTGATGCATTACTCGCAAAATTTGATGTGTTTGGCAATTTTTATTGGGCCACTTATGCCGGTGGTTATTGGGATGAATTTGGCAGAACCATTCACATATTAAATGATGAAACCATAATATTCGGCGGTAAAACCTTTAGCTGGGATTATCCCATCACTTTTGGTGCACATCAAATATTTTATGGTGGGGGAACGGCAGATGGATTTATTCAACGCGTATATGATTGTGCAAGTGCTGAAGTTTATTACACCGATGCAGATGATGATGGTTATGGGGATGCAGCAGCAAGTGACTTATTGTGTGAGCCAACAACAGGTTTCGTTGCAAATAGTAACGACTGTAATGATACGAACGCACTCATTTATCCCGGTGCTACAGAAATATGTAATTCGATTGATGACGATTGTGATATTATAATTGATGAAGAAGTAATTACAGCATTAATTACACCAATGGGCTCAACCGTTTTTTGTAAAGGGAATACTGTGTTGTTGCAAGCTACTTTGCATCCAACTTATTTTTATCAATGGAAAAAAGATGGTGTCAATATTGTCGGCGCAACTGCAGGCAATTATACCGTTACTAAAACAGGTAATTATACCGTTGACATTTCTACACTTGGCGGATGTAATGCCATTTCTAATAGTGTTGCGGTAACCGTTAACAATAAACCTAATCCATTCATTTTTGCAGTGGGTTCAACCGATATATGTTTAACCGGAAATGCGAAATTAAAAACAGTACCGTTTGTTGGAAATACGTATCAATGGTATAAAGATGGAGATATTATAACAGGTGCAACCTCAAATATGTATTTGGCAACAGCTATTGGTGGTTACAGAGTAAAAGAAACAAATGTTTTTGGCTGCTTTAAAAATTCAAACGAAATGATTGTTACTAATTCCTGCAAATTAGAAAATGATATTTCGGAAAATAATGTATTACAGGTCTTCCCAAATCCGGCAAGTAATTTGGTAACTATTTTAATGAGCGAGAATTTATTTAATTCCGAGAATGTTCAAATGATGTTATACGACAATTTAGGACAAATGGTATGGCAACAAAATTCACCAATAAATAACTTGAACCCGATGGTTGAATGTATATTACCATCGCAGCTGGCAAATGGAATGTATATTGTTGAACTCTCCGTAAATAATCAACAATACAGAACCACCTTGGTAATAAGCCGATAATTTTATTCTATAATTAATTCATCACAAAATATCCAGGTTTGGCCACCTTTTCCGGGATGCCATTCAGGCACAGTTCCGAAATTAATGGCTTTGAATTTGATATAACGTGCTGTGGTAGTATTTACTGTTGCCGTTAGCTTTTGAATTTCTTTTGAATCGTAATTTGTTGTTGCTACTTGATTGGTAATGGTTGTTAACAAAGAAAATGTTTTGCCATCTGTTGAGGTATAAATTTCCAATTGTTTCGGCATCCAAATCCAACTTCTCACATCCTGCAAAAATCCGGCTCCAACTTTTGTAAATGTTTGGTTGCTGCCACAGTCTAAAACAACTTCCATATCGGTGCCTTGCCAGCCTTGCCACATGCCTGTTCTAAAATCTGCGCCTCCATGTAAACCATCAATTAATGAAGTGGAACCTCCGGCTGCATATTGTTTGTCGTATGCCGTAATATATTTAATGGCATAATCATTATTGCGGAGTATAAATTTACCTGTAACAACGCCCGAACATGTTTCTGCTTTGGTATCAGGATTTACAACACAATATTGAGCAGTAATAATCGCATTGCTATTAAAGGTCAGTATAGCTGTAACGCCTTTTTCAGCAGGATACTGTTGATTACTGCCATTCACCGAAAATTTTAACATACCGGTATCATATTGCGTTGAGATTTCAACTGTTGTTTTATCTGTAAAACTATTGCCGGGACCGGAAATTACAGGTGCTATCAATCCCGCAGTTGGAATACTGTCTGATGATGGCTGAGCGTTTATTTTTTGTTCAGTAAATTCGAAAACCAATTCACCACCCTGCATTAATGTGGCATGTGGTATTTGAAGTGATGGAAATAATTGTTTGTTCCACGAAACACTTTTTAAATAAGGAGAATTAGCACTTTTGTTTTTAGTAATAATCCGAATTTTTTTATTGTTTTCTAAAGTGATTACAGCAGTATCAAAAATAGCAGAACCAAAATCATATTCGGGTTTGCCCGGACATACCTGATATAAACCTAATGCACTCATCACATACCAAGCACTCATTTGACCACAATCCTCGTTGCCAATTAAACCGTCAGGTGCATTGTGATAAAACGATGTCATAATCTCATTCACATAATATTGTGTTTTCCATGGTGTTGTGGTGCGATTAAATAAATACGCATAATTGTGACTAGGTTCATTGCCATGTGCATATTGTCCAATCAATCCGGTAATGTCGCTTTGTTGCCTTCCGGTTGTGCCTGTGTTGGTGGTAAATAATTCATTTAATCGTTGCTCAAATAATTCACCACCTAAATTTCCCTGCGGATAAAATAACGAATATTGCCAGGCATTGGCTTCCGTAAAATTAAAATTCACTTCAGTGGGGTTGTAAGGACTGTACCAACCACCATTAAACCTTGGTCGTGCAAATCCATTTTCCATTACATTTAAATAATTATAACCTCTATTGGAATAATAATCTATTTCACTTTTAGGTGCATTAACCAGTTTCCCCATTTGAGCAATACACCAATCGTTATAACTATATTCCAAAGTTTTTGAAACAGATTC
>Ga0075158_10002929_pt1 | contig 12203 bp, 10 predicted proteins | sample JI91814BDNA_FD_70968 | JGI IMG/M metagenome (GOLD analysis project Ga0075158, IMG submission 70968) | Wastewater effluent complex algal communities from Wisconsin, to seasonally profile nutrient transformation and Carbon sequestration -... | ecosystem: Engineered > WWTP > Effluent > Algae... | reverse complement strand
GCGGATGGTGGTGCCGACGGCGGCGCGGATGGTGGTGCCGACGGCGGCGCGGATGGTGGTGCCGACGGCGGCGCGGATGGTGGCGCGGACGGCGGAGCCTGAACGGCATACGGCAAGGCGCGTCCGATCGGGACGACGACGTGACGGACTTCGCAATGACCGGCGGGACGGCGGGCAACCGCCGTCCCGCTCTGGCGCGCCTATTGGCGATCAGCACCGACGAATTCGCCGAGAAGTACTGGGGAAGCGCCCCGAAGCTGTCGACGGCCGCCGAGCTCGGCGCGGCCTTCGACGATCTGTTCAGCAATGACGCCGCCGACGAACTCATGGCCAAGCGCGGTCTACGGACGCCCTTCCTGCGTGTTGCCAAGGACGGCCGCACGCTCGGCGACGCCGAGTTCACAGCACCGGGCGGGGTCGGCGCTGCCATCCGTGATCAGCTCAGCGACGATCGGCTGTTGCGGCTGTTCGCCGACGGGTCGACGCTCGTCCTGCAAGGCCTGCACCGTACGTGGGGGCCGCTCATCGACTTCGCCGGTCAGCTCGGCACCGATCTCGGGCACCCGGTCCAGGTCAACGCCTATGTCACGCCGGCGCAGAGCACGGGCTTCAGCTCGCATTACGACGTCCACGACGTCTTCGTCATTCAGATCGCCGGCCAGAAGCGGTGGCAGATCAGGCAGCCCGTCCTCAGCCTGCCGCTGCGCACCCAGCCGTGGGAGCAGCGTCGCACGGCCGTCGCCGAGGCCGGGCAGGAGAAGCCGCTCCTGGAGGTGACGATGTCGCCGGGAGATGTGCTCTATCTGCCCCGCGGCTATCTCCATGCCGCGACCGCGCTGGGCGAGATCAGCACGCACGTGACCATCGGCATCCACGCCTGGACGCGTCACCACCTGCTCGAACGACTGATCACGTATGCCGTGGCTCGCCTCGCGGACGACCCGGAAGTCCGCCGCTCCTTGCCGATCTCGGCCGACGCAGGCCACGCCGACCGCGTGCCCGCGGCCGACTTCGAGTCCGTCCGCGAGCGACTGATCGCCGTTCTCGCCGGCGCTACGCCGGCCGATGCTCTGCCGCAGACCGAACTCGCGCACCGGGCTGCGCAGCGCGCCGGTCCGGTGGCGCCCATCGCGAGCGTGGTGGCCGCGGGTGCCCTCGGCCCCGACGACATCCTTACGCTGCGTCCGCATCTCGCCGCCGTTCTGACCGAGCCGAATGCGGACGGGGCCGCCGAAGTTGTCAGCCGCGCCGGCCAGTTCGCCGTCGCCCCCGGCGAACTTGCTGGTGTCGAGCAGTTGCTGGCCGGCGGCACAATCGCCGTGCGGGAGAGCGGGATCGACCTGGCCCGCCGCCTGGTGCTCGGCGGGATCGCGACCGTCGTTCGACGCTAGCTCGACACCACCCAGGGCTGAAGCTTCACCGTCGAGCGCGCACCTACCGCGCATCGGGAGTGCACTCGGACACCGAAATCGCCCAGGAGCCCCAACACGGGAGGCCGAATGCCCGGAGCCGCTCGATGGCTGTCGACGGGGGCAAGGGCTAAGGCCGGGATAGCCTCACGGGATGAGCGCGAGGACGACATCTCCGGGGCCCGGGGATCGTCGCGAACCCTGCTCAAACGGCGCCCGCCGGCGCCCCGACCCGTTGATCGCCTCAGCCCCCCCGACCCAGCGCTGGCTGCTGCTGGAGGTCCCGGCCGCCTGGTCGGAGAAGGTCCTCAACTCCCGCGACATCCGTGGTGCCCGCGAAACGCTGGCCGGGATTGTGGAGCGCCGGCACGGGCGGGTGCTCTTCGTGCGACGGCCCGGCCGGCGACCAACCGGCGCCAACGCCCCGGAGGGACCTGCCGGCACAGTGGGGGTCGATCTCGCGAGTGGGTCGCGCATGTCAACCGGCGCCAACGTCCGGGAGGGAACTGCCGGAACAGGCGCCTTGGACGGACCATCCGGGGCCATCGCTCCGTACGGACCTGCGGGCGCCGGCCATGCCACCGAGGCGGGCGAGCGCACGTGGGTCGTCGTCGACGCGGCGACCGGGACCGAGTCGGCCGGTCACTGGACTTCGGCCGATGGCAGCCGGCCCGCCGACCTGAAGGACGCGATCGCCGCCTTCGATAGCGACGGGCCGCTGGCCCTGCCGGCGACCACCCGCCTGCTGGTGTGTACACACGGCACGCACGATCAATGTTGCGCCGTCCGCGGCCGACCGGTTGCCGCCGCCTTGGCGACCGAATGGCCCGAACTGGTCTGGGAATGAAGCCACCTCGGTGGGGATCGCTTCAGCGGCAATCTGATCGTCCTGCCGACCGGCACCTACCTCGGCCATCTCGACGCGGCCTCGGCCAATGCCGTCGCCCGTGAAGAACTGGCGGGACGCACCCCGCCGGAGCACCTACGGGGGGTCGCGACCCAATCCCCAGTGGTCCAGGCGGCGGTCACCGAAGTGCTGCGCGTCTTCGGCCCGTATGCCGCCCACCTCCTGCGCGGCCGCGTCGTGCCCCCGGCAGCCTCCGCTCCCAGCACCGACAACCTCGCCTCGGACGAGGTCGAGGTGCTCGTCACTGGCCACCCACGCGCCGAACGGGTGCGCGTCTGGGTCACGCGCGTCGTGCTCCCGCCGGCGCGACGCGCGTGTCTGGCCGACATCGAGAAGGTCGCGATCACGCATACGGCCATGCTTGCGGACGGCACCGACAACTCTCTCCCCACCGATCCCCTGGAGCGCTGATGACCGAGAGCGGCGACCCCCTTCCCAGCTCCGCGACCACCCGCCTGCTCGGATCACTCGTAATCGGCGTGCTCGCCGGCGCCGTCATCGGCGTCCTTTTCGACACGGCCATCGGGCTGCTGGCCGCCGTGACGGCCGGCCACGGGGCGTTCGTGGCCTGGGGGTGGGCGACGCTCTGGCCGATGGACGCCGACTTCACCCGCCGCAACACCCGCCGTGAGGACGTCCGCGCAAGCGTCGAGGAACTCATCGTGGTTGTCGCGGCCATCGGTGGGCTGGTCGCGATCGGCGTCCTGGTCCTCCTGGGCAATTCGGCCGCCGCCCAACTCGCCGCCGCGCTCGCCCTGGCCGGCGTCTTCATGGCCTGGGCCAGCCTGCACCTCATGTATTCCGCGCGCTATGCCCGCCTCTATTACGCCGACGACACCGGCTCCGGAATCGACTTCAACCAAAAGCAACCGCCCGCTTACCGCGACTTCCTCTACTTCGGCTACAACCTCGGCATGACCTATCAGGTCTCCGACACCGCGGTGACCAACCCGGCGATCCGTTCGGTGATCCTGCGCCATTGCCTGCTGTCCTATGTCTTCGGCGCCGTCGTCCTTGCCAGCACCATCAACGTCGTCGCCTCCATCGTCGCCAAATAGCGTGGCCGGGCGCGTACCGAACCACCCGGGCGGGCCGAGACGGCATAGTTGCCGTATGACCGAGTTCACCGAGTCCGAGCACGACACCATCCGCTTGGGAGCCTTCGGGGCCATCGCCCTGGTCTCCAAGGCCGACCCCGGGTTTTTCTCGACCTTCAAGGAGTCGATGGCCGGATCCCAGGCCCTCGCCGCCGCCCCCGAGTCCGTGCGCGACCTCCTGCGCGGTGGGGGCTTCGTCAGCCCGCCCCGCGGCACCCCGGAGCAGGTCGACGCCGAGGTCCTGGACACCCTGCGCCAGGCGACGGCGCTGCTCGATGCCAAGGACCCGGCAGCTGCGGCCGGCTATCGCGAGGTCATCCGGGCGGCGAGCGATGCCGTCGCCAACGCCTCGAAGGGCGTCAGCGACGAGGAGCGCGCCGTGATCGCCCGGATCGAGGCCGCCCTGACCGCTGCCGTCCCCGCGGACGCTGCTGGGCCGACGGCGGACGCCGCGCTGCCGCCGGCCGATTCGCCGGCGTGACCGCCGGGCAGTCGTCGACTGGCTCGCCGGATGTGCTGACCCAGGAGCCCGAGCCGGACCGCTCGCCGCCGCTGATCGACGGCCTCGACGCCCTTGTCAGTCGCGGATTCGCTGCCGTCTTGTTCGACCTGGACGGCACGCTTATCGACTCCACGCCCTCGGTCGAGCGCAGTTGGGCGACGTGGGCCGGCACCTACGGGCTGACCCTGGCCGACCTGCAAGGCTGGCACGGTGTCCCGGCGCGCGGGCTGATCGCGCACTTCCTCCCGCCGGAGCAGCACGCCGAGGCCGAGCAGGCGATCACCGACCTGGAGATCGCTGATGTGGAGGGCATCGCCGCCCTGCCGGGGGCGGCGTCCTTTCTGGACGCGCTGGCTGGCACCGGACGATCGGCGATCGTCACCTCGGGCGTTGATCGCCTCGCGCGGGCCCGTATTCAGGTCAGTGGCCTGACGGCCCCCGATGTGGTCGTCACTGCCTCCGATGTTGTCCACGGCAAGCCCTCGCCGGACCCGTATGTCCTTGCGGCACAACGCCTCGGCGTCGACCCCGGCGCTTGCCTCGTTGTCGAGGACGCACCCGCCGGCCTCGCGGCCGCGCGAGCCGCGGGGTGCGCCACCCTGGCGGTGACCACAACCACGGCGTATGCGGATTTGGTCGCCGACCCGAACGCGGACGCGGTGGTGCCCACCCTGGCATACGTCCGCGCGGTGGTCGGCGACGACGGGGTGCGGATCGTCAGGAGCGACCTGACGACCTGAGCACCTGCCGCCCTGGTTACCAAGGGGAGGACACGTCTCTCGTGCCCTCCTACCCGTGGGTAATATCAACGGTATGGACGCGGACCTCATCGTCGTCGGCCACGGTTTGGCCGGCTTGGTCGCCACGGCCGAAGCAGTCGCCGCGGGCCGCCGAGTCGCGCTCGTGGATCAGGAGAGCCAGGCCAATCTCGGCGGTCAGGCGTTCTGGTCCTTCGGTGGTCTGTTCTTCGTCGGGAGCCCCGAGCAGCGGCTCATGAGCATCAAGGACAGCGTCGAGTTGGCCTGGCAGGACTGGTGCGGCACAGCGGGTTTCGACCGCCCGGAGGATCATTGGCCGCGCCGGTGGGCGCGGGCCTATGTCGAGTTCGCGTCCGGCGAGAAGCGGTCCTGGCTCGCCGGGATAGGCATGCGCTGGTTCCCGCTGGTCGGCTGGGCGGAGCGCGGCGGTGGGCGCGCCGGGGGTCACGGCAACTCGGTGCCGCGCTTCCACGTGACGTGGGGGACCGGCCCCGGGGTCGTGGCTCCGTTCGAGGAGCGGGTGCGTGCGGCGATCGCGACGGGCCGGGTGGTGCTTCACGACCGGCACCGCGTCGAGGAGTTGATCATCGAGTCCGGCCGAGTGGCCGGCGTGCGCGGGGTGCGTCTGACGCCCGACGCCGCCGCCCGCGGGGTGGCCAGTTCGCGTGAGCCAGTGGGGGATTTCGAGTTGCGTGCGGGAGCGGTCGTCGTGACCTCCGGCGGCATCGGAGGCAACCACGATCTGGTGCGCGCTCAGTGGCCCGCGCGCCTCGGGACGGCGCCGGCGAGGATGCACACGGGCGTCCCGGCCTATGTCGACGGAAGCATGCAGCCGGTGGTCCAGTCCGCCGGCGGACGGCTGATCAACGGTGACCGGATGTGGCACTACGTCGAGGGCATCGAGAACTGGGACCCGATCTGGCCAGGGCACGCGATCAGAATCCTCGGCGGGCCCAGCTCGCTGTGGCTCGATGCCCGCGGGCGGCGCCTCCCGGCGCCCCTCTGGCTCGGCTATGACACGCTGGCGACGCTAAAGCACTTGCGGCAGAGCGGTTTCGACTATTCCTGGGTGCTCACCAATCGGGCGGTCGCCGGCAAGGAGTTCGCGCTCTCGGGGTCGGAGCAGAACCCGGACCTGACCGGTCGTTCGATCCCCGCCGTGCTCAGGCGCGCGCGCACCGAGGTCGGGCCGGCGCTGCAGAACTTCCTTGATCACGGCGTGGATTTCCTGCAGGCCGACGACATCGCGACGCTCGTCGCGAAGATGAATGGGCTCGCCGGCAGCACCCTGTTGGACGCCACCGCGATCGAGCGCCTGGTCCGTGACCGCGACGCCCAGTTGGGTAATCCCTTCGCCAAGGACGCGCAGGTGGTCGCGCTGCATAATGCGCGCGCCTATCGGGGCGACCGGATCAGCAAGCGAGCCTTCCCACCCCACGCGTTGCTCGACCCGGCCTATGGCCCGCTCGTTGCCGTGCGGATGCATGTGCTCACCCGCAAGAGTCTCGGCGGCATCGAGACCGACCTGGGCGCGCGGGTGCTGTCCGTCACCGGAGACCCCGTTCCCGGCCTGTATGCCGCGGGCGAGGCGGCCGGCTTCGGCGGCGGTGGCGTGCACGGGTATGCCGCGCTCGAAGGCTCGTTCCTCGGCGGCTGCCTGTTCTCGGGGCGGGCCGCCGGCCGGGCGGCCGCCGCCGACACCTGATCGTTCTCAGCCCGGGTTCAGCCCCTGCCCGGCGCGGCGGGCCGCCGGATCAGAGGTATTGGCCGGTGCCACAGTCCTCCGGTCGCGACCTCATCAGAGGTGCTGGCTGGTGCGACCGGCCTCCGGTCGCGGACTGATCAGAGGTACTGGCCGGTGCCACCGGCCTCCGGCGGGCCGCCGGGGCGCATCGGCATACCGGCCTGGGGGGCCTGCGCCTGCTCACCCGTCGCCGCGGGGTGACCAGGTGGCAGGGCATGGCGCATCTGCTGCAGTTGCGCTTGCGCGGCCATCTGCTGCGCGACCAGCGCCGCCTGGATGCCGTGAAAGAGGCCTTCGAGCCAGCCGACCAGCTGGGCTTGGGCGATGCGCAGTTCCGCATCGCTCGGCGTGGTCCCGGCCCCGAAGGGCAGCGCCAGCCGGTCGAGTTCGTCGACGAGCTCTGGGGCGAGGCCGTCCTTGAGTTCGGCGATGGAGCGCTGGTGGATCTCCGCCAGGCGCGCGCGGCCGGCCTCGTCGAGCGGGGCGCTGCGAACCTCGTCCAGCAGTTGCTTGATCATCGAGGCCACGCGCATCACCTTGGCCGGTTGTTCGACCAGGTCGGACGGGTTGCGCCCGCCGTCGCCCGACTCGACGACGCCCATGCCCTCGGGGGTCAGAACGACGATCCGGTTGCCGTCATCGGTGCCCATCGTCCGGGGGGCCGAGTCCTCACCTGGCGATTGCGTCATAGCCCGTCATCTTGCCACCCGTCCCCGGCCGGGGCCGCTACCGCCGCGCGGCAGGGCGCCGACCGACTGCCCGGGATGCCGGTGTGCGATCCGGGGGTCAGGCTGCGTCAGCCGATGTTCATCCGGGACTTCAGGGTGTCGCGCTTGTCCTCGAAGCGGGACGCCTGCTTGTCCAAGTCGGCCATGAAGGCATCGAGCTCGGTCCGGGCCTGCTCGCCGTCGGCGCCCAAGCCCTCGACGTCCCAGATCTTCCAGAAGCGCAGCACGGGGGCGACGACATCGTCGTGGTGCGAGCGCAGGTCGTAGATCCCGGCGACGGCGATCTCGACGGCCTTGCGCTGGAAGCCCGGGATGTCGGTGCCGGGCATCTGGAAGCCGGTCACGACATCGCGGATCGCACACATCGCCTGGTCCGGGGCCAGTTCCAGGGCCGCCCCGAGCAGGTTGCGATAGAAAATCATGTGGAGGTTCTCGTCGGCCGCGATCCGCTGGAGCAACTGTTCGCACATCGGGTCGTCGGTGTATTTGCCGGTGTTGCGGTGCGAGATCCGCGTCGCCAACTCCTGGAAGCTGACATACGCCAAGGAGCGCATCATGTCGCCGGAGTGGCTGGAGGTGTAGCCCGTGCCCATGTGCGTCATCCGGAAGCGCTCCAGCTGCACCGGGTCGACGAGCCTCTTGACGGTCATGTAGTCGCGCATCGCGATGCCGTGCCGGCCCTCCTCGGCAGTCCAGCGATGCACCCATTCCCCCCACGCGTCGTCGCGACCGAAGATGATCGCGATCTCGTGGTGATAGCTGGGCAGGTTGTCCTCAGTGAGCAGGTTGACGATCAGCGCGGACCGGGCGACATCGCTGAGCGGTGCGTCGTCTGGGCTCCACGGCTCGCCCCCCATCAATCCGTCGAAATTGCGGCCGTCCGACCACGGGATGTAGTCGTGCGGGAACCACTCCTTGGCCACCTTCATGTGCCGGTTGAGCTCGCCCTCGACAACCTGGTCGAGCTCACGAAGCAGGTCGGTCTGCGTCCATACGGTCGTGCTCATCTGCCCGCCTTCCGGATCGAGCGCCACCCGCGGGCAGCATTCCCTTTGGTTGACCCACGCTAGCGCTCGGAGGCCACGCCGCGCAGCGACGACCCCCAGCCGTATGCCGCGGCGAGCGCCCCGATTGCGACCATCAGCACCAGCGTGCTCGCCAGTCCCAACCACCCGACAAGGGCTCCTGCGGCCAGGGCGCCACCCGTCCAGCCCACGCCATAGGACAGCATGCGTCCCGCGGTGTTGACCCGGCCCAGGAGGTGCTCGGGAGTCACCTGCTGGCGATAGGTGAGGGCATTGATGATGACGACTTGATAGGCGACGCCCCAGGCGATCATCAGCGAGGTGGCGAGCATCCAGTGTCGGCTGAGCGCGACGGCGACCCCGGCTGCGGCCGAGGCGGGGATGAAGGCCAGGGTCACCCACGCGGTTGAGCGCTTTCGCAACAGCCGGGGCGTGAGCGCCGCGGCGATGATCCCGCCGATTCCCCAGGCCGCGAACAACATGCCGAATCGCAGACCGGATGTTCCGATGTGGAGGAGGCGATCGGCATACGGCACGGCGAGGGCCATGAAACCGGCGCCGGCCATGGACTGCAGCATCCCGATCACGGTCATCGCCCGCACGCCGGTGTGGGCCCAGAGGAAGCGGAGGCCCTCGCCGACATCGGCGCGGATCTGGCGCGCCGAGAAGGCGGGAGCCCGCGAGCGATCCCCCGTCATCGGGCGACGGATACTGCCCAACAAGACGGCCGAGGCGACGAAGCTGAAACTGTCGATCAGGAGCAGGTCGGCGGGATGGACGACGGCCAGCGCGATTCCGACGGCCATCGGCACCGACAGATCGAGCACCCCGCCGAAACCCCAAATCGCGGCATTCGCCTCGCCGATCCGGTCGCGCCCGACGAGCGTCGGTAGTGCCCCGAAGGCCGCCCCATCGAAGAGGGTGAACATTGCCTGGCTGACGAAGGCCGCGCCGAGCACATGGGGAATCGTCAGCACGCCGGCCTCATAGGCGATCGGGACCGAGGCGATCGCTGCGGCACACACCAGGTCGGTGCGAACCATCAGGCGTTTGCGGTCGAGCCGGTCGGCGAGCGCGCCGGCAAAGAGCCCGAAGAGGACGTAGGGGAGCCCCTCGAGCACGGTCGTCAGCGCAGTCAACGCCGGCGAGGCGCTGACGCGATAGATGAGCACCGGCATGACGACCGCGGTGACCAGCGACCCCATGACCGACACCTGCCGGGCGCCCCAGTAGCGGACGAAGTCGCGGTCGTCGCGCAGGCGGGTGGGGGCGGTCACGGGGTCACTCAACCATCCCTGTCCCCCAGGTGTTGGACTTCTCGCCCGCGCCCCGCGTTTCTACGCTACGAGTGCGGTTCCCGCACCCCCGTGCGGCCCGCCGCCACGTGCCGAACGGATCGTGCGGCGCGCGCCCGGTGAGGGGGCATGCGCGCTGCACGATCCGTTCTCGGCTCAATCAAGGGTGCGAGCGGTCAGTTGCCGCGCCGAGTGACATGGGGCGCGCGACGGATGCTCGCTGCGGCGATGCCGGCCGCAATGAGCGGGACGCCGAGCACGATGATCAGCATCGGCGTCACCGGAATGCCGATCGTCGGCGCGACCTTGTGCGGCCCGAGGTCGTCCCACCACGTCGTCGTGGTCGGCCAGGCGATCGCGACGCCGGCAACCAGTCCGATCGCGATACCGAGGAGTCCACCCAGGAGCGCGACGGTGGCGGCTTGGGCGGCGGCGAATCGCCGACGGGTGCCCTTGGTTGCCCCGACAGCGGCGAGGGTACCCATATCGGCCTGTTGCTCGGCAAGGGCGAGCGCGGTGCTGATCAAGGTGACCGTGACCAGCAGAAAGCCGGTGATGCCGAGCACGCCGAGCATCAGCCACTTGTCGGGTCGCTCGTAGCCACGCTCGACGTTGACACCGGAGTTCGCGAGCTGCTCGGCGACCTTCTTCTGGTCGGCCTTGGTGATTGCTCCGCGCGTGTCGTAGACATGCAGACTGCTCGGCGCCGTCTGCAGGTTGATATCGCCCGCCACCTCGGTCGGGATCACCAACCCGGTGCGCGATTCCACGGCCGCCCGCTGGTAGGCCGATTCCGAAATCGCGATCGCCGGCACCTGCTTGGTCGTGGTGACCTTGGGGTCGGACTGCGTGCCGGACTTCGGGTCGTTCTTGGCCGAGCCCATGGCGAGGGTCACGGTTCCGCCTTTGATCAGGGCTTCGTCGCCCACGAGCACCGCGCCACCGGCAACCGCGGCCGCATCGGCTTTCGGCAACTGCAGGCGCCTGGCGATCTCGGCGGCCGGAACCACCGTCACGCCATATCGCGTGGCACCGGGCAGATAGCCGATGGAGGTCACCGTGCGACACGGACCCGCAGCGGGCTGTTCCGGGGGTGGGGCACTGCCGTCGTCCAGCTGAGGAAGCGCCTGGGCTGTGCTGCACCCAGGTGGGACGACAACGACGAAGGGCTCGCTTTTCGGTGCCGTGTTCCCGGTGTAGTCACCCTGGACCGCGCGTTCCTCGACGACCCGCCAGGTGGGCGCCAGGGTGGTGATCTGCTTGATGAGAGTCGGGTATTCCGACTCGGCACTCCACAGGGTGCCTTCCCCAGCAACCGTCTGTGGCTGGTAATGCTTCGCTTCGAACCGGGAGTTGCTCTCCAGGGCGATCGCGAAGGTCGCCAGGAGCGCGGCCCCTGCCATCAATGCGGCCACCGTAGAGGCGGAGCGGTGACGTTGCCGGGCGGCATCACGCGTCGCCAACCGAACGGCCACCGGGAAGCGACCGGCCAGCCGGCCGGCCCACACCAGGCCGAGCGGAATCACGCAGATCGCGCCCCCGACGAGCCCGAAAACCCCGGCGACGCCCGGCGCCGTGGCATTGGCCGTGACGGCGAGGAAGAGCCCGGCAGCGCCGAGGGCGAACAGGGCAAGGCCGACGAACGGCAGGATGCGGTTGTGCGGGGGCGAGACATTCTGCCCCTTCATCACGCCCACGATGTCGAGGCGGCCAAGCCGCAGAGCCGGGATCATCGCGGCCGTCAACGCGGCGAGCACCGCGCAGATCAGCACGATGATGACCGCGATCATCGGGATGTCGAAGGGACCGACCAGCGTCGACCACGGACGGATGCCGCGCCATACGGCCGCCCCCGCCGCCACCGAGGCCGCCCCCAGCGCGGCCCCAGCAACGGCGGCGAGGACGCCGAGAATGAGGGCGCCGGCGAGCACCGAGCGGCGCAGTTGCCGCACTTCGGCGCCATTGCTGGCGGCGAGCGCTAGCGACCGGCGCTGGCGGCCGGCGCTGACCGCGAAGGCCGGGCCGACGAGCAGGGCGGTGACCAAGAAGAGCACGGCGCCGAAGATGGCGGCCATCACCTTGGTCTCGGTGTCCATCCGCCGCTGGGCGTCATATCCCTGACCGGGCATTTCCGAGGCCGGCGGGGGGTGCGCCACGACATCGGCGCTGGTGATCGCCAATCCGTAACCGTTGAGCTTGCGGACTTCCGCCCAGTTCATCGGCGTGGAGCGTTTGACGATCCACGAGGTGCTGTAGACATTCCGCTCGTCCCACGCGGCCGTTGTCATGGCATAGGGCATGCCCATGTCGGCGTCGAAAACGTCCGCGATACCCACGATGGTGATCTGCCGCCGGGTTTCCCCGGCGTTCAGCTCAAGCGTGCCGTCTCCCGGCAGCCCGTTGTGCAGGCCGGCGGGGGTGACGACGATTTCGTCATTGGACGCCGGCCACCGACCGGAGACGAGGTGCAGCTTGGGGCCGAGATCGACGCTCGGGTCGATGAACATCACGGTGCCGTATGGCCGCCGCGTCCCGTCGGTCCATCGGAACTCGCCGGTCTGCACCGGGACGAGCGTGCCGGGGACGATAGCGCCGAGGGCCTTGGTCCGTTGCGCCAGCGTGCCGTCGTCGGTCAGGCCCGGAATGCGCTTGGCCGTGGGCGGATGCTCGGTCCCGTCGGGCGTTGACCAGCTGTTGTTGCCGTCCACCCCCTGTTCGACGACATCGGGGGAGATCCC
>Ga0075158_10002922_pt1 | contig 12221 bp, 4 predicted proteins | sample JI91814BDNA_FD_70968 | JGI IMG/M metagenome (GOLD analysis project Ga0075158, IMG submission 70968) | Wastewater effluent complex algal communities from Wisconsin, to seasonally profile nutrient transformation and Carbon sequestration -... | ecosystem: Engineered > WWTP > Effluent > Algae... | reverse complement strand
TCCCGACGGCGACGCTTCCGCGCTTCGCGCATCTTGCGCTTGCGCTTCACGCTGGGCTTCTCATAGAAGCGGCGGCGTTTGACCTCTTGCAGGATGCCCTCTTTGGACATCTTCTGCTTAAGGATTTTCATCGCTTTTTCCAAGTTGTCGCGAACTTCAACTTCAAGCGGTTTTCCGATCAAACTACGCACCTCCTTTCCACCCAGATTTCATTTACGAGAGCGGGTACGGCAGCGCACTAGCTAGCCAGCATTGGTCGACGATGTCAACCCCAGAGATCGCGACCTTTTGCGCGCCCCGCCGCCCAATGCGCCGCGCTCAGCCGGGGACGTTGGCGCAGCTTGCGGCCTTGAGCACCGACAGATCGTTGCCGCTCTTGCACTGCCCGCCCAGGCGCCCCCCCTTGCCGTCGTCGCCGACGCGCAGGTAGATGTCGCGCGGGCCGCGCGCCGGGCTTAGCCAGTCGCAGCTTATCCCCTGGCAGGCCCCGGGCAGGATCGAGCTACTCGCCTGCGCGGTGCAGATGAGGCGGCCGCCGGCGTCGGGGTTGCCGTCGTAGAAGCTGGCAAACAGCGGGACCGGGGTGCCGCCGGCGCCGCGGTTGCAGACCTCGCCGTGCAGGCGCCACACCTTGTCGCAGTCGGTGGCGTCGATGCTCGGGGCGGGGCGGCTCGTCGGGTCGGGGAGGTTGCCGGTGCCGGCGGGGCCGCTCTGGACGTTCTGGCGGTAGTTGTTCCACGACAGCCAGTTATTGGCCTCGACGGTGGGGACGGTCAGATCGTCGTTGATGTTGGTGATGTGGTAGCTGTGCTGGTTCCACAGCGGCCGCGAGGGCAGCCAGCGGTTGGCCGGGTCGCGGAGGACGAAGATCCCCTGGGTGGTGCCGGTCCACGGGGTGTGGGTGTCATCGTCGGCGCTGACCCCCGAGCAGGCGCCGAAGTTGTCGCTGGTGACGATGATGTCGGCGTGCCCGTCGTTGTCGACGTCGGCGATCACCGGCAGCTCCAGGCAGGTGTTGCTGCTCACCGGGTAGGCGAACACGGTGTTGCCGTCGCGGCCGTTGAAGACGCGGAGGAAGCACTCGTCGCGGTACACGACCTCGGCGATGCCGTCGCCGTTGAAGTCGAACACCGAGGAGCCGGTGCCGCCCGAGGACTGGTCGTGGGTCTTCTTCGCCCACAGCACCCCGGGCTCGGCGCTCTTGCAGTCGGCCGGCTTGGGGCTCGTGGCGCACTTGAGGGCGTAGGTGTAGTAGTTGCTCGCCGAGGCGAGGCCGAAGTCGGGGACCTTGTCGCCGTCGAAGTCGGCGATCACCGCCGGGCCGCCCCAGCCGCCCTCGGAGACCCGGTAGGGACCGAAGATCGTCTTTTTCGCCGCGTAGTCATAGACGCTGACGATCTGGCTGCCGCTCTGCGACTGGACGAGCAGCAGGTCGGGCAGGGTGTCCATGTTGAAGTCGGCGACCTGGGCGTAGAAGGGCTTGTCGGACAGCGCCGGCGGGGTCTTGTCGGCGCCGGTCGTCCCGTCGTAGATGCGGTCGCTGGAGATCACCTCGGGCCGGCCGTCGCCGTCCAGATCGGCGGCGATCGGCAGCGAGCCCCAGTACGCGGTCTTGTTCTGCTTGGTCCACAGGACGTCGATGTGCGGCGTCGGGGTGGCGACAAAGCGCGAGACCTGGGCCCCGATGATGATCTCGGGCGGGGCGACCCCGTCGACGTCGGCGATGGCGGGGGCGCTCCAGGTCTGCTGGCCGTAGGGGTTCTGCTCCTGCGCCGGCGTCGGCGCGGTCGCCAGCAGCTTGCCGGTGTGGTCCAGCACCAGCACGCGGTTGCCCTGATCCACCACCACGACCTCGGGGAAGCCGTCGCCGTCCAGATCCGCCACCGCGACGCTGCCCTGCCCGCCGGAGAGCAGCTGCAGGCCCTTGTTCTGCCACAGCACCGTGCAGGTGTCGGTGCGCATGGCGAGCACGGAGTTCGGGTAGGCGACGGTGATCGCCTCGGGTCGGCCGTCACGGTCGAGGTCGGCGACGATGGGGATCGACAGCGACTCGATGCCATCGAGGTGGCAGCTCACCGCGGGCGGCTTGAACTCCTCGGGGGTGAACACCTGACCCTTGCAGTTCGGATCGTAGGGCGGGAGCTTCTTGCAGGCGTCAAACGGGATGCACGCCCCCAGGTAGCAGCGGGTGTCGCCCTGGCAGGTGTTGTCGTCGGTGCAGCCGCCCTGGTCGGGGAAGCAGATCTCCTGCACGCAGCGGTAGCCGCTGCGGCACGGGCGGTCGGCGGCGCAGGCGCGGCCGCGGCAGCCGGCGGCGTTCTCGGAGACGCTGGTCATCGGATCGCCGTCGCCCCCGGGCCCGCCCGCGCCGTCGTCCTCATCGCCCGCCCGCAGCGCCGTGCAGCCGCCGGCAACGGCCACCAACACGACAAGGGCGCCAGCCGCCCGGATCGAGGCTTTGAACCACCTGCCAGACAACTTGATACGATGGGAGTCGCGCTTCATTGCACACCTCGCACAGTCTGCGTGACCCTACCACAGCCCGCTGTCGGAAAATGGGCAGGCCGGCGCCTGCTGGCGAGCCTTCCGCCGGGGCGAAGATGGTAAGATGACATTGGGATCCCATGTCATCACCCCCCTCGGTGCCCCCAACGGTGCCCCCCTCGGCGCCCCCTCAAAGTACGCTCTGTGCCCGCTGCGGGCGGCACTACCCGGTCGGCAGCGAGCACGTCTGCGATATCACCGAGCGCGACGCCGCGCTCCCTGCGGCGACCCCGGCCCTGTCCGGCGCGCCGACCGAGACGGTGAACCTGGGCCTCTTGCCGACGCTGGCCGGCAGCGCCGGCCCCGAGCCGCCGGGCGCCGAGCTGAGCATGCAGCCGACGCTGACCACCGCGCCCGCCGCGCAGACGCCGGCCGCCGACCTGTCGACGAGCGGACTCACCCCGGTCTTCAACCCGCAAGACGCGCTCATCGGGACCGTCATCAACGAGCGCTTCAAGGTCCTGCGCCGCATCGGCAAGGGCGGCATGGGCGCGGTCTACAAGGCCCGCCACCTGGGACTTGACACCAACGTCGCGATCAAGGTCCTTCTCCACCAGCGCAGCCACGACGACCAGGAGCGCTTCGTGCAGGAGGCCAAGCTGGCCTCCAAGGTCCGTCACCCCAACACCGTGTATATCAGCGACTTCGGCTTCCTGCCCGACGGCCGCCTGTACCTGGTGATGGAGCTCCTGGCCGGCCGCATCCTGAGCAGCGAGATCAGCAAGGGGCCGCTGGAGCTTACCCGGGCGCTGCAGATCGCGATCCAGATCACCCGCGGCCTGCAGGCCGTGCACGACAAGGGCATCGTCCACCGCGACATGAAGCCCGAGAACGTGTTCCTCCTCGACCAGGACGGGACGCACGACTTCGTCAAGATCGTCGACTTCGGCATCGCCAAGGCCACCAACGCGGCCAGCCTGACCGAGGACGCCAGCAGCCCGCTCAACGTCAGCGAGCTCGAAAAGGCCCTGCTCGCCGAGGAGACGGCCAAGAGCGGCCCCTGGGCCAAGACCGAGACCCGCGCCGGGCAGACCATCGGCACCCCGCCCTACATGTCCCCCGAGCAAGTCCAGTCGCTGCCGGTCGACTATCGCACCGACCAGTACGCGCTCGGCTGCATGCTCTACGAGATGCTCAGCGGCGAGCTGCCGTTCATTGCCAAGTCGTCGGTGGCGCTCATGATGAAGCACCTGACGGTGCCGCCGCCCAAGCTGCGCGAGCGCTTCCCCAAGCTGCAGGTGCCCGAGTCGCTGGACGCGCTGGTGCAGCGGCTGCTCAGCAAGGAGCAGCGCGACCGCTTCCCGGCGATGCGCGACGTCGAGGCGGCGCTGCACCAGGAGCTCGATCGGCTGCTCGTCCAGCGCGGCGAGAAGATCATGCTCCCGACCGACCTGGCCCGCCGCCTGACGGTGGAGGTGGGCCGCAGCCGGCTGGTCATCCGCGGCCGTCGGGTGTCGCTGTGGGTGGTGGCGCCGCTCTTGTCGCTGCTGGTGCTCGGTGGCGTGCTCGCCGGGGTGCGGCTGCTGCGGCCGCGGCCGCCGGCCCCGCGTGAGCGGCTGGCGCCCGCCGAGCTCCTGGCGCTGCGCGGCCGGGCGCTGGAGGTCTTGCGCGAGAGCCTGCGCGGGACCGATGCGGAGCTCAAGCTCGATGCGCTGGATGCGCTCGGGCAGACCCGTGATCTCGGGCTGCGCGGGCAGCTGGAGGCCGCGCTCGCCGAGCCGAGCCCGGTGGTGCAGGCGCAGGCGGCCGAGGCGCTCGGGCAGCTCGGGGATCGGGCGGCGACGGCGAGCTTGACGACGCTGCTCGACAAGAGCAAGGACGCGATGGTGCTGGTCGCCGCGGCCACGGCGCTGCAGGTCCTGGGCGATGAGCGGGGCCTCGGGGTCCTGGGACAGCTGCTGCGCGAGCCGGATCCCGACGGCCAGTTCCGCGCCGCGCTCGCCCTTTCGGAGTCCGGCAACCAGGAGGCCCAGGCCAAGCTGCTCGCGTACCTTTCGCGCGGCAGCGTCACCGAGTCGCGCCGGCTGCGGGTGCTGGCGACCCTGGCCCGCGGCGGCGAGCCGAGCGCCGTTTCCACGCTGCAGCGCCTGATGACCGCGCCCGGGCCGCTCGAGCTGCGCCTGGGGGCGGCGAGCAAGCTGGCCCTGCTCGGCGAGGAGTCGGGCCGCCTGTTCCTGCGCGAGCACGCTCACAAGCCGGGCCCGAGCCAGCTGCTCGCGGCGCGGCTGCTCGCGGCGCCGGAAGAGACCGAGACGGTCGAGCTCCTGCGCCGGGTGCTCGCCGACCCGCGCAGCGTCCCGGCGACCCGCCTGCTGTCGACCGAGGGCCTGGGCAGCGGCGGCGACTCGCTGGACGCCCGGCTGCTCGCCGGACAGCTGCGCCCGGACCAGCTGCCGGCGCAGCGCCAGGCCGCGGCGATCGCCGTGCTGCAGATCGCCGGGCGCGACCCCAACACCCTGTCGGCGCAGAACCTGGCGTGGGCGCGCGGGGCGCTGTCCGACCGCGACTGGATGGTGCGCGAGGCGGCGGCGGCGGCCCTGGGCGGCAACGACGCGCCGGCGGCGGTCGAGCTGCTCACCGGCGCGATGCGCGACCTGAGCTCGCCGGTCCGCGAGGCGGCGGCGCACTCGCTGGGCCAGCAGAAGACCCGGGTGGCGCGCGACCTGCTCCTCGCCGCGCTCGGCGACAACGATCCCGCCGTGCGGGTCGAGGCGCTGCGCTCGCTGTCGCGGGTCGCGACGGCGCTGCAGCAGCGCGGCGAGTCGAGCCTGGCGGCGCTGCAGGGCACCATCGGCCAGGTGCTGGCGAGCCGGCCGCCGCTGGAGCAGGCCCTGGCGGTGGGGATCCTCCTGCGCCTTGGCGATCGCGAGCAGCTGGGCCGCCTGCGCACCCTGCTCAAAGATCCAGATCCGGCGGTGCGGCGCGCCGCCATCGACCAGCTGACCGCCCAGGTGCCCGAGCAGGCCGAGCTGCTCGTCCAGCTGCTCGCCGACCCCGAGCGCGCGGTGCGCTTCGCCGCGGCGCGCAAGCTGGCGGTGCGCGGCGACAAGCGCGCCATCCCGGTGCTCACCGATGTGCTGACCCGCGGCGGCGTGGACGGACTTGTCGCCTATGTGCTGCTCAACAAGCTGGGCGAGAAGGTGGTGCCGCCGGCCGACTTCGATACCTCGTTCGCCACCGCGGCGCTGCCGGCGCGCCTGGAGGTCGTCGAAACCCTGGGCGAGCTGCCGGCCGACCTGGTGCTGCCGCTGCTCCGCCGCGCCAGCCGCGACTCCGAGGCCGCGGTGCGGCGCAAGGTCGCCGAGCTGGCGGCCGCCCTGCGTGGCCCCGATGGGACCCCTGTCGGGCTGCCGCTGCTGCGCCTGCTGCTCGGCGATCGCGACGTCGGGGTGCGCGCCCGCGTCGAGGCCCTGCTGAGCCGATTACTGAGCTCGCCGCCAGAAAAACCCAGCGACAAGCCCGGCGACAAGCCCGGCGACAAGACCCCGGACAAGGCCGGCGACAGCCCGCCCGCGCCGGCGCCCAGCGGTCCCCCCGATGGGACCGCCGATGGCGACAAGAGCGGACCGGCAGCGCCGCCCGATGCCGCCAGCGCGAGCGGCGAGGGCGAGCAGGCCGGCGGCCGCGGCCACCTGGTGGTCGAGACGCCCCCCGGCGTGCGCTTCCAGATCGACCGCGGGCCCTACCAGCTCGCGACCAGGTCGGCGCTGCCGCTGCCCGCCGGCCGGCACCTCATCACCGCGATCAGCGGCGTCCAGGAGGTCCAGGTAAAGCCCGGCGCCACGGTGACCATCCGCCTTGAGGCCTCGCAGGCCGAGCAGCTGTTCCGCGACGGCCGCGACAACTTCAACAAGCCCGACTACGCCAAGGCCAAGCGCCAGCTGGAGAAGGCCAGCGCCCTGTGCGCCCGGGATTCCAAGCACGTCCAGGCCTGCGCCGGCCTCACGCTAGAGGCCTCGTTCCTGCTCGGCAAGATCTACGAAGACCAGAACGACCTGCCGCAGGCGATGTCGGCGTTCCAGCGGGTCACCGAGCGCGAGGCCAACGTCCGCGGCATGAACGAGCAGAAGGCCTACGCCCAGGCGGCGATCGCCCGGCTGCGACCCAAGCTCGGGCAGGTCGTGGTCACCCAGAAGGGCAAGCGCGGCTGCCAGGAGGAGGTCAACTGGCTCCGCCCCGGCACCACGTTCGTCCGCTTAAACGGCAGCCTGCAGTCAGTCACCGTCAAGGCCGGCAGCGTCGTCAACGTCGGCAGCTGCAACTAGCGGCGAGCCGTCGGGGTTATCGGGGGCTGGCCGCCGCCCGGTCTCTCTGCGCGTATCTGCCACCGCGCCGCTCTTCGGGCGCAAAGTCACGGGGCCCAGGAACCGCGTGCCGAGTCCTGGGCGCAGCTGTGCCGAGTCCCCAGCGCAGCTGTGCCCAGTCCTGAGCACGGCAGGCTGACTCCCGAGCACGTCGTACCGAGTCCCGAGCGCGGCGTGCCGAGTCCTGAGCGCAGCGCGCCGAGTCCTGGGCGCAGCGGTGCCGAGAGCTGGGCACGGCGTGCCGAGTGCTAAGCACAGCGTGCCGGGTCCTGGGCGCAGCGGTGCCGAGTCTTGGGCGCGGCGTGCCGGATCCTGGGCGAGGCTGTGCCGATTGCCCAGCCCGGCGTGCGGAGTCCTGGGCGCAGGCGTGCCCAGCGCTGGATTTCGCGAGGCGACTGTCGGGCGCGGCGGTCGCGAACCGCAGGCAAGGCCGAGCACTGGAGCTCCCGCTCTGCTGCCCAAAACATTCGAGCGATTTTGTGTTTCTCCGACGGACAGCGCGAAAAAAACGCCGGCCCTTGGCTGGCAGCCTGCCTGCGGCTGGGCTAAGTACGGCGCGCCTTTTCAACCAATTCGGAGATCAAAAAAACAATGGCTCGTACTCGTTATATGCCCCGTGCGGATGGAGATTTGCTGGTTTGGTTCGATAACTTCGGCAAGCAGATTGCCACTCATGGCGCGACCGTGGGGCTGGATGCGGCCGGCATCAAGGCCCTGCAGGCGCAGTGCGCCACCGTCAGCGCCGCGATCACGGACGATGAGAAGGCCCATGCGGCCTGGCGCTCCGCCGTGGCTCACTCGGCCACCGTGAAGGAGGTGACCATCAAGACCCTGGCCGCGGCCATCGACCACCTGGACAAGCACCCCAAGTGCACCGACGCCATCCGCGCCGCGCTGCGCACGGTGCCGCCGCAGACCCAGCCGATCGCCCTGGGCTCGCACAAGGTGACCTTCACCCTGGAGGCGCTGCCCGGCCGCGTGGTGGTCAAGTGGAAGAAGGGGCCGCTCGACGGCGTCAACGTCTACGGCCAGCGCGGCAGCGAGACGCAGTGGGTGCTGCTCAGCCGCGACAACCGGCCGCCCTACGATGACCTGCGCCCGCTCGCCCAGCCCGGCGTGCCCGAGGTCCGGCGCTACCGGCTGACCGGCGTGGTCCACGATCAGGAGGTCACGCCCCCCTCGGACACCGTCAGCATCACGGTCGCCGACTGAGCCGCCCCGGACCGTCCCGCCTAGCCGACGGCGGCGAACACCGCCGCCAGCGCCGCGTCGAGCTTGTCGGCGTCGGCGCCGCCGGCCTGGGCGATGTCGGGGCGGCCGCCGCCCTTGCCGCCGACGATGGCGGCCAGGGTCGCGACGAGCTTGCCGGCGTGCGCCCGCCCGGCCTGCGCCAGCGCCTTATCGACCGCCACCACCAGCGCCGCCTTGCCGTCGACGACGCCGCCCACGGCGAGCACGCCCGCCTTGAGCTTGTCCAGCAGCTCCTCGGCCACCTCGCGCAGCGACTTGGCGTCGGCGACCTCCAGCCGGCGCGCCGCGACCTTGAGCTCCCCGACCTGGCGCTCTTCGGCGTACAGGCCGGCGCCGCTGCCCGCCGCCAGCTTCTTCTGCAGGCTCGACAGCTCGCGGTCGCGGGCCTTCACCTCGTCGAGCAGCTTGGCGATGCGGTCGGCGACCTCGAGCGGCGCTGCGCGCAGGAGCTCGCCGGCGCGCGCCAGCTGCTCCTCGCGCTGCGCGATCAGCGCCTCGGCCCCCTCGGCGGTGAGCGCCTCGATGCGGCGGATGCCCTTGGCGATGCCGGTCTCCGAGACGATCTTGAACAGACCAATGTCGCCGGTGCGCCACACGTGGGTACCGCCGCACAGCTCGACCGACCGCCCGAGCGACATCACCCGCACCCGGTCGCCGTACTTCTCGCCGAACAGCGCCATCGCGCCGAGCTTCTGCGCCTCCTCGAAGCCGGTCTCCTTCTCGCCGGCGTCGGCGTTGTCGCGCACCGCGCGGTTGACCAGCTGCTCGACCTGCTGCAGCTCGGCCGGGGTCAGCGGCTGGAAGTGCGAGAAGTCGAAGGTCAGCTTGTCGGGGCCGACGTAGCTGCCCTTCTGGGTGACGTGCTCGCCGAGCACGCTGCGCAGCGCGTGGTGCAGGAGGTGGGTGGCGCTGTGATTTCGGCGCGTGCGGTTGCGCCGCTCGGCGTCGACCTGCAGGTGGACCTCGTCGCCGACCCGGATGCTGCCCGAGCTGACCCGCGCCTTGTGGACGATGAGGTCGGGCAGCGGCTTGAGGGTGTCGCTCACCGCGAGCTCACCACCGCCGCCGGTCGGCGCGGCGACCGAGATTTGGCCGGTGTCGCCGACCTGACCGCCCGAGCGCCCGTACATCGGCGTGCGGTCGCAGACCACCTCGACCTCCTGTCCCGCCTCGGCGCTCGCCACGCTCTGGCCGGAAGCGAACAGGGCGAGCACGCGGCCGACGCCGGCGTCGCCTTCGGTGCGGCTGTAGCCGAGGAACGTGGTCGGCCCGTGGGCGGCGCGCACCGCGTGGTAGCTGGCGGCGACCGCCTGATCGCCGCTGCCGGTGAACTTGCTGCGCTCGCGCTGCTTCTTCATCTCCTCGGCGAAGCCGGCCTCGTCGACGGCGAAGTCCTGCTCGCGGCCGATCACCTGGGTCAGATCGAGCGGGAAGCCGTAGGTGTCGTGCAGCTGGAACGCGACCTCGCCGGGCAGCAGGCGCCGGCCGTCGCTGCCGGTCGCCCAGGTCTTGGTGTCGGCGATGAGGCGCAGGCCGCGGTGGATGGTCGAGCGGAAGCCCTCGTCCTCGGCGTTGACCGCCTTGTCGATGAGGCTGCGCGCGGTGACGAGCTCGGGGTACACGGCGCCCAGGAGCTCGGTGACCTGCAGGCACAGCTGGGCGAAGAAGCCCGCCGGCAGCTCCAGCCGCACGGCGTAGCGGATGGCGCGGCGCATGATGCTGCGCAGCACGTAGCCGCGGCTCAGGTTCGAGGGCAGGACGCCGTCGGCGATGAGCATCGCGGTGGCCCGGCAGTGGTCGGCCAGGACCCGCATCGCCAGGTCGTCGTCGCCGTCGGTCCGCTTGTACGGGCGCCGGGCGGCGTGGGCCACGGTGTCGATGAGCGGGACAAACAGGTCGGTGTCGTAGTTGCTGGTGCGCCCCGGCCCGGTCGAGGCGACCAGCGAGACGCGCTCCAGCCCGGCCCCGGTGTCGATCGAGGGCTTGGGCAGCGGCCGCAGCGGCGCGTCCTTGCTCGGCCGCTCGAACTGCATGAACACCAGGTTCCAGATCTCCATCCAGCCGGTGCCGTCGGGGGCCGGCTCCTCGCCGAAGGTGCTGACCTGGGGCTTGCCGTCGCCGACGAAGTAGTGGATCTCCGAGCACGGGCCCTGCGGCCCGGTGTCGCCCATCATCCAGAAGTTGTCCTTCATCCCCAGGCCGAAGATGCGGTCGTCGGAGAAGCCGCTGATCTTCTTCCACAGGGCGCGCGCCTCGTCGTCGGGGCCGAGGCCCAGGCCCGCGTCGCCGCCGAACACCGAGATCACCAGGTGCTGCGGGGAAAGGCACAGCTCCTTGGTGAGGAACTCCCAGGCGTACTCGATCGCGCCGGCCTTGAAGTAGTCGCCGAACGAGAAGTTGCCGAGCATCTCGAAGAACGTGTGGTGGCGCGCGGTGCGCCCGACGTTGTCCAGGTCATTGTGCTTGCCGCCGGCGCGCACGCACTTCTGCGCCGTCGCGGCGCGGCTGTAGCCGACCTGCTTCTGGCCGGTGAACACGTCCTTGAACTGGACCATGCCGGCGTTGGTGAACAGCAGCGTCGGGTCCGAGGGGACCAGCGGCGAGCTGCGCACGACCTGATGGCCGTGGCGGCGGAAGTAGTCCAGAAACAGGCTGCGCACCTGCGCCGCGCCATTGGTGGGGACGGCGACGGCGGGGGCGGGAGACGAGCCGGGGACGGAGCCGGAAGACGATGAGGTCATACCCTCACGTATAACATGGAGCCCGCGCGCGGCAGAAGGACCCTCCGCGCGCAGCAAGCGGGCGGCGCAGAGCGCCGCAGAGAGGCGCCCGCGCGCCGCCGCGCGATCAGCGGATCGCCGAGAAGCCGAACGAGATTAGGTCGTAGCTGACCTCGTAGCGGCCGCCGCCGATGCCGCCGACGCCGGGCGGGTAGGTGGCGGGGGGGCGGATGGGGTTGCTCGGGTAGATCTTGCTGTCGGCCGCGGCGACGACGCGGTCGGGCTGGATGATGCGCCCATACGACAGGTCCAGGCGCCAGTCGGTGCTCCAGAAGTGGACCTTGGGCAGGAACACGCCGGCCGAGATCATCCCCTTGAGCCCGTCGGGGGTGAGCACCGTCAGCGTCGCGTCGGGCATGCCGCTGGTCTCGAACATGCCGCCCAGGCGCGCCCCGAAGAACTTCCACACCGCGCCCTCCAGCCCGAGGTGGATCGTGTGGGTGTTCTGCATCTGCCGGTCCAGCGCCACCGGCCCGAGCTGGTAGGTGCCGATGCCCTTGAGGTTCTCGATCGCGATGCCCTGCGGGGTAAACGAGATCTGATCCTGGACGCTCCAGAACTCGCCGGTGTAGGCGAGCTCGATGCGCAGACGGTCCTGCAGGGCGAGGAACTCGACGCCCAGGCGCAGCACCGGCGGCAGGTTGAGCGAGAGGTCGGCGGAGCGGCCGGTCACCTGGGCGCCGTTGAACAGCTCATTGGCCGGCAGCCGCGCGTCGACCGTGCCCGTCGCGCTGCGGATAAGGAACGGGAACTGGAACGCGAGGCCGAGGCGCAGCCACGGGATCGGCCGGTACATCCCGCCGAGGTTGAACGACGGCGTGAGCGCGAACGCCTGGGCCAGCACCAGGGTGTCGAAGTCGACCTGCTCCGGCCGGCACATGACCCCGGTGCACGAGGACAGCATGATGCGCGAGCGGAAGTACACGAGCATCAGCTGCGGCCCGATGCCAAGCTGCAGCTTGCCCTTGAGCAGGCTGAACGCCGCCACCGGGTTTAACACCGCGAGCAGCGTCGAGTGGCCGACGTCGCCGTCGTGCAGCGCGATCAGCTGGTAGCGCTGCGGCGAGACGTCGGGGACCTCCTGCAGGTGCTGCTCGGAGTCGTACTGGCCCTGGGGGTAGCGCGGCAGCCCGGTGTAGGGGATCCACACGCCGAAGCCGAACGACATGCTGCCCCACGGCCGCAGGAGCTTCTTGGCGAAGCCGAACTGCGGGATCGCCAGCGGCGCGCCGCCAAGGGGGTTGTTGTCGTTCTGGACCGGCGGCCGCATGATGCCGTTCTCGTCGCGGGTGTAGGTCACGTGCTGCAGCACGAAGCCGACGTCGAGGAGCCCGCTCCAGCC
>Ga0075158_10002918_pt1 | contig 12229 bp, 8 predicted proteins | sample JI91814BDNA_FD_70968 | JGI IMG/M metagenome (GOLD analysis project Ga0075158, IMG submission 70968) | Wastewater effluent complex algal communities from Wisconsin, to seasonally profile nutrient transformation and Carbon sequestration -... | ecosystem: Engineered > WWTP > Effluent > Algae... | reverse complement strand
CCGCTTTCGGCGACCGCCAACATCGAGCCGTCCCGGCTCGACGTGCTGGACTCGGCCGCAGTCGAGGCCTTCTTCGCGCGGATCGGCGCGGTGGACGTGCTCTTCAACTGCGCGGGCTACGTCCATGCCGGCACGGCGCTGGAGATGAGCGACGCCGACCTCGATTTCGCCTTCGACCTCAATCTGCGCGCCATGGTGCGGACGATCAGGGCGGTACTGCCAGGCATGCTTGCGCGCCGCGACGGCGCGATCATCAACATGGCGTCCGTCGCCTCCAGCACCAAGGGCGTGCCGAACCGCTGCGCCTACGGCATCACCAAGGCGGCGGTGATCGGGCTCACCAAGTCCGTCGCTGCGGACTACGTGGCACAGGGCATCCGCTGCAACGCCATCTGCCCCGGTACGGTGGAGAGCCCCTCGCTCGAAACCCGCATGCGGGCGCAGGGCGACTACGAGCTGGCCCGCGCTGCCTTCATCAGCCGCCAGCCCATGGGCCGGCTCGGCACGCCGGAGGAGATCGCCGATCTCGCCGTCTATCTCGCCGGCGCGACCTACACCACCGGCCAAGCCTGCGGCATCGATGGCGGCTGGTCGATCTGAGCGGTTCCAGCCTCACAAGGGAAAAAGACATGAAGCTCCTCCGCTACGGCCCTGCGGGCGCCGAGAAACCCGGCCTTCTCGACGGCGCGGGACGGATCCGCGACCTTTCCGGCCACGTCGCCGATCTCGCCGGCGCGGCGCTGGCACCCGAGGCGCTGGCGCAGATCGGCGCAATCGACCCGGCCACGCTGCCGCTGGTCGAGGGGACCCCGCGGCTCGGACCCTGCGTCGCGGGCATCGGCAAGTTCATCTGCATCGGCCTCAACTACGCCGACCACGCCGCGGAGAGCGGGCTGCAGGTGCCGCCCGAGCCGGTGATCTTCATGAAGGCGACCTCGGCCATCGTCGGCCCCGACGACGCCGTCGTCATTCCACGCGGCTCGCAGAAGACCGACTGGGAGGTAGAACTCGGCGTCGTCATCGGCCATACGGCGAAGTACGTAAGCGAGGCCGACGCGCTCGACCATGTCGCCGGCTACTGCGTGATCAACGACCTCTCGGAGCGGGCGTTCCAGATCGAGCGGTCGGGCCAGTGGACCAAGGGCAAGTCCTCCGACACCTTCGGGCCGATCGGCCCCTGGCTGGTCACCAGGGACGAGGCCTCCGATCCGCAGAACCTCGGCATGTGGCTGACGGTGAACGGCGAGACGATGCAGCAGGGCTCGACCCGGACCATGGTCTACGGCGTCGCCTTCCTCATTTCCTACCTCTCGCAGTTCATGTCGCTGCATCCGGGAGACGTCATCTCCACCGGGACGCCGCCGGGCGTCGGCATGGGCATGGAGCCGCCGCGCTACCTCAAGCCGGGCGACGTGATCGAGCTCGGGATCGACGGGCTCGGCGCCCAGCGACAAACCGTCCACGCCGACACCTGAGCCCGAAACGCCCTTCCACGGAGCCCGTGCCCCATGACCCGCATCACCGATCTCCGCGTCTTCGACCTGCGCTTCCCGACCTCGGCGAGCCTCGACGGCTCCGACGCCATGAACCCCGATCCCGACTATTCGGCGGCCTACGTGATCCTCGAGACCGACCATCCGGGGCTCGCCGGCCACGGGCTCACCTTCACCATCGGGCGCGGGAACGAGATCTGCTGCCTGGCGATCGAGGCCATGCGCCATCTCGTCGTCGGCGCCGACCTCGCCGAGGTGCGCGCCGACCCGGGTGCATTCTGGCGGCGCCTGACCGGCGACAGCCAACTGCGCTGGATCGGCCCGGACAAGGGGGCGATGCATCTGGCGACGGGCGCGGTCGTCAACGCCTTCTGGGACGCGATGGCCAAGGAGGCGGGCCTTCCCGTCTGGAAGCTCGTCGCCACCATGTCGCCGGAGGAGATCGCCTCCATCGTCGACTATCGCTACCTGGCCGACGCGCTGACGCGCGAGGAGGCGGTGGAGATCCTGACGCGCGCCGAGGCCGGCAAGGCCGACCGCATCGCCACGCTCGAGCGGGAGGGCTATCCCTGCTACACGACCTCGGCCGGCTGGCTCGGCTATTCCGACGCCAAGCTCCGGCGTCTGGCGCAGGAGGCGGTCGACGCCGGCTTCGGCCACGTCAAGATGAAGGTCGGGCGGGATCTCGACGACGACATTCGCCGCCTCACCATCGCCCGCGAGGTCATCGGGCCCGACCGCTACCTGATGATCGACGCCAACCAGGTGTGGGAGGTCGACCAGGCGATCGACTGGGTCGGGCGCCTCGCCTTCTGCGATCCCTACTTCATCGAGGAGCCGACGAGCCCGGACGACGTCGCCGGCCATAGGAGGATCCGCGATGCGGTCGCCCCGATCCGGGTCGCGACCGGCGAGATGTGCCAGAACCGCATCATGTTCAAGCAGTTCATCGCCGGCGGCGCGATCGACATCGTCCAGATCGACGCCTGCCGCATCGGCGGGCTCAACGAGGTGCTGTCGGTGCTGCTGATGGCGGCCAAGTACGGCAAGCCGGTCTGGCCGCATGCCGGCGGCGTCGGCCTCTGCGAGTACGTGCAGCATCTCTCGATGATCGACTATGTCGCCGTCTCCGGCAGCAAGGAGGGCCGGGTCATCGAGTACGTCGACCACCTGCACGAGCACTTCCTCGATCCCTGCGTCATCCGCGGCGCCGCTTACATGCCACCCTCACGTCCGGGCTTTTCCATCGAGATGAAGCCGGCTTCCATCGCGGCCCACATTCACGCCCCGTAGCCGACGGGACCTCGACGGCAGTCCGACGGCGATCGAGGATCGGCCACGTCTGCGATCGGGATCGCGACGAGGATGAACAACCGGCCGGGCTCCATCGGCGGCGTCACCAGGAAGTCCTGGCCATAGGTCGAGCGCGTCGAGCGCGCTCGCGAGCGCGGGGGCAGGGTCCCCCGAAACGGTTCCGGTGAAGATGCGGCTCCGGCCAGCGTGTCCAGACTCGACGAAGGCGTCTTGCCCGACCGCGACGCGATGCACGCCCGCTTCGCGCCCGACCCGGGCACCTTGCCGAGCGTCACCGTCTCGCTGAGCCCGCTCAGTCTCTACGACGCCCTGACCACTGCGGCTTCCACCGAGCTCGCCGAAGGGGAAGCGGCATGACCGACGAGCTCGCACCGGTGAACTAAACCCCCACGCCAAACGCGCCTTGCATGCAAGGCGCTGATCGTACACAGCCCACATCAGGGCAAGTGTCAGGCCGCTGCCCGGCACGAGCATCCCCGGCCAGCGGCGCCGGCATCCACCGCCGCAAACGCTCCAGTCGCTCGAGGCATTCCACGGTCTCCGCTCCTTGATGATCCGACAGGCTCGCCACCAGCAGCCCCATCGCGTCGAGGGTTTCCCGCGGCGCTCCTGGGGCCTTCTGGGGGCCTCTCCGGGGCTGCATGGGCCTGAGCGGCCGTATCCGGGGCGCTGGCAGCGGCGATCGACGCCGAGGCACGGCGCGAGATCGCCGCCGTCAGCCCCGCTTTGGCTTGCCGGCCGCGCGTGCTGCGATGCACAATAGGCGCGGGAGGCCGCCGATGAACCCGAAGCTCAGCATCGCCGTCGTCGAGCAGGATCGCGAACGCGCGCTGATGATCGTCGACGGGCTGCGCGATGCGGGCGAGTACGAGGTCATGGTGATCGGCGACGTGACAGGTCTCGCGCGGCGGCTCGCGGCGCTCGCGCCCGATGTCGTGCTGATCGACCTCGAGAGCCCCGACCGCGACGTGCTCGACGCGCTGACCATGGCCTCAACCCCGACCGACCGACCGGTGGCCATGTTTGTCGACCGCTCCGACGAGGCGGTGATGCGCGCCGCGATCGAGGCCGGTGTCAGCGCCTACGTGGTCGGTGGCCTCAGCCGCGAGCGCATCAGGCCGGTGCTCGCCGCGGCGATCGCCCGCTTCCACGTCGTGGCCCGGCTGCGCTCCGAGCTCGCCGCCACCAAGGCGGCGCTCGAGGAGCGCAAGGTCGTCGACCGTGCCAAGGGCATGCTGATGAAGGCCAAGGGCCTGAGCGAGGGTGAGGCCTACGCGCTCCTGCGCCGCACGGCGATGGACCAGGGCAAGAAGCTCGTGGAGGTCGCCGCCGCGCTGATCACCGCGGCGGAGCTCCTGAAATGAGCCAGGTCGCGCTCGACGTAGGCTTCGTGCCGCTGCTCGACGCGGGCCCGCTCGTCATCGCGCATGAGCTCGGCTTCGCCGCCGAGGAGGGTCTCGAGCTCAGGCTGCACCGCGAGCCGTCATGGTCGGCGCTGCGCGACCGGCTGCTCTGGGGCACCCTCCAGGCGGCGCACATGCTCGCGCCCCTGCCGGTGACGCTGACTGCCGGGATCGGCGGGATGCGGGTCGCCGTCGACGCTCTGAGCGTGCTGTCGGTCAACGGCGCCATGATCGGCGTGCGGCCCGAGCTCGCCGAGCGCATGGGCGCCTCGGACCTCGACTTCCTCGACGCCTTCGCCGTCGGCCGGGCGCTGGTCGCCGCCGGCGGGGCGCTCCGGATCGGGGTGCCCTTTCCCGTCTCGATGCATGTCGAGCTGCTGCACCACTGGCTCGCGAGCCTCGGCGACGGCCCCGGCTTCGAGCTCCGCACCGTGCCGCCGCCGCGGATGGCCGAGGCGGTGGCGAGGGGCGAGATCGACGCCTTCTGCGTCGGCGAGCCCTGGGGCAGCGTCGCCGCCGAGGCGGGCGCGGCGCAACTGGTGCTGCCCGGCGCCGCGATCTGGCGCTTCGCGCCCGAGAAGGTGCTGGCGGCGCTGCACGACTGGACCGAGGCGAACCCCGAGCTGGCGGCGGCCCTGATGCGCGCGGTCTGGCGGGCGGGCCGCTGGCTCGCGGCGCCGGAGAACGTCGGCACCGCGACCGAGATCATGGGGCGCGCGGAGTATCTCGACGTCGCGCCCGAGATCCTCGAGCGGCCGCTCCGCGGCCGGCTCGTCGTCAACTCCCGCGGCGAGGAGCGGCGGGTGCCGGCGGCGATCGAGTTCTTCCGCGGCGCCGCGACCTTCCCCTGGCGCAGCCAGGCGCTCTGGATCGCCGAATCGATCGCCCGTCGCATCGGCGCCGATCGCGCGGCCTTGCGCTCGGCCGCCCGATCGAGCTTCCGCCCCGACCTCTACCGCGCCGCCCTCGGCCCGGCAGGCGCCGACCTGCCGGGCGCCTCGGAGAAGCTCGAAGGCGCCTTGCCGCACCGCACCGAGGTCGCCTCGACGCTCGGCACTCTGCTCCTCGGCCCGGACTCGTTCCACGATCGCCGAATCTTTGACCCGAGCTGAGGCAGATACGGGGAAACTCTGCCCAAATGCACGGCAAGTGTGCCGCCTGTGCATCATGAAATGCACTTTCCAGTTGATCATGCGCCGCACAAATGAGATGAGGACCCAACGACCCAACGGTGGGCCGTAGCGAGTTTCCGCCCCAAGGCCGGGGCACCCGGGCAAGGCCGCCCGATCCTGCTGCGAACGCGCAGCCTGGGTCGGGCGGCCTTTTCGTTTTCGATCGCCGCTCCGCGATGGCCGGACGCGCAGAACCGAGAAGGATGCAGCGACGCCGATGACCCTGCCACAGCCCATCCCGCCGACGCCGGGAACCACGCCCGCTCGCGCCCTCGCGCTGTCGACCATCGCCTTCACGTTGTGCTTCGCGGTGTGGACGATCTTCTCCATCATCGGCGTGCGCATCGGGGAAGAGCTCGGCCTTACCGAGACGCAGTTCGGCCTCCTCGTCGGCACGCCGATCCTGACCGGATCGCTGGTCCGGATGATGCTCGGCATCTGGACGGACCGCTACGGCGGCCGTCTCGTCTATACCGCCACGATGCTGGCGGCCGCTGCCGCGACCTTCCTGCTGTCCTACGCGCAGACCTATACGCAGATGCTCGTCGCCGCCCTCGGCGTCGGCCTGGCGGGCGGCTCCTTCGCCGTCGGCGTCGCCTATGTCTCGCGCTTCTTCCCGGCCGGGCGGCAGGGCACGGCCCTCGGCATCTTCGGCGTCGGCAACGTCGGCGCCGCGGTGACGAAGTTCCTCGCCCCCTTCGTGCTGATCGCCTGGGGCTGGGAGACCGTCGCGCAGATCTGGGCGGCGGCGCTGGCCGTCATGGCGGTCGTCTTCTGGCTCACCACCGGCGACGACCCGGTGATCCGCGCCCAGCGTGCCGGGCAGGTGCGGCGCAAGAGCCTCGCGTCCGAGCTCGAGCCCCTGAGGAACCTGCAGGTCTGGCGCTTCGCCCTCTACTACTTCTTCGTCTTCGGCGCCTTCGTGGCACTCGCCCTATGGTTGCCCCGCTACCTGATCGGCGTCTACGGCTTCGACCTCAGGACCGCGGGCATGATCGGCGCGATCTACTCCATCCCCGCCTCGGTGTTCCGCGCCTATGGCGGCGTGCTCTCCGACAAGGCCGGCGCCCGCACGGTGATGTACTGGACCTTCGCCGTCTCGGCCGTCTGCACCCTGATCCTGTCGATCCCCACCGCGGACTACGTCGTGCAGGGCATCGACGGCCCCAGGACCCTGCATGTCGAGGTCGGCCCCTGGACCTTCGTCGTGGTGATCTTCGTCCTCGGGTTCTTCATGAGCCTCGGCAAGGCGGCGGTCTACAAGCACATCCCCGTCTACTACCCGGAGAACGTCGGCGCGGTGGGCGGCCTCGTCGGCATGATCGGCGGTCTCGGCGGCTTCGTCCTGCCGCTGCTCTTCGGCGTCCTCAACGACCTCACCGGTCTCTGGTCGAGCTGCTTCATGGCGCTCTTCGTCGTCGTCGCCGCCTCGCTCGCCTGGATGCACTGCGCCATCCTCCGCATGGAAGCCCGCGCGCAGGCGCCGGTGGCCTGAATGCTCACGCTGGATCGGAAGGACACCATGACCGAGAAGCTCGTCGTCATCGGCGCCGGAATGGCCTCGGGCCGGGTGCTCGAGCATCTGCTCGAGCAGGCGCCAGGCCGCTACGACATCACGCTCTTCGGCGCGGAGCCGCGGGGCAACTACAACCGGATCATGCTCTCGCCGGTGCTCTCGGGGGAGAAGACCTACGAGGAGATCGTCACCCACGATGCCGGCTGGTACGCCGAGACGGGCATCGCGACGCGCTTCGGGGAGACGGTGACGCGGATCGACCGCACGGCGAAGGTCGTCCACTCGAGGCGCGGCGAGACGCCCTACGACCGGCTGCTGATCGCCACCGGCTCGGCGCCGTTCATCATCCCGGTTCCCGGTCGCGAGCTGCAGGGCGTCATGGCCTACCGCGATCTCGACGACGTGCATGCGATGATCGCCGCGGCGGAGAAGCCCGGCGCGCAGGCGGTGGTGATCGGCGGCGGCCTCCTCGGGCTCGAGGCGGCCGCCGGGCTCAAGGCCCGCGGCATGGAGGTGACCGTGCTGCACCTGATGGGCCATCTGATGGAGCGCCAGCTCGACCCGGCCGCCGGCTACCTGCTGCAGAAGGATCTGGAGCGGCGCGGCATCCGCGTCCACTGCAAGGCCTCGACCAAGGCGATCCTCGGCACCGGCAAGGTCGATGCGGTGCTGCTCGAGGACGGCACGGTCCATCCCGCCGACATCGTGGTGATGGCGGTCGGCATCCGGCCGGAGACCCGGATCGCCACCGACGCCGGGATCGATGTCGAGCGCGGCATCGTCGTCGACGACGCGATGCAGACCTCGGATCCCGACATCCTCGCCGTCGGCGAGTGCGTTCAGCACGGGACGACCTGCTACGGGCTGGTCGCGCCGCTCTACGACATGGCGAAGGTCGCGGCCGGGACGCTCCTCGGCGAGCCGGCGGCGTTCCGCCCGGTCGAGACCTTGACCAAGCTCAAGGTGACCGGCGTCGACCTCTTCTCCGTCGGCGACTTCGGCGAGGGTGACGGCCGCGAGGAGATCGTCTTCCGCGACCCCGGCCGCGGCGTCTACAAGCGGCTCGTCCTGCGCGACGAGAGGATCGTCGGCGCGGTGATGTACGGCGACACCCAGGATGGCAACTGGTTCTTCGGCCAGCTCAAGGACGGCACCGACGTCTCGGAGATGCGCGATACGCTGATCTTCGGGCCTGCCTACGCGGGGGGCGTCCCCCTGGACCCTATGGCGGCCGTTGCAGCCTTGCCGGATGAGGCAGAAGTCTGCGGCTGCAACGGCGTCTGCAAGGGCAAGATCACCAGGGCGATCGCGGAAGCCGGCCTGACCACCCTCGACGAGGTGCGCGCCGTGACCAAGGCCTCGTCCTCCTGCGGCACCTGCACCGGCCTCGTCGAGCAGGTGCTGGCCCTCAGCCTCGGCGAGGCCTTCGTGATGCCGGCGGCGAAGCCCGTCTGCAGGTGCACCGAGCTCACCCACGAGGACGTGCGCCGGCTGATCAAGTCCCGCGCGCTGAAGTCGATGCCCGCGGTGATGCAGGAGCTCGGCTGGAAGACCTCCTGCGGTTGCCACGTCTGCCGTCCCGCGCTCAACTTCTACCTGCTCGCCGACTGGCCCGAGGACTACCGCGACGACGCCCAGTCCCGCTTCGTCAACGAGCGCGCCCACGGCAACATCCAGAAGGACGGCACCTTCTCGGTCGTCCCGCGCATGTGGGGCGGCGTGACCACGCCCGCCGAGCTCCGCGCCATCGCCGACGCCGCCGAGAAGTTCAACGTGCCGATGGTCAAGGTGACCGGCGGCCAGCGCATCGACCTGCTCGGCGTCCGCAAGGAAGACCTCCCCGAGATCTGGGGCAACCTGAACGCCGCCGGCCTCGTCTCCGGCCACGCCTACGCCAAGGGCCTCCGCACCGTGAAGACCTGCGTCGGCTCCGAGTTCTGCCGCTTCGGCACCCAGGACTCGACCGGCCTCGGCATCAAGCTCGAGCGGCGGCTCTGGGGCTCGTGGACCCCGCACAAGGTCAAGCTCGGCGTCTCCGGCTGCCCCCGCAACTGCGCCGAGGCGACCTGCAAGGACGTGGGCATCGTCTGCGTCGACTCCGGCTACCAGGTCAGCGTCGGCGGCGCGGCCGGCATGGAGGTCAAGGCGACCGAGCTCCTCGCCCAGGTGCCGACCGAGGCCGAGGCGATCGAGCTCACCGTCGCCTTCGTCCAGCTCTACCGCGAGCACGCGAAGTACCTCGACCGCCCCTACAAGTGGCTCGCCAAGGTCGATCTCGACTGGGTCAAGGCGCAGATCGTCGACGACCCCGAGAACCGCGCGGCGCTCGTTGCCCGCTTCGACCGCAGCCAGACCATCTACCAGAAGGATCCGTGGGCGGCGCGCGCGGAAGGTGGCGAGCGCCACGAGTTCGCGCCGCTCGCCGACCTGCGCGTGAGGGAGGCCGCGGAATGAACGCCATGCTCGACACCTGGATCGACCTCGGCGCGGTGGAGGAAATCCCGGTGCGCGGCGCCCGCGTGGTCAAGACCCCGCGCGGCTGCCTGGCGGTGTTCCGCACCGGCGAGGACGAGGTCTTCGCGCTCGATGACCGGTGCCCGCACAAGGGCGGGCCGCTCAGCCAGGGGATCGTGCACGGGCGCGCCGTCACCTGCCCGCTGCACAACTGGGTGATCAGCCTGGAGAGCGGCGCGGCGCAGGGACCCGACGAGGGCAGCGTCCGGCGCCATCCGCTGCGGGTCGAGGCCGGGCGGATCCTGCTCGGCGCCGCCGTGCTGGCGGAGTGAGGCGGTGGCGGGCGGACCGGTCCGCACCACCTGCCCCTACTGCGGGGTCGGCTGCGGGGTCATCGCGACCCCGGACGGTCGCGGCGGCGCCGCCATCGCCGGCGACCCGGAGCACCCGTCGAGCTTCGGCCGGCTCTGCTCGAAGGGCGCGGCGCTCGGGCAGACCCTCGGCCTCGAGGACCGGCTGCTCGCGCCCCGGATCGGCAGCCGGGATGCGAGCTGGGACGAGGCGCTCGACCTGATCGCCGCGCGGTTCCGGGAGGCGATCGAGGTCCACGGACCGGACAGCGTCGCGATCTACGGCTCGGGCCAGTTGCTGACCGAGGACTACTACGTCGCCAACAAGCTGATGAAGGGCTTCATCGGCTCGGCCAACATCGACACCAACTCCCGCCTCTGCATGGCCTCGACGGTCGCCGGCCACCGCCGCGCCTTCGGCGCCGACATCGTGCCCGGGACCTACGAGGACCTCGAGGCGGCCGATCTCGTGATCCTCGTCGGCTCGAACCTCGCCTGGTGCCACCCGGTCCTCTACCAGCGCCTCGCCGCCGCCAAGGAGGCGCGGCCGGGGCTCCGCGTCGTCGTCGTCGACCCGCGCCGCACCGCGACCTGCGACCTCGCCGACCTGCACCTGAAGCTCCGCGGCGACAGCGACGCCGCGCTCTTCGGCTGGCTCCTCGCCGAGACCGAGGCGCAGGGCGCGATCGACGCCGCCTACGTCGCCGCCCACGTGGACGGGCTGCCCCAGACGGTGCATGCCGCCCGCGCCTGGGATCGCGGCCGCACCGCCGCCGCCTGCAGGCTCGCGCCGGCGGCTCTCGATGCCTTCCTCCGACTCTGGCTCCGCGCCGAGCGCACCGTCACCGTCTTCAGCCAGGGCGTGAACCAGTCCGCCGCCGGCACCGACAAGGTCAACGCCATCCTCAACTGCCACCTCGCCACGGGCCGCATCGGCCGCCGCGGCATGGGCCCCTTCTCGGTCACCGGCCAGCCGAACGCCATGGGCGGCCGCGAGGTCGGCGGCCTCGCCAACATGCTCGCCGCCCACCTCGACCTCGAGAGCCCCGCCCACCGCGCCGCGGTGCAGGACTTCTGGCGCTCCCCGACGATCGCCGCCCGCCCCGGCCTCAAGGCGGTAGACATGTTCCGCGCCGCCGCCGCCGGCCGGATCAAGGCCCTCTGGATCCTTGCCACCAACCCCGCCGCCAGCCTCCCCGAGGCCGATACCGTCGCCGCCGCGCTCCAGGCCTGCCCCTTCGTCGTCGTCTCCGACATGACCGCCCGCACCGACACCGCGGCCCATGCCGACGTGCTCCTGCCCGCCACCGGCTGGGGCGAGAAGTCCGGCACGGTCACCAACTCCGAACGCCGCATCTCCCGGCAGCGCCCGTTCCTGCCGGTCCCCGGCGAAGCCCGCCCCGACTGGCGGGCGCTCGCCGGGGTAGGCAAGCGCCTCGGCTGGCCCGACGCCTTCGCCTGGTCCGGTCCCGCCGCCATCTTCCGCGAGCACGCCGCCCTCTCCGCTCGCGCCGCCGCCTTGGGGAGCGACTTCGACATCGGCGCCCTCGCCGCTCTCGACGCCGCCGCCTACGAGGCGATGCCTCCGGTCCAGTGGCCCGTCGGCGGCCCCGCCCGCTTCTTCGCAGACGGCGGCTTCTTCACCCCCGACCGCCGCGCCCGGATGCTGCCGATCCCCGCCCCCGGGTCCGCCCCCGGGTCCGCGCCACGGGACGCAGGCGCGCTCCGCCTCAACACCGGCCGCATCCGCGACCAGTGGCACACGATGACCCGCACCGGCCGGGCGCCGCGCCTCAGCCAGCACATCGCCGAGCCCTTCGCCGAGATCCACCCCACCGACGCGGCGGCGCGCGGCATCGCTCCCGCCGAGCTCGTCGCCGTCACCGCCGCCGGCCGCCGCGCCATCCTGCGCGCCCTCGTCACCGACCGCGTCGCGCCGGGCATGGTCTTCGCGCCGATGCACTGGACCGGCGAGACCGCGAGCGAAGCCCGCATCGGCGCGCTCATCCCCGGCCTCACCGACCCGCACTCCGGCCAGCCGGCGCTGAAGGCCGGCGCCGTCGAGCTCGCCCGCTACCCGGCCGCCTGGCATGGCTTCGCCGTCAGCCGCGCCCGGCCCGAGCCGGATGCCGCCTACTGGGCCCGCGCCCGCATCGACCGCGGCTGGCGGGTCGAGCTCGCCGACGCCGCCGAGCCCGACGACTGGGAGGCCTGGGCCCGCGCCGCCTTCGCCGCGCCGCAGGCCGAGGTCGTCGCCTGGACCGACCCCCGCCGAGCCCGGCGGAGGATGGCGCTTGTCGAGGGCGGCATCGTCGTCGCCGCGCTCTTCACCGCGCCCGAGCCGGTCGAGCTCGCGCGGGGCCACCTCGTCGCCGCCTTCGGCGAGGCCAACGCCGCCGCGCTCCTCGCCGGCCGTCCCGGCGCCGCGATGCCGGACAAGGGGGCCATCGTGTGCGCCTGCTTCGACGTCGGGCTGAACACGATCGCCGAGACCATCGCCAGCGGCCGCGCCACCACCGTCGCGGAG
>Ga0075158_10002916_pt1 | contig 12232 bp, 15 predicted proteins | sample JI91814BDNA_FD_70968 | JGI IMG/M metagenome (GOLD analysis project Ga0075158, IMG submission 70968) | Wastewater effluent complex algal communities from Wisconsin, to seasonally profile nutrient transformation and Carbon sequestration -... | ecosystem: Engineered > WWTP > Effluent > Algae... | reverse complement strand
GGTGGCATACTGGCTGGGCCGCCATGTCAGAAAACGCTTGCGATCGCCACCCGGGATTTGCTACGCGGATCCTGATGCAGTCGTGGCTCCAGAGGATGAGCTTTGCCCTGACGGTGCTCCTGAGCATGCGCGCGTCTGCAATGCCGGGCCCCGGCAGCCGAGCTCATAAAGCAAGCGGCCTGACCCACGCCGCCCGCGCGGGCGCGCCGGGGTTGCAAGTGCGGGCGCGGGTGCCGCTGTTGACGGCCGGGGCGCTGCTGCACCGACGACCCGCAGGCGAGGTCAGCTGGAAGACCAAGCCGAGCGGACGCCGGTCCGCGCCGCCGCTTCTGGCCCACGCCGCGCCGCCGACCATCGAGCTTGAGCACCTGACCACGCACGCCACCTACAGGCTGCGGCCCGACTCGCAGCGCGGCGGGTTCTCGGCCGCCAAGCTGCGGGCGCTGGCGCAGCTCTTGCGCTGCCACCACACCGGCAAGCGGCACTCGATCAGCGAGCGGCTCATCCAGATCCTGTACGCGACGGCGCGCCACTACCACAACGCCAAGCTGCGGATCATCGCCGGCTACCGCGCGCCCCAGATCGCCCGCCAGAAGGGCAACCCGCGCAGCCCGCACAAGCGCGGGGTGGCCTGCGACTTCCAGGTTGCCGGGGTGACCAACGAAGAGGTGCGCGACTACCTGCAAAAGACCTATCCCAAGATCGGCCTCGGCTATTACCCGCACGCGGGCTTCATCCACGTCGACGTGGGGCGGACGCGCGGGGCCTACTGGATCGACTACTCGCGCCCCGGTGAGCGCGCCCGCTACGATCGCGATGACCGCGACGACCGAACCGACCGAACAGAAAAGACCGAGCCCGCCGCGGCCCAGTCGGCAGCCGTCGCCAGGTCCGAGCTGGACGCGCCGGCAGAAGATGAACAAGGATCGGATGCGGTGGTCGGCCTGGCCGGTGCGTCCGGGCGGACCGAGCCCGCGCTGCAGCCCGAGCGCGCTCCGGCAGCGGACTCGCGACCGGCGAGCGCGGCGGCGGCCGAGGCGGCAGATACTCTGTGAAGGCGCGGCCCGGCGGGCTGCCAAGTACCGTATCGTTGTGCGCATTTCTGCGAGCGCCTTGACACACGCTCTCGCCGGCACCTATAAAGGCGAGAATTTTTCCCGAGGAAATCCATGTCAAATCTGTCCCAAGCCATGTCCCGCTCCGCCTCCACTTCGCTTTTTCAGAAGTCGGTGCTCCTCTTCGGCACGCTCCTTATGGCCCAGCCGGCGTGCAACCGGACCTCGGGGTCGGGGGCGGCTAAGGACGACTTGGCCCTGGTTCCGCGCGAGGCCGACGTCGTGCTGATGGTCAACCTGACCCAGGCGCGCGAGAGCTCGCTGTGGAAGCGGGCGATGGACAAGCTCAACTCGGACGCCAAGGCGAAGCAGGAGTACGACGGCTTCGTCAAGAAGTGCAGCTTCGATCCGCTCAAAGAGATCGACTCGGTCTTCCTCGCCTTCCCGCAGAACGTGACCGAGCAGAAGGAGTTCGCCATGCTCGTCAAGGGCAAGTTCAGCCCCGAGACGGTGGTGAACTGCATGAAGCTCACCTCGAAAGAGAAGAACGAGCCGATAAGCGAGATCGACTATAACGGCGTGAAGCTCTATGGCGCCGACGGCAAGCAGCCGACCTACCTGGCGGCGCTCGGCAAGCGCGGCGTGGCCGTGGGCGGCAAAGAGTGGATAAAGCGCATCGTCGACCTGTACGGCGGCAAGGGTGCCACCGGCAGCGCCAAGGAGAACCCGGCGCTCGTCGACCTGATCAAGCGCACCCACACGAGCGACGCGCTGTGGTGGGCCGGCATCGTGCCGCCGAGCCTGGTCAGCAAGATCGGGAACAGCCCGATGATGGCGCCGGTGAAGTCGCTCAAGAGCGTCTCGGGCTCGATCGATCCGAGCAAGGGCATGAGCCTCGCCGCCTTCCTCGATCTCGGCACCGACGCCGACGCCACGGCGCTCAAGACCCTGGCGGCCGATCAGGTCCAGAAGCTCAAGACCGCGCCGGCGGTGCAGATGATGGGGATGAGCACGTTCCTCGACACCGTCAAGGTCGACGCCAAGAAGAACACCTTCTCGCTCAACATCAACATGAACCAGCAGCAGGTCGACGACCTGACGACGCGCCTCTCGGGCATGGCCAAGCAGTTTGGTGGCATGTAGGCCTCGGCTGAAGTAGTCTGCATCCGCGCCGCTTGGCCGCGCGCCGCTTGTTCTTGTTAAGTACCCGTTTGCAGTGATAAATTGCCGCGCATATGGCTGCGCCCCCGGGCCCCACAGCCAAACGCAGCCTTACGTATCTCAGAGTCCGAGGAGCACAGACAGATGAAGAAGTCACCGCTTTCCCTGGTCAAGGAGCAGTTTGGGTCGAAGGAGCAGCTGGTCGACGCCTTGACCGCGCTGCCCGAAGGAGTCCTGTCGCGCGGTGAAGACGACAAGGACGCCTTCCGCACCCGCCTCCTGTCGGCCGCCAACTCCAAGCTGATTCGCCTGCACAAGATGGGGCGGACGGTCGCCGAGCGCTGGGGCAGCAAGGACAAGCTCGTCGACGCGCTGCTGCTGCTCCAGCGCCGCGGCAAGGACGAGGACTACCGCAACAAGCTCAGCTCGCTGCCGCTCGGCAAGCTCTACGATCAGTTCCACTCGCTGGAGCGGGCGGCCAAGCGGGCCAAAGCCTAGGCAGAGACCGCCGTGCTGCTCGCGCGTGTCGTCGGGCCGGTCTGGGGGGCGCGGCACGCCGAGGGCCTGAACGGCCGCAAGGTGCTGGAGCTGCGCACGCCGCAAGGCGGTCGCCTGTGCGCCGTGGACGCGCTGGGGGCCGGTCCGGGTGAGTGGGTGCTGGTCGCGCACGGCTCCCGGGTCCGGGATCTTACCGTCGGCGCGCAGGTCGCCGAAAAAGACATCATCATCGCGATCGTCGACGGGGTGGACAGCCCCGGCTCGCCTTTGGAGCTGCCCTTGGAGCTTACTGAAGACGATGACGCGCGCGCCCGGCGCCGGGCCAGCCGATGATCCTCGGGCGGGTCGTGGGGGAGATCTGGGCGACGCGCAAGCACCCGGGTCTGGCGGGAGCCAAGCTGCTCGTCGTGCAGCCGCACCTGTGGTACGGGCCGCCGTTTGAGGTCGCGCACCTGGTCGCCATCGACACGCTCGGGGCCGGTGAGGGAGAAGACGTGATCGTCTGTCTGGGCGAGCCGGCGCGGAAGTGGCTGGCCCACTGCCAGGGGGCGGCGGCAGAGGCTCCCGCGGCGGGGCCGGGCTACGCCGGGGCCGCCTGGCTGCCGGTCGAGGCGGCGGTGATGGCGATCGTCGACCGGGTCGATGTCGGGGCTGCACCGGCCGAGCTCCCGGGGCAGCGCCCGCTGCGCTTCATCGGCCCGGTGCCCGGCTGGGCCGCGGTCAACGCCCCGACCAGCCCTGGACCAGGCAAATGAAGCGCGGTCTTGTCGTCGGCGAGATCTGGGCAACCCGTAAGGCGCGCGGGCTGGACGGCCGGCAGCTGAAGCTGGTCGTAGAATATCCGCAGTATCCCGAGCAGCCAGCGCAAGCAGACGGTCAAGCAGACGGTCAGGCAGACGGTCGGGCATCGCCGCCGGCGCTGGCCACGCTGGGGCTGGCGCCGCTTGTGGTTGCCGTGGATACCTTGGATGTCCGGTGCGGACAAGAGGTGCTCCTGGCGTACGGCTCCGGGGCGCGCAACGTCCTTGTGCCGGGTCCGGACAACCGCTACGAGCTCTGCGACGCGGCGGTGGCGCTGCTCATAGATCCCGAGCCCGAGCCCGAGCCCGAGCCCGAGCCCGACCCCAAGTCGCGCCCCGAACCCCTGCAGGCGGCGGCGCCGGCTGAAGGGGCGCCAAGGTCCGCCGCGGATGACGACCGGGCTCCGGCCACCCCCGTGGCCAAGCGAGGTTCCTGATGTTTGTTGGCAGAGTCATCGGTACCGTGTGGTCCACTGTAAAGTGGCCGCAGGTGCAAGGGCTGAAGCTCCTGCTTGTAAGGCCCTATCACCTGGCCGACCTGGCCGACCTGGCCGACCGCCCAGGGGCCGCCGGTCGTGACTCGCCGCCCGCTGCCGAAGCAGCCGCCGCGCCGCGCCCGCAAGGTGGAGGTGGGCCCGACTGCGAAGCGGTGGTCTGCGTCGATCTGCTCGATGCGGGGGTTGGCGACGATGTGGTGGTGGCCTTTGGCCATGCAGCGCGCGTCGCGGCCCAAAGCGCCGGAACCGGAACCGGCACCTACAGCGGCCCGTACCAGAGCCCCGCCAAAAGGAGCCTCCGCGACGCTTCAGAGGGCGGTCCGGCCACTTCCGCCGACCGCGGGCCCGCCATCGTCCCCATAGACGCCGCGATCGTAGCGATAGTCGATCGAATTGCCGTGGCGCGACCGAGTACTTGACGGGACCGCTTATAAGACGGTACCGTTTCGCTATGCGAGTCTATTTCGCCGCTGCCGTCTGCACATGGGGGTATCTCACATGTGCTGCGGCACCCGCCCACGCTGCCGAGATCACCGACCTGGCCAGCTCGTTCGAGAAGGGCAAGCCCTTTGGCTTCAAGGCCGGCGTTTCGTACAAGTACACGTACAAGACCGCGTCGATCAACCGCGAGTCGGTGCCGCTTCTGCAGAGCGCTCAGACGACCAAGGACATCAACGCGCACTATCAGGTAAAGCCGGGCGACCAGCTCTCGCGCACCGAGATCGTTCCCGATCTGCTGTTCGCGCAGCGGCGGCAGAGCCTCTCTCTCGATTTCGCCATCGGACTGTTCCAGGACCTGCAGCTCGGGGTGTCCATCCCGCTCGTGCTGCGCGACGAGCGGCAGTATGACCTGCACCCGAACGCCGGCTGGAACTCGTGCCCGGCCGGCGCGTGGGACTGCGTGGCCAACTCGTCCTCGACGTTTCTCGACGGAATCTACCCGATCCAGCCCTCCGATCAGCTAAGCAGCGGCAGCACGATCTTCCGGCCGCCGGTGCGCGGTGGGTCGGGCTCGAACCTGCTCGACACGATCAACATCTCGCTGACCGGCGCCCCGGTCTCGCAGCGCCGCGATCCGACCAAGCCCACCTGGGTGATTGGCGTCGAGGGCCAGATCTCCGTCGGGACGATCATGGCCTACGACAACACCCGCAACTACCTGGACGCCAACAACGCGCTGCAAAAGACGCTGATCGACGCCTCGACCACCCTCGATGCGCAGGGTCAGCGCGGCTGGCAGGGGGTGTCCGAGGGCGTGCACCGCATCGTGGTGCGCACGGCGCTGTCGCACAAGTTCAAGTACGTCGACCCGTACCTTGGCCTTTATTACATCATCCCGATCCCGCGCAAGGAGAACGGCTCGCCGTGGCAGCCCGACTACGGCTTCGCGCAGAAGTTCTCCTCGCCGCAGCAGCAGGCCGGCACCACCTTCGGCTTCGAGGCCACCCCGGTCGAGAACAAGGCCAAGGGCCACCGCCTGGCGCTCGACTTCAAGGCGGGCCTTAACTTCCACTTCCTCGGCCGCGGCTACTCCGAGGCGTGGGAGGTGTTCGCGGCGTCGAACGCGCTCATCTGCGACGATCAGAACCCGCTGCCGCAGCCGTTCAACTACAAGGACCCCTCGGCCCGCCCGGGCATCGGCAGCGCGATCACCCAGGGTACCTTCAACCCCGCCTGCCGGCAGTCCGCCTCGACCGCGGTGTCCGGCGATCCGCGGGCGCTGCTCACCAACGCCAGCGCCTACTACCAGCAGCCCTTCACGGGCCTGACCCTCATCGAGAACTACCTGACCTTCACCGCCGAGGCGTCGGTCATCGTCGAGCTGTTCCACCACGCCCGCCTGCGGCTGTCGTTCAACTACCTGCGCGACCAGGGGCACATCATCACCCAGGACGACGCCGGCTCGATCAACTACCCCAACGGCGCCGACCGCAACGCCGCCAACAGCGGCCGCAACTGCAACCCCTCGCGCGTCGATCTGAGCTGCCCGGTCGACTGGAACCCGGCGTTCCGGCAGTCGATCAACGTCGCCGGGCGCCACTACCGGGTCGACGACGTCAACGCCTACAGCGGCTCGGCGATGCTGCAGGCCTACTGGTGAGCCGCCGCCGCGGCCGGCTCCTTGCCGCGATCCGCGACGAGGGTGCGCAGCCGCGACATCGTATCGAGGATGCCGTTTAGGTTGCCGCGCCGCAGGGCCCACTCGGGGGCCCAGCGCTTGAGCTCCATCGCCACTTCGTAGGTCACGATGCACCGCTCGGTCGCCGCCGCGGGGTCGGGGGCGACGTGGAAGCGGGCGCTCATGTGCTTGAAGTAGCCCGGGTGCGCGGTGCGCTGCACGACGAACGACTTGCCGTCGGCCTCGCGCCGTTTCTCGACGTCCTCCACCCACTTGACCGTGCCCACCGGCCACGGCTTGCGCATCTCGACGGCGACCACCTGCAGGTCGGCCGCCGAGGTGAGCACGTCCACCGCGTGGGCGGGGAACAGCGGCACGAAGTTGCGCGGGTCGGCGAGCAGCGACGCGACCTCCTCGGCCGGGGCGGCGAGCACGGTCTGGGCCTCCGAGCGGACGCCGCTTGTCGCCGGCAGGCTGCGGGCGGTCACCGCCGGCGCTGCCCCCGGCTTGGGCTGCGCCTGGGCCGCGGTGGCCAGCAGCGTCAACAATAACCACGACTTTACTGCGCGACGCAGGCCGGCTCTTTGCATTTTCGCCGAACGTAGCGAGCGCGGGCGGGCGGGTCAACTTCGATCGCAGGCCCAAGCACCAGCGCAAGTTCGCCATGAAGGTGCTGGCGGGTCGCCGCGTCCTCTCTATACTGATGCAAACGTGGAGGCCCCATCATGTCGCGACAGTCTCGTTTCGGTACCCGCTCGGTAGTCTTTGGCTTGCTCCTGGCTTTCGGCTCGGTGGGCGGGGGGCTGGTGCTTGGCAGCCGGAGCAGCCAGGCGGCGCCGCCGGCCGCCGACGGCAGCAAGCTGGCCGGGGCAATGGCCGGCAAGCCCTACACGCTGAGCATCGCCAAGGTCAGCGCCAAGAAGGGCCAGCCGGCGACCACCCAGGTCGTCATCAAGCCCGCCGCCGGCTATCACATCAACAAGGACTTCCCCACCTCGCTCAAGCTGACCCCGCCCGCCGGGGTGACGCTGGCCAAGGCCGAGCTCAAGAAGGCCGACGCCAAGCTCAGCGAGACCGAGGGCAGCTTCGAGGTCACCCTGACCGCCGATAAGGCCGGCCCGCAGCAGGTGCCCGGCGAGCTGCGTTTCGCGGTCTGTACCGAGACCACCTGCGATCCCCAGCGCAGCCCGGTCGCCATCGAGCTCGACGTCAAGTAGCCCGCCGCATGCGCATCCCGCTGCCGGCCCTCAACACCGCCTTCGGTTCCGGCCAGAAGGGCCGCGTCGTGCCCGAGGTGCGGTTCTACTTCGACATCGTCTGCCCCTACGCCTACCTGGCCTCGCAGCTCTTGCCGCCGCTGTGCGCGCGGCTGCGGGCGCACATCGACTACCGGCCGATCCTGCTCGGCGGCGTGCTCAAGGCCCTGGCCTCGGAGCCGAGCGCCGGCTCGGCGGCCCGCCAGGCCACCACCCGGCTCGACCTGGCTCGCTGGGCGGAGCACCTGGAGGTGCCGCTGCGCTTCCCCGCCACCCACCCGCAGCGCACCGTCTCGGCGATGCGCCTGTTGTGCTGGGCGCCGGGGGAGGCGCGGGCCGAGCTCGCCGCCGCGCTGTACCGCGCCTATTGGGTGGAGGGGCGCGACCTGACCGATCACGCCGAGCTCGGAGCGATCGCCCAGGGCGTCGGTCTGCCGGCCGCCGACGCGATCGCCGGCCTCGCCGGTCCCGCCGCGGCCCTGCAGCTGCGCCAGCGCACCGACGAGGCCCTGGAGGCCGGCGTCTTCGGCGTCCCGACCTTCATCGTCGACAGCCACAGCGGCCCCCGGCTGTTCTTCGGCCAGGATCGCCTCCACTTCGTCGAAGAGGCGCTGCGCCACCACCCCCACGCCGAGCTGGCGGCCGACCCCGCGCCGCCGCCCTCGCCCCTGGCGCTAAGCTGGGACCCCGGGCAGCACGTCGGCGCCGCGACCCTGCCGCACGTCGATGCGGTGGCCAACCAGGCGCGCGAGGTCACGTTCGTCTATGACTTCGCCAGCCCGTTCGCCTACCTGGCCTCGACGCAGATCGAGGCGCTGGCGGCGCGCTGCGGGGCCGAGGTGAAGTGGCAGCCGATCCTGCTCGGCGGCCTGTTTCGCAGCATCGGGACGCCCAACGTGCCGCTGTCGACCTACCCCGCGGTCAAGCGCCGCCACTGCCTGGACGACATGGCGCGCTGGGCCCACTACTACGACCAGCCGTTCCACTTCCCGTCGCGGTTCCCGATGGTGACGGTGACCGCGCTGCGCCTCTGCCTGCTCGCCCCCGAGCGCATCGCCGAGCTCTCCCGGGCGCTATTCCGCGCCTACTGGGTCGGCGACGCCGATCTGAACGATCCGGCGGTCCTCGAAGAGGCGCTCACCGAAGCCGGGCTGCCCACCGCGCTGCTCTCCCGGGTCAGCGAGCCCGAGGTCAAGCAGCGCCTGCAGGAAAACACCGCCGCCGCCGAGCGCGCCGGGGTCTTCGGGGTACCGAGCTTCCTGGTTCCCCAGGCGAGCGGCCCGCCGGCCCTCTACTTCGGCCAGGACCGCCTCCTCTTCGTCGAAAAAGCCCTGCTGCGCGGCACCGCCCACAGCTGACCGGGGCAGGTCAGCCGAGCCGTGCAGGGCGGCGGCCGTCCCTCCCCCAGGGAACTGGCCGGACCTCTCTAGTCGGTCGCGTCCTTGTGATAAAAGAGCGTGATCGTAAGACAGTGGAACTCGCGATCCGAGCTTTGGGTGACCACCTTGTCGACGATGCGCAGCCCCTGGTTCGCGCGGAGCCAGCGAGTGATGTTCTCCCCCAAGTCCTCCCTTTCGCGCGCTTTGGTAGCGGAAAAGACCTTCACGCCGTTGAACGCCATCTCCCTGTCTCCTTGCCTATCTCCGAGCCAATATTCAAGATGGTCCGTGTCGGGGATGAAACAGCCTACTTTTATCATAGCTGCCCCGGTGGCTCGTGAATTATTTCTCTCGGCAGCTGCGTATTGACCAACGAAAAACCGCCTCGCTATGATGGCCGAAAGTGCCATCAAGGTTGGCGCTAGACGAGGAATGTGATGCAGGTAGCCAGTTCGGATCTTTGTTTTATCGCCGCCAAGCGCACCGCGTTTGGCACCTTCTGCGGCACCCTCAAGGACCTGTCGGCGACCGAGCTCGGGGTGATCGCGGCCAAGGCGGCGCTGGAGGCGGGCGGCGTTCTGCCGGGCGACGTGGATCAGGTGATCTTCGGCAACGTCATCCAGTCGTCGGCCGATGCGATTTATCTCGCCCGCCACATCGGGCTGCGCGCCGGCTGTCCGGTGCCGGCCTCGGCGCTCACCCTGAACCGGCTGTGCGGCTCGGGGTTTCAGGCGGTGGTGTCGGCGGCGGAGCAGCTGCTGCTCGGCCAGGCGAGCGTCGTTCTGTGCGGCGGCACCGAGTCGATGACCCAGGCCCCCCACGTGGTGCGCGGTGCCCGCGTCGGCCTGCCGTTTGGCAAGCCGAGCCCGCTGTCCGACTCGCTGTGGGACGCGCTGACCGACTCGTTTACCGGCATGCCGATGGCCATCACCGCCGAGAAGCTCGCCGAGCAGTACAAGGTCAGCCGCGCCGAGTGCGACGAGTTCGCCCTGTCCTCGCAGAAGCGCTGGGAAGCGGCGCACAAGGCCGGCGCCTTTGAAGCCGAGCTCTGCCCCGTCGAGCTCACCAGCAAAAAGGGCACCACCCGCTTCATCGTCGACGAGCACCCGCGCCCCCAGACCACCCCCGAGATCCTCGCCAAGCTGCCGCCGGTGTTCAAGAAGGACGGCGTCGTCACCGCCGGCAACGCCTCGGGCATCTGCGACGGCGCGGCGGCGCTCGTCCTCACCACCGGAAAGAAGGCGGCGGAGCGCGGCTACACGCCCATCGGCCGGCTGCTCGGCTGGGGGGTCGCCGGCTGTGATCCGAGCATCATGGGCATCGGCCCGGTGCCGGCGATCCGCCGCCTCCTGGAGGTGACCGGGACCAAGCTGGCCGACTACGATCTGTTTGACGTCAACGAGGCCTTCGCGCCGCAGTACCTGGCGGTCGAGCGCGAGCTCGGGCTGCCGCGCGAGCGCACCAACCTCTGCGGCGGCGCCATCGCGCTGGGCCACCCGCTCGGCGCCTCGGGGGCGCGGATCACCGCGCACCTTTTGCACGCGCTGGCCCGCACCGGCGGCAAGCGCGCCATCGGTGCCGCCTGCATCGGCGGCGGTCAGGGACTTGCAGTGGCGGTCGCAGCGGTATGATCCGAGAAGCAGTCTAAGGAGCGGAGTACCGATGCACAGCCGACAAGCACAAGGGTCGTTTGGCGACATCATCTACGACTGGAACACGCGCGACACCGCCGGGCCGCTGTGGCCGGCCAGCTTCTCGCTGCTCGATGAGACGCTGCGCGACGGCATCCAGTCGCCCTCGGTGCACGATCCTGACATTGAGGACAAGCTGCGCATCGTCCACCTGCTGGATCAGGTGGGCATCGAGCACCTGGACCTGAGCCTGCCGGGGGCCGGCCCGCGCGCCCTCGCCGACGGCGTCCGCCTGGTCAAGGAGATCGGCGAGCAGCGGCTGCGCATCCGCCCCGCCTGCGCCGCCCGCACCCACCTCAACGACATCCGGCCGATCGCCGAGATCGCCCAGCGCACCGGCATCCCGGTCGAGGTCATGACGTTCATCGGCTCCTCGCCGATTCGCCTGTATGCCGAGGACTGGGACGAGCCCCGCATGCTGCGGCTGTCGGCCGAGGCGATCAAGTTCTCCGTCGACCACGGACTTCCCTGCACCTACGTCACCGAGGACACCACGCGCGCCCGGCCGGAGATGCTGGCGAGCCTGTTCAAAAATGCCCTGGACTGCGGCGCTCAGCGCCTGTGCATCTGCGACACCGTGGGCCACGCGACGCCCGACGGGGTGCGCAGCGTGCTCGCCTTCACCCGCGCCATCGTCGACGGCATGGGGCTCGGCGGCAAGGTCGGCATCGACTGGCACGGGCACAACGATCGGGGCCTGGGCGTCATCAACGCGCTGTGGGCGCTGCGCTCGGGGGCGGATCGGGTGCACGGGACCATGCTGGGGATCGGCGAGCGGGTCGGCAACGCGGCGATCGATCAGATCCTGGTCAACCTGCACCTGCTCGGGGCGCTGCCGGGCGGGCGCGATCTGTCCAAGCTCGTCGAGCTGGCCGAGGTGGTCGCCCGGGTCTGCCAGGTGCCGATCCCCTACAACTACCCGGTGCTCGGCAGCGACGCGTTCCGCACCGCCACCGGGGTGCACGCCGCGGCGATCATCAAGGCCGAGCGCAAGGGCGACGCCTACCTGGCCGACCGCATCTACTCCAGCGTGCCGGCGGAGCTGTTCGGGCGCCAGCAGGAGATCGAGATCGGCCCGATGTCCGGCGAGTCGAACGTGATCTACTGGCTGCGCCGCCACAAGCTCGAGCCCGAGGCGGCGCTGGTCAAGCAGATCGTCGAGCTGGCCAAGCGCGCGAGCCGCCTCTTGTCGACGGAGGAGCTGCTCGCCGTCGTCCACGGGCCGCGGCCCGCTTGAACCGTTGCGCAAGACCGTTTAGGCCCTGACCAAGATGGAGAGCCAAGCTTTTATGAATAGCGAGCACAAGTTCAACGGAGTGAAGGTCTTCTCGGCAACGATGGCGCAGGAGCGCGATCAGCTGGGCGAGAAGCTGACCGCGTGGCTCGCCGATCGGCCCGAGCTGCAGGTCGTCGACACCATCGTGACCCAGTCGAGCGACGAGGCCTTCCACTGCCTGGCGATCACCCTGTTCTACTTCGATCCGCGGATCAGCGCCTAGGCATCGACGCGTCGTCGTCAAACACCAGGGCGCGCAGGGGCCGCGGGCGATCGCGGTACAGGACGAAGACCAGCTCGGTGAGGCGGCCGCGGCGCAGGCGGAACAAGAGCTCGCTGGCCGAGCAGGTAATCAGGAACAGGCCGACGCCCGAGCCGCTGATCTTGGCCTCAAGCGGGCTACGGCGCAGCCGCTGCGACTCGGAGCAGCGAATAAGATAGCCGAGCACCGTCGAGGCGCGCAGGGCGCCGAAGCGATCGCGCACCGAGATGACGATGCG
>Ga0075158_10002910_pt1 | contig 12241 bp, 11 predicted proteins | sample JI91814BDNA_FD_70968 | JGI IMG/M metagenome (GOLD analysis project Ga0075158, IMG submission 70968) | Wastewater effluent complex algal communities from Wisconsin, to seasonally profile nutrient transformation and Carbon sequestration -... | ecosystem: Engineered > WWTP > Effluent > Algae... | reverse complement strand
GGGGTGGGTCAATTTGGGTTTAAGGTGGGAGTACCCACCCTATATGGTGGGTAAATTCACCTTTAGGGGTGGGTACCCCCACCTGTATAGGTGGGGGTAGTGGGAATTTTTGTCTAAAATGGCGGTATTTACCCTACTATTCATTTTTGGGTAGAGACCAGTTAAAATAAACAGAAACCCGCTTATTTTAAGTTGGTCCATTTAAAAGTATTGATCAGGTGGTCCAGGTCTTTCTGTAGAAAATCCAGCACGGGCCTTAAAGAATCGGCATTGGGCGTCACATCAAAATATAATGCCCCACGGAAGAAGTTTTTGGTAGTATCGCTCATAAAAAACTGCCGGGCAGTGGCCGCATTACCGCCAACCCGGAAGAAAACGCCCGTAACACCGTTGGAGGTATGAAAAAGGCTATCATCCATAGAAGAAGCCACCGGCTCGTTCTTATTGGTAAGCTCAAACGCATCTTTTACCATGTAATCAAAAACATTGATACCCAGCGAATCTTTATAAGTGCCGTTGGCCTGTTTTACTTTATAGGTTGATTTACCGCCAACAGCTTTGTAGCTTAAAAATATCCGGGCGCCAAACCTGGGAAAATCTATGTTGATCCAGTATGGGTTTTGTGTATCCTTGTCAAAATAAGTACTGTCTTTTACTACCCGGGCATACACGGGATACTCAAAGTTGTAAGGATATCCTTCTGTTTGAAAGCTGGTATATTTTCTTTCGGGAAAATCAATTTTATAATAGCCTGTTTTTTTTGAGGTATAGGTTGAATTGCAGGCAGTGAGCGAAAGTAAAAAAGCAAAAATAAAAAGGTAAAAAGTATATAAGGTTGCTGTTTTGTTTTTCATGTTGATGTTTACCGGATATTAAACGGTGTCGGTTTTTTTAATAGTAACTTTCACTTTATCAAGCCTGTTCTTATGTATCTCCAGCGGAATAAAAATATAATTTCCGCTTTCCACTTCCTCATTTACCTGCGGAAACTCCCCTGCAATTTCCAAAACCAGCCCTGCCAGGGAATCGCTCTCGCCTCTAACTTCATCAAAAGTATCTGCCGGTAATCCAATCACTTTGCACACATCGTTGATCATTGTTTTGCCTTCAAAAATATAATTATTGTCGTCTATCTTTTTATTGATGCTTTCTTCATCATCAAATTCATCTTTTATATCGCCAATAATTTCTTCCATCACATCTTCCAGCGTAACAATACCTGATGTGCCGCCAAACTCATCCACTACTACGGCAAAGTGCATGTGCTTGTTCCTGAATTCCTGCAGCAGGTCTTCTATCAGTTTTTGCTCATGTACAAAAAAAGGCTGGCGCAATAAGCTATGCCAGTCAAAGCTTTCAGGTTCACTCAAATGTGGCAGCATATCTTTGGTATGCAGCATACCAACCACTTCATCCAGGTTATTTTTATAAACCGGCAGGCGTGAGTAATGCAGTTCCTCCACTCTTTTTATGGTATCAGTAAAATTCAGGTTAAAATCAATGCCGCTTACGTCAAGCCTGCTGCGCATTACCTGTTTTACGGTGGTATCTCCAAATTTGCGAATGCCTTTTAAGATAGATTTTTCTTCAGTTGTTGCTTCATGCTCGGGCAGCAGGTCAATGGCATAATCCAGGTGACTGCGATCCATGGTTGAAGAATTCTCGGATGAAAATTTCTTTTCAATTTTATCGCTGTAGCGCACCATACGCCTGCTGAAGCGGTAAAACAAACTGCTGAATATTTCAACAATAAGCGAGGCTGTGGCAGCAAACCATATTTTATGATGCGTAGCCCAAACCTTTGGCAACACTTCTCCAAACAACAACAGTAAAAAAGTAACTGAAACTACTTTAATTAAAAAGACAGGCCAGAAGCTTAAATTCAAACCTCCGATCCAGCTATCAATTAATATATTGGAGATCAATACGATTCCGATGTTAACAAAACTATTGCTGATAAGCATGGAAGCCAGTAAGGTTTTTGGCTGCTCCAGCAAATTAACAATACGGCGATAAGCAGGTTGCTTTTTGGTACGCAACATGTTTATGTCTTTGAATGTAAGGGAGAAAAAAGCGATCTCGGCCCCGGCAAGCAAAAAGGATAAAATAAAAAGGACAAAAACAATAAATATAAGTACTGTTGTAGCGGCAGGTGTTATTATTGCCAATAGATGAAAAGCAAAAAATTCATGAACCGAATGGTAATCCAAAACAATGAGTTTATGTAAAAAATATTATTCTGTTTAATTGCTCAATTATATAGAATAATTGTATCGATGCAAAAATACTTTAAAAAGGCAACCTTTCTGAACCATCTTCTGCTGTTGGTATATCGGGGTCATTATCCGGACCGTCAAAACCTTCCAGTCCATGAGGTCCCTGTGTGCCATCTGTTTTTTTGTCAAGCATGATGAGGTTATCCCCCACTACTTCAGTTGCAAATTTTTTATTGCCTTCCTTATCTTCCCAACTGCGGGTTTTTAAACGGCCTTCTATATAAACCAGGCTTCCGCGGTGCAAATATTTTTGTGCAAGCTCGGCCAATCCCCTCCAAAGTACAATAGTATGCCATTCGGTTTGCGATATCAGTTTGCCACTCCTGTCTTTATAGGTTTCTGTTGTAGCCAGCGAAAATTTTGCCACGGCAATATTACCTTCCAGAAACTGCATATCCGGGTCTTTACCCAGGTTACCGATCAGCATCACTTTGTTTACACCTCTCATAAAAAAATATTAATCCTGTACGGCTCATTCAGCCTGCCACACAGCTTTACAACAAATTTAAAGATACATTTTTATCTTTCAAATGCCTTAAGCTCATTTTCGGCCAGGTAGCCAGTAATGAATTTGGGAAAAGCCAGTCTTTGCATCTCTTTATAAGTTACTGCTTTATAACCTTTTAAAGATGGTTCGTTGTGTAATTTTAATTGAATAAAACTACCCTGCAGTGTTTGATGGGTAAGTTGCTGTTTGTATATTTTAGAAACATGTAATACGGTTGCATCTTTTTTACCCGTAATGTTTTTAAAAAAATCTGTTTGCTTTATTTCTTCAATGGTCATTATCTTGTCCGTTTCAAATAATAAAAATTCGTGCAGATTTTCCCATATTTCTTTGGGGCCTCTTTTCCTTATATAAATTTTTCCCTTGTGCTCAACAATAAAATAATAAAACCACCTGAGTTTTTTGATGAGCTTGCCGGCTTTAACCGGCAACAGATCTACCTTATCCTGGGCAAGTGCTACACATTTATTTTTTAATGGGCACTCGCCGCACAAAGGATTTTGTGGCTTGCAGATCACGGCTCCAAAATCCATGATGGCCTGGTTGTAAATGCCCGCCTGTTTTTTATCAAGCAGTTCTTCCGCCAAAAGGGTAAATAATTTTTTGCCGGTCGTACTGTCTGTTACCGTTTCAATTCCAAAATAGCGTGCAAGCACCCTGAATACATTTCCATCTACCACGGCATGTGGTAAATTAAATGCAAAGGAAGCAATGGCTGCTGCTGTGTACGGGCCAATTCCTTTCAGTTTCAATATCTCTTCATATGTATCCGGAAAAACACCCTGTTTTTCATTCGCAATAAATTTTGCGGTAGCTATCAGGTTTTTGCATCTTGTATAATAACCCAGACCTTCCCAAAGCTTAAATACTTTTTCTTCGGGTGCCTTTGCAAGTTTTTTAACATCGGGAAATGTGGAAACAAAGCGATTATAATACGCCCATCCCTGTTCCACCCGGGTTTGTTGTAAGATGATCTCACTTAGCCAGATCTTGTAAGGATCTTTCTCACCCTTCCAGGGCATGGGACGGTCATTTACCAGTTCATTCCATTTTAGAAGCTGTTTTGTAAAATATTTTTTATCGTTATTCATTTTTATAATATATAATTGTGGTAATTTTTAAAATATCTATATAGTTTATAAATATTTAATAATCAGATTGTTATAGAAAGTAAATTAATCAATTTCCAATACTGTTTCTTTACAAAGTACCTGATAATCACCAACTTATTTTGGAAAATTCGGATTTTTTGTTGTATTTTTCTAACAGTAACAATTTTTTAAAATAATCTTTATGAGAAAAGCAGACCTCATCAACGAAATTTCTGATAAAACCGGCATTCCAAAAGTGGATGTATTGGTAACCCTGGAAACCATGTTTAAATCTGTAAAAAACAGCCTGGCAGCCGGTGAAAACATATATATACGTGGCTTCGGCAGTTTTATCACCAAAAAACGTGCGGCTAAAATCGGTCGTAATATAAAAAAGAATGTTGCGGTAGAAATTCCCGAGCACTTCATTCCGGCATTTAAACCTGCAAAAGAATTCATGCAGGAAATAAAATCTTCAAAAAATATTAAAGAGACTCCCCTGATAGAGGATGACAACGAAGACTAATGTACCTTTGCAGTCCTGTAAAAGTAAAACAGGATCTTATAAATGTATAAAAAACAACTGATCATTTCAATTGCCGCACTGGCATTGGTAATACTTCTTTTTAAATTCGGATCCACAGTTGCGCCCAAAACTAAAGTACAGGCTCCGGTAGTAAATAAGGTACCAACCTTCGATATTCTTCAATTTATTGATGCGGAAAAGAAACATTTAACTCCATCCCAAATTATTAGTCTTGGTAAATTAGAAAATAGTGTAACACGTGGAGATGTTAGCAATCAATTAATTACAGCAAATACCCAGCTTGCGAATTTCTGGAAAGACAGCGCCCGGTCTTTTGAACCCTACGTTTATTATTTATCTGAAGCTGCTAAGTTGGATAAGTCGGAAAAAAACCTCACCTTTGCTGCCCAATTAATTTTAGAGAACCTCAGAGCAGAACAGGACGAGGCTAAATTAAACTGGAAAACAGCACAGGCAATAGCCTTATTTGAAAAAGCGATAGAACTGAACCCCAAACAATGATGATTTGAAAGTTGGTTTGGGAAGTTGCTATATACTGGGGAAAGGCCGCGTAGGCGGACCGGAAGAGACCATGAAAGGTATCCAGCAGTTGCTAAGTGTTGTAAGAAAAGATTCAAATAACATGAAAGCGCAAATGATGCTTGGGGTTGGAGGCCTTGTTTCGGGGCAATATGACAAAGCGCTGGAGCGTTTACAAAAAGTAGTTAAAGCGCAGCCTGATAACCTGGAAGCTGTTTCTTATTTAGCTGAAGCATATATAGCAACAGGGAATAATGCCGAAGCAATTAAATGGTACACGATAAGTAAAAGGCTGGTGAATGATCCGCATTACAGCCAGGAAGTAGATGAAAGGATCAAAACATTAAAGTAATATATCGGATTAATTTCTGAATTACATATTTTAAAAACATTATTTTAAACACAAAAAAGACTAGTTATGCCTTGTGGTAAAAAGAGAAAACGTCATAAAATTGCAACACACAAGCGTAAAAAACGTTTAAGAAAGAACCGTCATAAGAAGAAGTAATTTTTCTTACCGGTGCCCGGAATCCTCATCCGGGCACTCATATACCTGCATTCATTACAGCTGAAGGCTGATTGATAGTGCGTGCAGTTATATTTTCCTTTTAACAATGTACTGGTCTTACCAAAAATTCACGCTTGACCAAGGAACTTATTATTAATTCGGCTCCACAAGGAGTTGAAATTGCCCTGTTGGAGGATAAAAAACTGGTGGAGCTGCATAGCGAAAAAGCTGATGCAAGCTTTGGCGTGGGCGACCTGTACCTTGGAAAAGTTAAAAAACTGATCCCCGGGCTTAACGCTGCATTCATTGATGTTGGCTTTGAAAAAGATGCTTTTCTGCATTATACCGACCTTAGCCCCTATGTCCGTTCCATTCTAAAATTCACCACTGAATCAATTAACGATAAAACGGAAGGTGGATTTGATTTTTCAAAATTTAAGGTAGAACCAGAGATCATTAAGACCGGTAAAATTGCCGAAGTACTTAGTGGAAAGCCCAATGTTCTGGTGCAGATATTGAAAGAACCCATTGCAGCTAAAGGCCCCCGCCTGAGTTGCGAACTTTCTTTACCCGGCCGCTTTGTGGTGGTTACTCCCTTTAATGATATCATTGCCATTTCCAGGAAAATTCATTCATCAGACGAAAGAAAAAGATTACACAAGATCATTGAGGCTATTAAGCCGAAAAACCTGGGTGTAATTGTGCGTACTGCGGCCGAAGGCAAACATACTGCCGAACTGCACGAAGATCTGTTAAGCCTGATTGCCACCTGGAAAACCATTCAGACTAATTTGAAAGGCGCAACGCCACCAACAAAAATTTTAAGTGAGCAGGGCAAAACAACCAGTATTTTAAGAGATCTTTTAAATGAAGATTTTAATAAGATAGTGGTGAACGACAAGAATATTTTCGGTGATGCAAAAACTTATATACAGCGAATTGCACCTGATAAAGCAGATATTGTTTCTTATTACAACAACGGCTCTCCTATATTTGACAGTTTTGGAGTTACCAAGCAGGTAAAAGCAGCTTTTGGCAAAACAGTTAACCTGCCAAGCGGTGCTTATTTAATTGTTGAGCACACCGAAGCTTTACATGTAATTGATGTAAACAGCGGCTATAAAAGTGTAAGCAATAACCAGGAGCAAAATGCCCTGGAAACCAACCTGGAAGCGGCTGAAGAGATCGCCAGGCAAATGCGCCTGCGAGACCTGGGTGGTATTATTGTGGTTGACTTCATTGATATGAAGTTGATGGAAAACAAAAAGAAACTGGCCGATGCCATGGACGGCTTTATGAAATCCGACCGTGCAAAACATGCCGTACTTGCCATCAGCAAATTTGGTTTAATGCAAATCACCCGGCAGCGCATGAAGCCGGAAATGAATATCAATACCACCGAAGTTTGCCCAAGCTGCAACGGCACCGGAAAAATATCATCAACCCTTATTTTAGAAGACGAAATAGAAAAGAACCTGAGTTACCTGATCATGCAGAAGCATACAGGCTTAACGATCGAGATACATCCTATTTTACATGCTTATCTTACCAAAGGAATATTCTTTTCTAAACTGAGTAAATGGCGCCGCAAATACAAACAGCGTATTAAACTGAAGGCCAACAATAATTATCATTTAACCGAGTTTCACTTTTTTGATGACAGTGATGAGGAAATAAAACTATAAAAAAGCCGCTGAAAATTCAGCGGCTTTTTTTATGTATTGATCTTATCAATGTTCATGATGATGTTGCATGGCTGTCAATTCTTCGGCAGTTACGGTTTTCTCTTTTGCTTTTGCCTGTCCTTCAACCCAGTTAAATAACTTATCAGTGATCAAACGACGATAGCTGGCATCAACCTGCTTTTCGTCCTTCATCATACGGTCAATATAGCTTTCTATCCAGCTGGTATCTTCGCCCAGGTTCATGGTACCAAAGTAGCGCATGATCTCAACCTTCATGTATTCACGCAATTCTTCGTTGCCAACTTCCAGCCCGTTTTCTTTGATCAGTTTATCGCTGATCAATGTCCATTTTAACTGATTGCTGAAAGACGGAAATTCTGCTTCAACCTGCTCAGGTGATTTTTCTTTATCGCCACCGGTCTGTAACCAGCGCTTTAAAAACTCAACCGGGAATTCCATTTTGGTCTCATCCAGCAGGTAATGATATAGTTGATCCTGTAACTGGTTGCGGCTTTGGCTCTGCCAGTAATTTTCTATTTCTGCTTTTATAGCTTCTCTTAATTCAGCTTCGGTTTTAATGTCTTTACCCGGATAAATTTCCTTGAAGAACTCTTCGTTGAGTTCACGCTTTTCAACCAGGCCAATTTTCACAATTTCCAGGTTAAAGTATTTTTTTGCCGCTTCTTTATCGTCCTTATCAAAACCCAGGTCCTGTAAAAACATTTCCAGCTTATCATCGTCAAAAGCCTTGCTGAGCTGCACGGTAACCGTTTCACCAACCTTCTTACCCATGAATTTCTTTTGGGTGGCAGCAGTTAAATACTTCAGTATAACAGAATTCTCTTTACTTACACCAGCTTCAACTACAGTACCGTCTTTATCGGCTTCGGTAAATAAAATATTCAAAACGTTCTCATCATTGTCAACTGTTTCAGGCTCGGTCATTTTACCGCCTTTTATCTGCATACGGCCAATCTCTTCATCAACCATAGCATCAGTAGCTTCAACCTTGTGCAGGGTTACTTTAGCCTTTCCTATATCAGGTAAGCTATAATCCGGTTTCAATCCAATTTCAAACCCAAACTCGTAATCGGCCGGAGTATTCATATTAATATCACGCAGATCGGTACTTAACGGCAGCGGCTGGCCAAAAATTTCAGGTTTTTCAGCATTCAGCCAGGTGTACAGTTCCTTTTCAACCGATTTTAAAATTTCGTCGCTGAAAATGGACGGGCCGTACATTTTCTTGATCATGCCTGCAGGTACCATTCCTTTTCTGAAACCAGGTATATTGGCTGTTTTACTGTATTCTTTAAGTTTTTTGTCAAAGCTGGGTAAATAGTCGTCCTTACTCACTTTCACGGTCAGTTTATCATGTAAAAGACCAATGTTTTCTCTTGTAACTGTTGCCATTGTTATTTATTTATCTTTTTAATATTGAACAAGGAACAAGGAATGCTGAATGTTGAACTTCAAAATTCGATATTCCTTGTTCCTTGTTATTTATTCGCTTGTGCGGATAATAGGGGTCGAACCTACATGGATTGCTCCGCCAGATCCTAAGTCTGGTGCGTCTGCCAATTTCGCCATATCCGCTTAAGGGCTGCAAAAGTAAGGCATTTTGGTAAAACAGAAAACAGATTTGTTTACGTAAATTCGTAGCTAACTGATGGAAGCTACAATCGACATACCAAAATACAATCTCAACGAAGAAGAGGAAAAGAAAGAGATACTGCGGCAATACCGCGGGCTTTTGCGTGTTTTAAAGCTAAAACTTAAGCCCGGCGATAAGGTTTTATTGCGGGTAGCATTTGAAATGGCGGCAAAAGCCCATGAAACCATGCGAAGAAAGAGCGGTGAGCCATATATTCTTCATCCGCTTGCTGTAGCCAAGATATGTGTGGAAGAAATTGGTTTAGGTGTTAGGAGCACCATTTGCGCACTTTTGCACGATACGGTTGAAGACACTGATATTACTTTAGATGATATTCAACGTGAATTTGGCGCCGAAGTAACCAAAATTGTGGACGGACTTACCAAGATAAGCACCGTAATGGATACCAACAGTACCCAACAGGCTGAAAATTTTAAAAAGATCTTATTAACCCTTACCGACGATCCCAGGGTAATTTTAATAAAGCTTGCCGACCGCCTGCACAATATGCGTACGCTGGAGAGCATGAAACGGGAAAAGCAGTTAAAGATAGCAAGCGAAACCATTTATGTTTACGCCCCGCTGGCTCATCGCATGGGTTTGTACAATATTAAAACTGAAATGGAAGACCTGGCCATGAAGTACATGGAGCCGGATACCTACAAGTACATTGCACAAAAGTTAACCGATACCAAAAGAGAGCGCTCTAAATACATCAACGATTTCATCAGGCCAATAAAAGAAAAACTGGAAAAAGCAGGCTTTGATTTTGAAATTTATGGCCGTCCAAAAAGTATACATTCCATCTGGAATAAGATGAAGAAGCAGGGCGTTAGTTTTGAAGAAGTGTACGATCTCTTTGCCATCCGCATTCTTTTAAACAGTGCCTTAGAAAATGAAAAAGGTGATTGCTGGAAAGTATATAGCCTGGTTACAGAGGAGTACAGTCCATCCACACAAAGATTGCGTGACTGGTTAAGCAACCCAAAAAGTAATGGTTACGAAGCTCTGCATACAACCGTAATGGGGCCACATGGTAAGTGGGTGGAGGTGCAGATACGCTCGAAGCGCATGAACGAAATTGCTGAAAAAGGCCTTGCCGCACACTGGAAATACAAGGAAGGCGCTGCCGACGAAAGCCGCTTCGACAAATGGTTTGGCCAGATACGGGAAGCGCTTAACAGCCCCGATGATAACTCCATTGATTTTTTACAGGATTTTAAAACCTCTTTTCTTGCAGAGGAAATTTATGTGTACACACCCAAGGGTGAAGTAAAGATGTTGCCCACAGGCGCATCTGCACTCGATTTTGCATTTGGCGTACATACCGCAGTGGGCAGTAAATGTATTGGCGCCAAGGTTAATCATAAGCTGGTACCTATCAGCCATAAACTGCGCAGTGGCGACCAGGTAGAGATCATTACCAGCGCCAAACAAAAGCCCAATATTGAATGGCTGAATTTTGTAGTAACCAGCAAGGCAAAGGCAAAAATAAAAGATACTTTAAAGGAAGAAAAAAGAGCCGTAGCCGACGAAGCAAAATACACCCTGCAGCGCAAACTGGAAGCCATGGGAGCAAGCATGAGCCCTGCCAACCTGGAAGAGCTTTCTGCTTTTTATAAAAAAGGTTCGTCGCTTGATCTGCTGTATGATATTGCCATTAAAAAAATTGACCTTAAAGAATTAAAGGACTTTACAACGCATGGCGATAAACTGGTGCCGCCAAAACCCGTTAAGATAGCCGAAGAAAAGGCAGAGAAGGAAACTCCTGTAAAAGCATTTGATAAAAAAGATGCGGAGCTTATTATCTTTGGCGAAAGCAGTGATAAGATACAATACTCACTGGCCAACTGCTGCAAGCCAATACCCGGTGATGATGTGTTTGGTTTTGTAACCACCGGCGAGGGACTTAAAATTCACCGCACCAACTGCCCTAATGCTGCCAGGCTATTGGCAAACTATGGGCACCGTGTTGTAAAAACCAAGTGGGCAAAAAATAAAGAAATATCTTTTCTTACCGGTTTAAAAATTATTGGATTGGATGATGTAGGTGTGATTCATAAAATTACCAACCTCATCAGCGGCGAAATGAAATTTAATATCTCGGCTATGACCATCGAAGCCAAGGAAGGTATTTTTGAAGGCAATGTAAAAATATTTGTGCACGATAAGGAAGAACTGGATGAACTGGTGAACAGGCTGGTTTCTATGAGCGGTATTGAACGGGTGGATAGGTATGATACGGAATAGTTTGCGGTTTGAAGTTTGCCGTTTTTGGGTACCTGCAGTTGTTCGCTGGTTTGACCTCATTGGCATATTCTATATTAAGGAACGAAGAACTCCATTCAACTTTAGAAAATTATTTATCATTGAGCAAAGTCGAAATGTTATCTAGGCAAAAAATATAGCATCTTAACAATAGCTTTACCTCCAATGCAACCCTTTTAATAAAAAACAGCTCATATTTACACATCAAAAATTTAAAAACAAAAAATCATGCAGGAATTAATTACACGCCTTACTGAAAAAGCAGGCATCAGTGCAGAACAGGCTTCAAAGACCATTGACACGATCAAAGATTTTGTAAAAGAAAAATTTCCCATGCTTAGTGGTGCGGTAGATAATATGTTTGCCGGCTCTGCAGATACTACGACTGCCGCAACGGCAACAGCGGCTTCTGCTACTGCTGCTCCAAAAGCAGAAGAGCATACTATGCTTGACAAGATCAGCGATGTAATACCGGGTGAGACTGGCGAAAAGATCGAAGACTTTGCCAAAAAAGCAGCCGATAAAGCTGAAGATGTTTTTGACAGTGTTAAAGACAAATTAAGCGGCATGTTTGGCGGAGATAAAAAATAATTTATCCTTGTTCATCAAATGAATAAAGCCATCCATAAAAGTTGGATGGCTTTATTCATTTATTTATATGCTTTTATTACTTCAACACTTCTCTGCTAATAACCAGTTTCTGTATTTCACTGGTTCCTTCTCCAATGGTACAAAGCTTACTGTCCCTGTAAAATTTCTCTACCGGAAAATCTTTGGTATATCCATAACCCCCAAATATCTGCACAGCATCGGTGCTAACCCTTACCGCCACTTCGCTGCTGTAATATTTTGCCATGGCCGATTCTTTGGTCATGGGCAAATGCCGCATCTTTAAATCGCATGCTTGCTTTATAAGCAGATCTGCCGCTTCAATTTCTGTAGCCATATCTGCCAGTTTAAAACTAATGCCCTGGAAACTAGCGATCGGCTGATCGAACTGGTGTCGCTCTTTTGCATACTGCAGCGATGCTTCATACGCACCACGTGCAATGCCTAAACCCAATGCAGCAATGGATATGCGGCCGCCATCCAGAATTTTCATACTTTGTTTAAATCCCTGTCCAACTTCGCCCAGCCGGTTTGTATCCGGTATGCGGCAGTTATCAAAGATCATTTCTGCGGTTT
>Ga0075158_10002907_pt1 | contig 12258 bp, 10 predicted proteins | sample JI91814BDNA_FD_70968 | JGI IMG/M metagenome (GOLD analysis project Ga0075158, IMG submission 70968) | Wastewater effluent complex algal communities from Wisconsin, to seasonally profile nutrient transformation and Carbon sequestration -... | ecosystem: Engineered > WWTP > Effluent > Algae... | reverse complement strand
ACCGACGAACTCGGGCGCGACCTGTTCGCCCGCATCGCCTACGGCGGACGCTACTCGCTGACCATCGCCCTGCTCACCGCGGTCGGGGCCGTCGGGGCCGGCACCCTGCTGGGCCTGGTCGCCGGCTTCTTCCGCCCGCTGGACGCGCCCGTGATGCGCGTGGTCGACGCGATGATGTCCTTCCCCGACATCCTGCTGGCGATCGCGCTGGTGGGCATCCTCGGCCCGTCGATGCTCAACGTGGTGCTGGCGCTGACGCTGGTCTACACGCCCCGCGTCGCGCGCGTGGTGCGCGCGTCCACGCTGGTGGTGCGCGAGCTGCTCTTCGTGGAAGCGGCGCGTGCGGTGGGCGTGTCCACGCTGCGCATCCTGTGGCGCCACGTGCTGCCGAACCTGCTGTCGCCGATCCTGGTGCAGGCGTCGTTCATCTTCGCGTACGCGATCCTGGCCGAGGCGGCGCTGTCGTTCCTGGGCGTGGGCGTGCCGCCCGAGATCCCGACCTGGGGCACGATGGTCGCGGGCAGCCAGCAGTACGCCCACCAGGCGCTGTGGATCGTGCTGTTCCCGGGCCTGGCCATCATCGTCACCGCGCTGTCGCTGCAGCTGCTGGGCGACGGCATCCGCGACCTGCTCGATCCGCGCCTGCGCAAGTCGATGTGAACCGCCTCGAAGTCCGCCACCTCTGCACGTCCTTCGTGACCGACGAGGGACGCGTCGACGCCGTTGCCGACGTCAGCTTCGCCATCCGCGCCGGCGGCACCACCGCCATCGTGGGCGAGTCGGGCTCGGGCAAGTCGGTCACGAGCCTGACGCTGATGCGTCTGCTGCCCCGCGCCACCCGCACGCAGGTCAGCGGTCAGGCCCTGTTCGTCACCCGCAGCGGCCAGGCCGTCGACCTGCTCACGCTGCCCGAGCCGCAGATGCGCGCGCTGCGCGGCAACGAGGTGGCGATGATCTTCCAGGAGCCGATGACGAGCCTGAATCCGGTGTTCACCATCGGCGAGCAGATCGCCGAGTCGCTGCGGCTGCACAAGCGCATGGACCGGGCTGCCGCGCGCGCCCAGGCCCTGCGCTTGCTTGAGCTGGTCGAGATTCCGGCGGCACGCCAGCGCCAGGACGAGTACCCGCACCAGATGTCGGGCGGCATGCGCCAGCGCGTGATGATCGCCCTGGCGATGGCATGCGACCCCACGCTGCTGATCGCCGACGAGCCGACCACCGCGCTCGACGTGACCATCCAGGCGCAGATCCTGACGCTGATGCGGCGGCTGCAGGCGCAGACCGGCATGAGCATCCTGCTGATCACGCACAACCTGGGCGTGGTCGCGCACCATGCGGACGACGTGGCGGTGATGTACTCCGGCCGCATCGTCGAGGCCGCGCCCGTGCGGCCGCTGTTCGCCGCGCCGCAGCACCCGTACACGCGCGGGCTGCTCGACTGCCTGCCGGGCAAGTCACATGCGGCCGGCCAGCCGCGGCCGGCGCGGCTGTTCGCGATCCGCGGGCAGGTGTCGAGCCCGCTGGCACCGCCGCCGGGCTGTGCGTTCGAGCCGCGCTGCGACCACGCCCTGGCGCACTGCCGCGACGCGATGCCGGCGCTGGTGGACACCGCACCCCAGCGGCAGGCCCGCTGCGTGCTCGTGCCGGCCGCCCGGGACGCATGAGCATGCACGACATCGCCCAGCCCGCCGACGGGTCGCCCGACGTGCCGCTGATCGAGGTGCGCGACCTGCGGCGCCACTTCGGCACCCGGGACCGGCCGGTGCGCGCCGTGGACGGCGTGTCGTTCGCCATTCGCCGCGGCGAGACGCTGGGGCTGGTGGGCGAGTCGGGATCGGGCAAGAGCACCATCGGCCGCACCGTCCTTCGCCTGCTCGACTGCACCGGCGGCCAGGTGCTGTACCGCGGCGAGGACATCGCCGCACTGTCGGGCGCCCGCATGCGCCGGCTGCGCAGCCGGCTGCAGATCATCTTCCAGGACCCGTACGCCAGCCTGAACCCCAAGATGCGCATCGGCGCGGCGCTCGGCGAGGCCCTGTCCACGCACGGGCTGCACCAGGGGCCGGGACAGCCCGAGCGCCGCATCGCCGAGCTGCTGGACATGGTGGGCCTGCGCGCCGAGCACGCCGCCCGCTTCCCGCACGAGTTCTCGGGCGGTCAGCGCCAGCGCATCGGCATCGCGCGCGCGCTGGCGGTCGAGCCCGAGTTCATCGTCGCCGACGAGCCGCTGTCGGCGCTGGACGTGTCGATCCAGGCGCAGGTCATCAACCTGCTGGCCGACCTGCGCGAGCGCCTGTCGCTGACGATGCTGTTCATCTCGCACGACCTCGACGTGGTCGAGTACCTGTGCGACCGCGTGGTCGTGCTGTACCTGGGCCGCGTGATGGAGATCGCGCCGACCGCCGAGCTGTTCGCGCGGCCGCTGCACCCCTACACGCGGGCGCTGCTGGCGGCCAGCCCGAAGCCCGACCCGACGATCGAGCATGTCGCCGTGCCGCTGCGCGGCGACATCCCGAGCCCGGTCAACCCGCCGTCGGGCTGCGTCTTCCGCACGCGCTGCCCGCTGGCCACCGACGCCTGCGCGCAGGATTCGCCGACACTGGAGGAGATGCTGCCGGGACGGTTCTCGGCCTGCATCCGCAAGGACCTGATGCTCAGCAACGCGCCATGACCGCCGACGACCTGCTCGACCCGATGATCGGCCCGGGATTCAAGGGCTTCCCGCACGGGCACGCCCCGCTGCGCCGCAGTGCCGTCGCCCAGGCCGGCTGGAACGTGCTCGCCGGCGACCTGCCGCTGCCGGTCGCGGTGCTCAAGCGCGACGCGGTCGCGCACAACGTGGACTGGCTGCAGCGGCAGGCGCGCCAGTGGGGCATCGACCTCGCGCCGCACGGCAAGACGACGATGTCGCCGCAGCTGTTCCGGCGCCAGCTCGACGCCGGCGCCTGGGGCATCACCTTCGCCACCGTCACGCAGCTGGCGGTCGGCGTGGCCGCCGGGGTGCGCCGTGCGCTGATCGCCAATCAGGTGCTCGGCGACGCGGATCTGGCCGCGATCCAGCGGCTGATGCGCGACCATGCCGGCCTGCGTGTGGTCTTCCTCGTCGACTCCGCCGCACAGCTCGACCTGATCGAGGCCTGGGCGGCGCCACGCGAGGAGGCCGTGCCGTTCGAGGTGCTGCTCGAACTCGGCCTGCCCGGCGGGCGCACCGGCTGCCGCACGCACGACGAGGCGCTGGCGCTGGCGCGGCGGCTGCACGACAGCGCGTCGGTGCGGTTCGTCGGCATCGAGTGCTACGAAGGCCTGGGCGCGCAGGGCCGCAGCGAGGTCGACGTGCCCTACGCGACGGCGCTGATGGACCGCGTGGAAGCGCTCGCACGCGAATGCGACCGCCTCGGCCTCTTCGACGCCGACGAGGTGCTGATGTCGGCCGGCGGCTCGGCGATCTTCGACCTGGTGGCCACGCGCCTGACGCCGGCACTGGGCCGGCCGGTGCGCGGGCTGCTGCGCTCCGGCTGCTACATCACGCACGACCACGGTCACTACCGGCGCTTCGTCAGCGTCGTCGAGTCGCGCCTGGGCTGCGCCCCGGGGGCCGCCCTGCAGCCTGCGCTGGAGGTGTGGACCCATGTGCAGTCCTGCCCCGAGCCGGGCCTGGCGCTGCTGGCCGCCGGGCGGCGCGACCTGTCGTTCGACATCGAGATGCCGATGCCGCTGTGGCGCGCAGCCCCCGGTGCGACGAGCCCGCGCGCCGTGCCGCCGGGCTGGCGCATCGTCGGGCTCAACGACCAGCATGCCCACCTGCGCTGGGACGCGAGCGCGGGCGACGAGGCGCCCCGCGTCGGCGAGCGCATTGCGCTGGGCATCTCGCACCCCTGCACCACCTTCGACAAGTGGCACTGGATGCCGCTGGTCGACGACCACTACCGCGTCGTCGACGCGGTGGTCATGCATTTCTAGGCGCCACCATGGGCAGCAACGGCCTGCTTCGCAACGTGGCGCAGATCCGCGACAAGGCGCCGGCCGCGCGGCGCGCGATCCTCGACCTGATTCTCGAGGACCCGGACCGCGTGCTGGCCGAGAGCTTCGAGCTGCTGGCACGCCGCGCCCGCAGTTCGGTGCCGACGGTGATGCGCACCTGCCGCGACCTCGGCTTCGCCGGCCTGCGCGAGTTCAAGCTGGCGCTGGCGCACGAACTGGCGCTCGGCGGGTCGCCCCTGCACCGTCGCGTCGACGTCAACGACAGCGCGGAGGACATCGTCGCCAAGGTCACGCGCAGCGCGGCAGCCACCGTGGCCGGCGTACGTTCGCAGCTCGAGCTGACGACGCTGGAAGCCGCCGTCGGCGCGATCGCCGGGGCGCGCCACATCGACCTGTTCGCCACCGGCATCACGTCGTGGTTCATGGCACAGGACCTTCAGGCGCGGCTGTTCCGGCTCGGCCTGTCGGCCAACGCCTGGGTCGACTACCACCTCCAGCGCGTGGCCGCCGCGGCACAGGACTCGCAGGGCGTCGTGCTGGTGGTGTCGCACGTCGGCGGGCTGCCGTCGATGCTCGAAGCGGTGGACATCGCGCGGCGCCAGGGCGCGCGCGTGGTGTCGCTGACGCAGCCGGGCACGCCGCTGGCCGACCGCACCGACGTGCTGCTGGCCCTGAGCGTGCCCGACGACGCGGTGATGCACGTGGGCATCGACGTGCACATGACGCACCTCACGGCCCTCGAGATCCTGACCGTGCTGGTGGCCCAGCGCTGCGGCGACCCCGCCGTGCAGCGGCTGCGTGGCGTGCGCGCCGCGCTGCACGAGCACGGCGTCGACGTGAGAGGACATCCGATGCAGAGCTGGGAACGCGCGATGCCCGGCGCCGCGCCGGCCGGCGGAGCCACCGAGCCGTGAGCGCCCGACCGACCCTGCTCGAAGGGGGACTCGTCGTCGACGGCAGCGGCGGCCCGTCCTGGCCCGGCGACGTGCTGCTGGTGGACGACCGGATAGACCGCCTGGGCGCCGGGCTGCGCCAGCGCCTGCCCGCCGGCATGGCCGTCGAGGACCTCGACGTCGTCGACTGCCGCGGCCACGTGATCGCGCCCGGCTTCATCGACGCCCATACCCACGACGACGCCATCGTGCTGGCCGACCCGGCCTACCTGCCCAAGGTGTCGCAGGGCATCACCACCCTGGTCACCGGCAACTGCGGCATCTCGCTGGCGCCCTACGTCACCGGCAAGGCCCTGCCGCCGCTGAACCTGCTGGGCGCGCAGTCGTTCCGCCATGCGTCGTTCGCGGACTACACGGCGGCGGTGGCCGCGGCGCGGCCCGCCGTCAACGTGGCGTCGCTGATCGGACACACGACGCTGCGCTTCGCGACGATGGACGACCTGTCGCGCGCGGCCACGGCCGACGAACGGGCGCGCATGGCGTCGCTGCTGGACGCCTGCATGGCGTCCGGCGCGCTCGGCCTGTCGTCCGGCCTGTTCTACGAGGAGGCGCACGCCGCGCCGCCGGACGAGGTGACCGACCTGGCCCGCGTGGTGGCGCGCCACGGCGGCATCTACACCACGCACCTGCGCAGCGAGATGGCACGGATCATCGAGGCCCTTCACGAGGCTGGCGACTGCGCGTTCGATGCCGGCGTGCCGCTGGTGATCTCGCACCACAAGTGCGCCGGCCCTGCCAACTGGGGCCGCACGCGCGAGACACTGCCCCTGATCGATGCGATGGCGCTGCGTCAGCCGGTGGCGATGGACGTCTACCCCTACGTCGCGGGCTCGACGGTGCTGCGCGAGGACCTGGTCGACGGCGTGATCGACGTCATGCTGACCTGGAGCGACCCGTTCCCCGACGTCACCGGCCGCATGCTCGCCGACGTGGCCGCCGAGTGGGGCGTCGACCAGAAGACGGCCTGCCGCCGGCTGATGCCGGGCGGTGCCTGCTACTTCCAGATCGACGAGGCCGATGCGGAACGCGTGATCGCGCATCCGCGCTCGATGATCGGCAGCGACGGTCTGCCGCACGACCGCCATCCGCACCCGCGCCTGTGGGGCGCCTTCCCGCGCGTGTTCGCGCGCTACTGGCGCGAGCGGCAGCTGTTCACGCTGGAAACGGCCGTGCACAAGATGACCGGCCTGACGGCACGCAATTTCCGGCTCGAAGGGCGTGGCCTGCTGCGTGCCGGCGCCTGTGCCGACGTCGTGGTGTTCGATCCCTCGCGCATCGCCGACACCGCCACCTACGAGCAGCCGGTGAGCCCCAGCGTCGGCATCGCGTCGGTGTACGTCAACGGCGTGCGCACCTACGCCGAGGGCGGCGCCGTGCTGGCCAGCGCGGGGCGGATGCTGAAGCGGCGCGCCGCCCGGGCCTGACGGCGCCCGCCCGGCGGGCCCGGCACCCCGGCGAGGCCCGCCGCCTCAGCCCGCGATGCGCAGCACGATCTTGCCCAGATGCAGGTTGGATTCCATGTGCGCCTTGGCGGCTGGCAACTCGTCGAAGTCGAACACGCGGTCCACCAGCGGCACGATCCGGCCGTCGGCAATGGCGGGCAGCAGGTCCGCCGCGAATGCCGGCACGCCCGCCGCACGCTGGTCGGCGTTGCGCAACTTGTTGGACACGCCGAACAGCGTCAGGCGCCTGGCGTGCAGCGCCTGGATGTCGAGTTCGGCCTTCAGGGTGCGATCGACATAGCCCACGGTGGCCAGGCGCCCCTCGAAGGCCATCGAGCGCACGCACTCGGCGAATACGCTGCCACCGACGGTGTTGACCACGAGATCGGCGCCGTGGTCGCCCGTGGCTCTCATCACGGCCGGGGCGAAGTCGGGCTCCCGTGTGGCCAGAGGCACGTCGAGGCCCAGCGCCTGCAGGCGGCGCAGCTTGTCGGGAGACCCGGACGTGCCGATCACCCGGGCACCCAGCGCCTTGGCCGCCTGCAGCGACGCCACACCCACGCCGGACGACACGCCGGCCACGAGCAGCCAGTCGCCCGGCGCCAGGCGCCCCTGCAGCACGAGCATGTCGTGCACCACCAGAAAGGTCAGGGGCACGGCAGCCGCCAGTTCCATCGGCAGCGTGTCGGGCACGGGCAGCGCCTCGCGCACATCCATCAGCGCGTACTCGGCGAAGGCGCCGGTACAGCGGCCCATCACGTGCTGCCCCGTCGCCAGGGCCGTCACCCCCGGGCCCGTGGCAACCACCTCACCGGCCCCCTCGATGCCGGCCGGCTTCGTCGCACCGGCCTTGATGAGGCCACCGGGAATGAACTCGCCACGATTGAGCCCCGCAGCGCGCATCTTCAGAAGCACCTGGCCCGCGCCTGGCTCGGGCACCGGCGCGTCATGCCGCACCAGCACCACCTGCCCCTCCTGCACCCCGATCTCGTAAGTCTTCATCATCGTCCCCTGAAGCTTGGCCGGCGCTTTTCCATGAACGCGCGCCGGCCCTCTGCGTAGTCCTCGCTGTCGAAGCAGGACCGTATCAACTCGCGGCAGTCGGCGAGGTCGTCGGCGGACCTCGAGGCAAGCAGTGCCCCCGCCGTGGCCTTGGCCGCTGCAATGGTCAGCGGCGCGTTGTCGCCGATCGCATCCACGTACTCGGCCAGCAGTGCAGGCAGCGCGTCGGTGGCGGCCACGCGCGTGACCAGCCCGAGCCGCAGGGCCTCGGCGGCGTCGATGCGCCGCGCCGTGAAGAACAGGTCCTTGGCCGGCCCGACACCGACCAGATCGATCAGATTCTTCAGCGCGGCGTCGCGGTAGCCCAGGCCCATGCGCGCCGCGGGGATGCCGAACACCGCGTCGGAAGCGGCAATGCGTACGTCGCAGGCCATCGCCACGTTGAGACCGGCGCCGAGGCACCAGCCGCGCACGCAAGCCAGTGTCGGCTTGGGCAGTCGCTGGATTGCCGCCAGGGCGTCATCGGACAGGGCCTCGTAACGCGCCACCGCCTCGCGCGACGCTCGCTGGTCCTCGAACTGGGAAATGTCGGCCCCCGACGCGAAGGCGCGGGAGCCGGCCCCCTGGAACACCACGAGACGCACCCGGTCGTCGGCGGCTGCCTGGGCCAGCAGCGGCGGCAGCGCGCGCCAGGTGTCCACGCCGAGCGCGTTGTGGCGCGCCGGGTTGTCGAACACGACGTGCAGCGCGACGCCGTCCAGATGCACGCGGACGCGCTCGGTGCCGCTGACGTAGTGGCCTGCCCCCATCGGAATGTCCCCCCTCCACGGGCTCTTCGCCCTGCGGCCAAGTGTTCGAGCCCGCCGCCGAAGTGTCAACACTTTGGCGACTATCGAAAACACTCAGGCGTGCGCTGCCGACACCTGGCTAGCATCCGATGCCATGCCCGCACGAAGCCTCTCTGCCACGAACCCGGTCGCCACGACACCTGCGCCACGCGACGGCCAAGGGCTCGCGCAAGGCATCTGCGACCAGCTCCAGCAGATGATCTACGGCGGCGAAATCGCCGCCGGCGAGCGCCTGAACGAGGCCGCGCTGGCGCTGCGCATGGGCACCAGCCGGGGGCCGATCCGCGAAGCGATCCGCATGCTCACCGGCATCGGGCTGGTGGAGGCCGTGCGCAACCGCGGGGTCTTCGTGCGCGAGATCTCGGTGCGCGAGATGCTCGAGATCTACGAGCTGCGGGCACTGCTGCTCGGACAGGCGGCCGAACATGCCGCCGAGCACCTCGACGCGACAGCACGGGCGCAGTTCGAGGCCCTGCTCGACGGCATGGACGAGGCCTGCACGGCAGGCGACGGGCAGCGCTACTACGTGCTCAACCTGCGCTTCCACGACCTCGTGCTGGCGCAGTGGCCCAATCGTCGGGCGCAGCGCGCCTATGAGGACCACGCCAAGGAACTGCATCTGTACCGGCGGCGCTACTTCAATGCGCCCGTCAACATGCGGCGCTCCAACAACGAGCACCGCCGCATCTACGAAGCCATCGCCGCCGGCGCCGGGGACCGCGCCAACCGGCTGGCACGATCCCACGTGCTGCAGGGCCGCCAACGACTGCTGTCGATGCTGGAACTGCCGAACCATCCGCCCCAAAGGAGACAAGCATGAAGCGTCGCACCCTGCTCCAGGCCGCCCCAGGCCTGATCGCCCTTCCGGCTTCGGCCCAGAGCGCCTATCCCTCCAAGTCCATCCGCTACATCATCCCGGTGGCTCCGGGCGGCGGCAGCGACTTCGTGGGCCGCACGGTCACCGACCGCTGGGGCCAGGTGCTCAAGCAGAGCTTCGTCGTCGACAACCAGAGCGGCGGCGGCGGCACCATCGCCTGCCAGGCCACCGCGCGCGCCGCCCCCGACGGCTACACGCTGATGCAGGGCTATGTCGCCACCCACGGCACCAGCCCGGCCACGCGAAAGGTGCCCTACGACGCCATCAAGGACTTCACGCCCGTGGGCATGATCGGCGGCACGCCCAACGTGCTGGTGGTCAACTCGAGCCTGCCGGTGGCCAACCTGAAGGAGTTCGTCGAGTACCTGCGCAAGAACCCGGGGCGCCTGAGCTACGGCTCGGCCGGGGCGGGGTCGCTGACGCACCTGACGATGGAACTGTTCAAGCAGCAGGTCAACTCGTTCATGGTGCACATCCCCTATCGCGGCATCGCGCCGGCCTTCACCGACCTGATGGGCGGCCAGACGCAGGCGATGTTCCCGGGCCTTGCGGCCGCGGTGCCTCACATCCGGTCGGGCCGCGTGCGCCCGCTGGCCGTGACGGGCAAGGAGCGCCATCCGCTGTTCAAGGACCTGCCCACGCTGGACGAGTCGGGCTACAAGGGCTTCGACGCGCAGCAGTGGTATGGCGTGGTCGGTCCCGCCGGGCTGCCCGCACCGATCGTGCGGCAGCTCAACGAGTCGCTGTCGGCGGCACTGGCAATGCCGGAGCTGCGCGAGAAGCTGTCGATCGAGGCGCTCGAGCCCACCCCGATGAGCCCCGAGCGATTCGGCGAGTTCATGCGCGCCGACATCGCGCGCTGGACCCAGATCGCCAAGGCCCGCAACATCCAGCTCGACAGCTGACCCGCCCTCACCGAGAAGCCCCAGCCCCATGGCCCGCAACACCCAGGTCGCCGCCGACCATCACGCCCCGCCCGTCACCGACATCCTCGCGCGATTCGTCGCCGGCCACCCGAGCCGAGGCTGGAGCGACGCGATCGACCACGAGGCGCACCGCACCTTCATCAACTGGGTCGGCTGCGCCGTCGGCGCCGCGCACCACGACACCGCCCGCGCCGCGCTGGCGGCGGTGCAGGCGCTTCAGCCCGCGCCGCAGGCCGCCCTGCTCGGCCGGCGCGAGCGCGTGGACATGGCCAGCGCGGCGCTGGTCAACGGCATCAGCTCGCACACCTTCGACTTCGACGACACGCACCTCAAGACCATCATCCACCCGGCCGGGCCGGTGGCCAGCGCATTGCTGGCGCTGGCCGAGCACACCGGCGCCAGCGGCCGCGCGCTGATCGACGCGCTGGTGCTGGGCATCGACGTGAGCTGCCGCGTCGGCAACGCGATGTACCCGGACCATTACGACCGCGGCTGGCACATCACCGGCAGCACAGGCTCGGTCGGCGCAGCCGCCGCCTGCGCACGGCTGCTGGGACTGGACGCGCACCGCACCGCCATGGCGCTGGGCATCGCGGCGTCGCAGCCGGTGGGCATGCGCGAGCAGTTCGGCACCATGACCAAGCCCTTCCACCCCGGCGGCGCCGCACGCGCCGGGCTGATGGCCGCGCTGATGGCACAGCACGGCTTCACCGCCAGCCCGCGTGCGCTGGAGGCGCCGCGCGGCATGATGCAGACCATCTCCACCAAGAACGACTGGTCGGAGATCACGTCGGAGCTGGGCCAGCGCTTCGAGATCGGCTTCAACACCTACAAGCCGTTCGCCTGCGGCATCGTCATCCACCCGAGCATCGACGCCTGCGCGCAGCTGCGTGCCCGGGGCGTGCGGCCCGAGCAGGTGGAGCGCATCGAGCTGAAGGTGCATTCGCTGGTTCTCGAGCTCACCGGCAAGAAGGAACCGGCCGACGGCCTGCAGGCCAAGTTCAGCGTGTATCACGGCTGCGCCGCCGGCCTGACCTTCGGCCGCGCCGCCGAGGAGGAGTTCGACGACGCCGTCGTCAATCGCCCCGACATGGTGGCACTGCGCCGCAAGGTGGTGGCCACGGTGGACGACGCCATCGACGAAGCCAGCGTGGACGTGACCGCGGTGCTCGCCGACGGACAGCGCGTGCACGTGTTCGTGGAGCACGCGATCGGCTCGCTGGCCAACCCGATGACCGACGCCCAACTGGAAGCCAAGTTCCGCGGCATGTCTGACGGCGTGCTCGGCGCCGCTCGATGCAGCGAGCTGATCCAGTCCTGCTGGGGCGTCGGTGCGGCGCCTGACCTTCGCACCCTCGTGCGCCTGGCCACGCCCGCCTGAAAGAGCGCAGCACCCCAAGGGTTCAGAGGCCTGCGCGTTCGGGAGTGCGCCACAATTTCCGTCCCATGAGCAGCGACCTGGCATCCCTTCGCGACTGGATCGGTCGCATCGAGTCCCACCCCGACACCGTGACGGCGGCGCCAGTGCAGGCGCTGGGTGCCACGCTGGACCACGAGCCGGTGTCGGTGACCGACGGCACGCCACTGCCCCCGCTGTGGCACTGGCTGTACTTCCTGCCCAAGCACCGCCAGAGCGAGATCGGCCCGGACGGCCATGCGCGGCGCGGCGGGTTCCTGCCGCCGGTGCCGCTGCCGCGCCGGATGTGGGCCGGCAGCCAGTTCGAGTTCCGCACCCCGGTGCGCGTGGGCGACCGCGTCGAGCGGCGCTCCACCATCGACGACGTCACCGTCAAGCAGGGTCGCACCGGCACCCTGGTGTTCGTGAAGGTGCGCCACGAGGTGCGCTGCAACGGCGCGTCCGACCCGGCAATCGTGGAGTTCCACGACATCGTCTACCGCGACGCCCGGCGCCCGGACGATCCGGAGCCGCCGCCCCAGGCGGCACCCGCCGACGCGCAGTGGCAGCGCGAGGTCGTGCCCGACGACGTGCTGCTGTTCCGCTACTCGGCACTCACGTTCAACGGCCACCGCATCCACTACGACCGCCGCTACGTGACCGAGGTGGAAGGCTACCCGGGCCTGATCGTGCACGGTCCGCTGATCGCCACGCTGCTGATGGACCTGCTGCGCCGCGAACTGCCGCAGGCCGACGTGGCCACGTTCCGGTTCCGTGCCGTGCGGCCCACCTTCGACCTGCATCCGTTCCGCGTCTGCGGCCGGCGCGACGGC
>Ga0075158_10002906_pt1 | contig 12260 bp, 6 predicted proteins | sample JI91814BDNA_FD_70968 | JGI IMG/M metagenome (GOLD analysis project Ga0075158, IMG submission 70968) | Wastewater effluent complex algal communities from Wisconsin, to seasonally profile nutrient transformation and Carbon sequestration -... | ecosystem: Engineered > WWTP > Effluent > Algae... | reverse complement strand
GGCGCGGCGGGAACGGGCAACAGACATGGCAAAACCCCGGGGAAAGGTGTCAGGAAGGGTTGGCTGGGTCTGTTCGACTAGCTAATGAGAATGAATCTTATTTGCAACCGCGCCGGATTGCAACATCGCGCCCCCGATTCACGAAGAGTGCCGGTGGCCAGCGGGTATTCTTGTGGCCGATGCCGACCCCCGCCCTGGCAACACCCTTGTCCGCTGCCTTGCTTTGCGCTGCCCTGCTGGCCGGCGCACCGGGCGCCGCCGCGCTCGAACTGCGCCAGGTGACGGTGCAGGGCCTGGCCGACGAGGAAATGCGCGACAACGTCGACGACGCCCTGTCGCTGCAGCGCCTGAACCCCAACCGGCGCAAGGCGATCACCGAAAGCCGCCTGTCCTACCTGCTGGGCCAGGTGCCGCGCGAAGTGCGCGGGGCCCTGGAGCCGTTCGGCTACTACGACCCGTCCGTGGACACGCAGGTGCAGCGCGACGGCGATGCGTTGACCGTGGTGGTGTCGGTGCGGCCGGGCGAGCCGGTGCGCGTGCGCCAGCGCGACCTGCAGCTGACCGGCGCCGCAGGCACCGACACCGCCCTGGTGCGCCGGCTGCAGCGCTTCCGGCCGCGCCAGGACCAGCCCTTCCACCACGGCGTGTACGAAGACAGCAAGGCCGCGATGGACCGCGCGCTAGCCGCACGCGGCTATTTCGACGCCGAACAGGTGGTGCACGAAGTCACGGTGAGCCGCGCCGCGCGCACGGCCGACATCCAGCTGTCCTGGGCCAGCGGCGAGCGCTATGCGCTGGGCGAGGCCCGCTTCGAAGGCCATTCCTTCCGGCCCGGGCTGCTGGAGAACCTCGTCCCGTGGAAGCCCGGCACGCCCTACGACCAGGCCGAGCTGCTGGCGCTGCAGAAATCGCTGGCCGAGCTGGACTACTTCAGCGCCATTGACATCGCGCCCCAGCCCGACGACGCCGTGGACGGCCAGGTGCCGGTGAAGGTGGCGCTGGCCATGGGCAAGCGCAGCATCTATTCGGCCGGCCTGCGCGCGGGCACCGACACGGGCCTGGGCGTCACCGCCGGGCTCGAGCGCCGGTGGGTGAACGACCGCGGCCACAAGCTCAAGGCGCTGGCCAGCCTGGCCCAGCGCGAGAACAACGTCACCTTGCAGTACAAGATTCCCGCCTTCAAATGGCTCGACGGCTGGTACACGCTGGCGGCCAGCGTGCGCGAGGAGCCCATCGACCTGGTGGACAACCAGCTGGTGGAACTGGTGGGGAGCCGCAGCGGCAAGCTGGGCGACTGGGACCTGGTGGCGGCGCTGAACTGGCGGCGCGAGCGCTACGAGGATTCGGTGACGGGGCAGGACTACAGCTACAGCACCCTGGTGTTCCCTTCGCTGTGGGCGAAGTGGGTGCAGACCGATGACCTGCTGTACCCGCGACGCGCCACCGGCGTGACCCTGGAGCTGCGCGGCGGCAGCACCGCGCTGGGCTCGGACATCGACTTCGTGCAGGCCAGCGCCAAGGGCCACTGGATACGCGGCATCGGCCGGCGCGACCGGCTGCTGCTGCGCGCCGAGGCCGGCACCACGGTGAGCGACGACTTCGCGCTGTTCCCGCCCTCGCTGCGCTTCTACGCCGGCGGCGACCGCAGCGTGCGCGGCTATGGCTACAAGGAGATCGGCCAGTACTTCGAGGACGTCAACGGCGACCGCTACGTCTTCGGCGGCAAGCACCTGCTGGTGGCCAGCGTGGAGTACGAGCGCATGTTCACCCGCGAATGGGGCGGCGCGGTGTTCGTGGACGCGGGCGACGCCTTCGACAGCTTCGACGCGTACGAGTGGGAAGTGGGCATTGGCGTGGGCGTGCGCTGGCGCTCGCCGGTGGGGCCGGTGCGCGTGGACGTCGCCCACGGCCTGGGCGATGCGGCGCAGAGTTCGGTGCGCCTGCACTTCAACATCGGGCCCGACCTGTGACCGCGCCCGTCGCCGCGCCCAAGCCGCCGCGCACGCCTGCCCGCCGCTGGACGCGCCGCGCCGGCCTGGGCGGCGTGGTGCTGGCGCTGGCCGCCGGCGTGCTGCTGTTCTGGCTGCTGGCCACGGCCGGTGGCCGCGACACGCTGCTGGCGCGCGTGGCGGACCTGCTGCCGGCCGGTTCGCTGCGCTGGGAACAGGCCGAAGGCACGGTGTACGGCCCGCTGGTGCTGCGCGGCCTGCGCTACGAACACGACGGCGTGGTGTTCAGCGCCGATCGGGTGCTGCTGGATGCGCGCGTGCTGCCGGTGCTGGGCCGCCGCCTGCAGCTGGATCGGCTGGAAGTGGACCGCGCCGTGCTGGTGCTCCCGCCTGCCGCCGACGAGCCTTTCGCGCTGCCCGCCTGGCCCGAGGTGCTGCCGCGGCTGGCCATGCCGCTGCGCATGCACGCCGGGCGGCTGGACGTGCAGGGCCTGCGCGTGGAGCGCGACGGCGCCGCACTCGCGGACATCGCCACGCTGGCCGCCACCGGCGTGCAGCTGACCGATGATGGCTTCACGCTGACGTCGCTGGCGCTGGCCGGCCCGCGCGGCCAGCTGTCGCTCAAGGGCGAGTACCTGCCGGCGCGCAACTTCCGCACGAACCTGTCGGGCACGCTGGCGCTGGCCGCCACCGCGTCCGCACCGGAGGCCGCGCTGCAGTTCAACGCCCGGGGCGACCTGGACGCGCTCACCTTCGACCTGGTGGGCAAGGCGCCCGAGCCGCTGTCGGTCACGCTGTCGGTGCGCGAATCCAGGGCGCAGCCGGCGTGGACGCTCAAGGCGCAGTCGGACGGCCTGCATCCGGCGCTGCTGGGGCTGGCCGAGGGCGAACCCTGGCGCGGCCGCCTGGACGCCACCGGGAGCGGCGGCGCGGCCGAACTGCGCGGCGAACTGCAGCAGGGCGACTGGCGGTTGGGCATCGAGCCGTCCCGCCTGCAGCTGGCCGCGCAGTCGCTGCGCGCGCAGCCGCTGCAGCTGTCCCTGCCCCAGGGCCCGCTGGCGATCACCGGCGACCTGCAGCTTGCGGGCGAGGCGTCGGTGTTCGACGCCGTGGCCGCCAGCACCGGCCTGCGCTTCGAGCCCGCCAGCGCCGAACCCGGCGCCCTGCCCGTCACCGCCGCCGGCGAACTGCACGCCCGCGGCCGCTTCGATGCGTGGACCCTGGCGGGCAACGCCCGCCTGGAGCGCGGCGGCGAACAGGCCGCGCTGGTGCTGAAAGGCACGGGCAATCCGGACACGCTCACGCTGGATGAACTGCGCGCCACCACGCCCACCGGCGCGCTGGACGGCCGCGGCGTGCTGCACTGGTCGCCGGCGCTTTCGTTCGAACTGCAGGCGGCGCTGGCCAACTTCGACCCGGGCTATTTCGCGCCCGACTATCCCGGCGCACTCAGCGGCGCGCTGCAGGCCAGCGCCCGCCAAGACGACGACCAATCCTGGCAAGGCCGCCTGCAGGTGGACGACCTGCGCGGGCAACTGCGCGGCCGACCGGTGTCGGGCCGGCTGGCGGCCGAGTGGCGCGGCGACCGCGGCACCGGCGAGGCCGCGCTGCGCATCGGCGGCAGCCAGGTGGACGTGCGCGGCGACTTCGGCGCGCGCTATGCCCTGGACGCCCGCTTCGAACCGCTGCTGCTGGACGACGTGCTGGCCGGGGGCGAGGGCCGCGTGCAGGGCACGCTGTCGGTGCGCGGCCCGGCGACGGGTCCAGGCCTGAGCGCGCAGCTGCAGGGCCAATCGCTGCGCTGGGGCGACCAGCGCGCCGGCACGCTGCGCCTGGCGGGCACGCTGCCGGCTGCCGGCGCGGACGGGCGCCTGGACGTGGACGCGAGCGACCTGGCGCTGTCGGGCGTTGCGCTGGACCGCCTGTCACTGCGCGGCGCGGGCAGCCTGGCAAACCTGCAGCTGCAGGCCGACGCGGCGGGTGCGCACGGTGGGCTCACGCTGTCCGGCCGCATCAGCCGGCGTGGTGAACAGTGGCGCGGCCGCCTGGAACAGCTGCGCCTGGCGGCCGTGGACGCACCGGTGCTGGTGCTCGACGACGGCGCCGACTTCGCCTTCGGGCCCGGCGTGCTGCAGCTGCAGCGCAGCTGCCTGGCCGCGCAGGACGTGGGCGGCCGCCTGTGCGTGGCCGCGTCGGGCAGCGAGGTAACGGTGCAGGGTGAATCGCTGCCGCTGTCGCTGGCCCAGCCCTGGCTTGCCGGCCAGCAGGGCATGACCCTGCAGCTGGACGGCACGCTGGACGCCCGCGCCGAACTGCGCCGCGGCCGCGACGGCCGCTGGCGCGGCGACGGCCGGCTGGATTCCGGGCGGGGCGCGCTGCGACTGGACGAAGACCTGGAGCGCGAAGTCTTCGGCTACCGCGACCTCGCCGTTACGGTGCAGCTCGACGGCGACACCGTGGCGGGCGAGCTGCGCGCGCTGCTGCCCGACGAAGGCAGCGTGTCGGCGCGCGTGCGCACCGGCCTGGCGGACAGCGCGCCGCTCGACGGCGACCTCGTGCTCGACGTGCGCGACCTCACCTGGCTGGAACTGTTCTCCGAAGACCTCGCCGCGCCCGTCGGCCGCCTGCAGGGCCAGCTGCTGTTGGCGGGCACCCGCACCGAACCGCAGCTGTCGGGCAAGGCCGGGCTGCAGCCGTTTTCCGCCGAACTGCCGGCGCTGGGCGTGAAGCTGAGCGAAGGCGACTTCACCCTGGTGGGCAACGCCGATGGCACGTCGCGGCTGGTGGGCAGCGTGCGCTCGGGCGAGGGCGTGCTGGCCGTGGACGGCAGCCTGAACTTCCTCGACGCGCAGGCGCCGCTGCAGCTGGTGCTGCGCGGCGCCAACGTCACCCTGGCCAGCACGGCCGAGCTGTACCTGGTGGGCACGCCCGAGCTGACCCTGCGCTGGCTGGACGACCGGCTGGAGCTGCGCGGCACCCTGGACGTGCCCGAGGCGCGCGCCGACCTGGAGGCGCTGGACAGCAGCGTGTCGGTGTCGCCGGACGTGGTGGTGGTGGATCCGGTGGATGCCGCCAGCGTGCGCGCCAAGCCGCTGGACATGGATTTCTCGGTGTCCCTGGGCGACAAGGTCAGGCTCAAGGGCTTCGGCCTGGACGGCGCGATGGCCGGCACGCTGCGCCTGCGCGAGCGCCCGGGGCGACGCGCCACGGCGCTGGGCACGCTGCAGGTCAGCGGCAAGTACCGCGCCTATGGCCAGGCGCTGGTCATCCAGCACGCGCGCCTGTCCTACGCCGATGCGCCCTTCGACAACCCCACGCTGGACATCCGCGCCGAACGCGATTTCGAAGAGGTGACGGTGGGCGTGCAGGTGCGCGGCACGGCCAGCCGCCCGGAAACCACGGTGGTCTCCAGCCCGTCCATGGAAACCAGCGAGGCCCTGGCCTGGCTGGTGTTTGGCCGCGCGCTCAACACCACCAGCGCCGGCGAGAACGAGCAGCTGGGCGCCGCGGCGCAGGCGCTGGGCGCGGGCGGCAACCTGGTGGCGCAGCAGCTGGGCGCCAGCCTGGGGCTGGACGAGGCCGGGGTGCGCGACTCGCGCAATCTCGGCGGCGCCACGTTCACGGTCGGCAAGTACGTGCTGCCGCGGCTGTTCCTGAGCTACGGGGTGTCGCTGGTGGGCACGGGCCAGGTGGTCACGCTCAAGTACCTGCTCACCCGCGGCTTCGACATCAGCATCGAATCAGGCAACGAAAGCGCCGCCTCCCTCAACTGGCGCACCGAACGCTGACCGAGGTGGCGGCGCGGCAAGGCCGGCGCCATAACCCAAGGAAAAAGGCCGCCCCGGAGGGCGGCCTTTTCGGTGGTGCGGAAGCGGTGGATCAGAACGCGACGCGCATGCCCAGGCTGACGCCGTCGCGGCCCTGCTGGTCGTCGCTGAAGCGGCCGGTGTAGGCCGCGAACGCCGTGATGTTGTCGCCCATCTGGAAGTTCGCGCCCAGCTCGGCCGTGATCCAGTCCTGCGACGGCGTGAAGCCGCCCATCGTGAAGCGACCCGCCACCGTGTTGGAGCCGGCGTTGACCACCACCTGGTCGTCCTTGCCTTCCTCGTTCCAGGCCACGCGGGCGAACGGACGGATGCTGTTGCCTTCCGAACCCATGTTGCCCATCAGCTGGTAGCCGGCGCGGGTGATGAACGAATCGCGGTCGAAGTCGGCGAAGTTCATCGAGGTCGAGCGGCCGCTGTCCTCGGCGTAGTTGCCGATCTGCTGGTTCATCCAGTGCACGCTGGCGAACGGACCGTGCTGGATGCCCTCGGACGAACCGAACAGCCAGCCCAGGCCGAACTCCGCGCCCAGCTGGCGCGCGTTGGTGGAGCCTTCCTCGGTGCGCGTGGTCGGGCCCATTTCGATGTAGCGCTCGATTTCCACGCCGGTGGTGCCGCCGCTGATGGCGCCGTGGGCGTAGCCGCCGTCGCCGAAGCGCAGCGCGCCGCCGATCGAGGCGATGACCGAGTTGCTCACCAGGTTCGCGCTGGCCACGTCGTTGTGGTGGCGGCCCAGCGTGAGCGCCACGCCCCAGTACGCGTTGTCGGCGATGTGGTGGTTGGCGCCCAGGGTCAGCCCGAAGAAGTCGGCTTCGCCGCCCAGGATGTTGGTGCCGGCGTTGTAGTCGTAGTCCTGCTGGCCGAACTGCGTGGTGGCGTAGCCGCGCACCGTGCCGGTCTCGCGGTTGAGCTGCATGTCCGACATCAGTTCGTCGTACACCGCGCGGCTGTGGTTCTCGGCGGCCTGGATGCCGCCCTCGCCCGCGTAGGACACCTGGATGGGCGCGGCGATGGTGGACAGCACCACGTTGGCCAGGATGGCGTGCGCGGCGCCGGTGGGGTGCACGCCGTCGGCGAACAGGTAGGTCTGGTTGGCGTTGGGCGTGACGTAGTTGCCCGGGCCGCACAGGACCGACGAAACGGCGCCGCAGGCGGTGCCGGTGATGTTGGTGAAGCCGTACAGGCCCGGGTTGGCCGAGATCTCGGTGATCAGGCCGAACGTGTCGATGGAAATCAGGCCGTCACCCAGCGTGGCCAGGCCACCGTTGAGGGTGCTGTTGTAGACCACCGTGATCTGCGACACCGAAGCGGCCGTGGTGGGCGAAGCGCCGAACTGCGGCGTGGCGCCGAGGTTGGGCAGGTTGTACACCACCACGTAGCGCGCACCGGCCGCCTGCAGGCGGGCGATCTGCTGCACGTACGCCGTGGCGGCCGCCGCGGTGTTGGCCTGCGCCGTGGCCGGGGTGCCCAGCGCGACGAAGATGTCGTTGGCGCCGCCCCATATGCTGTACAGCGCGTTCGGGTCGGCACGGCCACCGTTCAGCGCCAGGTACTGCGACACCTGCGTGGGGATGTTCGGCACCGGGTTGAGGCAGGGCGCGGGCGCCGCGCGGACGCAGGCACCGCCCCAGGCGAAGTTCGGGCCGCCGAGCGCCGACGGGCCACCGGGCAGGCCGAAGGCCGCGGCGATGATCTGGGCCGCGACCGGGTCGGGGTTGGTGGTGAAGCTGTTGCCGGCGGGGAAGCCGGATGCGGCGGCAACGTTGCCGGAATCACTCAGGCTGTCGCCGAACACGACGAAGCTGCTGAACTGCTGCGCCTGGGCAGCACCAGCGCAGCCGAGCGCGATGGCAACGGCGCCGGCCAAACGATGGAAACGGGGCATGGGGAAACTCCTGTCGGGGCGATGGTTTTTATGATTGACCGCGAGCCCAGGGTCTCCTTGCGGCAGCACCGTGCGGATCCGCCGGTACTGCTCCCTCCCCTTGAGCCGTTGCCACGCCGCCGGCAGGGCCGTCGACGCCGCCTCACCTTAATCCAAAGCCCGATTCCGTACCACTGGGTACTGTCAGGGACGCACCCGCGCGCCCCGCAGGCGGGGCTTGCCTCCCACCACTTCGGTCCAGGCCAGCCATGCGGCGCCGTCGCGGACCTGCAGGCGGGGGAAACCGGTGCCGCGACCGCGGCCGGCCACGTCGGCCACCTGCACGCGGAACTGTTCGCTGGCCAGGGCCGGGTCGAACCGCGCCAGCCACAGGGACTGCCGGCCGCCGGTTTCCTGCATCCAGCTCATCCACACGCCCGCGTCGTCGGCGGCCACGTCCACGCGGCCCAGCTGCGCTTCACCCATGGCCACCTGGCGCATGGGCCCGAACGTGGCGCCGCCGTTGGTGGACGCCGCCAGGCGCACCGAAGGCGGGCCGCTTGCGCCGGTGTACCAGGCCACCCAGGCGCGCCGGCCGCGGGCGGCAATGGCCGGGCCGTTCACCGGGCAGGCGGGCATCATCCAGCGGTCGGCATGCACCACGGCGGGCGCGGTCCAGGACGTGCCGTCGAAGCGCGTCACCTTCACGTCGCGGATCTCGCCGGGGTCGCGGTCGCGGTAGGCCACCAGCACGCCGTCGGCGGACACGGCGGCGTCGGTCTGGCAGCAGTCGCAGGTCATGGCGTCGAGCTCGAACTCGGCGCGCTTCGCGCCCGCGGCGCCGAACGTGGCCGCGCGCAGCGTCATGGCGCCGGCGCCACCGTGGTCGGCGTGGTCGTGGCCGCCGGCGGTCTTGCGGCCGTCCAGCCAGACGATGCCCAGCTGGTCGCGCGACTGCGGCCACAGGCTGGCGAAGCCGTGTTCGGTCGGCGTGCCGTCGTCGTGCACCGCGTCGGCCGGCCGCCAGCGCCGGCCGCCGTCGCGCGATACGTGCAGGCGCACGTCGTAGGCGTAGGTGGCCTGGCCGTTCTTCACCAGCGTGTGCGCCCAAAGGCTGCCGTCGGGCAGCGCCTGCAGCGCCGGGAAGTCGGCCCAGTTCACGAACCAGTCGCTGCCCTGCGCAATCACCTGCGGCGCCGACCACGCGCTGCCCTTGGCCGCGTGGCGCGCGAACACCAGGCGGTGGCCGCCGGCGGGCACGCGCTCGATCCAGCTCAATAGCAGGTCGCCGCCCGGCGCCTGCGACAGATGGGGCTGCGCCGAGCCGGCAGGCGCAGGAAGCGTCCAGCGCTCGACGGTGGCGGCGCCGGCCATGGCGGGCAACAGGGCAAGCAAGGTCAGCAGATTCTTCATGCCGGCAAACTACCCGTTGCGAGGGCCCGCGTCATCGTCGGGGTGGCCACCGTGGCGGTAGTCCATGCGCCGATGCAGGGCGCCAAGCTGGGCGCGGAAGTGACGCGCTTCCCATGCGCCCAGCCGCCACAGCCCGTCCACCACCAGCGCCAGCCCGAGCCCGGCGGCGATGCCGCCCACCACCAGCGCATTGATGGGCGTGGCCCAGCGCGCGGCCGCTTCGCCAGGCACCGCCAGGCCGATCAGCCATGCGCCCAGCGCATGCGTGCCGTAGTAGATCGGACCGAGCGTGAGCGGATTGGTGACCATCTGCAGCGCCACCATCACCGTGAGGTTGCCGCGCATCAGGATGGCCAGCGCCAGGCCGATGGCCACCTGCAGGCCGTACACCGGCATCATCGCCAGCACCGACCCCGCGTACAGCGACGCCAGCACCTGCGGCCGCTTGAACGACCAGAGGTAGGGCCGCTTGCGCGCCGCATCGGCGAACCACTTGATGACCGGGTAGCGCGCCACGTTCGCGCGCCGCGGCAGCGGGCGCAGCCAGCGGCGCAGGCGCCGGCGGCGCGCCAGCCAGCGCCGGTGCAGCGGATGGGAGCGGACGGGCATCAGCGCGTCGCGGGGCGCTTACGCCACGCGCCGGCCGCGGCGCTTGGCCAGGCACACCAGCAGCAGGGAAATGGCGGCCGGCGTCATGCCCGGGATGCGCTGGGCCTGGCCGATGGTCTCGGGCCGCACCTGGCCCAGCTTGGCCTGCAGTTCGGCCGACAGGCCGGGGATGCCGGCGTAGTCGAAATCGTCGGGGATGCGGCTTTCTTCGTTGCGGCGGCTGCGCTCGATGTCTTCGTGCTGGCGCACCAGGTAGCCCGAATACTTCACGCCGATCTCAACCTGTTCGGCCACCGCGGGGTCGTCCACGCCGGGGCCCAGGCTGGGCAGCTGCATCAGGGTGGCGTAGTCGAGTTCGGGCCGCTTCATCAGGTCCAGCGCCGTGGCTTCGCGGCTCAGCACGACGCCGGTGTGCCGGGCCAGGTCGGCGGCAATGGCGCCACCGGGCGCGGCCCACAGCGCCTGCAGGCGGCCGCGCTCGGATTCCACCGCATCGGCCTTGCGCGCGTAGGCCGACCAGCGCGCCTCGTCCACCACGCCCAGCTCGCGGCCGATCGGCGTCAGTCGCGCGTCGGCGTTGTCTTCGCGCAGCTGCAGGCGGTATTCGGCGCGGCTGGTGAACATGCGGTAGGGCTCGGTGGTGCCGTGCGTCACCAGGTCGTCCACCAGCACGCCCAGGTAGGCCTGGTCGCGGCGCGGCGCCCAGGCCTCGCGCTGCTGCACGTGCAGCGCCGCGTTCAGGCCGGCCAGCAGGCCCTGGGCCGCGGCTTCCTCGTAGCCCGTGGTGCCGTTGATCTGGCCGGCGAAGAACAGGCCGTCCACCAGTTTCGTTTCCAGAGACGCCTTCAGCCCGCGCGGGTCGAAGTAGTCGTACTCGATGGCGTAGCCGGGCCGGGTGATGTGCGCGTTCTCGAAGCCCTTGATCGAATGAACCAGTTCGACCTGCACTTCGTAGGGCAGCGAGGTGGAAATGCCGTTGGGATACACCTCGTGCGTGTCCAGGCCTTCGGGCTCGACGAACACCTGGTGCGAGGCCTTGTCGGCGAAGCGAACCACCTTGTCTTCAATGCTGGGGCAGTAGCGCGGGCCCACGCCTTCGATCACGCCTGAATACATCGGCGAGCGGTCCAGGCCGCCGCGGATGATGTCGTGGGTGCGTTCGCTGGTGTGCGTGATCCAGCACGACACCTGGCGCGGGTGGTCGGCCGCGCTGCCCAGGAACGAGAACACCGGCACCGGCGTGTCGCCCGGCTGCTCGGCCAGGCCGGAATAATCAATGCTGCGGCCGTCAATGCGCGGCGGCGTGCCGGTCTTCAGGCGGTCCACCGCGAACGGCCGCTCGCGCAGGCGCTGGGCCAGCGTGGTGGCCGGCGGGTCGCCGGCGCGGCCGCCGGGGTAGTTCACCAGGCCCACGTGGATGCGGCCGGCCAGGAAGGTGCCGGCGGTGAGCACCACCGCGCGCGCATCGAAGCGCAGGCCACTCTGGGTGATGACGCCGGTGACGCGGTCGCCTTCGATCACCAGGTCGTCCACGGCCTGCTGGAAGAGTTCGAGCCTGGGCTGGTTCTCGACGATGCGGCGGATGGCGGCCTTGTACAGCACGCGGTCGGCTTGCGCGCGGGTGGCGCGAACGGCCGGGCCTTTGCTGGCATTGAGGGTGCGCCACTGGATGCCCGCGACGTCGGCGGCGCGCGCCATGGCGCCGCCCAGTGCGTCGATCTCGCGCACCAGGTGGCCCTTGCCGATGCCGCCGATGGCCGGGTTGCAGCTCATCTGGCCGACCGTTTCGATGCTGTGGGTGAGCAGCAGCGTGCGCGCGCCGGCACGCGCCGAAGCCAGCGCGGCTTCGGTGCCGGCGTGGCCACCGCCGATCACGATGACGTCATAGCTGCGCATCACTCTTTTCCTGGAAGTGGCCGTGGCCCGGCGCGGCGATTATCCCGCGCCGACGCCCCCATGTGCGCAGGCGCCCCGGGTTGGCACGCTTCCTGCTTAGACAAAAAGGCACCTGCCGCGGCCAACGCCGGGGGGCGTTGACCAGACTGAACAGGGGCTGGTCAGGCGCGCGGTAGGGATGCCAGGGTCGGGAACTCCCGGGGGGGAGTTCCCGACCCTTTTTTTTTGCGCTTTCCGAAGGGGCCGCGCGGTCGCGGCAGGTTTGAAAGTCGGCGCCCGGCGGGTCTTTGGGAACAGGGGGTATCCGGGGGACCTGGTGCCGGGCGCCGAACAGGCGATGCGGGGGCATTCGCAGCGTCACAAAACGACGCTTTGGGTCAGTCGACGGTCAAAGGATGGACTGCCGGCCGGGGCGACGCAACGTCGAACGCACTATCGCTCCTCACCCACGCTTTCATTCTGTGACGAAGATCGCATTTCGCGGGGTTCGGGGCGCTCGAAGCGCGGCTGTTCGCGCGGCTCCGGGCGCTCGAAGCGCGGTTCTTCGCGCGGTTCCGGACGCTCATAGCGCGGCATTTCGCGTGGCTCCGGGCGCTCGTAGCGCGGTTCCTCGCGCGGTTCCGGGCGCTCATAGCGCGGTTCTTCGCGCGGCTCCGGGCGCTCGTAGCGCGGCATCTCGCGCGGCTCGGGGCGCTCGTAGCGCGG
>Ga0075158_10002905_pt1 | contig 12262 bp, 7 predicted proteins | sample JI91814BDNA_FD_70968 | JGI IMG/M metagenome (GOLD analysis project Ga0075158, IMG submission 70968) | Wastewater effluent complex algal communities from Wisconsin, to seasonally profile nutrient transformation and Carbon sequestration -... | ecosystem: Engineered > WWTP > Effluent > Algae... | reverse complement strand
CGCGGGCCGATACTAAGCACCGGTGCCAGGCGATGATGCACGGCCAGCGCGCGGCGATCCTTTTGGTCGCCGGAGTCTGGATCGCGGCCCGCGTCGGTCCGGCGGCCGCCCAGCGCGCGGAGGAGCGAGCCGCGCCGAGCCGCAGCGTGCTGCGCAGCGAGACCGCCGATGCCGCAACCCAGGCCCTGCTCCTCGATGGCGTCCGGGCCTTCCGCGCCGAGCGCTATGAAGAAGCGCTGCAGATCTTCCACCAGGTGGAGAGCCAGCACCTGCTCTCGGACATCGGCTTTTATCAAGGGATGGCGCTGCACAAGCTGGGTCGCCACGCCGAGGCGCTGAGCGCCTTCCGCGCCGCGCACCGGCAGGGCCTGAGTGAGCCCATCGCGGATTATTATCAAGCGGTGAGCTGCTTCCGGCTGGGAATGATGGCGCGGGCGCTGCGCGAGTTCTCGGCGCTGCAGCCGCACGAGCGGGCGCGCGCGACGGCGCCGCCGCTGGGACCCAAGCTCATGCTCGGGGTGCAGCAGTTCCTGCGCGCGATGGAGCAGGCGGGCTTCAGCGCCTCCGACGCCCAGGGAGCGGCGCCGCGCGCCCAACCGGCGGCGGTGGCGCTGTTTACGGCGCGCCTGCCGATGGCGCTTGCCGGCGCTGAGGCCGCTCTTTTGCGCTCCCCCCAAGAGGCCCTGGAGTGGCTCGATGAAGCCGCCGAGCTGCTCGTCCTGACCCGCGCCGGCGCGCCCGACCGCGGGCGATTTCGCGACCTGCTGCTCCGCGTGCTCGGCGCTGTCGGCGCGGCCGGGCGGTCGCGGCTGGACGCCCAGACTCCCGGGGGCGCGACCGAGACCGCCTTGGAGGCAAATCGGCTCTGGTGTCGGGTAGCTGGCGCGGCAGATTGTGCGTTATAATGCTGGCGGATGAAGCTGCGCGCTGCCGCATTGCTCCTGGTGTCGGTCACGGGGCTCCTCGGCATCGGCGTCGGCCTGTGCTTCTATCTGCTGAGCGTGGGTCTGCATGCCACACGTCAGGTCACCGAAGAGCGGCTGCGCGCCATCGGCGTGACCGCGACCTACGCGGTCGGACTGACCGCGGTGGGAGGCGAGGGGCCGCTCTTGGACTCGGTCGCGCGGTCCAATCAGCTGGAAGCCGCGTATCTTTTGAGCGGCAGCGCCAGCGGTCTGCGGCCGGTGGAGCAGCCGGGTCGTCCCACGGTGAGCCTGCTGCGCATGGATCCGGATCGCGCCCTGCGCGCGCTCAATGGCGAGCTGTCCATCGGCGCCGCCTACAGCCTGGAGCCGACCGACAGCAGCGCCGGCGATGACTCCACCGCGCTCGTCCTCGCCGGCTACTTCCCGGTGCCCCCGGAGAGCCGGCCGCACACCGTGCTGGTGCTGGAGGCCGGGGCGGCGTTCATCACCGCTCCCAAGCGGCTGCGCGGGGCCGCCTGGGCCGCCAGCGCGGTGGCCGCGGTGCTCGCCGTGCTGTGCGTCCTTTTGCTCCTGGGCGCCCTGCGTGCCGCGGCGCGCGAGCGGCGCTTGTACGCGCAGGCCGAGCGCGGCCAGGCGCTGCGCCAGCTCGCCGCCATGATCGCCCACGAGATCCGCAACCCGCTAGGGACCATCCGGGCCGGCGTCGAGCTCCTGTGCGAGGGCCCGCCGAGTCCCGAGCTGGTCGCCGACATCCTCTCGGAGATCGAGCGCCTGGGCGGGCTGACCAGCGAGTTTCTGACCCTGGCCAAAGACGCCGCCCTGCGCATTGCCGAGACCGACGTTGCGGCGCTGTGCGAGGAGGTCTGCGAGCGGCTGCGCCGCCAGTCCGGCAGCGGCGCGCTGGACATCAAGCGCACCGGCGCGGAGTCGGCGGTCATCTTGGCCGACGCGGACCGCGTCCGCCAGGTCCTGTTGAACCTGGCCCTCAACGCGGTGGAGGCGATGCCGGACGGCGGCGAGCTGGAGCTGCGCGTCGAGCCGGGCCGCCGCGGCGTCTCGATCTTCATCCGCGACAGCGGACCGGGCATCACCGCGCAGACGAGCCGACGCCTGTTTGAGCCCTTTCAGACGACCAAGGCGGCGGGCTCGGGGCTCGGCCTGGTCCTGTCGCGCCGCATCGCCGAGAAGCACGGCGGCTCGCTGGAGTGGCTCGCCCAGCCGCCCGGTGAGTCCCCCCGGCGCGGCGCCTGTTTCAAGCTGTACCTGCCGGCCACACCGCCGCTTGCTGCGCAAGTCGACGCCGACAGTGAAGGAGACAAAAGTGAAGCGGATTCTGCTCTGCGATGATGAAGTCAAGCTAAGTCGCGTGCTGCAAACGGCGCTCACCAGCGCCGGCTATGCAGTCGAGTGTGTGAGCACCGGCCGCGCCGCTCTGGCGCGCTGCGCCGAGCAGCCCTTTGATGTCGTCCTCACCGACCTGCGGCTGCCCGATCTGGACGGTCTGGCGGTGACCCAGGCCGTGCGCGCCGACCCGAGCGGCCCCGAGGTCATCGTCATGACCGCGTACGCAACCGCCGAGACCGCGGTGCAGGCGATGCGCCTGGGCGCCTACGACTACTTGATCAAGCCGTTCTCGATCGATGAGCTGCGCATCCGGGTGGCGCGCCTGTGCGCCCGGCGTGCCCTCCAGGAAGAGAACGGGCAGCTGCAGGAGCGACTCTCGAGTCTGCAGCGCACCGAGAGTCTGGTCGGGACCTCGGCCCGCATGCGCGAGGTCTTCGAGCTGCTCAGCCAGGTCGCCAGCACCGATGCGACGGTGATCTTCCTGGGCGAGAGCGGCACCGGCAAGACGGTCCTGGCGCGCTCGCTGCACCAGCAGTCGCGGCGGCGGCGCGGACCGTTCTGCGAGCTCCACTGCGCGGCGCTGCCCGAGAGCCTGCTGGAGAGTGAGCTGTTCGGCCACGAGCGCGGCGCCTTCACCGGCGCCTCGGCCGAGCACATCGGCCACGTCCAGCAGGCGCACCGCGGCTCGCTGTTCCTGGACGAGATCGGCGAGCTGCCGGCGACGATTCAGGTCAAGCTGCTGCGCTTCCTGCAGGATCGGCAGTTCTGCCGGGTGGGCAGCACGCAGGTGCGCAGCGTCGATGTGCGCTTCATCGCCGCCTCGAACCGCGACCTGCTCCAGGCGGTGCGCGAGCGCGTCCTGCGCGAGGATTTCTTCTATCGCATAAACGTCTTCCCGATCATGGTTCCGTCCTTGCGCGAGCGCAGCGAAGACATTCCCGCGCTGTGTCACGCGTTCCTGCAGCGGCGTCACCCCGGCGCCCGCGCGACCCCCGAAGCGCTGGAGCTATTGCAGAACTATCCGTGGCCGGGCAACATCCGCGAGCTGGAAAATGTCCTTGAGCGCGCAGTCATCGTCGCCGGCAGCACCGGCGGCGAGGAGGGTCCGGTCAGCATCGAGCTGCGCCACCTGCCGGTCAGTCTGCGCGACAGCGCCACCGCGCTCCCGACCTCGACCCTCCTGCGGCCGGGATTCTCGATCGATCAGCTGGAGCACAGCTTGATTCACGAAGCCATCGCCCGCGCTTCCGGGAACAAGACCGAGGCCGCCAAGATGCTCGGCATTACCCGCCGCCGGCTCTACTCACGGCTCAAGAGCCTGGCCGGCGAGGCCGGGGGCGCCCCCAGCGAGGAGCTCCCCGAAGACCGCTCCGAGCGTCCAGTCTAGCCCTGCGCAGGCGCGCGACCGTCGTGGCGGGCTCCTACTGGCAGCACAGGACTCCATCCGCACTGGAGCTGTCGACGGTCGTATCGAGCGACTGACCGCCGGAAGAGCAGGTGACGCCGGTCGCCGTCCGGCAGTCGAGCAGCTCGACAAAACCCTGACAGCTGCGCGCACCCTGGCGCACTCCGGACTGGCGGCTGCCGCAGCCGTACCACAGCATGTTGCTGTTTCCGGTGCCGCAGGACTCGTTGCCGGGGTTGCCTGTGTAGTAGGCCGGAACCTCGGCGATAAAGAAGCCGCTCAGCTTGCCGCACGCAGTCTGATCGATGCCGGTTGACTTGGTGCATACGCGCCATCCGGAGGCGCACAGCTGCCGGGCCTTGCCCGCGGCAAAGCCCCCGGGGCAAGCATAGGCCGCTCCGACCGCGCTGCCCGAGCCAGCGGCGCAGCCCGACGTGGGACCCGGCCCGAGGTCGCCGCCGCCGTCGGTCCCGCCGAGGTCCGCTCCCGGCGTCACGCAGCGGTTGTCGATGCAGCTCTGCCCGTCCGGACACTCCGGCTGGCTCGGGTCACACAGGAAGGTAATCTGGGAGAGATCCGGATTGAAGCAGGCTCCAAGCGGCCCTGCCAGTGCAAGGAGGGCCAGCCAGCCGGCGATGTTCGGGCAGCGCATCAGGACATCATACTGGAAGCTTCCGCCGAGGGAAGCCTTGTGAAGCTTTGTGAGGCCTGGTGAAGCTTGGTTGTGCCTAGATTCTTTCTGTAGCCGCTCTGCATGCTGGGCGGGCGCCCTGCAAGGCGTGTTCACAGAAGGCGTATCTAGCTTTGGCCCGGCCCTTGGCGAGTTCGTTCGCGCTTGCCTTTGGCATACCAGTACAGGATCCTGCCAACATGGGGTCCTTGGATCGTCTTGTCAGGTGCCGCCCTTCAGGTCTGTGCGCGCTGGGGGTCCTGCTGGTCTGCTGGCTCGGCTCGGTAGCGACGGCCACCCGCCCGCCGCTGCCGCCCGCTGCCCCGGCGCCCGGCGAAGCGCCGCCGGCCGTCCGGCCGCCCGGGCCACCAAGTCCGGCCAGTCCGGCCAGTCAGGCCGAGGCTGACGAGGGGGAGAGCGAGGACACCGATACGCCGCGGCAGGCGCTGCAGCGCTTCCTGGTCAACGCCCGCGCCGGCAACCTGAACCAGGCGGCCGACGAGCTGTGGCAGACCTCGCCGGACGTGGACGAGATGGCGCAGCTGGCGCGCAAGCTCCAGGCGGTCATTGATCGCCGGCTGCCGTTTGACCCCGAGCGCCTGGCCAAGGTCTCGGACTCGCCCAACGGCAACAAGGAAGACGGGCTGGCCGATCAAGACGAGATCGGGCGCATCGACATGCCGCTCGGCTCCGAGCCGGTGCGGCTGTTCCGCAAGCGGGTCCCGGGTACGCACTGGGTCTTCTCGCAAAAGACGGTGGAGCGCATCCAGTCGTGGTACGAGCGGCTGCCCGATCACTGGCTGCTCGACCACATGCCAGAGTCGCTGCTCATCACCGGACCCGGGGGGCTTTTGTACTGGCAGTGGCTGGCGCTGCCGCTGCTGCTCGCCTTGAGCGCGGTGTTCGGGCTGGTCTTCTCGATGGCGGTGCGCATCGCCGGGTACATGCTGCTCGGGCAGCGGGAGCTGTTCAAGGCGGTGCTGGAGCGCCAGACCGGGCCGCTGCGGCTGCTCGGGGCGGCGCTGGCGCTGCGCATCCTGCTCCTGTCGCTGTTCATCACGGCGACGGCGGAGCAGACGGTGCGCGGCCTGTGCAACGTGGTGCTGATCCTCGGCGTCATGGCGGTCGTCTGGCGCGCCGCCGATGTGCTGGCCGGTCGGGCGCGGCAGTCGCCGTGGCTGCTGGCGCGGCCGGCGCTGTTCGGCATGGCGCCGCTGCTCAACCGGCTCATCGAGGTCGGGCTGTGGGCGGTGGCGATCCTGTGGAGCCTGCAGGAGCTCGGCTACTCGGTGACCGCGGTGCTGGCGAGCCTGGGGCTCGGCGGACTGGCGGTGGCGCTGGCGGCCAAGAACTCGCTGGAGCACCTCATCGGCGGCATGACGCTGAGCCTGGACCAGCCGATGCGCGTCGGCGACCAGGTGAAGATCGGCGACGTGCAGGGCGACGTGGAGCAGATCGGCATCCGCAGCACCCGCATCCGCACCGCCGACCGCAGCCTGGTGAGCATCCCCAACGGCAAGCTCGCGGAGCTCAACATCGAGACGCTGGCGGCGCGCGACCGCATGCGCATCGGCCTGAACCTGAACATCAACCCCGCCCTCAAGCCGAGCAAGCTGCGCGAGCTGCACGAGGCGGTCATCGCCTGCATCAAAGAGCAGCCGCATATTATCAAGGACAATGAAGCCCCCGTCGAGGTCCCGGTCCCGCTGTTCCGCGCCCGGCAGACTCTCTGTCGCGGGTAGGAACGTCTACGCTGCGGAACGCGTGTACGACCCGCCGAGACGACCCGCCGAGATGGCCCGCCGAACGACTCGCTAAAGACCGCGGCGATGGCAGGCCGACATCGACGAAGGGCGCCCGCGCCGGGAGGCAGCCGCGCGTGGCGCCATGTTATGATCAAGCGTGCCGAAGTCTTCGACCGACCACCCTGTGAAGGACCCCATCGACCAGGCAATCTTGTCGAGCTTTGTGCCGGCGGTGGTCCAGCGACTGGTAAGCAGGGCCGGCGGGACCCTGACCGAGGCCCACCGCGAGTCCGTCCCGGGGGCCGTCCTGTTTGCCGACGTGTCCGGGTTCACGGCGCTGACCGAGCGACTCGCGGCCAAGGGGCCGGCCGGGGTCGAGGTCCTCACGCGCACGCTCAATGCCTACTTCGGCGCGCTCATCGAGGTCCTCGCGGCGTACGGCGGCGATGTGCTCAAGTTTGCCGGCGACGCGCTGCTGGTGAGCTTCGCCGAGGAGCCCGCGGACGGCGACGACGCGCGCCGGCGGGCGGTCCTGCGCGCCGCCGCCTGCGGCCTCGCCGCCAAGAAAGCGCTCGGCGGGCATCAGAGCAAGGAGGGGGTCGCGCTCTCGATCAAGATCGCCGTGTCGTCGGGCGAGCTGGAGTGCGCCTACCTCGGCGGAGTCTGGGGGCGCTGGGAGCTGGTGGTCTTCGGCGCCCCTCTGTCGGACGCGGGCCGCGCGGCGGAGCGCTGCGAGCCGGGGGCGGTCGTGCTCGCCCCCTCCGCCTGGCAGCTGGTGGGCAAGAGCTGCCAGGGGCAAGAGCTGGGCGGGGGGATCGTTCGCCTGGACGGCATCACCGCAGCGGGGGTGCTGCCGGCCTGGCGACCCAAGCCGCCGCTGGTGCTCAGCGATGCTGCCGCCGCCGGCGCGTCGGCCTTCCTGCCGGGGGCCATCCGCAACCGCCTGAAGGAGGGGCAGGGCGAGTGGCTGGCGGAGCTCCGCAAGATCACGGTCATCTTTGTCGCCCTGCCGGGCCAGATGAGCGAGGTGGAGCTGGCGCGCACGCAGGAGCTGGTGACGCGGCTGCAGCGGCTGGTCTATCGCGTCGAAGGCAGCGTCAACAAGGTCAGCGCCGACGACAAGGGGCGCTCGCTGGTCGCGGTGCTGGGCATGCCGCCTCTGGCCCACGAGGACGATCCGCGCCGCGGCGTCGTCCTGGCGCTGGACATGCGCGACCTGCTGCTCGAGTTCGGCTCCGCTTGCTCGATCGGGGTCGCCACCGGGCGCGCGTTCTGCGGCGTCATCGGCAGTGAGCTCCGCCGTGAGTACACGATGATGGGAGACATCGTGAACCTGGCCGCCCGATTGATGGTGGCAAGCGGCGGGAACGTCCTGTGCGACGCCGCGACGCGCGAGGGAGCCAAGGATCACTTTGACTTTCAGGAGCTGCCAAGGCTCAAGCTGAAGGGCAAGAGCGAGCCGGTGCCCGTGTTCAGACCGAGCCTGCGCGTGGCCAACCGCGCCGCGCGAGCGAAGTCGCTGGTGGGCCGCCAGGGCGAGCTGAACACGCTGGCGGCCGCGCTGGACGATCTGGAGGCCGGCAAATCTTCGGTCGTGCTTATCGAGGCGGACGCCGGGCTGGGCAAGTCCCGCCTGCTCGAAGAGCTGCGGGCGATGGGCCGCCGCCGGGAACGCATCCGGGGCCTGCACGGCTCGGCCGACGCGATCGAGAAGAACACCGCCTACCTGACGTGGCGGAACCTGCTGGCCATGCTGTTCGCGGGCGAAGAAGGAGGCGGGCCGGAAGCGCGAGCCGCGGCGGCCCGTCGCCTGCTGCAGGCGCGGCCCGATCTGCTGGCGTGGGTGCCGCTGCTCGAGACCATCTTACCGCTCGGCTACGCCGACACCGACTTGACGCACAGCCTGGAAGGAGAAGGGCGCGCGGCGACGCTGCGGACGCTGATCGTCGCGGCGCTGCAGTCCGCCGCGGAGCGCGCCCCGCTGCTCATCTCCATCGAAGACACCCACTGGATGGACTCGGCCTCGTGGGCGCTGGTAGCGGCGGTGGCGCGCGCGGTCTCGCCGCTGCTCCTGGTGCTCGCCACCCGCCCGGTCGCGGAAGCCCAGCAGTCCGCCGAGCAGCAGGAGCTGGTCCGAGACAAGCGGACCAAGGTGCTCCGGCTCGAGGGGCTGGGTCCCAAGCACGCGCGGGCGCTGATCTGTGCCCAGGTCGGGGCAGACTCCGTCGCCGACGAGGTCGTCGACTTTATTACCGGCCGCACCGAGGGCAATCCCTTCTTCACCGAGGAGCTGACCCTGGCGCTCCGGGACGCCGGCGCGCTCGTGGTGGTCGATGGGCACGCCTCCCTGCGGCCGGGCGTCGACCTGACCGTGGGCGTCTCGCTGCCCGATACGCTCGATGGCGTGGTGACCCAGCGCATCGATCGGCTGGCCCCGACCGAGCAGCTGGCGCTGAAGGTCGCGAGCGTGGTCGGCCGCTCATTCAGCGCGCTGGTCGTCAACGACATCTTTCCCATCGAGGCCGTCCGCGGTCACCTCACTCCCCATCTGGCCAGCCTCTCGCAGGTTGGCTTGACGAGTCCGAGCTCGGACGGAGCCGATGGGATCGAGCAGAGCTATCTGTTTCGTCACATCATCACGCAAGAAGTGACCTACAACCTCATGCTGTTCGAGCAGCGACGCGCTCTGCACCTGGCAGTGGCGGAGTGGTTCGAAAACAATGTAAAGGATCTGTCCCCCTACTATGCGCTGGTCGCTCATCACTTCGTCCGCGCCGAGGCGCATGCGCGCGCGATCAAGTACCTGCTGCGCGCCGGCGCGCAGGCCCTGGCCAGCTCGGCGAACTCGGAAGCGCTGACCTTCTTCTCCGAGGCTGCGCGGCTGGATATGGCCCGGCCGGAGGGACCCGATGTCAGCTGCCAGTCGCAGTGCGCGATTCAGATGGGCCGCGCCCACTATGCCCTGGCCCGCGTCGATGAGTCCGACCGCGAGTTCCGCCGCGGCCTGGCGATGACCCAGGCCGCCTGGCCGCCCACCCGATACAGCACGGTGCGCGCCGTGCTGCGCGAGGCCGCCATTCAGGGACTGCACCGCCAGCTCCCTTGGCGCTTTACCCAGAAAGTGAGCGAGGAGGAGGCAGTCGAGCTCCGCTTCCTCGCGGGCGCCTACAACACGCTGGTGCAGATTAACTACCTGCGCAACGACCAGCTTGGGATCTCGTTCTGCGGGCTCAAGGCCCTCAACCTGGCGGAACGGGCGGGGCAGTCGATCGAGCTTGCGGAGGCGCTTGGGAGTATGGCCGTCGTCGCCAGCCTCGCCAACCTGCGGGCGGCGGCGGCAGCGTATGCAGCGCGCGCCGTGCAGCTCCTGCCGCTCATCGCCGACCCGCTGCGCCGCATTGGCGTTCTTATCTGGATGCTGGTCTATCAGGGCAGCGCCTGCGACTGGGCCGGCGGCATCAAGGGCGCCGAAGAGATCGTGCGGCTCGCAGAGCGCGTCGGGGCCGCCCGATATCTCCAGGCCGGGCTGCACGGGATGGCCCGCTGCGCCGTGCGCTGGGGCCGATTTTCCGTCGCTGCCGCAGCCTACGAGCGGATGTGGGCGCTCGGCCGCAGCGCCGACAATGGCCAGGCCACCGCGTGGGGTCTGTGCGGCCTGCTGGAGCTCCAGCTGGCCCCGCACAGTGGGCTCTGGGCCGAGCGCATCATCGCTCTGCGCGAGGTCCTGGCCGCCGAGCGCGGTCGCGACCACCTGACCGAGACGGACTACGCAATCGCGCACGGTCGCCTGGCCGGCGCGCTGTGGCGACTCGATCGATACGATGAGGCGGAGGTGGAAGCGGCGGCGGCGGCAGAGCGATCGCTGAAGACCGCCACCGTTGCGACCCACTCGGTCGACGCGCTGATGAACGCGGCCGAGGTGTACGTGGGTCAGTGGCAGCGGCGCGGCGAGCTCTCACTGGCCGAGCGCCGGCTGCTCGAGAGGATCGTCACGTCCCTGGAGCGCTACAGCAACAAGATGGACTTCTGTCGGCCGATCGCGCGGCGGCTCCGCGGTAGCTTGCGCTGGCTCAAGGGTCGGCGGCAGAGCGCCCTCACCGACTGGGCCGACGCGCTCGCGGCGGCAGAAGCGCATGACATGCCGTATGACGCGGCGCGCAGCCATCACCTGCTCGCCGCCCACCTGCCCAAGGGCGAGGCGCAGCGCCAGCATCATCTGGACGCCGCGCGCGCTCTTTACGAAAAGCTCGAGGCGAGCTTCGATCTGCAGACGCTCGCCAGGCTGAGCTGATGCGGCCCGCAAGCCTTCCGCACTCCTTTTGAGTCGGTTCACTCCCGGCGCTGTCGCGCTACTTGGGCTGCAGGTGCCCTTATCAAGGACAAGGTGAGCGTCAACTACACCGGGCTCAATGAGTCCGCGATCATCCTGGAGATCACCTGCTGGTTCGGACACAGCGACTCGAGCCAGTACGCCGCGACCCGGCACTCGCTGCTGCTGGCGGTCCTTGAGGTCGTCGAGTTCTGTAACGCCTTCGCGCCGCCCAAGAAGTAGCGGGCGGTGGAGCTCGCGCGGTGGCCGCGGGGCTACTGCTTGCTGCCGTTTGCGGCGGAGGTGCGAGTCTCCAGCGCCGCGATCGCCTCGGTGAGTGCGGAGCTCTTGCGCAGGCACGGCCAGCAGTCCTGGAGGCCGAGAAAGCCGCACCCGCGCCGCTCGGTCAGGCTCCTCAGCTGGACGAGGCTGCGCCGGTCGCCTTCGCTCTGGGCGCGCGTCAAGAGCTCGCGCTTGGTCTCGCAGCGGCGGGCGGCACGCAGGTCGAGGGCCACCCGCAGCGCCGGCGTCGCCTTGGCCAGCACGTCGGCCTTGGTCAGGCTCTGGTTGAGGCGCGGCTTCCAGCGCGCCCCCGTCTGCTTCACCGTGAGGTCGTAGAGGAGCTCGACCCCGGCCTCGCCGAGATCCTGCTCGAGCAGCCGGGTGGCGGCCTGCGCCGACTCCTCATCGCTGCCCAGGGCGGCGACCAGCGCCTGCGCGAGCTCGGGATCGCGCCCGGCCTCGGGGTCAAGCCGGGCCAGCTTGCCGATGATGCGCATCGCCTCGACGGGGTGCCGCTGGCCGATGTGGCTGCGCACCTGGGCCCGCAGGACGCGCGGGTCGGTCGGGAAGCGCTCGGCGAGCGCCGCCAGCGCCTGGGGACCCTGAGCCGCCGCGGCATCGAGCGCGCTCTGCGGGGCGAGCGTGGCCGGCGGCGGACGCGGCGCCGCGCGGACCGCCGGACTGGGGCGGGGCGCAGCCGCTGGCTTGGGCTGCTGCCCGCGCAGCCGCTGGACGCCCAGCGCGAGCGGCACGACCACCGCAATGCCCACCGCGAGCCCGGCCAGCCACCCCGGCACCCTGCGCAGCGGCGCCGGCAGCCACGCGAGCCGGTGCGCCACCCCGGACGGTGTCGCCGCCGCCGCCGGCTGGCCGGGCGGCGAGGCGGGCGCCGGCCCGAGCGCGACCGGCGCGCCGACCTCGGAGCTCGCTCCCGCGACCTCGGCGCTCGGCGGCGCTGCGCCCGGCGTCCAGCTTAGCCGATGGTTGGCCACCAGCTGATCGATGGCCGTGAGCAGCTCCTGCGGGCTCTGGAGGCGAGCGTCGGGGTTTTTGGCCAGCAGGCGGCGGACCAGCTCTTCGACCGGCGCGGGCACCTGGATCGCGGGCGCGCGCTCGCTCATCGGCGGCGGCGGCACCGAAAGGTGCTCCTGCACCAGCACGAGGAGCGACTTGCCGGTAAACGGCCGCTGCCCGGTGATCAGCTCATACATGATGACGCCCACCGCGTACAGATCGGTGCGTACGTCCGTGGACTCGCCCACCGACTGCTCGGGCGCCATGTAGGCCGGCGTCCCGAAGATGTCGCCGAGCCTGGTGAGCTTGGCCGAGACCGACGTCGGAGCCGCCGGCCCACCCTCTGCAGCGCCCTCATCGGCGATGCGGCGTGAGAGCTGGGCCAGCCCGAAGTCGAGCACTTTGACAAAGTCGCTGTGACCCTCCCGCTTCACGAGCATGATGTTCTCGGGTTGACTGCCCCGGCGAGGGAGGGGCAGGAATATCCGTCCGCGCAGCCTCGGCAGCGCATGCGGACGGCTTCGTCCCTATGCGCTGGCCTGACCGCTGGCCTGACCGCTGGCCCGT
>Ga0075158_10002903_pt1 | contig 12276 bp, 9 predicted proteins | sample JI91814BDNA_FD_70968 | JGI IMG/M metagenome (GOLD analysis project Ga0075158, IMG submission 70968) | Wastewater effluent complex algal communities from Wisconsin, to seasonally profile nutrient transformation and Carbon sequestration -... | ecosystem: Engineered > WWTP > Effluent > Algae... | reverse complement strand
GGCGAGCGGCGGACGGCTGAGTAACGCGTGGGAACATGCCCCAAAGTGAGGGATAACCTCGAGAAATCGAGGCTAATACCGCATATGGTCTTCGGATTAAAGGATTTATCCGCTTTGGGAGTGGCCTGCGTACGATTAGTTTGTTGGTGAGGTAATGGCTTACCAAGACTACGATCGTTAACTGGTCTGAGAGGATGATCAGTCAGACTGGAACTGAGACACGGTCCAGACTCCTACGGGAGGCAGCAGTAAGGAATCTTCCACAATGGGCGAAAGCCTGATGGAGCAACGCCGCGTGCAGGATGAAGGCCTTCGGGTCGTAAACTGCTTTTATGAGTGAAGAATATGACGGTAACTCATGAATAAGCACCGGCTAACTACGTGCCAGCAGCCGCGGTCATACGTAGGGTGCAAGCATTATCCGGAGTGACTGGGCGTAAAGAGTTGCGTAGGTGGTTAGTAAAGTGAATAGTGAAATCTGAGGGCTCAACCTTACAGACTATTATTCAAACTCACTAACTCGAGAATGGTAGAGGTAACTGGAATTTCTAGTGTAGGAGTGAAATCCGTAGATATTAGAAGGAACACCAATGGCGTAGGCAGGTTACTGGACCATTTCTGACACTGAGGCACGAAAGCGTGGGGAGCGAACCGGATTAGATACCCGGGTAGTCCACGCCGTAAACGATGGATACTAGCTGTTGGAGGTATCGACCCCTTCAGTAGCGAAGCTAACGCGTTAAGTATCCCGCCTGTGGAGTACGGTCGCAAGACTAAAACATAAAGGAATTGACGGGGATCAGCACAAGCGGTGGATTATGTTCTTTAATTCGATGATAACCGATGAACCTTACCAGGGTTTGACATCCTTGGAATTTCTATGAAAGTAGAAAGTGCTTCGGAACCAAGTGACAGGTGTTGCATGGCCGTCGTCAGCTCGTGTCGTGAGATGTTTGGTTAAGTCCATCAACGAGCGCAACCCTTGTGAATAGTTGTATTTTTCTATTCAGACTGCTCTAGTAATAGGGAGGAAGGAGGGGATGATGTCAGGTCAGTATTACCCTTACACCCTGGGCTAGAAACATAATACAATGGCCGGTACAATGCGCAGCGAAGCAGCAATGTGGAGCAAATCGCATCAAAGCCGGTCCCAGTTCGGATAAGAGGCTGAAACTCGCCTCTTTGAAGCCGGAATCGCTAGTAATCGCAGATCAGCAAGCTGCGGTGAATACGTCACTGATCTTGTACACACCGCCCGTCAAACCATGAAAGTGACCAACACCCGAAGTCCGATTCGTCGGCCTAAGGTGGGGGGCATGATTGGGGTTAAGTCGTAACAAGGTATCCGTACCGGAAGGTGCGGATGGATTACCTCCTTTCTAGGGAGAGTTATGCCAGCAAATCGAGAAATCATTTGCTGAAGCTAGGTCGGTCTTTTTGGTAAGTTGAACTTACTTACCAATGTTTTATCCTTCGGGATAAAGACTAAGTTCAAAAATTAGATCTACTTGACGATGATATGCACAACTAAACTGTTAATACAAAACTACCTCCCTTGGTAACAGGGGAGGTAGTTTTTGATGTCTGTGATTTGTTGTGTTGCTATTGATTCGCGAGACCGCTAAATAGTCCGCCCAGGATCCAGCCTAGCAGGATAGTGTGCAAGTTGACCATAAATAGCAGGCCTGCAACGATTGTAATGACCGCTGCTAATTTATAACGATCATAGCTGCCTATACCACCGCCGAAATTATCGGCCACCCATTGGTGGTACTGCATAAACAAGCCGCCTACGACAACAACAATAAAGCCGGCAACAAACCACGCAGTGCTGAATTCGTATTCCATAAGGAGTATTATATAGGTATGTCACCATAAAACACAAACATCATTGCATATTACACCTTGAATATTCAAACAAACTAGGGTAAAATAGACTAGTTTATTGGATGGGATAATTGCGGGGACATAGCTCAGTTGGCTAGAGCACCTGCTTTGCAAGCAGGGGGTCCAGGGTTCGAGTCCCTGTGTCTCCACCAGGATTTGGGCCCCACCTTACAGTGGGACGTGGATCCTGGAGCAATCCAGATCCCAATACGGGGTGAACTGGGCGAAAGTCCAGATCACTCCACCAATAAATAATTCGGGCGCTTAGCTCAGTTGGCTAGAGCACCTCGTTTACACCGAGGGGGTCGGGGGTTCGAGCCCCTCAGCGCCCACCACGAATTCATAAAAATACCCCATAAATTGGGGGCGATTAGCTCAGCTGGTTAGAGCGCGTCACTGATAATGACGAGGTCGGAGGTTCGAGTCCCTCATCGCCCACCATTTAAGGGGTATTTTTTGTTTTTATACAGGAAGCTTGTTCATAAGATCAATGAATTCTTTATCTCTGATCATGCGAAAGAACTGTGTCATGCTGTTATCAAGTCCCGTATCTTCTATGTAATGTTCCTTAGCGTGTTTCAGATGGTCTTCTGTAAACTGTTCATCGCCCGACATACCGTAATAATTCTTCAGTTGCGCCATACGAGCCATGAGTTCATCAGGACTGGTCATGTATTTAGTAGGTCGTTTAGGTTCACCTTTTGCAATCAACTCATTGTTATATTCCAGCACCTTATTAGTGTCAAAGCCTGCGCGAACAATTGTCTTTGCGCCCGTGCCCTGTGAATCAATAAGGCTATGGAACATTTCGTGTGCGGCAATAATATCTTTTTGTCGGTCCGAGATGTTCGCATCATTGAATACTGCGACCGGTTCACCGAACCCAGTACTTTTACCGTGGGCACTCGGGTTCTCTCCGTATTGCTCGGCGGGCACGTATTGGACATGTGAGCTCACGCTGGCGTGTGCTGCGTCGAAGTCGTCTATACGGGTAAGGTACTCATCTGCTGTCATTTTTTCGCGTGACATACGCCCAAGACTGTCGGGAAGACGAGCCGCGGAGTTCTCGACCCAGTCGATAAACTTTTGACGAAAATCGGAACTGGACATACGCTTGAGGGCTAGTTCAGACCAATTGCCTTCATAGTTCGCTGTTTCGGCATCGAAACCAGTATCGTGCATCTCTAGTGATTCGCGAACTGCCTCTTGGCCTAATTCGTGGACTAGATGGGGAGAGATAACTCTTCGTTCGCTGCTTTTTAGTTGTTCGTTCATGTTGGTTTTGTTGTATTGTTATTTATAATTTAGCATAAAAACTATAAAAAGTCAATGATAAACAGGGGTGAGGGGCAGGAACGGTGATTGTGAAATTGGAGTATCGTAAAGTCTGCGATTTAAGGGGTGTTATATAAAATTTTATACTTGCAAAAAGCAGTCTTTTCAGCTACAATCAAAGATAGTTAAGCGAATGTTCGTGGAGAACCTCTGGCAATAGGGTTAAGAAGACAAAATTGCGAGAGTCTTTTTAATGCAATAAATACAACGATTTTATCCTTTACAGCCAATTTAAGGGGTGTTAAGGTAGAAAAACCGGTTTGAGAGCAGACAGAGTTCATACTCATGGTTTAAAGAGTGATGACTTCAAATGTGTTCTCAACCAATGTGGAGAGCCGTTATTTAACAATTCAATGTAAGAAAATTTTTTAAAGATTGACGGCAAGTAGTTGGTAATTACCAATTACTAGTTAAGTCAATGCATAAAAAGGTACTCAAGGGCACAATAGTGGATGCCTAGACGAATATTACCGACGAAGGACGTGGAAGACTGCGATAAGTCTCGGGGAGCTGTCATCAAGCTTTGATCCGGGAATGTCCGAATGGGGAAACCCGGCATGATTCATCTCATGTCACCTGTCTCTGAATATATAGGAGATTTGGCGGGAACCGACTGAACTGAAACATCTTAGTAGGTCGAGGAAAAGAAAGTAAATAACGATGGCGGGAGTAGTGGCGAGCGAAACCGTTAGAGCCCAAACCTTATAAGTTTTTGCCTGTTCGCAGGTAAATACGGCTGATAGGCCAATGCTTGTAGGGGGTTGTGATATAACAGAAGACCAAGTCAGAGCACTGAATTTCGATTCAGTAATCTGATTTGCGATAACAGACTATCATCTAGTTAGTAAAGTAAAAAATCGGCGTGGTTAGCAGAATAGTTTGAATGACTAACCAAAGGACGTGAAAGTCGTGTACGCGAAAACGACGCTGACTTTATATCTGTTTTATCGAGTAGGGCGGGGCACGAGAAACCCTGTCTGAATCCGGCTGGACCACCAGCCAAGGCTAAATATAATATTCGATCGATAGTGAACTAGTACAGTGATGGAAAGGTGAAAAGAACCCCGGGAGGGGAGTGAAATAGATCCTGAAACTTTGTGCCTACAAGGAGTCGGAGCCCCTCGGGGTGACGGCGTGCTTTTTGTAGAACGATCCAGCGAGTTAATTTCTAGTGCAAGGTTAAGTCAAATGACGGAGCCACAGTGAAAGCGAGCCTGAATAGGGCGAATTAGTACTAGGGATTAGACCCGAAACCGGGTGACCTAACCATGGGCAGGCTGAAGCTACTGTAACAGGTAGTGAAGGGCCGAACCGCCGCACGCAGCAAAGTGCTCGGATGACCTGTGGTTAGAGGTGAAATGCCAATCGAACTCGGAGATAGCTGGTTCTCCTCGAAATAGCTTTAGGGCTAGCGTCAATTAAGATAGCCAACGGGGGTAGAGCTCTGTAAAGGACTGGGGGGAGCAATCCTACCCACCCTTAACAAACTACGAATACCGTTGGTGGTAAATTGGCAGTTAGAACGTCGGGGCTAAGCTCGGCGCTCGAAAGGGAAACAGCCCAGACCATCGTCTAAGGTCCCTAAATTTACACTCAGTGGGAAACAAGGTGAGATTTCTTAAACAGCTAGGATGTTGGCTTAGAAGCAGCCATTCATTTAAAGAGTGCGTAACAGCTCACTAGTCAAGAGATCTTGCGTGGAAAATGTAACGGGGCTAAAGTGTAATACCGAAGACATGGATGTGACATATATTTACTATATGCACGTGGTAGAGGAGCGTTCCTATCTGCGGTGAAGCAGTTCTGGAAAGAATTGTGGAGCGTTAGGAAGTGAGAATGCTGGAATGAGTAACCATAAGACAGGTGAGAATCCTGTCGGCCGTAAGAGCGAGGTTTCCTGAGCCATGTTAATCATCTCAGGGTTAGTCGGGCCTAAGCCGAGGCGCATAGCGTAGGCGATGGACATCAGGTTAATATTCCTGAACCGGTTATAATTTGCACACTGTTCACGGTGAGATATTCGGAGCGGATTAATGGTTAATCCGTCCAACCTAGGGGGAACCCAAAGGGAGTGAAAGTTAGTCTTCGGACTGACGATTCTGGAAAAGGCACTGGCTAGAAAAGCAGATGTGCGCGTGGTTATAGCCGCCCGTACCGCAAACCAACACAGGTGCTCGAGTCGAGTAGACTAAGGCTTACGAGAGACCCTTCGCTAAGGAACTCGGCAATACAGCGACCGTAACTTCGGGATAAGGTCTGCCCCCACTTCGGTGGATATGTATGTCGCGTTCACTCAGCAAGAGTGAATAGTAGAAAACAGGTTAAATCGCGAGATGTAACGATCTCGCATGAGTACGCTCGAGTTCATTTATGAATTCGTAGTGAACAAATCCTTTTTAAAACCATTTAGATTTTTTCTGAGATAAGTAACAATATGATTTTGTTCTTTTTGAATGCGTATACCTTCGTATCTAACGATGTGGGGGCCGCAGCAAAAGAGCCCACGGAACTGTTTATCAAAAACACAGGTCTCTGCTAACACGAAAGTGGATGTATAGGGGCTGACTCCTGCCCAGTGCTGGAAGGTTAAGGGGAGTGCTTCACGGTGCGAACTGAAGCCCCAGTGAACGGCGGCGGTAACTATAACCGTCCTAAGGTAGCGAAATTCCTTGTCAGGTAAGTTCTGACCCGCACGAATGGAGTAATCATGTGGGCACTGTCTCAGCGAAGGCCTCGGTGAAAGTGCATTGGCGGTAAAGATGCCGTCTGTCCATACCAGGACGAGAAGACCCCATGGAGCTTTACTACAGTTTTACATTGATCCGGGTTACAACATGTGTAGCATAGCTGGGAGGCTTTGAAGCAGATACGCTAGTATTTGTGGAGCCAAAGGTGAAATACCAGCCTTGTTGTGATCTTGATCTCACCATTACCATTATCTGGTAATGGGACCGTGTATGATGGGTAGTTTAACTGGGGCGGTTGCCTCCTAAAGAGTAGCGGAGGCGTTCAAAGGTTGGCTAACTTCGGATGGAAATCGAAGTGATAGTGTATGCGCATAAGCCAGCTTGACTGTGAGGAGTACATTCCAATCAGAGACGAAAGTCGGAGCAAGTGACCCGCTATACGTACATTTGTACATGAATGTGGGATCGATAGCGCAAACGGATAAAAGTTACCCTGGGGATAACAGGCTTATAGCGCCCAATAGTTCACATAGACGGCGCTGTTTGGCACCTCGATGTCGGCTCATCACATCCTGGAGGGGGAGCACCTTCCAAGGGTTCGGCTGTTCGCCGATTAAAGTGGTACGCGAGCTGGGTTCAGAACGTCGTGAGACAGTTCGGTTTATATCCGGTATGGACGTTAGGAAATTTGAGAGGATCTGCCCCTAGTACGAGAGGACCGGGGTGGACGAACCTCTGGTGTATCGATTGTGGCCACCTGCTGCATTGTCGAGTAGCTACGTTCGGACTAGATAAGCGCTGAAAGCATATTAAGCGCGAAACTAACCTCAAGATTAGATTTCCCTATGAGGACACAGAAAGATGATCTGTTTGATAGGTACAAGGTGGAAGTGCGGTAACGTATGGAGCTGAAGTATACTAATAGTCCCATCGCCTTTTTATGTCCTTGTCACTCAAGGTAATGCTTGCATTACCTAGGTGATGAGGTAGACTTAACTAGTAATTGGTGTGTATCACACCATGTAGTCAATTTTTACAATTTACTTACATTGAAAACCGTGTCCTTTTTTTGAGGTCATGTTCGCTACGCGAGCAACCATCAAAAAATGGTCATCGAAGCAAGGCTTCGGACCCACCGATAGAATATCGGGACCAAGTGTCTGAGAAGCCTTCCTTCGGTGCCCATGGCGCTAGGGAAATACCTGTTCTCATTCCGAACACAGAAGTCAAGCCTAGCTGCGGCGATTATACTGCCACAAGTGGGAAACTAGCACGGTGCCGAATTATATAAAAGCCATCCTAATAGGGTGGCTTTTATCTTTATATGCTTATTTAAGGTGTATAATTAAGATATCGTGTAGCGGTTTACTGTAAAAGAAAAATAAAAAGGTTCACGTATTAACAAAACCAAGAAATTATTCGTCTTGATCGTAAAACGTATCAAGGCACTACCGACATATTACCTCTATCCAGCTATAGGAGGGCTAATAGTAGGTATATTTACCGTCTCCTACTGGCCTCAGGAAGTAACATTTTCGTATCAAAGTCCGACATGCGTTAACCAATTGCATGTTGCGCCAGGCGTGCTCAAGACTGACTCATCTCTGTTTCAGGCAGAGTCAGCGGCAGAGCAGAAGATTAATTCGGCCTCTGTGTTTGCAAAGAAAATTTGTTTTATACCCCAAACGGTACCTAAACCCGGCGACTACAGGGTTGCGGTGACATTGTGGGGACTACCGTTCATACAAAAGGTCTTCACAGTACGTATAGCTTCACACCCCGTAGTGTCTGCAGTTCAATTGAAGGACCCGATACCTGTTTCCAAGAAGCTGATTGTTGCGCTTAGTAGTACAGATGTGGTTTTTTCGTACTATCTGCGCGTAGCCGACAGGAAGGTACTGTGCGAGCAGCAACCGCTGGGAGTTGGGTGTGATATCAAAAAGCTTGGGCTAGAACAGGGGTCAAAGTATGAGATGTATCTCGACAGGTATTTTAATGACAAAAAGGTCGCAACAGTTCTAGAGACGCAAATTGAAACATTAAAAGCTACTAATGTGGTGACATCATCGATTAAAGACGGGGAAACGGTTTTTGCCAAACCTACATCTATGACCATTCAATTCGACAAACCTATTCGTGAATTCAGCGGAAGCTTAATAAAGGTTGGTGATGGAAAACCACTAGAGATCACGCAAAGCATCAAAGATAGCGTGGTGACGCTCTCGTGGCCAGAGGATCTCTCTCGCCAGCAATCCTACTCGCTAGAACTGTCGCGTGTTCAGGCAACCGATGGCAGCATGCTTCCTGATAAGACATCTATTAGCTTCAAAACCTCCGGAGGGCCGCTGGTGAAGGATATTAGCATAGGTACATATAAGGTACCTCTTGGCACCACGGCAACAATTACCTTTGATCAGCCTCTCCTCGACGGGCAGGACATTGGAAAGCAAATAACCGTATCGGGTGGGGCTAAAATTGTCGGCTATAAGGGGCAGAATGTAACTGTTAGTTTTGCGAATGTTCCTCGTTGCACCGATGTAGTGATCAAAATCGGGGATAGCTTGGAGAGTAGCTATGGAGTGAAGGGCGGATCGGTGTGGCAATACACTACTCGGACGGTATGCCAATCGGTCGTCTCTATAGGTAGGTCGGTTAAAGGTAGGGCGATTTCCGCTTACATATTCGGCTCGGGAGCTAAAAAGGTGGTGTATACAGGGATGATTCATGGAGATGAGACGAGTACGAGGTCACTTATGTTGCGATGGATTGATGCGCTTGAAGCCAGTCCGGGCCAGATACCGTCAGACAAGACGGTTATAGTTATCCCGACCATTAATCCAGATGGATATGCAGCAGGTACCCGTACGAACGCACATAATGTTGATTTGAATCGTAACTTTGCAACAAATGACTGGCGGAAGGATATTACAACGGTGAATAATCAGCCGTTCCCTGGTGGTGGAGGAGAGTCACCCCTATCGGAGCCGGAATCATTGGCTATTGCTAACTATATAGCTGGCTTACGTCCAACTCTTGTACTTTCATATCACAGTATTGGTGGCCTGGTAGCCGCAAACCAGATTGGTACATCAACGCAGCTCGCAAAGAGGTATGCTGACCTCAGTGGGTATAGTAACTCTACCGGATCATCTGATGCCTTTGACTATACAGTGAGCGGTACAGCTGACGATTACTATGGTCAAGTGTTGGGCGTGCCAAGTATCCTGGTGGAGCTCGGTAGCCATACGTATCATCAGTTTGAAAAGAACAAGAATGCTATGTGGGCAATGGTGAAGTAGATCATTTCTAGAGAAGAGTATTAAAAAACAACCGCTCTCGCAGAGACGGTTGTTTTTTGTTCGTGGACTTATTTGTTTTTGATAAGTCCAAACAGGTGCCTTTTAGATCGGTTGTTGAGATCTCAATTCGTTTGGACAACGAACTTTTATCATAATATAGCACCGTATGGATATATGCAATAGCAGTATTATAATAAAAAAGCTTATTGTAAACATTGACAAAACGGCTATGCTATGATAATATGAGTATGTACACATAGCATATGTGAGGTAAAGAGAGGGTTCGACCACTGTTGTGGGCGGACTTTTTTAATTCGCTGTATAGCGAAAAGGAGACCAGTAATGGCAGGTACTAAAATCGGCGGCATGAAAGCTGCTGCAACCAACAAAGCAAAACACGGTTCTGATTTTTACGCTAAGATCGGTGCTAAGGGTGGTAAAAACGGTCATACTGGCGGTTTTGCCGCTAACCCAGAACTTGCGCGTGTCGCAGGTGCTCGCGGTGGCCGTATTAGCCGTCGCACAAAAAAGACCTCTTCTGCTCAGAACGCTTAAGTAGTCAAACTATACAAAATAACCCCCGCTATGGGGGTTATTTTGTTGCGAGGGAATACCTTCGGAGTGCACAGAGACGGGCTTCGTTAACTCGCCAACTATTGCCGCAAGATAAACAGTGATAGTGTCGGGATTTGGTCTGGAGGCCGGTCGCGGTGCAATCTGGACATTTACTGCGTGCATGGAGCCAGTCTCGATAGGTATCAAGATTATCCTGTATGATATCTTCCTCAATGTCATAGCCATATTTTGTAGCAAGATGACTGCGTGCATATTCCCATGCATCACGCTCCATTTTGATGAGATCAATGTCAGCTCGGTAGCCCTGGTGTTCTAGGAGCGCATGACTGAGCTCGTGAAGAGTAAACGCATCGCAGTTTGCAACATCTGGATCGAAATGAATCGTTTGACGTTTTGCAGACCACAAGAACTCATTGGACTGCTGGAATTGAAGGGACGGATAGTCGCTTTGGAGCTGCTCAATTAGCGAGTTGGTCGATTGCATAGTAGTAGCATCCATAGATTACAGCTTGTTCTGGGTGTTGAGCCGATACTAGTTTGGGGATTTGGATATGATCTGGTAATTTCTCTTTCAAGATAGCTTTCAACTCGGCTGAGTATTCCTTGAAATATGTGCCGATACTACCACCTATGATAATAATCTCTGGTTGCAGTAAGGGTATCGCAACAAGGAAGCCTCGGCTAATGCGGTCGGCGATTTCATCCCAAGTTTTCTTATCGTGAATATCGCGTGCGTACTTACCGTAGATATTGTGAATGGTTTTTCCGCTTGCCATTGATTCCCAGGTTTGTATTTTTCCTTGAAATTCTACCGGCATTTGACCACCTTCACTGAGTCGTAAGCCTGGGTCTATTTTGCCATTTGTTGTTATGCCGGTGCCAATACCGGTGCTAACAGTCACATATAGTGATGATTGAGGTACAGGGTGTCGCGAACGTGTTTCCGCCAAGCCGGCTAGATTTGCATCGTTTTCAACTAAGATTGGTACTGATCCCAGCACGCCTTTGAGTTCTTTTGTAATGTCGAGTCCCTCCCAGTCAAGGTTTCCGAACCATGCGGCGATTCCATCGACAATTGTAGCCGGAAGTGCAACGACAATAGCCTCGATACGCTGACCTCCATAAGTTGAGATAAGAGTATCTTTAAGTGTGGTGATGTACTCTTCACGATTTTGTGGAGTGGGGAACTTTATCATTTCTCCAGCAACACCATCCCGTGAGAATAACGTGATAAGTGTTTTTGTTCCTCCAGTATCCACCGCGACAATCATGCATGTAGTATAGCATGCTCGGCAAGCTGCCGGTATGTATAGTTGCCTAGTTTTTAAAGAGTCTGTATAGTAAGTAAGAACAGAGGTATATGTAACTATGATTAAAGATTTCGCACGGACAAAAGAGGGTGGGTCGGTAGTAACTTTTGCTATTGTTGCTGTTGTATTGGTTGTTCTCGTTGTCGGTGGTATCTACACAGTGCAAAAGAGCAGTCAGGACCAACCTAAGGCGTCCCCTAGCCCGAGCGTAGCGAAGAGCTCTTCTCCAACGAGTACGCCAACAAAGAGTCCGCAGTCCGTACAGCCACAAGCTCCATCGCAATCGCCACAATCAAAGCCTTCGACAAAGAATATCCCGCAGGCTGGCACCACACCATTACCGACAACCGGTCCTGAAGATACTATGGCGCAGGCCCTTATGATGGCAACTCTCGTCGGTGTTTCGGTGGCGTACACGCAGTCGTATCGTACACGACGCCAAATGGTGCGATTAAGCGTTCTTAACAGGTAGACGAATCAGTCCACTAGTGTTACAATAGAATCAATCTTGGGATACTCTTGGAGCGTCCACAGAAATATTTTTTAGGAAGGAGTCTTTTTAGACTTATGGCAAATGCCACAATAACAATGGATGACTTGCTCGCACAAGCGGACGCAAGCGTCAAACAAATAATCGCGGGTGATATGGTAACAGGAAAAGTTCTGTCACTTCGCAAACACGAGGTTCTTGTTGATCTCGGTGCTCAAGGTGTCGGTTTCGTACCTCGTCGTGAGGTAGGTTTTTCACGCGCTCTCAAGGAGGGCGATGAAGTAACTGCCAGCGTCGTTGATGCTGAGCTCGATAACGGCTATTCACTCCTCAGCTTGCGCAAAGCTGCAAAGGATCGTGGATGGGAAGAAGTTGCAGTCAAACAGGAGAGCGGAGAAATCATCGAAGTAACTCCATATGACGCTAACAGGGGCGGTATGCTCGTTGAATATGAAGGTGTGCGAGGGTTCCTCCCAGTATCACAACTTTCTGCAGAACATTACCCACGTGTTGGTAGCAGCGATAAAGATGAGATTCTTCAGCGTCTTAACGCTTTGATTGGTAATCCATTGAAGGTTCGTATTCTTGATAGTGACCGTAAGGCAAACAAACTGATCTTCAGTGAGAAGGAAGCAGTGAAAGATGGCCTTGCGAAGCGATTTGAAAGCCTAAAGATAGGCGACAGCGTGAAG
>Ga0075158_10002899_pt1 | contig 12284 bp, 7 predicted proteins | sample JI91814BDNA_FD_70968 | JGI IMG/M metagenome (GOLD analysis project Ga0075158, IMG submission 70968) | Wastewater effluent complex algal communities from Wisconsin, to seasonally profile nutrient transformation and Carbon sequestration -... | ecosystem: Engineered > WWTP > Effluent > Algae... | reverse complement strand
TTCGGGCGCGTTGCAGAATCAGGTATTACGCGAAGCAGAAGTTTTCTTCACTGGACAGCATTCCGCCGCGACAAGCGAGAATGGTAACGTGTCGAACATTTCGCAGAAGCCAACGAGTGAAGTGATTGCGGCTCCTGAGCGTTCCTGGAATCGCCGCGAAATCTTGGGATGGTTAACCGCCGCCGCAGCTGCAACTGCAGTAGTGGGAAATTGGTGGTGGCAAAATGGCCGTCCACAAAGACTCACTAAAGAGACTTTATCACGGGCAGATTTGCTCGCTTCCGCCCAAGACTTAGTACAAGCGAAATGGGAGGCTGGCAAACATCCGCTCGATAAGTCAGTGACAGGTGATGTCGTCTGGAGCAGCAGTTACCAGCAGGGTTTTATGCGGCTAATAGGAATGCCCGTAAATGATCCACTGCAAGAACAGTATCAGCTATGGATCATCGATCCGTTGCGGGATGATGAGCCAGTTGACGGTGGCGTATTCGATGTTTCCGAGGCTGGGGAAGTAATAATTCCAATCCAGGCCAAACTACGCGTTACTAAGCCCACCGCTTTTGCGATTACGATCGAAAAGCCAGGAGGTGTTGTTGTATCAAAACAAGATCGCTTGCCACTGCTTGCAGTCGTTCAATGAGCTTAGGGGAATCGAGAGATGTTAGTACATCTCAGGGCGTTGAATACTACTTTGTCTTGATGCAATAAAGTTTTTCATCCGACCGCAAGTAAAGTTCGCCCGAGTCGGCTGCGGGTGTGGCGTTGAACATACTCGAGTCGTTCTTCATTCGATTATGGCTGACAACTTCCATCTTAGGATCGAGCGATGTAACGATTAATCCGTCATGTCTTGTCTGAAAATAAAGATGATCGCCCGCAGCGATAGGTGAGGCATACACGGGACGATCACGCGATTCGATTTGGCTTACACGGGATCGATGAATGAGTTCACCGCTTTTCGCTTCGATGCAATAAAATGTTCCGCGATCATCAATCCAATAGAGCTTGTCATCCTTTAATATTGGGGTGGCAACATAAGAGGAGTTGCGCCCTGTCCATAACACATGCGATTTTGTCACGTCCCCTTCACCGCCGATTTTGACAGCTAAAGAGCCGGACGAACGATAACCCCCAAACACATAGATGACGTTATTGTTGAGAATAACACTTGGCGAGAGATTGCCCGTCAACGAAGTTGTTACATACCATACCAATTTGCCACTATTCGGATTCAAGCCCCAGATCTCGCTTGGCACGGCGATGATCAAGTCATCGCGTTGGTCGTTCACTTTCGCGATGATCGGTGTGCCGTAGGCTAATTCCAAGCCATCCGCTTTGGCTCGCCATTTTTCTGTACCTGTTTTCTTGTCGAGAGCAATAACGGAGCGGCTTTCTTCGGCCGCGTTGATAATCACCATATCTTTGTAGACCACTAGGCTGGAAGCGGTGCCCCAACCGCGATTACCGGAATCTTTGCCAACGTTGGTTTGCCATAGTTTTTTGCCTTGCATGTCAAAGGCAATCACCCCCGATTTTCCAAAGAAGACAAAGATCGATGTCCCATCGGTTACGGGCGTGTTGGTTGCATAGCCATGTTCGGGGACGCCCATACCTTGATAAGGATCGTCAGGTTGCGCAGCTTCGACATCCACGGTCCACACAATCTTTCCACTTGCACGTTCGATACATGACAAATGGCGTTTAAGTTTGTTTAACGAACCCTTGTCGGCAGCGGCACCGTATCCAGAATACGATGTGACAAATACATTTTGTGCGGTAAGGATTGGGCTCGATGAACCCGCCCCCGGAAGAGGCGTTGACCATAAGACGTTTTCCGAATCGCTCCACTTCGTAGCAAGATCGTTACTTTCGTAGATGCCCGTCCCGTTAGGGCCACGAAATCGACTCCAACCTAGGACATCGGCTTTCGCTTCAGCCATCGTTGCGGTTGATTCTGAGGATTCGTTTGATGAATTCGGGTCATCGGTCACAGCGTTGTTTTCGGTCAATTTCGATGGTTCCATAGTCGTGTCGGCCATCGCGGGGCGTGCAACGCCTGTCCACCGCATTCGACCGCTAAGGGTCCGAATTCCAATTCCAATTACGACCAAGCCCCCCAGAATTGCCAAAATGGCTTTCAATCCAATGCGACCATGTCGGTTGGGGGCTCGATGACTCATGGACTTTGCTCCTCTAGATTGCCAACGGATTTTTGCGGTAGCGAGGCACACGCCTGTTCACAGCAAAGCCATAGTAAGACAGAACTTTAGCACCGTAACCTTAAGAAGAGATGAAGTCTTGAAATTTGCCTGCTCTTGAGCGTTTTGGATCGACGAAACCGAGCAGAAAGTGGTCTCGGCGAAGGTGGGATAATGGGGTACACTTCCCGCATGACACAGAACACGATTTCCCCCGCAGATCACCTGATATTATTTCATTTCACTGGCGAAGACCGTCCCGGTTTGACGTCCTCGCTCACCGCGCTCCTTGCTGACTACGGTTGTCTCATTATTGACGTCAATCAGGCAGTGATCCATCAGCTTCTTTTGTTGGGCTTATTGGTACGAGTGCCAGGGACGCAAAATCGCGATCAAGTGATAGAGCAATTGCAAAAGCTTGCTCACGAAGTGGGACTCAAGGGAAAATATCAAGCGATTTCGGACGCGGATTACGATGATTGGGTCGCGTGTCAAGGAAAGTCGCGTTTTATTCTTACGCTTCTGTCGCGCGCCATTACCGCTGAACAATTTCACGCGGTCAGTCATATGTTGGCTGATCAAGGTTTGAATATCGATGTGATCACGCGATTGTCTGGTCGTCCGCCGCGATTCGAGACCAACAAGTTGACACGAGCTTGTGTCGAGTTCTCGCTGCGCGGCGAACCGCGTGATACGAATCAACTCAAAGCAAGTTTGCTGGAATTATCCAGTCAACTTGATTTGGATTTAGCTTGGCAACGCGACGATGCGTATCGCCGTATTCGCCGCGTAGTGGCATTCGATATGGACTCTACGCTTTTGCAAGCCGAAGTGATTGATGAGCTCGCGAAAGAAGCGGGGGCGGGCGAAGAGGTCGCTGCGGTGACAGAAGCAGCTATGCGCGGTGAAATCGACTTTGACGAATCATTGCGGCGTCGAGTGGCGAAATTAGCGGGGCTCTCTGCGGAAGTCCTCCCCAAGATTGCAGCTCGCCTCGAACTCACCGAGGGGGCCGAGTTCCTGCTGAGCACCTTGCGACGATTTGGTTATCGTACCGCGATTATTTCTGGTGGTTTCACCTACTTCGGCAACTTTCTCCAGAACAAATTGGCCATCGATCATGTGTATGCCAACGAACTCGAAATTATCGATGGAAAATTAACTGGCCGCGTATTAGGGACCATCGTCAATGCTGAACGTAAAGCTAAGTTGTTGGAACAATTGGCTGCGGATGAAGGAGTGGATCGCAAGCAAGTGATTGCCGTCGGCGATGGGGCGAATGATTTACCGATGTTAGCTCGCGCTGGATTGGGAATTGCTTTTCATGCCAAACCACTGGTACGGCAAACCGCCGAACACCGCATGTCGACCATGGGGCTCGATGCAATTCTCTATTTGCTTGGGATGCGCGACCGCGACCTGGCATAAGTTTTGGCTTATCTTAGGTCGTTTAGCCCGTTGCCCCAGCGGAGCGAGGGCTAGGGCTTCATCCGCTGGACTCACCATCTTTCGTTGGAACCGCGAAAAGCACGAAAATCGCGAAAGAGGAAAAGCCCCGGTTTTACCGTTCCAACGGTACACGTTTTCTTTTCGCCAACTTCAAACGACGTGCCGGTTCGATTATAATACCAGCGGGACTTCTTAAGTACATTTGTACGTGATCAAGCTCCTAAAAGCGGGTACAATGCGTACCACTTTTCCTCCAATTCTAATTCCTGCCTGGTGGTCTCATGAAGCGTTTTGCTGTGAGTGCTCTTCTTTTGCTGTTTCTGTTAAGTGGAACAGTTCTCCGCGCGGATGTCACTCTCCCCGCGATCTTTTCCGATCATATGGTGCTGCAGCAAAAGCAGCCGATTCGAGTTTGGGGGTGGGGAGAAAAAGGAGAAGCGGTCGAGGTGTCGCTCGGTAAGTCATCCGGTAAGACTACTGTCGATGTAGCGGGGAAATGGGAAGTGAAGTTGCCCGCTCTGGATGCCAGCTTGGATCCCTTGACTCTTGTCGTTAAGGGAAAGAACCAAGTTGAATTCAAAGATGTCCTGGTCGGTGAAGTTTGGTTATGTTCTGGCCAATCCAATATGGAGTGGAGTGTAGCTGCCAGCACCAACGCTCAAGAAGAAATTGCCAACGCGAAATATCCATTCATCCGTCATATCAAAGTTCCATTGGTTCAATCGAATGTACCACTTGATAACTTCAAAGGGAGTTGGCAAGTATGTTCGCCTGAAACCGCTGCGGGCTTCACTGCTTGCGGATTTTTTATGGCCCGCAAGTTGAACCAAGAGCTTAAGATTCCGATCGGCTTAATCAATTCGTCATGGGGTGGTACACGCGTTGAGCCTTGGACACCACCGGTTGGCTTTCAACGAGTTCCCGCTCTTCAAGATATCTATCAGAGTGTCATGGGCAGAACCCCTGGTACTCCTCAGTACATTAGTCGTCTCGAAAAACATATTGCTGATCTTGAGCAATGGACTGCAGTAGCGAAGAAGCAACTCAAGGCAAACGAATTGGTGGTGCCAAGTCCCAACTACCCGCCGGAGCTGGCACCGTTCGGTAGCAATCAAGATCCGACGATGCTTTACAACGGTATGATTCATTCGGTGGTCGGTTATGGAATCCGAGGGGCCATTTGGTATCAAGGTGAATCCAATCATGGCGAAGGGATGTTATATCTCGAGAAAAAGAAAGCTCTCATTGGTGGTTGGCGTGAACTATGGGGCCAAGATTTTCCTTTCTACTATGTGCAAATTGCACCGTATCACTACGGTAACGAAGATCCAACCATCCTGGCCAAATTTTGGGAAGCACAAGCTGCGGTGCAGTCGATTCCGAAAACGGGTATGGTTGTGATCAACGATATCGCTACCGTTAACGACATTCATCCACCCAATAAGCAAGATGTTGGACTTCGGTTAGCATTGTTGGCTTTGAAGATCGATTATGGAAAGAACGATGTCGTCGCTCAGAGTCCAGAAGTTGCTAAACTTGAAACTGCTAAAGAGCAGTTGATGGTGCACTTCAAGAATACCGGCGGTGGATTAAAAACACGAGACGGAAAGGCTCCAACGCACTTTGAAGTTGTGGGAATCGGCTCGAATGGATTTCAAGCAGCCACAGCTCGTATCGACGGAGATAAGGTTGTCTTGACCAGTGATAAAGTGAAAGAACCTGTGGCGTTTCGTTTTGCTTGGCACAAGTTGGCTGAGCCAAATTTATGTGGAGGGACAGGACTTCCGGTAGGGGCTTGTCGCGGTGGTGAGGTGCCAGATTTCATGAGCACGCTTCCAATCGCTAAGGAATACCGATTGGTCTATGACCTTGATTTGAGCAAGCTTGGTGTCGATATCAAATATGACTTGGATCGTAGCGGATCGATTGAAAAGTTCGAGCGAGTTGGTTATTTGGTAGAGCTTACGAATGCTGCAGGAGAAGAACGAAACGTTTTTGTGGCGATGGATGCATTTACTTCCGACGTTAAGAAAATCGGCATTCCGACCTTCGCGTCTGGGGCTAGTTTTCAAGAGCTGGTAAAGAACCTAGAGGTGTATTCGAATGTAGGTGACGTGGCGACAGGGAAGTTTGAGAAAGGGAATATCGAGTTTTGGCCTGATAACTATGCCACCGATAATTCTGCTGCTGTACCAGGGGCGTCGAAAGATGTCTATGACTGCGGTGATTCAAAATTCATGCCGGTCGATGGATACGGCTCGATGCAGGTGCATAACTTTGGAAAAGACCAAACTATTTTTGCCATCAATCATTGGCGTACGGGTGCCGGTGCCGATATCGGAATCGGAAACTCGCAAGGACAAACCAAAGATTGGACCTTCACTTCTAACGCAGGAACCTATTCCAATAAGCGTTTGCGAGTGTTTGTGAAGTGATAAGTGAAAGCGTATTGGATCTCGCTCAGGCAAGTTACCCTTGGCAACATGCGTACTTGTTAGATGCATCCGCAATGCAGTTTACTTCGTAACGGAATTGTAAATGCGAAACAGGATCGTCGATGGGCTAAGTCGAAGGTGACAATGAATCATCTATCGCTAGATAGGAGTATTTCTGTTGAGTCAAGATGATTTTCCTACCCAAGACTTTGCCCACAAAAATCTCGCGTTTCAATCGACTTCGAATAAACCTGAACCATCGGTCGAACTTGATACGATAAGAACGCCAAACCCGAACAGTGCCACGGATCCTGAGTCGTCTGGTCCTCGTGCGCCTGCTCTATCTCTCAATAAGAATTTTGGTAACTACGTTATTGAGCGTCTCATAGCCAAGGGTGGAATGGGTGTTGTGTATCGAGCCCGACACCGCCTTTTGGGACGAACGGTTGCACTAAAGGTGATACGTTCCGACGGACCATTATCGCGCGAGGTCATGGAGCGTTTTCAGGCTGAGGCAATCGCTGCCGCAGGACTCGAACATCCAGGAATCGTACCGCTATACGAGGTTGGCGTACACGAAGGCCAGCCATTCATCGCCATGGCTTTCGTGGAGGGGGAGAGTTTAGCGAATCGAATCAAAGAAAGTTGTCTTGCACCGCGAGAAGCCGCCCGAATCATGGAACGCGTGGCAAGGGCTGTGGCCCATGCTCACCAAAAGGGAATTATTCATCGCGATATCAAGCCTCAGAACATTTTGATGACGGTGGATAATAGTCCGCTACTTACCGATTTTGGTTTGGCTAAACAGACGCAAGGGGCTGATAACAGTCTGACAATCGACGGTCAGATCTTAGGAACCCCTAGTTACATGCCTCCCGAGCAGGCTGTCGGAAGCAAATACTCAATCAGTCCTGCAAGTGATGTTTATGCACTCGGGGCAACCCTCTATTGTCTGCTCACGGGGCGACCACCATTCGTGGCCGAGAGTGTTACTGCAGTGTTGCATCAAGTAACAACCGTCGAACCCGTTTCGCCCAGCAAACTAAATCAAAAGATCCCGCGAGATCTTGAGACGATTTGCCTTAAGTGCCTGCAGAAAAATCCTGATCAACGCTATCCTTCCGTGCTCGCACTGGCAAATGATCTAGCTCGATTCCAGGAACATCAGCCCATTCTTGCCAGACGAGCGAACGTCGTAGAACGGTCCCTGAAATGGATACAGCGAAATCCTGCATTGGCAAGTATGGTGGCGTTTTTACTTATTCTCGCCCTGGGTGGTTTAGGATATTACATTTCGATTCCTGGCTATCTTAAGCTGCACGTGGAGCCAAGTGATGCCCAGGTTGCCATCAACGGCGAAAAGGTATCAACAAAAAATGGTGACGTTCTTTTTCGCTCGTCTCCCGACCATTACCAGATCCGAGTTTCCAAGTCAGGATACAAAGATTTTGAAAAGGATGTTGTATTGATTCGTGGTAGCGCGAATACGTTATACGAGAACGTGGTCTTGGAATCGTTGAGTGGATACGTTCGAGTTGTTTCAGAGCCAACAGGGGCAAATGTAGAGATTCTTGATAGCCAGGGTAGACAAGTCGATGCAGGTGTAACGCCTTACAACTCAAAACTCTTGCCGTCAGGCAGATACAGATCGACCGTTTCAAAGTCGCTGTATAAAACGGTTAGTATTGCCGGTGAGGTACCCAGCGGTGGGCGAGTGAACGAACTGGCAGCTGTTAAGCTGGTACCACAATTTGAATACTCAGAAAGCTATCAGAATTTCCTAAGTCGTCTAAATCTCTTGGAACAACCGACGAAATCGAAATGGGAATTCAATCAGGTACCATTGGGAATTGCGATGCGACGAATAGAGGAATTGGAAGGCGTTACAATAATCATCGATGTAAATGCACTAGGTGATGCGGGTATCAGTTTGGACAGTCCAGTCAGCTTGAGAGTGGAAAGACTTAGTTTGAATAAATCTCTTGAGTTACTTTTGAAGCCGATGGAATTGGAGTTTCGGCCTGAGTTGCTTGATGGAAAGTTAACCTTGCGTGTTGCTGTCGGAAGGGAAGAATTCGAGACCGTTGTTTTTCCGGTCGAGGAGGTGATTATGAGAGGAGACGCTGCAATAAGCGGACCGAAGCAACGGAATTTTGCAGATTATTCGTCGGTGCTCCATTTGATTGAAAGAAGCATTGATTCGACATCATGGGAATCAGCTGGAGGCTATGGGACGATTATACCTGAAGTACAGTCGAATTCTGTGGTTGTAAAACAGTCTTGGAGAAACCTAGTTGAAGTTGAATATTTGCTTCGTTCGCTGAAGCAAGGTGTGATCAAAAATCAAGTGAAATAGGTAAGCGGTTGTTTTTCGTTAGTATTACAGCTGTCCCAGCCGTACTGCTAACAGCCGTTTCGACTGCTGGTCTTGAAAAAACACTACGGCATCGCGCGTGCGTACGAAGTCGCACGGGATGTCGTATCGCGGCCGGGACGGACTTAGGTGCGAAAACGGCTGAGGACAGCCGTGCTATGTGGTGGCTGAGGGGAGCGGTTCGGAGTTAGGGCTCGAAACGCAGAAAGACGAGCCCGTCGGAGTCGACGCTTTCGTAGAGCAGGCCTATGCGGCCGTCGCGGAGGACAGTCATGCATGAATACATCGCTCCACCAGGATCCAACACTCGACCTGTGTCCCAAGTCTTGCCACCATCGGTACTCTTGCGAAGCGTTAAGTTCACGCGTCTCTGCGTATCGTTTGGATTCGAAAACAAAAGCTCATCCTTCTCGGTTCGAATAAGCGATGCCATGCAGGTTGGATCGACCACGGTATACCAAGGTTGGCTCCATGCGCCTTGCATCACATCTTCTTTCCATTCCCAGCGTGCCCACGCTCGTACACCTGATTTCGATTCATTGCGCATCGAAAGAAGTAACGAACCATCTGGCAATTGGGCGATCGCGTTTTCACTGGTCGGAATGGCATTCGGAATTGCGGGAGGAGATATCAGCCATGTGTCGCCACTATCTTGACTTGCTATAAAACATGAATGGGCCATCTTGTTTTCGTCGCGAAATTGAGCTGGGAAAACCAATGTCCCATCGGTTAGCTGGATGCCGTTGCCTGGCCCATTGAAACATAGTCGCCACTCTGGCTTCTTGACTTGCTGGGTAATGTTGATGGGGTTCGACCAAGTGACACCATCATCGGTGCTTTTGACGAGAACAAACTGTCCCGTCTCCTCAGGTGTTAGTCCTGGGCCGCTTCCATGCCAAGCACGTTGACCTTTCGACCATAATGCGGCCACAAAGATGGTTCCCGTTTTGCGATCGACCAACACCGCCGGATCACCGACACCATTTCCGAGTGATCCAGAAACCCCCGCATCAAAATCGATGATCCGCTTCATCGGACTCCACGTTTCCCCATTGTCGGTCGAACGCATCATGGCCACATCGATATCGCCTGGCAAGTCAGCACTGCTCTGGTTGCGGGCGTCAAAGACGGCGATCAATGTTCCCTCCGTTGTTGTTGCTAGGCCCGGAATGCGATAAGTGTGGACACCGTCATCGCCAGCTTGTCGCAATATCTTGTACGAGATCGTGGGATCGTTAGCGAACATTGCAGCTGGTGGTTGTTCCAGTTCGGGGAGTTCTTGCGGTTGGCCCCATTTGTTTTGTAAGTATTCTTTGGTTTGAGTAAGCTCTTCTTGGGTTAAGCTGCGCGAATAAACCAATATCTCCGCAATATCACAGGTAAGTCGCTCTTGAGTTGCTACGTTGGCACCTACGATGAAGCCTCCTAAGGGTGGTGAATTCTTGCCATACGCAAAAGTATAAACGCCCCAACCGGTGAGGTTGGGGTTTGATTCGACCGTGCCTGCGGATTCCCATTTCCCTTCTTTGTATCTCGCTGGAGATGCTCCTAGTCGAGTACTCCCATCGAAAAGTACCCCTTCACTTTCTCGCGAGATTCGGGCATACACAATGATCGTGCGCTGGGCCTCGATTGTTTTCCAATCTTGCACGGTTTGCCACAAAGCTGCTTTTTCAAGTCGAATAATCGCTTTGGTCCCAGAAGCTGCGGTAACACGGACCAATTTGGGTTTACCAACGACGTGATCGAGCTTACGCGAAGCATCTAAGTCATCACGATTTTGCCAAGCCAGAATGCGTTGTCCGTTGGCTTGAAGACCTTTTTCGTCATAACACGCATATAAATCACTTTGCGGAAGTTGGACATCGTGTGCTCCGATTTGGAATACAGATATCACAATGGCAAATAGAAGTGAAAGATTCATGAGAGGGTGTGGTCTTTGCGCACGAATATGGAATCAATCAAAACTCGATAACTATCGAGAGTTTACCATTTTCCAGGATGCTTATGAATCTGGACGGATTGGGGACTGTTGAGTCTGTGGAACCCTTTTTGATGCGACCCTATTGGGCCACTTTGTTGCTAGGCGTGCAGAGAACTTGGAAGTGCAGTTCCGCCACGCGAACGAATCGTTGGCGAGGCACGCAGCGTGCCAATTGCGACAAAATCGGGCGAAATTGGATTCGATTTGATCCAAAGTTCCGAAAATGTGTTGAACGGCGCATAGTTGAAAAAGCGGGAAAATCGGGGCGGAATTCGCGTCATCGATTCAGCTTGACGCCTACCGCTTATGGGGAAAGAATGATAGCAGTGAGCTTATCTTTCTGATGCGCCAAAGGCAACTAGTTGTGAATATGCGTTCGCCAGCCCCACGAGTCGAGAATTCGACAAGCTTGCACTCCATCGATGTGAAGGTGCTGCAAGCTTTGTTTAATCTGACGGCTGATATTGCATTCTTCATCAAGGATGAGGCGGGGCGGTATGTGATAGTGAACGAGTCACTGTTAGCTCGACATGGGCTAAAGTCCGAGCGTGAAGCATTAGGGAAGACGCCAGAGGAGATCTGTCCAGGTAAGTTTGGGAGTATCCCGACGGAACAAGACCAACGTGTGTTGAGAACGGGTAAAGCACTGTTGGATCATCTGGAGTTGCAGTGGCATCGTCCGAACGAGCCGGTATGGTGTTTGACTTCGAAGATTCCTTTGAAGGACAGTCACGGCAAGACGATTGGATTGATTGGTTTCTCTCGCGATGTTCGCACGGCAGTGAGGACAGGTGAAATTCCCAAAGCGTTTGCAGAGGTGTTGGAAGCCTTTGAGCAAGCGCCTGCGATGGACCTATCCCCTGCCCTTATGGCCGCGCGTTCGAAGTTATCCACAGCCCGCTTGGCTCGTTTGACGAAGAAACTTTTTGGCTTGACACCTTCGCAGTTGATCGTGAAAACGCGAATCACCATCGCGTCACGTTTATTGCGCGAGACAGGTATGTCCGTGGCTGCGATAGCTCAGCAGTGTGGATACAGTGATCAGAGTGCCTTTACGCGTGCTTTCCGTCAAGCCTCTGGCGTAACTCCGCTTGAATACCGCCGCGGCTCCCTCGTATGAGCCTTATTCCATAACGTATTCGTTTAGCCCGTTGCCGCAGCGGAGCGAAGGCTAGGGCTTCATCCGCTGGCCTAACCCTACAGCTTCACTTGGTTGACTCTCCCGCCACCGACCCCAACTCAACTCAATTCGATTCCTTCGTCTGTGGCTCGGCGCTACGCTCCACACGATCCAGCGCTTTGATCAATTCCATTCGTGTCAGCTGTTGTTGTTCCTCACGAGTAATGGTCGCTTTCCGATCAAAGAGTTGGTGTCCATAGTGCCCGAACTGGGAATGGTTAGCACCCTGGATTTCAACCCAAGAGGTATGAACGGGAAGTAGATGCTTGTTCTTCTGTATGTCGTCTAAAATAGCGATACCATCACGTGACCCATAAATTTTGGTTACGGGAATAGTCAGAAAACTCAAATTGTCGTTTTTGGGATGAGTGGTAGCAACCAGTACCATTTCAGTAAAAGATTGGGGATTATCTCGAGCTGCACGACAGGCAAGAGCTGCCCCCAGAGAATGTCCAGCGAGTACCCAGCGAGAGTACTCGGGGTGTGAGCGAACGAGTTCGATCGTTTCGTTTGCAGCCAGTTGTTTATGCGACTCGAAGGGGGCAAAACGATACGGCAACTTCACAATGAAGACTGGGTAGCCTTTGTCTGCGATGGGCCGAAGCAAAGGAGCATAGGCTTCAGCGGCGATCCCTGATCCACAAAGAAAAATGAGTGCCGTGCG
>Ga0075158_10002891_pt1 | contig 12308 bp, 16 predicted proteins | sample JI91814BDNA_FD_70968 | JGI IMG/M metagenome (GOLD analysis project Ga0075158, IMG submission 70968) | Wastewater effluent complex algal communities from Wisconsin, to seasonally profile nutrient transformation and Carbon sequestration -... | ecosystem: Engineered > WWTP > Effluent > Algae... | reverse complement strand
ACTAAAATAGAAGATGATTTGGCTCAAATTCAATCTATGAAATTATCATAATTTTACAAAACATTCGAAGAAGAAATCAAAGGTTGGAACGATAAATTAGTAATGCTTTAAAATACTTTAGATGTTTGGGTTAATGTTTAAAAAAAATGGGTTTATTTAGAAGGAATCTTTTTGGGTTCTTCAGATATTTCTTAATAACTTCCAAATGAATATGCCAAATTTAGATCAATCGACAATGATTTTACTGCATTGATGAAAAAAACTGCGGCAAGAAAGAAAATTCTCGACACATGTTTGAATATTCCCGGACTTGAAAAATCATTAAGAATATTATTTGAAAATCTTGAAAAAATTTAAAAAGCTTTATCTGATTATTTGGAAACTCAAAGATAAGCTTTCGCAAGATTTTATTTCGTAGGAGATGAAGATTTACTAGAAATTATAGGTAATAGTAAAGATGTTACGAATATTTAGAAATTTTTCAATAAAATGTTTGCTGGTATTAATTTTGTAGAAAATGAAGAAAAAGGTATCCTCTTGACTGGAATGAGATCTAGAGAAAATGAAACTGTTATCCTTTCAGATAGATTTAAAATCACAGATTATAAAAAAATTAATGAGTGGTTAGACTAATTAGAATATTAAATGAAAAAATCTCTTGCAAGTTAGTTTGAAAAGGGAATTGAGGGTTGGACAGATTAAAAATAAAAGGATATTACATCTTTAGCTGAGAAATTTTGTGCATAAGTCATTTTGATTTCTTTCCAAACATATTGGACATATTTAATTGAGGAAGGAAATTATTAATTGGTTTTGGATAAAATCCTAAGTATTTTAGATTTTATGGCTGAAGCCGTTTTAACAGATCTTCCTAAATTAACCAGATCTAAATTCGAATAGTTGATTACTGAATTTGTTCACAAAAGAGACACAACAAGAAACATCCAAATTTAAGGTCTTGCACCGAAGGATTCATTTTATTGGTTTTCATAAATGAAATATTTCAATTATCAAAATGAACCTGAAATTATAAATAGATTAAGAGTTCATCTTGGTAACTCAGCTTTCTAATATGGTTACGAATATTTGGGAATAACTGAAAAACTTGTTTAAACTCCACTTACAGATAAATGTTATTTCACTTTAACTTAAGCTTTGTGGTTAAGAATGGGAGGCGCTCCTTTCGGACCTGCTGGAACAGGAAAAACAGAATCTGTGAAAATGTTAGGTTCCACATTGGGAAGATTTGTTTTGGTCTTTAATTGTGATGAAACATTTAATTTTAAAGCAATGGGAAGAATTTTTATTGGTTTGTGTTAGGTTGGTGCATGGGGTTGTTTTGATGAGTTTAATAGATTGGAAGAAAGAATTTTATCAGCAGTGAGTCAATAAATTCTTACAATACAAATGGGATTAAGAGAGAAATTAGAAAGAATAGATTTAATGGGAAGAGATGTAGGTTTAAATCCAAATATGGGAATATTCGTAACTATGAATCCAGGATATGCTGGAAGGTCCAATCTTCCAGAGAATTTAAAATAACTTTTCAGATAAATGGCCATGATAAAACCAGATAGAGAATTAATAGCTTAAGTTATGTTATTTTCTCAAGGATTTAAGTCCGCTGAATAATTATCCGGAAAAGTAGTATCATTGTTTGAATTGTGTGCAGATCAATTAAGTTCATAACCTCATTATGATTTTGGATTGAGAGCATTAAAATCTGTTTTGAATTCAGCAGGAAATTTGAAAAGAAGAGCTATATAGGAAGATGCTGAATTAGCGAATAAACCAATTGCTGAATAAAAAATAATATTAAGAAGTTTCTGCGATACTGTTGTTCCTAAATTAATTTCTGATGATGCACCTTTGTTGGAAAGTTTGATAAAAGGTGTATTTCCTGATGCTGATATTCCCACTATAGAAGATATAAATTTAAGGAAGGCATTGGCACTAGAATGTCTTGACAGGAATTTACTTGAGAGTATTAATTTCATTGAAAAAATTTTGCAATTAAATTAAATTCTAAAATTACAACATGGAATTATGTTAGTTGGTCCTACAGGATGTGGTAAAACTGCGGCTTGGAAAAGTCTTTTAAGTGCTTTGTTTGTTATAGATTAAATAAAAGGTGAAAGCTATATAATTGATCCAAAGGCTATAACAAAAGAGGAATTATTTGGTAAATTAGATGACACTACTTTAGAATGGACTGATGGTATTTTCACACATGTATTACGTAAAATAAATGAAAATGCTCGAGGTGAGTCTTAGAAAAGACACTGGATTATTTTTGATGGAGATGTTGATCCAGAATGGGTTGAAAATTTAAATTCTGTTTTAGATGATAATAAAATATTTACATTACCTAATGGAGAACGTATAGGTATTCCATCTAACGTTAAAATCATTTTCGAAGTAGAAAGTTTGAAATATGCAACATTAGCTACAGTATCGAGATGTGGAATGGTTTGGTTTTCAGATGATGTACTAAGGCCTTAGGAAATATTTTATAATTATGTAATGAGACTTAAAATGGATGATTATGATGCTGAAATAAATGCTCAATAGGGAAATTATTTAAAAACTAGAGAATTATGTGTAAATGCTATAGAACCATTTCTTTTTGGAAAATATTTGGAATAAGTTATTCACAACAAATAATTATAAATGGAGGATGATAAAAGTCTTGTTCTTTAAGCACTTAAATTGGTTAAAGATTAAGAACATGTAATGGAATATTCAGATATAAGAGTCATTGAGGCTTTTTTCACTTTGATAAGAAAAGGTATTCAGAGAGTTGTAGAATATAACGAACAATTCAGTGAATTTCCTTTGAATGAAGATATAATAGCTAAGTTTATGAAAAAATGGTTGTTGATTTCGCTTGTTTGGTCCTTTGTAGGTGATACCAAACTTTAAAAAAGATCAGATTTCTACAATCTATTGTTATAAAAATAAATGAAAAATTTAGAAAAAATTGATTTACCTAAAATTAATGATAAATTAACACTTATTGATTTCACAGTGGATATGAAAAATGGAGAATGGATTTAATGGTTGGATAAAGTTCCTAATCTTGAAGTTGATTCTAAAGATGTAAATAATGCCTCTACTATTATTACAACAGTGGATACTTTAAGACATCAAGAAATCCTTTGTTCATGGTTGCTTGAAAAAAGACCTTTTATAATTTGTGGACCACCAGGATCAGGTAAAACTATGACTTTAATGTCTACTTTGAGAGCATTACCAGATTATGATATGATTTTCGTTAACTTTTCAGCCTCAACAACTCCAGGTTTAATTTTGAAATAATTTGAACATTATTGTGAATTTAATAAATCCACTAAAGGAATAACTTTGAGACCTAAATAAATCAATAAGAATTTGGTTGTTTTTTGTGATGAAATAAATTTACCTGATGAAGATAATTATGGAACACAGGCAGTTGTCACTTTTTTGAGATAATTAACTGAATAAAAAGGTTATTGGTAAAATTCAAGTCATACATGGATTAAATTGGAAAGAATTTAATTTGTTGGAGCTTGTAATCCTCCTACTGATGCAGGTAGACATCCATTATCTCCAAGATTTATGAGACATTGTCCTTTGATTTTAGTAGATTTCCCTGGATATCAATCTTTAGTATAAATTTATGGTACCTTTAATAAAGGAATGTTAAAACCTTATCCTGAAATAAAATATAAAGCTGATGAATTGACTAAAGCTATGGTCGAATATTATTCTCAGAGTTAATTGAGATTTACTTCAGATTAACATGCTCATTATATTTACTCCCCAAGAGAACTTACTAGATGGAAATATGCTTTATATGAAGGTTTGAATGCTGTAAATTCTGTTGAAGATTTAGTAAGATTATGGGCTCATGAAGCATTGAGATTGTTTGAAGATAGATTGGTTACTGCAGAAGAAAAAGTTTGGTGTCAAGAAGCAATTGATAGAATTTCAAAATAATGTTTTTCTGGTGTTAATCATTAAAAAGCTTTGGAAAGACCCATATTGTTTTCAACTTATCTGAAAAAAGTTTACACTTCAGTTACTATTGATGAATTAAGATAGTATATTTTATAAAAATTAAAACAATTCAATGAAGAAGAATATTAGATTCAATTAGTTGTATTTGATGCTGTTCTTGATCATATTATTAGAATAGATAGAGTTTTGAAACAACCAATTGGACATTGTTTATTAGTTGGAGCATCAGGTGTTGGAAAAACTACTCTTAGTAGATTTGTTTCTTGGATGAATGGTCTTTCAGTTTATTAAATAAAAGCAGGTAGAAATTATGGTTTAGCTGATTTTGATGCAAATTTAAGAGATGTAATGAAGAGAGCTGGATGTAAAATGGAAAAAATAACTTTTATTTTTGATGAAAGCAATGTGTTGGGAGTTGCGTTTTTAGAAAGAATGAATGCGCTATTAGCTTCTGGAGAAGTTCCAGGATTATTTGAAGGAGAAGAATATTTAGCTCTCATTAATATGTATAAAGAATTTTAAGGAAATAATAGAAAAGTGGAAAGTGATGAAGAAATCTACGAAAATTTTGTAAACAATGTACAAAGAAATTTACATGTTGTATTTACTATGAATCCAGCCAATCCTGATTTTTCAAATAGAGCAGCAAGTTCTCCTGCTATATTTAACAGATGTGTTATTGATTGGTTTGGAGATTGGTCGGAAGATGCATTGCATCAAGTTGCAAAAGAATTAACTGAAAATATGACGATTCCAGATAATTCTTTAACTGATAATTCTTTAGATGTAATTGAAGTGATTGAGTAATTGATTGTCTGAATTCACGATTCAGTCAGAATCTTAAATGATCAATTATAAAAAAGTGCAAAAAAATTCAACTATATGACACCAAGAGATTTCCTTGATTTCATTAATCATTTTATTGAATTACATAAAGAGAAAAAAGAAGTCCTTGAAGAATAATAAACTCATTTGAATAAAGGTTTATCTCAATTAAAGAATACTGAAATACAAGTTTAAGAACTAGACGCAAGTTTGAATACATTCAAAGTATAGTTAGATGCAAGTGGAAAGGAAGCATCTAAAAAAATGGATATGATTCAAGTTGAAACTGAAAAGGCAAAATAAAAACAAGAATAATTAAAAGTTTTAGGGGTGGAATTAGATAAATAATAAAAAGAAATTGCTGAAAGAAAATTAATTGTTGAGGAAGATCTATCTACGATAAAACCAAAATTAGAAGCTGCTGAAAAAGCTTTAAAGAAAATGGATGATAAAAAGATGAGACAGTTGAAGGCACTTAATAATCCACCCTCAAAAGTTAAAAAAGCATTAGAAGCAGTTATGTTATTGTATACTGAAAAAGATTATTCTGCTGATTGGAAGGGTTTATAAAAAGTTATGGTAGATCCAAATTTCCTAAAGGAAGTTTTGACTATGAATGTAGAAAATAAAAAAAAATCGACAATAAAAACTGTAAGAGAAAAGTATTTAAACAATGATAAAGAATGGAATATTGAAGCAATTACAACAGCATTCGAACCTGCAGGTTTGTTAGCTCAATTTATACAAAGTTAATTAGAAAAGGGAGAAATATGTATTAAAATTGAACCCCTTACCAACGAAATTAAAGATCTCGAAAAAGGTGCAAATGAAGCATAAGAATAAAAAGAAAAAAATGAAGAGGAATTAAAATAAATTCAAACTAAATTAGAATAATTTAAAGAGGAATTTAAGGTATTAACCCAAAAAACACAGAAAATTAAGGTCGATATGGAAAAAGTGAACCAAAAAGTAGATAAATCCAAAAAATTGTTATTAAATTTATCATCAGAAAAAAAACGATGGACAGAAAGTTCGGAGGGATTTGCCGACTAATTAGCCCAAATGACTGGTGATGTAATGATATCAGCAGCTTTTCTTTCTTACTGTGGTTTCTTTGATCAGTTATATAGATATTTATTGATATAATCATGGTAAAAATATATGGCTTAAGCTGGTTTAAAGTTTAAAAAGGAATTATCAATATCAGAATTTCTTTCGACTGCATCAGAAAGAGTTTTTTGGCAATCTCATAAGTTACCAGATGATGAAATATGTAATTAAAATGCTATTATTCTGAAAAGATTTAATAGATATCCTTTGGTTATAGATCCCTCTGGATAAGCACAAGATTTTATTCTTTCTTATTTTAATGATAGAAAAATAGAAAAAACTGATTTCTAGGATAATAATTTTTTGAAAATCATGGAAAAATGTTTAAGATTTGGTTTGCCTGTTTTGATTTAAAATGTTGATAAAGTAGATCCTATGATGAATTCTATTTTAAACAAAGAAGTTTTTAAAGTTAGCGGAAGAATTTTAGTGAGAGTTGGTGATTAAGAGATTGATTTTCATAGAGATTTCAAAATGTTTATGATTACTAAAAATTCAGAGGCCAAGTTTACTCCAGATTTGTGTTCAAGAGTTACTTTTGTCAATTTTACGGTTACTTAGTCTTCTCTTGAAAATCAATGTATAAATTTATATCTAAAACATGAAAGACCAGATATAGAAGAAAAGAGGTTGAAATTACTAAAACTACAAGGAGAATATATGTTGAAGTTAAGAACATTAGAAGATGATTTGTTGAATAAAATATCCGAATAAACAGGAAATATTTTGGAAAATGAACCATTATTATAAACTCTTGACAATCTCAAAGTTTAAGCTGATGAAGTAATGGAGGAAAAGAAGAAAGCTGATCAAGAAAATTAAGAAGTAGAAAAGGTTACTAATGAATATGGACAAATATCATTCTTTTCCGCAAAGATTTATTTCACTCTCTAAAAATTATCTGAAGTCAATAAAATGTATCAATATTCGTTTTAATTTTACATGAAAATTATTATGGGACTTTTAAAGAGAAATCCCAAATTGAATGCAATTGATAAAAACAATTATAAGGAAAGAATTCAAGTAATTGAAGATGAACTATTTATTTCAGTATATCATAAAATTGAAAATTCTCTTTTGACAGAGGATAAATTATTGGTTGCCTTAAAATTTGTTCAACTTAGATTAGGTTCTAAACATGAAGATGATTTTAAATAAATGTTAGAGTCGCCAACTTTAATGGAAACTTCATGGAGAGGAATATTGGATGATAATTCAAATCCTAGATAACTTATTTAATTAGAATAGCTTTCTAAAAACTCCTCATATTCCAAATTGAAATAATCTTTATAATCAAACGAAAAATAATGGGTATCTTTCATTTAAGATAGAGATAACATGAATATACCAGTTGACTGGTTTGATGCATCAGATGAAGTATCCACATCAATTATGAAGATAATAGTGACTAACATTTTGAAACCAAGTAGAAGTTTTGATTTATATAGAGAATTAATTAATAAAGTGATGACAAACGAATTTTTCAATACAGATATTTTGGATGCAAAAGATTTGATTTTGAACGATGCAAGCTCTAAAAATCCTATTTTCTTTGCAAGTGCAGCAGGTTTCGATCCCTCAAACAATATAGTAACTGTTGCAAAAGAGATTAATAAATCTTATACAGCTATAGCACTTGGTTCTCAGGAAGGGTTTAAATAAGCTAATGATGCACTCGACAGATCTATAAAAACAGGTTCTTGGGTTGTTTTAAAAAATGTTCACTTAGCTCTTACATGGTTGAAAGATGTTGAATAAAAATTAGGTAAATCTAATCCTCATAGTGACTTTAGAGTATTTTTCATTTCAGAATTCAATGAAAAAATTCCTACTACTCTTTTAAGATAATCTGCAAAAGCTATTTTTGAATTGCCTGAAGGAATAAAAAGTAATGTTTATAGAACATTATAAGGTGCATTTACTGAAGAGAAGTTTGATAAAGCACCAAAAGAAAGAGGTTAAATATATTTCTAAATTACTTGGCTTCATGCTGTAATAATGGAACGTTTAAGATATACTCCAATAGGATGGTCTAAAAGATACGAATTCTCAGAAGCTGATTTAAAGAGTACAATTGAAATAATAGATTAATTTTTAGAAAAACCAGAAAATACATTGAATAAAATATTAAGTCCATTGAGAAATATAATTACCAACAATGTTTATGGAGGAAAGATAGATAATAATTTTGATCTTTAAATTTTAAAAAGTTTAGTAGATGAATATATGGATGAAAAATTCTTTATTTCAAATGGAAATCACTATTTTGTGAAAGATGGAGATAATATAATAGTTCCTTCTTGTGATGCTAGTAGTTATTAGGATAGATTGAATTGGATGAAAAAAGTAAGTGATTCTGAAAGTCCAATTTGGGCTGGACTTCCTTATGCGGCTGAGGATGTTTTAAGTTAATAAAATTTAAATAGACTACTTTAAAGAATGCTGATTGTTTAAGATGTAAATGAAGAAGAAATAGAGGATATTAAAGAATCTCAAGAGAAGGAAGGAGAAACTTAATTAAAATGGCTTACTGAATTGAAATTTAAGTGTCAAACCTTTTTAGAATTATTACCAGTTGAACTTCCTTTATTAGAGAGAAACAAAATTCTTATAGAGAATCCTTTATTCAGATTTTTGGAAAGAGAAGTAACAGTTTGTTCAAAACTTTTGAAAAATGTTCGAAATGTGTTAGCTGATTTGATTTCTATGGTAAATGGTACACTTCAGCCTTTATAGTATTTGAAGATATTAGCCAAACAAATATATTAAGGAGAAATTCCAAAGGATTGGAGAAAATATGTTTACTAACCAAACATAGACTTTTCTATTTGGATTCAAGATTTTAAAAAAAGGCTTGATTAAATCAAAAAATTCTGTAAAACTAAAGACTGGCAAAGAAAAGGAGTTAATATTGGTTTGATGTTATTCCCTGAAGCGTTTTTAACCGCATCTCGACAATTTGTTGCATAAATGAAGAAAATATCTCTTGATAATTTACAATTGAAAATGTACTTGACAAAGGAAAATGAGGTTGAAGATGATTCATTTTTGGTACAACATATGACGATTGAAGGTGTTAATTGGACATTCAATGGTTTTCAAACAGATAAGAAGATCACCTTCCCTTTACCAAATATATAATTCAAATGGGAATAATGTGAAAACAGCGATTTGAAATCTTTGAAAAAAGGAGAATTTTTCATTCCGATTTACTTAAACACTTTTAGACAAAATTTATTGACACCTGTTAAATTTGAATTGAAATCTTCACCATATACTGAGCAACTTTTATATCAAAGAGGTATTGCCTTTATTGCTTGGAACTTATGATAATTATTTTAGTATGATATTTTTTAAAATTTAATGTTTTATTATTAATATGTTATAAAATTTTCAAGATAACATTAAATAAATTAATTTCAAATATTCAATGGAAATGAATCAAGAGTAACCTTCACTGAAAATTAAAATCAGTGTTTTCCTTTAGGCTCTAGATCCGGTATATGATTATTCCTCCAAAAATTTTCTTGACCAAATTACTGATCTATTAATAATATCAGATCCATTTACCCTCGATGAATTTTTCATCTAATAAATGAATTAGCTTATACCATTTTTTTCACATAAAGTAAAAGGTAATTTTAAAAGAATATAGATAATAATCAGTTGTTCTTTTTATTTATTTTGTTTTAATGCACAAAAACAATCTCATTACTTACTTGGAGGATCAAGGTCAATCATTTTAGGCTGCAAAGGTAACTTAAATAGTTAATATTAAACTAAGAGGAAATATTTTCGAATTTCAATTAAAAATAAACAATTAGTTTTATCAACATTTTGTAGAATTTGAAATTATCTTCGGATCAACTTATCTGTTTAATTTCCAAAAAGAACTTAGAAGAGAGTAAAAAAAATCTCAAAATTTATTACTTTTCCTTCTAACTAATTAAAAAATTAATCGTTTCTAAGAATTTCAGTTGCATACCGGATCCAAGGAATTTCGTGATTCTTTTAAACAAGTAAATACTCAATGAAGAAGCAATCAGAACACCTTGAAAAAAAATTATTAGAAACATCAAAATAAAGAGTTCTTCTTGAGATAATTCTAAAGAAATACAAAGAGGAATTTTGTAATAACTTAATTAGAATGTATGAAAATCAAGAGAAAGACATTCGTTTTAACTTAAACAACGTGTTAAACTTTCCTCTGTTTAAAAAAGCCTCTATTAAAATTACATAGACTCGTAAACAATTAAAGATCATAGAATGGAATTTCAACCTAGAAACAATGGATTACAAAAAATGTTTCTAATGGAAACTAGAAAAAAAAAACTAAACTCAAAATCCAAAACAAACTTCAATGATAATTAATAATTCAATAACAGAGCAAATATATGACTGAAAAATAGTTAATTCTACTCCCGACATTTAAAATTACAGAATGTTGAGAGCATGAAAATTTTCACAAGACAAGAATCTATTTTGTCAGTTTGTTGTTCCAAAATCTCTTCCTACTTTTCACATACCATAATCAATTTCTTGTTTTCTTCCACAACATCACGATCCTACTTTTCTTTTTACTCCATATCAAAATTTTTTTTAATGATTTATAGTTGGAATTAAAACAATTACTCCTCATTTTTCTTCAAATTATCTTTCAAGTTTTTTAGAATTTTCTTCATTTCTCTAAAATTTTGATAACTCTTTTACCACTACTAAAAAGATCTATCATTTTCATCAAAATTATCAACGAATGATTTCAATTTCGAATATTTAAGTTTAAAGTTCCCAAACTCTTTTTCGTAATTTTTTCTAATTTCTTGATCATCATGAATTCTCTACTCAATTAGCTTTTCCAATTATTACAAATATTCAACTGAAGGTTGTTGTTAATTGATTTTTTTTATTTTTTTTTCATGTTAAAGAGACAGCTTTTACAATTCTAATTCATAATAGTCTTTCATCTCAGAGAAGTTTTATTCCAAGGCAATAAATTTCTCTTACATTTCTTAATTTATCTCATGAATCTTCAATATTTCTTCTTCTCAAATGTTAATTTCTTTTACATACTCATCTTCATTCTTTATTGTTACTTATGTTTGTTGATTACCACGCAGAATTTCGATTTCTTATTGCAAATACTCGTTTTATTTTTTTTAATCATTTATTAAAGCGTTTAAATTTTCGACTTCTTTTAAATGTTTTTTCAGACTATTCTCTTTTTCTTATCTTAACTATTCACACAAGTCTTCTTTAATGTTCATTTATTCTATGGTTTTCTTTAATGTGTTTTCTTATTCGATAAATAAAAAATCTTATCATTCTTAACGAATTTTCATGGACTGATTATCAGCTTCAAGTGTCTTAATATGCATATATAAATCTCTATTATTTTAGGAATCTTGGCTTTTTTCTCTTTTTTTGTATAAATATTTCTGAGTGAAGTAATCACCTGATTTGAAATGATAAGAATTCAAAGATTAAAGCTTGGAGTAAGTCTCTGGATTGATCTATTCTGAAGTTTAGCTTATTTCTTCAGAAGAATTGATTAGATTTGATTTGTTGAATATTTATTGATTTTAAAAATGCTCAAATTGTTCTAATTATTTTTGGAGTTTGGATAGAATTTTGGTCATTTTAATTTCCTTTTAAATCATATGTTTTTGTTTGTCCTTTAATCAACTTACTTCCACTAATAATCCATTATTCTCTTTCATTAATCTATCAATTAAAATATTTTTCTCTTATACCACATCAGAAGAGGATTCGGAAGAGTTATTTCTTTTCATTGTTTTTTGATAATAATTTCATTAAAGAAAATCTTTTTCTTGGTTTGCATATTTATTAATTACTGGATTATTATAAGGAGAATCCTACTCCAAATTAAAATGATTATTTCAAGATGAACTTTTTTTTGTTTTGAATTGAAATTATTTTTTTTCTTAAGATTTTCAGAATTCATATTTATTAAATCTTAGATTGAACTCTTATTATTTTGGTTCAAAAGAACAGCATTTTTTTTTAACAGAAGAAAAATTGATATTGGTGGGATTTTGGAAAGGGCTGATTCAATTTAAGGTTCGTTTGGTCATTTTGGATTTATTCAAAGGGAATTTCGCTTGATCGATTCGAATTTTATATTTTTGGTTGGGTTTGGGTTCCAAAAAGTCATTTTCATAATTAGCATAAGGTTTATCTTTCATTTGATAAGGGTTGTTTTACAGTGTTCAGTAAAATCCAGAACCATAGAGTCCTTATTCTCGTTACATTATTCTGAATTAATTATTTAAATTGGTCATTAAGATTTACACATTGTTGGAATAGCTTATTTTTCTAGGGGTTTGGGGTTTGGGGTTTGGGGTTTGGGGTTTGGG
>Ga0075158_10002890_pt1 | contig 12314 bp, 14 predicted proteins | sample JI91814BDNA_FD_70968 | JGI IMG/M metagenome (GOLD analysis project Ga0075158, IMG submission 70968) | Wastewater effluent complex algal communities from Wisconsin, to seasonally profile nutrient transformation and Carbon sequestration -... | ecosystem: Engineered > WWTP > Effluent > Algae... | reverse complement strand
CGTCATCATCAACCCGCGCCACCGCCACCAGCACGTCATTGACCAACCCATCCAACCGGTTGCGCAGCACCTGCACATCAGCGACCAACGCCAGCAGCCCGGCCACCTCCAGCAGCCCGGCCACCTCCAGCAGCCCGGCCACCTCCAGCGGCATCCCCCCGGGCGTGATGGAAGCGACCGCGTCCACGGCGGCAGCGACGGAGTGGCGCTTCCAAACGGAAACTCTACTCGAACATATGTACTATTACAAGGTTGAACCCACTCCTTTTGGGCGTTTCCCGGCCCGTGCGGGGCCGCAGACGGGACGGTCGCTACGGGTCGCGTCGGGACCGTTCCGACTGGCGGCTTACCTCGCCATCGCACTGCTACGAGCGGGTCGCGACACGCTCCCGGAAGTCCCAAGGCATCCGCCCGCCGGCGGGTCACCACTGCACGAGGAGTCTCTTCCCTACGAGCCCTCCAGCTCGTCGCTGCACGCGAGGGAGACGATCGTCGCGATCATCGACGCAGGCGGGGTCGTCGCTCTCGATCTCGACGCAGCGCGCACGGGGTGACCGATGGGTCGTGCCTCGACGACTGACCCGTGCTCTCCCGTTCAACGCAGGAGCAGACGATACGCACCAGGGGTTTCCTCTGCTGCCCAATCGATTTCGACGGTCGGTGTCAGAGCCGGCCGGAACTCGACTGACCCGCTATGCCGCCTGGGCGACAGACGCCCGCCACAGTGATCGTCTGTGCCTTGCCGGGGCAGCGCCCAAGATGCTGGACTGGCCACTCGACGGGGCTGAACCGGCCACTCGACGTGAGGGGGGACGCAGGGGCTGGCGCCTAGCGGTGGCGCTTGGGGCGAGAAGTGCGTCGTGGCCCGCCGGCCGCGCCGGTCTTGCTGCCCGCGCCCGCCTTGCCGGCCGCGCCCTTCGTGCCGGCGGGTCCGGTGGCATCGGACACCTTGGGGAGGATGACCAGGACGGTAGGGTCGGCCAGAACGGAGGCACCCACGGTCTCGACGCGGCCGTCGCCTAGGCCGAGACGAGCCAACAATGGGCGGGCAGCGGACAACTCGGCGGCGGCCGAAGCCCCCTTCATCGCGACCAGCTCGCCACCCACACTAACCAGGGGCGCGCACCACCGACACAACTTCTCGAGAGCAGCGACCGCACGCGCGGTGACATAGTCCGCAGCCAACACATCCGCGAACTCCTCGGCCCGGCCGCGGCGCACCTCCACATTCGTCAGTTCCAGCTCGGCCACGGCCGCCGAGAGCCAGTCGGTGCGCCGTAGCATCGGCTCCACGAGCGTCACCCTCAGATCCGGCCGCACGATCGCCAACGCGATCCCGGGCAAACCGGCACCGGACCCCACATCGATGACACGTGCTCCGACGAGCGGCATCGCCTCGGCCACCACCGCGCAGTTCAAGACGTGCCGGTCCCACAGTCGCGGCACCTCGCGCGGCCCGATCAGCCCGTGGCTGACGCCGGTGTCCGCGAGGATCGCGACAAAGCGACGCGCCACATTGACTCGATCCCCGAAGACCGCCGCAGCTGCCGCGGGCGCCACGCCGCCCTGCCCGCCGATCGCCTGCGCGCCCACGACGACATCCGCCCCGTCGACAGAAAAGCCGCTGCCGGGCCCCGCGCCGGGGCCGGGCAGCGGCGATTGCTCGGTCATGATCTGAGCGCTATCGCGAACGTATGCCGGCGGCTCAGCCCGCCGGGAGCACCACGACATACCGCCGTGGCTCGACACCCGAGGACTCCGAGACCAACCCGGCGGCGAGCACCTCGTCGTGGACGACCTTGCGCTCGAAGGCGCTCATGGGTTCCAGTTCGACGGCCGACCCATCGGTGCGACACTTCTCGATCGCGGTGCGCGCCTGGGCAACCAGGGCCGCGCGGCGCTCGGCGCGGAAGCCCGCAACATCGAGCATCAATCGCGAACGCTCACCGGTCGCCGACTGAACGGCCAGCCGAGTCAGCTCCTGCAGCGCCTCGAGCACGCGGCCGTTCGGGCCGACCAGACGCCGCGGCACCCGGCCTTCCTCGGAATCGACAACGGCGACGACGGCACGATCCCCGTCCACATCCAGGTCGATGTCACCGTCGAGGTCGGCGATGTCCAGGAGAGTCTCGAGGAAGTCCGCAGCCACCTCACCTTCGCGCTCGAGCAGAGATCGCCGAGCGCCCCGCCCGCGACCGGCGCTCGCCCGGCTCGCGCCCGCGGCGTCACCCTCATCGCCCGCCGCCTCACTCGCGCCCGCCGCGTCACCCTCATCGCCCGCCGCCTCGCTCACATCGTGAGCGTTTTCGGCAGCCGCGTCGACGCCCGCGTCGCTCGCGTTCGCCTCGACCTCTGGCGTGTCCTCGAGGTCCGAGGACTGCTCGGACACGATCACATCGTTCTCGCTCATCCGGCGCTAACTCCTTTGCCGTCTTGGTGACCCGGAAGCGGGTTCACCAGGGTTGGTATGACGTGGGGCCGCCGTCAGCGGCCGGGCGCATCCTGCGGACCATCCCCGCCGGTGCCGCCGCTGCTGGAGCCGCCCGCCTTGGGACGCGGCCCGCCACGGTCCTTGCGCTTGGGCTGGACGCGTTGTCCCGACTTGGGAGCGGACGTGTCGACCACAGTGCCGCTGACCCCCGTGCCCGGCACCACCGGTGTCGCAGGCAGCGGCTGCCCCTTCCGGGCGCGCCGTTCGTGCAGCGCCTTCTCGGCCAACGAGCCCGGTGCCGGCATCCGCCGGATCACATAGAACTGCTGACACATCGACCAGACGTTCGTGACGAACCAGTAGATGAGCACACCGATCGGGAAGTTGACACCCGAGATCGCGAAGACCAGCGGCAACACATAGAGCAGCACCTTCTGCTGCCGCGCGAAGGGGTTGTCCAACGCGGAGGCCGGCATGTTCTTGGTCATCAGCTGGCGCTGGGTGGTGAACGTCGTGACCGACATCAAGATGATCAACACGATCGTGACGATCTTGGTGTTGGTCGTCGAGGCACCAATGAACTTGTCGGAGAGCTGGGCTCCGAAAATCATCGCCTGCTCGGCCTGGCTCGCGACGTCGCGGGTGATCGGGCCGATGCCGTCACGCTTGCCGTCGGCGATCGACTGCAGCCCATTGAGCACGCGGAAGAGACCGAAGAAGATCGGCGACTGGGCCAGGATCGGCAGACACGACGAGAGCGGGTTGGTCCCTGAGGAGCGGTAGAGCTCCATCGTCTCCTGCGTCATCTTCTGACGGGATTCGGGATCGGTCTTGCCCTTGTACTTCGCCTGGATCTTCTGCAGCTCGGGGCTGAGGATCTGCATATTCCGCGAGGCGTGGATCTGCTTCATGAAGAGCGGGATCAGCGCCGCTCGCATGACAATCACCAGACCGACGATCGAGAGCCCCCAGGTCCACCCGGACGCCGCGGGCATCCCGACCGCGGTGAAGGCCTGATGGAAGCCGTACATGATCCACGCGACCACCCATTCGATCGGGTAGAGCACGCTGTTGAAGAAGTCGCCCATGCTGTCCTTAACTGCTCAGTTGGTGATCATGGTTCGCCGGCGGCGAGAAGCTGAAAGTCTGAGGCACGTGATCGACTCCGCCCGGTGCCCACGGGTGACAGCGAAGAACGCGCCGCGCCGCGAGATAGCTCCCGCGGAAAAGTCCGAACCGGCGCAGCGCCCCCAGCGCATAGGCCGAACACGACGGGTAGTACCGGCACGAGGGCGGGGTCATCGGGGAAATCACCAGTTGATACGCCCGGATCAGCCAGATCAGCGGCTGCGCCAGCAACCCGCCCACCGTCATACCCGCGCTCCCCACGCGCGATCGGCCCGACCGAAGGCCTCATCGAGGGCCACGCCCAGTTCGGCGCTGCTCGCCGTCCCGGCGGCCGCTCGGGCGCGTACCACGTAGTCGACGCCCGGTCGCAGCGCCTCAAGCCGGGCGCGGCACTGCTCGCGCAGGCGCCGCTTGGTGCGATTGCGGATCACCGCATTGCCGACCGCTTTGGAGACGACGAAGCCCACCCGGCAGGGGGCATTGTCCCGGCCAGGGGAGCGATATGCATGCACCACCACGAACCGGGCCGACCCGTCGACGCGGTCGCGACGGCGCAGGACTGCGTTGAAGTCGGCGCTGGAACGCAAGCGATGCCGTGCCGGAAGCACAGCTCGGGATACGTCAGGCGGACAGCTCGGCGCGACCCTTGCGGCGGCGAGCCGAGAGGATGGCGCGGCCGGCGCGGGTGCGCATGCGGGCGCGGAAACCGTGGTTCTTGGCGCGGCGACGGTTGTTCGGCTGGAAGGTGCGCTTGCTCATCTGACTTCTTCCGTATGACGTGGCGAGGGTCCCGCTCGCCGGCGTGGCGGTGGTCGTAGTGACTGCCGGGTGGCTGATCGGCTCGCTTTCGGCCGCAATCGGAAGCCTGCGCGCGGGGCGTAGGAATGCGAAAACGGCCGAAAGGCCGAAGCACAACGATACGGGGCGCCCACTCAGGGGGTCAAACCGACGGCATCCGGCAAGCGGCATGGCACCCAAACCGACCATCCTGCACCCGTTCGATCGGGCAGCGTTGACGCGACACACCCCAAGGCGCCAAAGATTCCGCCGCCGGGACATAATGCCTTGGGCTCGCGCTTGCTCGCGCGGGTGGAGGGTTGTTAGGTTCGGCCCTCGTCCATGATGAGGTGGCCGCTTCCCACAGGGTGTGGACAACGCTGTGGATGTCGCGAACGGTCCCAGGAAGGTAGGCCCCGTGTCCGAGGCACGGTTGGACGCGAGCCGGTTGTGGGCCAAGGTGCTGTCCACCCTGGCCGAAGACCGCGTCTCCATCCAGCATCGCTCGTTCCTCAAGAACGCCAAGGTCAAGGGGATCCTCGACGACACGGTGCTCATCGCGGTCGGCAACGACTTCGCCAAGACCGTTCTCGAGCAGAAGGTCCGCACGCACGTGCTGGCCGCGCTCGCCGCTGAACTCGGCACCGAGGTCACCCTCGCCGTCACCGTCGATCCGTCGCTGGCGGTCGAGGAGGACCTGTTCACCAGTTCGGTCGAAGCTCCGGACGAGGACGCCGTGGTCGACGACGGTCTGGTCGACGACGACTTCGAGCCCGAGCCGCTGCGCCCGGGTGCCGGCTCGGTCGTCACCCTGGACCCGCTCGATGCGACCCGGCTGAACCCGAAGTATGTCTTCGACACCTTCGTCATCGGCGCGAGTAACCGCTTCGCCCACGCCGCGGCCGTCGCGGTGGCCGAGGCGCCGGCCAAGGCCTACAACCCGTTGTTCATCTATGGCGAGTCCGGGCTGGGCAAGACCCACCTGCTGCATGCCATCGGGCACTACGCGCGCATTCTGCAGCCGCATCTGAAGGTGCGGTACGTCAACTCCGAAGAGTTCACCAACGACTTCATCAACAGCATCCGCGACGACAAGGCGGCGAACTTCCAGAATCGCTATCGCGAAGTCGACGTCCTGCTGATCGACGACATCCAATTCCTCTCGGGCAAGGTCCAGACCCAGGAGGAGTTCTTCCACACCTTCAACAGCCTGCACAACACCAACAAGCAGGTCGTGATCACCTCGGACGTCCCGCCCAAGCACCTCTCGAATTTCGAGGACCGGATGGTCTCGCGCTTCGAGTGGGGCCTGCTGACCGACGTCCAGCCGCCCGACCTGGAGACCCGGATCGCCATCCTGCGCAAGAAGGCGATCCAGGAGCGGCTCTCGGTCCCCGACGAGGTCCTGGAGTTCATCGCCTCGCGGATCTCGACCAATATCCGCGAGCTCGAGGGGGCCCTGATCCGGGTGACGGCCTTCGCCAGCCTCAACCGGCAGCCGGTCGACCTGCCGCTCGCGCAGATCGTGCTCAAAGACCTGATGCCCAATGAGCACGCCAACCAGATCACCAGCGCGACGATCATGGCCCAGACCGCGGCCTACTTCGGCCTGACCATCGAGGATTTGCAGGGGCAGTCGCGCTCGCGGGTGCTCGTCACGGCCCGCCAGATCGCGATGTACCTCTGCCGTGAGTTGACCGATCTCTCGTTGCCGAAGATCGGCCAGCAGTTCGGCGGCCGCGACCATACGACCGTCATGCACGCCGACAAGAAGATCCGCCAGTTGATGGCCGAGCGCCGGGCCATCTACAACCAGGTCACCGAACTGACCAATCGGATCCGTCAGCAATCTGCCTAGCGCCGTCCTCCCCAGGTCTTTCCACAGTCGGTGGGTTGGCCGTTACCGGAACGACATCGACTCTCTCGTCGGCGTGTCGAGGTCCTGACCTGCAAGGACCCCATTCGCTGTCCACACGATGGGGATAAGTCTGTGGATTACGCGACGCTTGGCTACCGCCGTCGGTGTGGACAAGCCCAGCGCGCCTGATGATGACGTGGGGACCGTCCTGCGCGTGTCCTCCCCAGCCCGTATGCCCGCCTGGGGACGCCCGTGTGAATCCCCACGTCGCGTTGCTCGTCCCCATCGTCGATCCACCGGTCATCCACGGTCCGCAACCGCCGCTGACCTGCGCGTTCGGCGACGATCCACAGCATCCACACCCGCGATGACGATGACGACAATTGATCCAGTGGCTTTTTCGGCCCCGCGCACCAGTTGTGGAGATCGCCGTGACTACGCAGGAGGCGGGGGCCTCGGATAGTGTCAGCATTCCTATGGCGGGCGGTCGCTCGCCACGGCAGCTCTTGCCGCAATCCAAAGGTGGTTGGCGAAGTGAAGTTCCGTGTCGAGCGCGATGTTCTTGCCGAAGCGGTGACCTGGGTAGCCCGTGGCCTGCCGGTGCGACCGGCCGTCCCGGTGCTCGCCGGGGTGCTCATCGACGCCGGCACCGACGGCACGGTGACCCTGTCGGCGTTCGACTACGAGGTCTCGGCGCGCATCACGGTCAGCGCGGAGGTCTCCGAGCCCGGCACGGTGCTGGTGCTCGGGCGACTGCTCTCTGACATCTCGCGCAATCTCCCCGCGGACAAGCCGGTCGACGTCAGCACCGACGGATCCAAGGTGCTGGTCAACTGCGGCTCCTCCCGCTTCGCTCTGCTGCAGATGCCGGCCTCGGACTACCCGACCCTGCCGACCCAGCCCGAGTCAAGCGGCACCATCGACGGAGCCACTTTCACCCAGGCGGTCAGCCAGGTCGCGATCGCCGCTGACCGGGGCGACACCCTGCCGATCCTGACCGGCGTGCGCGTCGAGATCGAGGGCGAGAAGGTCACCTTCTTGGCCACCGACCGCTACCGGCTCGCCATGCGCGAGTTCACATGGAATCCCAGCTCGTCCGACGCCTCGCATATCGCGCTCATCCCGGCCAAGACCCTCTCGGAGATGGCGCGTTCGCTCGGCTCGGGCGGCTCGGTGGCCATCGCGCTGGGCTCGGCCGCCGGTGGCGACGGGCTCGTCGGCTTCGAGGCCGGCCAGCGACACAGCACCTCCCGGTTGCTCGACGGCGAATACCCCAAGGTCGCCAAGATCTTCCCCAGCAGCAGCGAGATCGAGGCCGTCGTCAAGACCGCCGACCTGATCGAAGCCGTCAAGCGCGTCGCACTCGTGGCCGAGCGCAATACGCCCGTGCGCCTGCGCTTCAGCCAGGGCCAGGTCGACATCGAGGCCGGCACCGGCGACGACGCGCAGGCGTCCGAGGCCGTCGAGGCTCGCCTCGATGGTGCGGATATCGATGTCGCCTTCAACCCCGCCTTCCTGCTCGACGGGTTGGGGGCACTCCATACGCCCTATGCCCACCTGTCCTTCACGGCAGCGCTGAAGCCGGCGATGATCTCCGGACAGTCGGAGGAGGACGGGTCACCCGACGTCAGCTACCGCTACGTCCTGCAGCCGGTCCGCCTCACCTCATGAGCACGCCGCGGCCTGCTCGGCACGGCGTCACTAGAGTGTGACCCACGCGCGCGCCCGCGCGAGCAATTGACGTCAGGAGAGGTGCACATGCAACTGGGCTTGATCGGGTTGGGCAAGATGGGTGGCAATATGCGCGAGCGGCTGCGCCGCGCCGGCCATGAGGTCATCGGCTACGACATCAATCCGGACATTTCCGACGTCAAGTCGCTCGCCGAACTGGTCAAGCAGTTGCCGGCCCCGCGCGTCGTCTGGACCATGGTTGCGGCCGGCGAGATCACTCGGCAGACCGTCGCCAAGCTCGGCGACCTGCTCGAGAAGGGCGACCTCGTCATCGACGGCGGCAACAGTCGATTCACCGACGACTTCGAGAACGAAAAGTTGTTGAAGGCCAAGGGCATCGGCTACCTCGACTGCGGTGTCTCCGGCGGCATCTGGGGCCTCGAGAACGGCTATGGCCTGATGGTCGGCGGCACCGCCACCAATGTCCGCCGGGCGATGCCGATCTTCGACGCGCTGCGCCCCGAGGGCCCGCGCGACGAGGGTTTCGTGCACGCCGGGAAAGTCGGCGCCGGGCACTACACCAAGATGGTCCACAACGGCATCGAGTACGGCCTGATGGCGGCGTATGCCGAGGGCTACGAGTTGCTGATGAAGAAGGACATCGTCGAGAACGTGCCCGGGGCCTTCAAGGCCTGGTCGCGCGGCACTGTCGTCCGGTCCTGGCTGCTCGATCTGATGGTCGATGCGCTGGAGAAGAATCCCGGCCTCGAGGGCGTCTCCGACTACACGGTCGACTCCGGTGAGGGCAAGTGGACGGTCGAGGAGGCCATCGCGCTCGATGTGCCGATGCCCGTCATCTCCTCCTCGCTCTTTGCCCGCTTCGCCTCGCGCCAGGCGATCAGCCCGACCATGCAGGCCGTATCCGCCCTGCGCGGCGAGTTCGGTGGCCACAAGGTCATGACGATCGCCGAGGGCAACGCGCTGCGCGGTGGCGCGGAAAAGGCGGCAAGCCCCGCCGCCGCGAAGCAAGCGACGTCCGTCTCGACCGCCAAGAAGGCGGCCAAGACCGCGACGAAGCGCTCGGCGACCGCCAAGAAGGCCGCCCAGAAGAAGACCGACGCCTAAGGGCACGGATCCAGCGCATACGCTGCACCGGTGCATGTCCGGCACCTCAGCCTGATCGACTTCCGCAGCTATCCGAGCGCGGAGGTTGCGTTGGGCCCGGGAGTGACCACGCTCCTCGGGCCCAACGGGCAGGGCAAGACCAATGTCGCCGAAGCCCTCGGCTATCTCGCGAGCCTGGAGAGCCATCGGGTCGCGAATGACGCTCCGCTCGTGCGTTTCGGCGCGAGCCAGGCCATCGTGCGCGGTGCCATCGTGCGCGACGCCCGCGAGACCCTCCTGGAGTTGGAGATCAACCCGGGCAAGGCCAATCGTGCCCGCCTGGGTCGTTCGCCGGTCGGGCGCCCCCGCGAGGTCCTCGGGACCTTGCGTTCGGTGCTCTTCGCTCCCGAGGACCTCGCCCTCGTCAAGGGCGACCCCGCCGCGCGCCGGCGATTTCTCGACGACCTCCTCGTCCAGCGGCAACCGCGTTGGGCCGGTGTGCGCGCGGATTACGACCGCATCCTCAAGCAACGCAATGCCCTGCTGAAATCCGCTGCCCCCGTGCTTCGCCGCGGCCGCCGGGCGCGACCGGTCGAGGGCGTGAGCGCGGCAAGCGAACGCGAGAGCGCGCTGCATACCTTGCACGTGTGGAATGCGAGCCTCGCCGGCTTCGGCGCGCAATTGCTGTATGCCCGCCTGCGTCTCGTCCGCGATCTCGGCACCCACCTCACCACGGCGTATGCGACGGTCAGCGGCGAGGACGGTCAGGCGCTCCTCAGCTATCGGTCGTCGCTCGCCGAGCCATGGGCCGCGGCCATCGCGGCCGGTGAGGTGCCCAGTGTCGAGGAGTTGATGGCCGGCTTCGCCGAGACGCTGATCGCGGTGCAGGAGAACGAGATCGACCGCGGTGTCTCGCTCGTCGGGCCCCATCGCGACGATCTGCTCTTGACCCTTGGTGAGCTCCCCGCGAAGGGGTATGCCAGCCACGGCGAGTCCTGGTCCTTTGCCCTAGGGCTCAAGCTCGCGGCCTACGCACTGTTGCGGCACGACCTGGGGACCGATCCGGTCCTGGTGCTCGACGATGTCTTCGCGGAGCTCGACTCGGGGCGCCGCGAACGGCTGGCCGCGCTGATTGCCGACTGCGAGCAGGTGCTGATCACCGCCGCGGTCGAGGCCGATATCCCGGCGGGCCTAAGCGGCCGGACCCTGGCCGTGACCCGCGGCTCCATCGGGCCCCGGGAGGAGTGATGGACCCCGACGAAGACGTGCTGCCCGATCCGGAGGAGTTCGTCCCGGATGCGTCGGTCGCTGCTGCCGAGGCCCTCGCCCGCGCCCGCGCGATGGCCCGGGCCCGCGGACTTCGGCCGGGCGCCCCGGCCAAGCGCACGGCGGTGACGGGCGCCGGCCGGGACCCACGCGACGGCCGCGATCCGGCCCTGCTCGGCGAGGTGGTCGAACGCCTGATCACCGACCGGGGCTGGGAGCACGAGGTCGAGGTGGGCGGCGTCATCGGGCGGTGGGAGCAGATCGTCGGCCGCGAGCTGGCCGCCCATGCCGCCCCGGTGACCTTCACCGAGGGCGTGCTCACCATCCGTGCCGAGTCCACCGCCTGGGCCACGCAGCTGCGGATGCTGACCAACACCCTGCTCGCCCGGATCGAGAAGGAGATCGGGCCGGGCATCGTCGCCGAACTACACATCATCGGCCCCAGCGCGCCGAGTTGGTCCCACGGCCGGCGTAGCGTCACCGGCGGCCGCGGGCCGCGCGACACCTACGGCTGAATGCGCACCCGGATTGCACGGATGCACAGTCCGTATGCCGGTGGCGTGCGCCCCGCTGCCGGGCGCGCCTAGGTTCGCGCCCAACCGGCGACCCGAAGGAGTGCCCCATGCCCCGCCGCGCCATCCACACCGTGCTCGCCGTGGCCACGAGTGCCGCGCTGACGCAGATCGTCTCCTATACCTGGCCCAATCCGGCACTCGGCTTCGACTGGCCGCAGTGGTCGGGGGTCGTGGACGGAATGGCGACGAGCGTGTCCCCGGCGGCGAAGGCGGCCGGCTGGGGTTATCTAGCCGGCCCAGTCACTCTCGATGACGGCGACCCGAAGGCCGATGAGTCCTATGGCTATCTCGCGCCGGCAGCCCCGCCGCAGATGCCGTAACCCGGGCAGTCGTTCACGCCGTCTCTGACCGCGCCGATCCCCGGCACCGGCGGCACCGGCGTGCTCATGGGCGAGTTCGACGATGACGGTCCTGAATCCCTCGTGCTCGGCTTCGCCAATGGCTGGACACACGCGCGCTCGCGACGTTGCTGCCGATCATGGGCAAGCGGATGGATATGTGCAAGGCCAAGGGCTTCGAGGCCCTCGATCCGGACAATGTCGACGGCTACGGCAACCGGACCGGCTTCCCGCTCACGGGTGCTGACTCGCTCGCCTACCTGCGGGCGCTGCTGGCCATGGCGCACGAGCGGGGGTTGTCGATGGGGCTGAAGAATGCCGTGGAGCTGGTGCCCGCGCTCGCCGGCGAGATGGACTTCGCCGTCAACGAGTCGTGCGAGGTGTATGCCGAGTGCGGTGCCGACGCGCCGATGGTGACCGGCGGCAAGGCGATCCTGCACATCGAGTACCGCGGGACCATCGCCGCGATCTGCGGAAATCGCCGGCGGCCTTCTCGACGCTGTTGAAGAATCGCAACCTGGATGCGGTGATCCTCGGCCGCTGCTGAGCTCGGCGACGCCCTCGGGAGGACTCGGGTGCGCAAGAATGCGCGCGTGAGTAGGTGGGTGGCGCTGCTGCGGACGGTGAACGTCGGTGCGCGGACGTATCCGATGGCGCAGGTGCGGGCGGCCCTCACCACCGCCGGGTATGCGGATGTCGAGACCCATATCCAGACCGGCAATATCTGCCTCAGCGCTCCGGCGCGGTCGGGGCCGAAACTGGAGTCGGCGCTCGAAGCCGTCTTCGCGGCCGACCGGGGATTCCGGGTAGCCACCTTCGTGCTCCGGCCCGCGGACGTGGCCGAGCTTGCGGACGCCACGGTGCAGTTGAGCGGGCTGCACCGGCCGGAGTTCGGGCACTATGTCTCGGTGTTGCGGTCGGCCCCGGACCCCACCCTGGTCGATCGGCTCGAGGATCTGCGGCGTCCCGGCGAACTGGTGGTCGTGCGCGGCCGCGCGGTGCATCTGCTCTATGACGTGCCTTATCACCAGGCCAAGACCTCGAACGCCACGATCGAGGCGGTGACCGGGGCCGAAGCGACCAACCGCAATGCCCGGGTCATCGGGCAATTGGCGGCGAAATGGGGTCATGGATGAGTGGCGACGGGACGACTGACCCAGTGCCCC
>Ga0075158_10002889_pt1 | contig 12316 bp, 17 predicted proteins | sample JI91814BDNA_FD_70968 | JGI IMG/M metagenome (GOLD analysis project Ga0075158, IMG submission 70968) | Wastewater effluent complex algal communities from Wisconsin, to seasonally profile nutrient transformation and Carbon sequestration -... | ecosystem: Engineered > WWTP > Effluent > Algae... | reverse complement strand
TATGAGGTCCATCAAGGTCGTATCCATTTACTCTCCGTTCAGGAATTTCTCTATTTGTTTGGCGTCAGACACCAATTGCTCGGTTGCGACCTCTGGCAGCCCGTTGCTGATTCGGGTCTGCTCAAGGTTTACAACATGACTTAATGCTGTTCTGCGATTTATTGAGCGCCACTCTCCGTTTGATGCCATCAGACTGCTTTGCCCCCATGTTTCCAGGGTCGCGTCTGATTATATGCGTGCTTATCAAAAATGGCCCGCATCAACGGGATTCGCTTTTCTTCGGCCATATCCAGCACGCGGATCAGCACGTCAGCCAGTTCACTAGCAATACCCTGTGGCTTGCCGAGAACTTCGACGCCATCAAACGTGCCCGTTAACGCCCGTTGATCGGCGGAACCGCTCTTGGGGCCACTCTTCTCAGAGCGAATTCCCCCGTCATCGTGGACTTCAATTGTGTGCTCATACCACAGGTCTGGCTCGCCATTTCGGTACGCCTCAAAGGCTTCCGTGACCTCAGAGTGCAACAGCGCGATCAAGTCTCCCACGGAGCGGGTCTGATCCAGTGGCGTATTTGGTTCACGCCAACCCTTTTCGTAGTTGTTCGCCGCAATGGCAGCGCTCAAAATCTCGAACCCGTGCGTGACAATTGTCTTGTCATCGGCATCAAGCTGAGCAATTTCCTTGTGGCTCAAATGATTAACGGTCATTGTAGGTATGCCCCTCCACTGCTCGGCCCATAGCGCCACCACGAATACTGGTGTCCTCCATAGGTTTGGCTGTTTCGTCTTGTCCTGTAATTGCTGCCATAGAACGCTTGACGCGATCACGTGCTGTTTCGAACTGGCGAATGCGTTCGTCGGTGTATTCGATTTGTCCAACGAGGTTTTGACGCATGGCTTGAAGCTGTGCAATCTCTTCTCCGTAGACCTGATGCTGCTTACCCATTTGATTGGCAAGCATTTCGATGCTGTCGCCTGGTTCGCTATCGGGGTTGTTGGGCAACGGCGTATAGCCCTGAATCTTGTCGCCCTCGTCTCTGTACTTTCCCATCACGCAAACCCTTTCGGTTCCTTGCTCAAATAACTGAAATCTGTTGGCTCCCCGTAACCCTGCATTGCCTCAGCAATTTCGGCAGTCGGTGCCTGCTCGGGGTCGGTCGCCACAGTCAACGGGTCCGGTGCCATATCGTCAGCCTCAATGAGTTTCACAGGAATTCGTTCACGCTGACCGAAATGATATGTGGGAGGCAGTGGTTCAGACTCCGGTGGTGCATCGATGGTCAATTGATCGCAGTGCTCATACAGAAGCTCTACCATGCGGTGATCGGGATTCGGCCCCAATTCCGCGTGCAATTCGTAGGTTTCGCCGTCATTGGTCAGTACCTGTGAAATGTCGGTGACGCCCAGCTTGGTCAGCAGAAGCTCGCAGGCGTTCAAATCCTGTGACAGGATAGCAATTTGGTCGCTCATATCATCGGCCACCTTGAACGGGTCGTAGCCGAAAAAGAAAGCCACCTTGTCACAAAGCTTTTCAAACCACATAGGTTCTAATCTCCAATCTCTTTGTGCGTCACGTATTTCCACTGTGACGACTTCTTTTCGTAAAGCTGGTACAAGACATGCACGCCCGGTTCCATAGAACCCATAGCTTCCTGCAAATCGCTTGTCTCACACCAGATTCGACCCTGCTTATTGACGACACGCCACCAGCCAGTGTCACGCCACTCGCCTTCTCCCAGTGGCCCGTCCGAATACTGTAGGGAGACCTTGAACCTGGCGTCCTTGGCAGCCTGCTTCAATTGTCGCTCAGCCATCGAAAGTTGTTCTATAGCTTCATTGGCCTTTTCTTTTTCCAGATTCTCCATCGCCTTGGCACGGCGTTCGCGTGCCAATTGCTCTCGCGTTGCCTGTCCCATCAGTGCTCCGATTCCTTGGCCTTTGACTCTCGGGTGTACGGTTCCCAGGACGGCGCTGACATATCCTCTCCAAGTATCGTCGCCCATGCGGTTTTCCAATCTGCTGCTGACACAAGACATTCGGCCAGAGCCATTGACGACTCCACGTCACCACGCGACACCTTGACGGTATGACCAAAATCAATGATGATTTCGTATTTGTCTGTGTCATCAAAGTATTGGGTTGCCATGACAATTGGGTAATACACATCTTTGCGCACATGCCAGCCCCAATTGACCTGTGTCGGGGTTTCTCCGTATTCCTGCCCACCGGGCACGTCATACCGAAAGCCTTGGAAATCAGGGGTTCTCAGGCTCAGCGACCCAGGCTTGGGGATTTCAGTGCCGGTGGATTCGGCTACCCTGTCAGCCAATTGTGCTGCGGCTTCTGGGTTTTCCTCTAGCTTTGCTTTGAGAATTTTGCCGAAAGCCTCACCCAGCTTTTTCCCTGCCTCGCTGGCGTCGATGCCCTCAAACGGGTTTGGCCCGACAGACGTTGGCACACGACGCGCTTGCTTGTTTGCCCAACCATTCAGTTGCGCATCGCCCTTGCCAGACCTGTTTTTCTTTTTGCCCTGAATCTTCTTACGCGACTTCGGCATACGGCTTCACTCTCTGAGACTTCTTGCGCTTCCACGCTTTTCGATTCATTCCCAATGGCTTAGCCGGGGGAGGCTCCAACGGAACCAAACGCCGACCCGACACCGGGCACTTCATCGTATGGAATTCACCGCTTGCCAACGGTTTTCCCGGCTCAGGCTGTGGGTCTGCGGCTGTGGTGAACCGGCCAACCTCGCTGTGGCAGTCAGGGCATCGCATATCTATTTGTCATCCTCATCATCTTCGGTCTGGGCGTCGATTACACGGCCCATAATCTCTTCCACGGTGTCGGTGAAAGACAGAACAAATTGGCTCTCAGGGTGCGGTGCGTCAAGCTGGACAGCCACCCCGGCATCGGGCAGAACGCCTGCACGCTCTTTCCATTTCAGAATTTCTTCCTCAGTCGGAGGCGTGTCCGAATCCTGTTCGCCCGCATAAACATTCTCAATCGGGCCGACACTGATAATGCGTGCCGAATCAACCCAGGTGTCACCAACGAGAACCCATGTGGTTTCGTCACTTTCGGCGATTACTGCCTCAGAGAACGGAACCGGCGTGGCCTCCTCCTGCTTCTCATTGTCTTCACGAATACGACGGACGGGTGCTTCGCTCATTGCGAATTCCTTTCTGTGGGTGTCGGTTTCGATAGTTCATCACGCTATCCAGCAGAGCCGACGTGCTGTTTCCCTCACAACTGAACAGGGTCATCACTCCTGCTAGTAATCAATATCTGATTGACTACCGTTGCCCCACCAGGGTTCGAACCTGGACTAAGAGAACCAAAGTCTCTTGTGCTGCCAACTACACTATGGGGCAAGCTATTTAATTGTTGATGCAGTGTGCGTACACCGGGTTACTTTCGGCACCCATCCCTGCATTTGACTCACAGCCGGTGACAATGACGACCATCACCATGATTGCGAGCAGACCGATTACCAGGGCCAGATACCTAAGCCACGGCTTCATGGTCAGCCAGCCGGATTCGGGATTGCAAGCGTCGGTACGACGTTGGCTCCAATTGGGTAGCAATTGAGGCTCACGCCGGTCTCGGCCATGCGGTTGACACACGCGGCAATGGCGATCTTGAGGTCAGGCACAGGCTGGCCCGCCAGCACTTCTGCGGCCTTACGACGCTGCTCGGCAGTCAATGCGTCCTGCTCGGCCTGAGTCGTCTGTGCGCGGCTCTGGTTAATTGCGTTGATGCGTTCCTCGGTCTTGTCATCGTAATCGATCACGGGAATCGACAGATCGATGATTTCCACCTGATCGCCAGACTTTTCACGCAACAGTCGCAGAGCCTCGGCGGTGACGGTATTGAGGTTGCTCTTGGACGTGTCATTGCTCAGCGGATCAAACTTGGTGAACGCCTCGTTCAATGCTGTACGCAAATTGCGCTCCACCAGATTCGACTTCACGTTGTCAAACGTCTTGTACTGCTGGTAAAGCTCATCTGCCTCGTCCACTTTGATATTCCAGCGGACATTGGCATCAGCCAGCGCAGTCGAGTTGTTGCCCAATCGCACCTGAATTCGGCGGTCGCCGTTGTACACATCGTTCTGAATTGCCGCATCCATTTCGACAACCTGCTTCCAGGGTGCCAGCCAGTGCAAACCACTGCTCAGCGTCTCGCCAGTCGGCTTGTTGAAACTGGTCACGATGCCCACCTGGCGGGTGCCCACGATATTCATGGACGCAATGACCAGGAAGATCAGAAACAAGACGATACCGCCGCCGCCCGTGGAAAAGGCAAACGGGTTATTAAACCGCTTGGCGCTATCGCCGGAGTATTCGCGGTAGGGCACGAACGCCCACACCGCGAAACCAATAACTGCGACCACCAGACAGATGATGGCAAAGACATATGTAAATGGCATTGCTTTCCTTTCTAATCAGGGTCCAAGACCATGATATTGGCAGGGATAATTGAGTTCCCCATACCCGGCATCTTCTTGCCGGTTACAACTACAAGGTGATGGTCAATCTGGATTTGGCTTACTAGTGACTGCCATCTTGGGTAAATTTTACGGCCAATTCGTATTGCTACTTCTGCGGCTTCATCGTAGCAGAATAGCACTGCGTGCTTTACAAGGCTCGGTTCCTCCATACTCTCAAGAATTTCCTCAACGCTCTTTCCTGTCTTGGTTCGCTCAAACTCCACAGCGTCTCGGTAAGCGATGTTGGCTACTAGCCCAACCCATGTTACCACTTCCCACGGCTCTGCAAACCCTTCTAGCTCGGCAGAAGTATAGAACTCCCCGGCGTCAGGCAAATGCCCTTCGAACTCGCCATCTTCCAGTTGCGCACGAAATGCGCTAAGTTGCTTGGAGACTCGATTGACACCGAATGGGTCTTCTGCCTCTGCAAGGGATTTCATCGCCTTCAATGCAGCAGGACCGACACCCTTGGTCTCTTTTACTAGGGTTTCGAAGCTCAGGAAATCGTCAATGTCTTTATTGGCGTTGGCCGGGAAGTCATTGAAAAACTCAATTTCCCTACGTTGCGTAGCAACCAGCAGGTCTGCGGTCTTCTCCCCTATGCCGGATACTTGCAAAAATCCCGGTGTCAGCCACTTGGCTCCGTCATTATATTCGACAGTCCAGTTTTGTTTGCTATATGCGGCAGAAAGTGACTCCACTTCGATATTGCGTCCGTGAAGTGTCAAGTCCTGCAACAGCTTTGTACGCCTTGGGATATCGTCTTTGCCGTCCCCGTTCTTCGCCAGGCTTGCTGCGTAGAAAGCCTCTGGGTGGTTCTTCTTGAAATACATTGTCCAGTAGGCGATTACGCTATAGCTGTAGCTATGTGCGATGTTGTTATGGTTGACGAATCCATTTCCGATATAGTTGTGGCAGTCTTCGGCGATAGAAACGTCGTAAACATGTTGTCGCCCAGCGTCTTCGATGGATACGACGCGCTCTGAGGTTGTCGGCCTACCCTTCGCCCATCTCTTTACCCTTGTCTTCTGAAATCTGTAGTCGAACTTCTTATGGCACGAATTGCATAGGTGCCTGACGTTGTGCTCGCTGTGGTACAAATCGTAATTGCCAAGTGCCGCTTCAAGACCCATGATATGAGAGAACTCTAGGCAGTGTTTTGACCCGTCATCTGGCTTTCCACACTCTTCGCACATGTTCCCAGAGCGACTAGCAACCGCAATTTTGGCTGACTCCCAGAGCGCAGTCCTCCCGTCAATCCAGCCGGGATTGCCTGCACCAGACCAGCTTTCACCAAGAGGCCGATACGCACCGTGCCTACGTTTGGTAAGAGACTCAATTCTCTCGTCATCTCTTGCTTTCCAGCCAGAATCCATGATTAGGCTGTCAGATAGCGAAATATCCTCTGCCACAACATATCCTGAATCAGTAAGGAACTGGTGCTGGGTGCTTACCGTAATAGTTCGACCAGACTCGACCGTGAACTTCAGGCACGGAGCTAACACTGGGGCATGAATCTTTAGCAGCGTTTGGGGTCTAATTCTTCCGTCGTCGTCCATGCCTAGCAAATGTAGCTTGCCAGATCGAATCTTCTTGCCAATAGGCGTTTTTGACTCTTGACGAGCATAGAGTTCCGCAATCGTCACCGTTTTATCTGGGTCATTGCCTCCTGAGCCACCCTTTTCGAGTACGGTGTCGCCTGTTACACAGAACGCATAGCCTGCGGCAGTGGTGATCGTGCCCCAAATGCGCCAAGACGAATCTTCGTCAATGCCAGCGGTTTTCGCACACCCGGTCTTGAAATCGTCCCAAAGCTCTGCGAATTGGTGCTCGCCCAGTTTCTTACCGATGATCTTGCGAACGCGCAGAACCTTTTGTGTGTCGAACCCCGCCACGTCGCGCAGCACTTTCATAATCTGCTCTTGATAGACCAATTGGCCGTAGGTCTCGGTGACGTGCTGGTCGTAGAGTTCGTGAATCGAATCTACTTCTATGACACCGTGTTTGGCGTCGATATACCGGTCAACGGCACCGCTAAAAAGCGGCCCAGGTCGTGAGAGCGCATTGATATCGGATAGATCGAGAATCGAGTCCGGTTGCACCCGCTTGCAAATACCGCGAGTGGTTCCCCCTTCGAATTGGAAAATACCGGTAAGATCGTCTTCACGGAAACCTCCTAGGATTTCTTGGTCGTCATACGTCATAGCGTAAATGTCGTGCAGGGTCAGCACACCGGAAACCAGTGCGTCCCTTTTCAATTGGTTAACTGTCTCAATCGACTTATCGATCATCCCGCACGTAGCCAGCCCCAACAGGTCTGCTTTGAGCATGTTGAGGTATTCGGCATCGCGCTTGTCATAAGGGATTTGACGTGGCATTGACGGATCAAAGCCAGAGTCAGATTCCTTGGAATAGAGCGCGCAGACCTCGGGAATTGGGCGGTCTGAGACGACGTATCCTGCGGCGTGAGAGCCGAAAGTTTCTACGTCGCCTTCGATTTCGCTTGCGACTTTGATCGCCTCGGGGAATCTTTCGAGAATCGATTTGATTTCCGGGTCTTCTGCATATCGGTCAATCGCGTCAACGATGGTGTCGTACCGACGTGCGTCTTCTTCTGTGCGGTTTTCGATACGTTCCTTGAGCGGCTTCAATACCGTCTGTGGAATGCGATAGATGATGCCGACCTTTTTCAGAGCCGAAACACCCTTGTAGTGAATGATATTGGCGACGTTGCCCACGTTGTCATCGCCATATTTGGCTTTCAGATAGTCCACCAGTTTGTAGCGATCTTCGTCAGAAATGTCGATATCGATATCCGGTGGGTCAGTACGGCTTGCATCCATGAATCGCTCAAAGACCATCGTGGGCACGGTCATTGGGTCAATCTCGGTAATGCGTAGCAGATAGCACACCAAAGACGCTGCGGCAGAGCCACGCCCAGGGCCGACAAAGATACCGTTGTCTTTTGCCCAACAGATCAGATCGCTCAAAAACAGGAAATAGTCAATGAATTCGGGCTTGAGCCGAATCACTTTCATTTCATGTTCAATACGCGCCTGGTAGTCGGGTCCGTCGCAGAGCTTGCCGTAAGCCGCACGGTATTCGATGCCCTCTGCGATCTGTTCGTTGAGGTATTCCTCGGCCTCGTACATGCCTTCTGGCAGAGGGAATTTCAGCGGCGTCGACTTGGGCAGGCGAATCTTTGCGCGTTCTGCGATTACTGCTGTGTTTTCCACAGCCTGGCGGGCTGAGTCTTCCGTGAGTCCCGAAGCAGTAAGGTCGTCAATAATCTCTTGGTCTGATTCAGGGTGGGTAAGCGGTATATCGTATTCCCAATTCTCTCCTGTCTCGGCAACAGTAGAACCGCGATGGCCTGCATGGAGAGCCTGTTGAATATGTGCTTCTGACTCATAGCAATAGTGAACGTCAGCCGTCGCAAGTAGAGGAATTCCGAGAATAGATGAGGCTCGTTCGAGCGCCTGATTGATCGTACAAATGCGATCAAGGTCAGGAAATCGCTGAACCTCCAAGTAATACCGGTCTCCAAATACCTTTTTGTATTGCCGTAATACCCGCAGAACAGATTCAAACTGTTCGTTTGTGTATTCCTCGCGTTCGGGACCGTAGAACTTTCCACCCAAGAGTTTGCATGACGTGAGCGAGCTTGCACACCCACTGGTGACGACAAGGCCATCGGAATGTCCTTTCAGGGATTCCCAACTGACAGTGGGATATTGGTAGAAATCACGATAGCTCTGTGTCACGATTTTGTTGAGGTTTTGATAACCCTCGTCGGTGATCGCCAGAATCGTTTGGTGAGTCTTTTGCTGGTATTTCTTGTCACGAATCGTCGGTGATCCATAGGCTTCGACACCCGGTATGAACTTCAAACCGTATTTGTCACAAGCCTTTTCGTACTGTACGCCGCTTGAGATATTGCCGTGCTCAGTGCCGCCGATAGCCGTCATGCCCAATTCGTGAGCGCGGGCTACATGCTTGAGCGGGGAGCCGTGACCGTCGCCTTTGCTCATGGTGGTGTGGTGATGCAGACTAACAAAATCCATTTATTTCTCCACTATCTCGAAATCCCCTCGGCAATCAGCGCCACTGTGAATGCAGCCGGTAATGACGTTGCGGCGCACCATGCTTGCTAGCTTGGCGCGAACCACTTTGCGCGGCCACATGTTCATGTACGCCTGAATGTCCCAGATCGACACCGGAGGGTCGCCAGGCAATTGATGACGAAACCTACGTTCTTTCTGAACATTTCGAATTGCCGCAAGAATCGCTTTGTCGCTGATATCGGCAGCTTTCGGCTTACGGTGCCGATAGACGATGACGTAATCCTTTGTGGGACCAGGAATTACGGTCACATTGTCACCCTGTAGCATTTCGTTTCCGATCTTCGTAGCGTGCCTCCATCGAATTCCATTGCAAATCCTCGGTTGTGCTGGTAAGAATCGCCATCATTTCGCAGGCACCTTCAATTTTGTATTGCAGTTGGTCGGCCTGCTCTGCGCTTAGCTTTTCGTTCTCCATCCATTCTTTATATAATTCATCAGTGCGGTCGCGCATCTTTTCAGCGAGCGATTTCCCGGCGTACCCGCCGTGGGAGTTCTTGAGGTCCATTTCTCTCCTAATCTTGGCTAGCCAGGGTCATGGGCATTCACCGTTTGCCCTGTAATTCTTAACCCATTTTCTCCTGCACATTCTGCAAACCCTTCTTGAGCCGCCTTTTGGTGTTTTGGCAAAGTATGTATTTTCTTTTGTAAACTCGTGGCCGCTGTCGCAATGAGTTCTGCCACCCTCGCCGTGCGTACCGTGGGTCACCTGATCAAGCATGTTTTGAGAGTGAGTCCCCCAATACAGATTTTCAATTCTGTTGTCTGTATTTACTCCATTTTTGTGGCAACCCTCTAAGCCTTTTGGTCTCGGGCCAACATATGTTTCAAGCATTGCTATGTGTACATAATACGGCACGGGCCTATTTCCATCCCAAAATCTAAACGATAAGTACCCGCTTTGATTTTGTAATTTAAGCTCTTTGCCTCTTGGACCAATCACCCTGCCATCTAAAGATATAGAGTATTTCCGCAGACTTGGAATTATTGTGAACATATTACATACATGGTCCATTGTGTTCTAGAAAACATTCCCCGCATCTTGGAGGCTTTCGTTTTCCTCGGTGAATATATCCCGGCTCGCGTTCCGAAGACTGCCCGACTGAATCATGCAGTGAGCCGCTTCCGCTATTCCCCGAAGCAAAGTCGTTGCAGGTGCCATGAGCAATTTTGGAATTGACGTAGTGAACATCTTCCCCTTTGTTAATTCCAAATCCGCAGAGACGGCATACTCCGTCGTATTTCGCAGGGAAAGTGCCATCCGCCCCTGGATGCTCAACATCAAAGCGCAACCTTTCCGACATGGTCGGTCCTCCATTCTCTCAGATTATCCTCCATGCGCCGGTAAGCCATCTGCTCACCGATATTGCGATCCATTAGACCCTGATACAGGTCGTAATCTTCATCGCTTAGATTTGGCTCGTCGAGTTTTCTTTCGAACACCTTGTTTTCTGCGTTTAACTGCTTTACCCGATCCACCATTTTTGCGACCAAAAACTCTTCTTGTTCGCTTTTTGACTGGCTCATAGATATCCCCTGCGGTCATCGTCATAGCTAGAGTCCTTTTTCGTTTCCCAAACGCCCTCTAGGACGTGCTTGGCCTGACTATAGACCTCGGCCACATCGGTGGACGGCCTCCACTGCGCTACCGCGCCAAGGTGTGCCAGTGCGGTGGTACCCCGCCAGGCGCGTTCGATCTTGGGTAGCTCGGCCTCCTTGGGCACCCCGAGAGGCAAAATTTCCACGTAAGCACCTGCAATCGGTGGCTTTTTGTGAAAGCCCCACTCCACGCTGATTAGATCAAATGCCTGGGTAATTCGGAACCACGACGAATCCTTGGTGCCATCGAATACCATGAGGTTTCTATTTTCGGCACGTGCTGCGCCTCGCATGGGAAAGCTTTCGCCATTTAATTCTTCGTCCAGCCGCCAGTGGCGGGTTGCGCCAAACATATGGTGTTCTGATCGGGGGAAGAAGATTGGGCGAGGAACAGTATTGAAAACGTAATTGCAGTCAGACCACGAGCTGTCGTTAATCAAATCCTGATCCGGTTCAAGCTGAATGATGTTACGCTCAAACTCTTCCCACAGCCTGCTATTTGTGCCGTGGTAATTGAATGCCGTGAAACTAGCTCGCGCCCGCAGGTAGTCGCTAACAGGGCCACCCACCTTTTCGATATAGGTATCGGGGTCACCAGCAGATTCCACATTAATTAAGCTGGATTGCTGATCTTCCAGCCCTGGAATTGGAGTTTCATACCAGCGAGCACCAACGGCCTGCGGTCGCTGATTTACTCCGTAAATGACTAGATCGATCTTAGGGTCGAAATCCGTAACAGCTTTGGCAGCAACGAATGCCGACATTCCTGTTCCGAGAATAGCTATCTTCATGGATTCGCTTTCTTTCCGTAAAATACTTTATGTCCATCGCCGAATATCATTAGATGGTCGTCGCCGTATTGTTTTGATGCGCCCTCGGTATAGAAATCGCGAGTTACCCGGCAATCAGGGTGATTGCATCGCGCAGTGAATGGTTTTGCAAAAGCCATTATGGCCTCGCTGCATGATTCTGTTTTGCTTTGTTACCTGTCTTGGTAACACAGGGATTGTCGCCATACTTTCCGCAAACAGGGCAAGCGAATAGATTTTTGAATTTCGGCAATTGCTCTGCCGTCTCTCGCGCCTTGTCCACCATTTCTCCGAAACCCGTCGCTACTGCTGCGGCAAGCTCTGAAAATTCGGCGGCATCCAAAACTGTCGTCATCGGAATTCCAATACGCTTAAGCTGACGGCGCTCCTGACGGTAACGAGGGCCGCGCTTCATACGGTGATGCTTGAGCTTCATGTTGGTGTGTCCCATGCCATTTCCTTTACTTGGAATTTGGTTGCGTCCCAGTCATCCCAGTTCAAATACCACATACTCATTGAAATTTTACTGAAAGCCAGAGTTGGAGCGATCCCCAATTGCTTTGCCACATAAGCATATTCGGGAGTCACGTTGCAGTGCTCACCATGCTTGCGCATTGGCACTGTGCCGTAGTGTGGAGCCTTCATCACAGAACACGTGCAGGCCCAATTGGTCATCCGACGCATTCTCAAGTATTTAAAACAGTTTTCGATGGGTGTTTCAAATATCTTGTCGCGTATAGCCATTCCAAGCCTGACGCCATCTAGATATCGGCCCACGTCTTCTGCGGGGTCTTCGCTTGTCCTGGTGTAATCGGTCAATCCCATTGTGAGCCTTTCGATTTGGGAAGTTGAGGGGCACAGTATGTGCTTGTCGTTTAATCTAAGCAAGCCAGCTTAGACCCCACAATTCCCTAGCGATTACTCGCCGTAGGGGTCTTCTTCTTCACCTTCGGTATCAACGTCGTCGTCCTCTTCGGGTTCGATATCCGAATCCTCTTCGACCTCAACGACTTCGACCACTTCGGCAGGCTCAGAAGAACCGCCACCGGAGCCCTCTTCATCCACCATCCACTGCTGAATTCGCACAGTGGTGTTGCCCTGATAGGTGTTCTGCTTGGTGCCAACGACCACGGTGAGAGTTCCCTTCGGGGAATTCACCTGGGTCTTGCCAATCCGCAGAATGTGTTCCTTGGCGTCATCGACAATCGGGCCGGTCTTCCAAAAACCGTTCTTGATAGCGGTTTTGGCCTTGTCGGTCCCATCGGTGAGCGATTCGAGGAACTGGTTCACATAGGGCGC
>Ga0075158_10002886_pt1 | contig 12323 bp, 6 predicted proteins | sample JI91814BDNA_FD_70968 | JGI IMG/M metagenome (GOLD analysis project Ga0075158, IMG submission 70968) | Wastewater effluent complex algal communities from Wisconsin, to seasonally profile nutrient transformation and Carbon sequestration -... | ecosystem: Engineered > WWTP > Effluent > Algae... | reverse complement strand
CTTTTCTTCGTTCGGATGAGTTTGACGCGTGGCTCGCGTCGCTACAGGACAAGATCGGTCGTGCCCGGATCATTCACCGCATCCGCGCAGCAGAACACGGAAACTTCGGTGACTGTAAGCCTGTCGGCGAAGGCGTTTCCGAAATGCGTGTCCATTTCGGGCCGGGCTATCGCGTGTACTTCACTCGTCGAGGCGATGTGCTCTATCTGCTCTTGTTGGGAGGAAATAAATCGGCCCAAAAGCGCGACATCAAGCGCGCGATTGAAATGGCGCGAGCCATTGAGAAGGAGTAATCATGACCAAGTACGCCCATTTTGATGCTGCTGACTATCTCGACGATGAAGAAACCATCGCCGAGTATCTGACTGCGGCGCTTGAAGACCCGGACCCCGATGTTTTTCTCACTGCAGTGAGGGACGTCGCACGAGCAAAGGGCATGACCCAACTGGCTAAAGATGCAGGCCTGGGCCGCGAGAGCCTTTACAAGGCTCTCACACCGGGCGCCAAGCCACGCTACGACACCATGCTCAAGCTTCTGCATGCTCTCGGCGTCAAGCTTTCTGCTTCGCCTGCTCACCCATGAATTCCGGACGCCGAACGCTACGGAGCCAGGGGACAGCCACAAGCTGCGCTTGTGGTTCCCTAGCTTCGCTCGGCCGCGCCTGATCGAAAGATCTAGCGCTTTTCGCGAGCTTGGCGGGTGGGGAAACCGAGATCGGCACTCGATCCAGACTTGACGCGGTTTTTTGCGTTCCGCTGCGCCCGACCTCGCCATTTCTCTCGCAGGGCACACGCAAGCCAACTGATCGAAGGGCATTCGACGAGGGCCTTGTTTGCGGCGGCTCGATTTCGCCCGCGGCGTAGCGCTGCCCGTGTCGCCAAGTCCGGGCAACCATCCCCCCGCCACCGTCATTGCGAGGAGGCGCAGCCGACGCGGCAATCCAGTTCCATTCTCTGACTGCTTGTCCGCCACATCAGCCAGGCGAAAAAGCAAGACCTCTGGATTGCCGCGTCGGCGTCGCCTCCTCGCAATGACGGGCGTGCGGGCGGGTGGGGCGTCTTCAGGTGTCCACGCTTGACCCCGTTGTTCGACCCGCGGGCTGGCCGCCAGCGTTCTGCTGCTGACGAACGACCGCTTCGATCTCGCGGATCAGCAACTGCATCGTCGTTCCCCAGCCGGGGTTGTCGATCGTCGTCGCCTGGAAGCGCAGGAGGGCGCGCAACTCCTGCGGAAGTTCCGCCGCCTCCGGCAGGCGGGCACCCTCGACGAGCAGCGGAAAGATGGCCTTGCCCTGCCTGATCAGGTCCGCAATCTCCTTGCAGACGACGTCGCCGGTTTCGTGCAGGCGTGGCGTGCGGCCGTCGGCGCCGGCCAGCAGCCACGATCGGCCGATGACCACGACACCGGCCTTGCACGCCTGCAGCGCGTCGTCGATCGAGTCATCCCAGGCATGGCTGGGCGCAATGTCGCTGATGTCGAGGAAAACCCGCCGCCCGCCGAAATGCTCGGAGAGGTCGTTGGCAATGCGTCCGGCCGCCGCCGGCGCATCGCTGCGGCGGTAGGAAATGAAGACGTCGGGCGTCGCGGCGAGGGTGCCGCGCAGCAGATTGCCCAGCTGGCCGGTGCCGCTCACCCATGGCTCGGCGAGCTGGAGAAACTGCGCGCGGCTCACCCCGGGGACCGGGTGGCCTTCCCAGGTCTTGAGGATTTCCTGGAAGACGGAGTCCGAGTTGCCGGTGAGTCCGCCCATGAAGGGCAGGGGAAAGACGGGTTTTCCCTGATCGATGATGCGCCGCGCGATGTCCAGCGCGCCACGCCCGCCGCCGACCATCACGGCGGCAGAACAGCGGCTGATCGCTTCGCGCTTCCAGGCCTCGACGTCGGCCACGGCAACGATGCATTCGTCGTCGGCGGCGTAGCCCGGCAGCGGCAAACCGCCGCGCTCGAAGAGCCGGCTCCAGCCCAGCGAGATCTGCCAGAACGCACCCTGTGGCGTTTCGCCGCGTTCCCTGAGCGCTGCGCAGAAGGCGTCGGCAACCCAATGGTCGACGCCCGTGGAATTCCCGGCGACGAGCCCCAGGCCGGCGTCGGCCAGCGTCGCGCCGATCATGCGCGCGACGCGGCGTTTGGCGGCGTTGGTCCAGCCGGTGCCGATGACCAGGACGGATGGCCGCTGACGACCGCTCGTCGGCTGGGCCGTAGCGGTCACGTGGGCCGGCATCAAATGCACCAGGTCTCCCGCGCCGCCTGCTCGCTGAAGTGCTTGAAGGCTTCGGCCGTGCTCAGGAACACCCGCCCGCCGAGTCGCCGTTTGAGCAGCTCGCTGCGTTGCAGGCGGTCCATGACCGGCCCCTTGACTTCGCTCAGATGCAGCTTGATCGACTGTTCGTGCAGGCTGCGGTTGATCTCGTTGAGGACGTAGAGGCCGGTGGTATCGATACTGCTCACCGCCGACATCACCAGCAGCACGTCGCGCGTCGATTGCCCCTTTGCCGCGCGCTCCTTGAGCAGGTGTTCGAGGTGGTCGACGATGGCATCGACATTGCCGAAGAAGAGGTCGGCGTCGATACGCAACATGAGCAGCTCGGGCAGCGTCTCGACCCGGTGTCGTTCGACGTTGCGAAAGTGCTCGCTGCCGGGGATGCGGCCGATGACCGCGATATGCGGCCGGCTGGCGCGCCAGATGACCGTCGCCAGCGACAGGACGACGCCGAGAATGACGCCTTCCTCGACACCCAGCAGCAGCACGCCGGCGGCGGTCGCCAGCAGCGCCGCGGCGTCGCTGCGGTCATGGCGCCAGGCGACGCGCAAGGTCGCCAGGTCGATCATCCCGAGGACGGCAAGAATGATCGTCGCCGCCAGCGCCGGCAAGGGCAGCCACGATATCCAGGTCGTCGGCACGAGCAGCGCGAGGACGATCAGGGCGGCGGAAATCACGCTGGCCAGCGGCGTGTTGGCGCCGGCGGCGTAGTTGACCGCCGAGCGCGAAATGCTGCCGGTGACCGCGAAGCCGCCGGACACCGCGCTGGCCAGGTTGGCGGCGCCGAGTCCGAGCAACTCGCGGTTGCTGATGATTCTTTCGCCGCGCCGGTGCGCCAGCGACTGCGCAGCCGACTGGCTGGACAGGAAGATCATGAAGGCGATCAGCAGCGCGGGCCTGAGCAGGGGTTGCCAATGCTCGGCCGACACGGCCAGCGCGATCGCCGGCAGTCCGGAGGGAATCTCGCCGACGACCCTGACCCCGGCCTGCGCCAGGTCGAGGAGGGCGACGGCGGCCGTGGCCGCGACCAGGACCAGCACCGGCGCCAGCTTGGCGAGGATTTCCGCCGCTTTCGGCGACGCGCCAAGGGCCTTCAGCGCGCGTGCCAGAAAGACCTTCGCCAGCCACAGGGCGAGCAGCGAAGCCAGACCGATGCTCGCACTCGGCAGATGGATGCTCGCCAGTGGCCCGCCGAGCAGCGATTCGACCTGACCGCTGGCGATGAGCAGCGCGGCGCCGCTGGTAAAACCGCTCATCACTGGCCGGCTGAGGAAGCCGGCGACGAAACCGAGGCGGAAAACGCCGCTCAGCAGGAGGATCGCGCCAGCGATCAGCGCCATCTGACCGGCGAGAACCATGCTCAGCGCCGATCCCGGTGGTGCCAGGCCTGCCAGCGATGTTCCGATCATCAGCGAGGTGATGGCCATCGGCCCCACCGACTGCACCATGCTGCTGCCGAACAGCGCGTAGGCGAGCGGTGGCAGGATGCTGGCGTAAAGGCCGGTGACCGGCGGCAGGCCGGCGACCAGCGCGTAGGCCATGCTCTGCGGAATCAGCATCAGCGTGACGATGACGCCGGCGCCGATATCGCCGGCGAGCATGTCGCGTCGATAGTGCCGCAGCCAGATCAGCATCGTTGCCGTTTTCTCCTTGTCCGCCACGCGCCCGCGGGCGCTGCGCCCATCTTACCGCGTGTGCTGCGCTGCGGGCCGTCGCTCGCCGCCGCTCGCCGCTGCTCAGTGCAGCGTGAACAGCGCCGCCAGCTCGTCCCGGCCAAGATGGCCGATCCACTGTTCGCCGCTGCCGACGGTCAGCTCGGCGAGCTCGCGCTTGGCGCGGATCATGTCGTTGATGCGTTCCTCGAAGGTCGCCCGCGTGATCAGGCGATGCACCTGCACGTTCTTTTGCTGGCCGATGCGGTAGGCGCGGTCGGTCGCCTGCGCCTCGACGGCCGGGTTCCACCACAGGTCGTAGTGAATCACGCTCGACGCGGCGGTGAGGTTGAGACCGGTGCCGCCGGCCTTCAGCGAGAGCAGGAAGACCTGCTCGGTGCGATCGTTCTGGAAACGCTCGACGAGCGCGTCGCGGCGGCCGCGCGCCAGCCCCCCGTGCAGGAACAGCGGCTCGCGCGCGTAGCGTTGGCGCAGCCAGCCGGCGAGCAGTTCGCCCATTTCGCGAAACTGGGTGAAGACCAGCACCTTGCCGTGGCTGGCGTGAATCTCGTCGATCAGTTCGAGGAAGCGTTCCGCCTTGCCGGAGAGCGCGGCGTCGGCTTGCCCCTGCTTCAGGTACTGCGCCGGATGGTTGCAGATCTGCTTCAGTGCCAGAATCATCTGCAGCACCAGGCCCTGGCGCCGGAAGGTGTCCGACTCGCCGGCGATGACGCGCAAGCCTTCCTGGACCACCGACTCGTAGAGCGCGCTCTGCGCGGCGGACAGGCTGCAGTACTGGTCCTGCTCGATCTTGTCCGGCAGGTCGTCGATGATCGTCCTGTCGGACTTCAGCCGGCGCAGCAGGAAGGGTGCGGTGACCCGCCGGAAGCGCTCGACCGCCTGCTGGTCGCGATGCGTCTGGATTGGAACGGCATACTCCTTGACGAACTGCGGCAGCCTGCCGAGGTAGCCGCGGTTGGCGAAGTCCATGATGCTCCAGTACTCGGAGAGGCGGTTCTCCACCGGCGTGCCGCTCATGGCGATGAAGCTGCTCGCCGGGATCGCCTTCACCGCCCGCGTCTGCGCGGTCGCCGGGTTCTTGATGTTCTGCGCCTCGTCGATCACCAGCACCCGCCAGGCGAGCGCCTTGAGCGCCGCGGCCTCGCTGCGCGCGATGCCGTAGGTGGTGAGCAGTACGTCCGGGCGCTGTGCTCCCTGGCGGGTCGCCAGTTCGCGCCGTGTGCCGTGAAAAACGGCGACGCTCAGCGTCGGCGCGAAGCGCGCGATCTCCTTCTGCCAGTTGGTGAGCAGGCTGGTCGGGACGATGACCAGCGCCTTGCCGCCTTCCAGCGCGCCGTCGTCGCGCAGCTTCTGCAGCGTGGCGATCACCTGCAGCGTCTTGCCGAGCCCCATGTCGTCGGCGATGACGCTGCCGAAACCGAGGCAGGCGTTGCGGTAGAGCCAGGCGTAGCCGCGCTGCTGGTACGGACGCAGCGTCGCCAGCACGGCGTCCGGCAGTTCGACGTCGCCGGCTTCCCGCAGCTGTTGCAGGAGGCGTTGTGCGGCGTCGTCGAGGCCGATCGCCGCGCCGGCATATTCGCCGGCGAGCGCGGCGCGCAGCAGCTCGCTGTTCGACAGCGCCGGCGGCCGCGCCAGTTGCGCGCGCAGGCGCTCGATCTCGGCCGGGTCGAGATAGACGTAGCCGCCCTTGAAGCGGATCACGCCGGTGGCGTCGCGCACCAGTTCCTCGAACGCTTCCTGCGTCAGCAGCCGGTCGCCGACCGCCACCCGCCAGTCGAAACCGAAAACGTCGTCGGCGTTGAGGAAGCCGCCGCCATCAGCCGCCTGGCCCTTGACCTGCAGCGACAGGCGCGGTCGCAGCAGGCGCTCCAGCGCCTTGGGCAGCAGCGCGCGGATGCCGAGCAGGCGAACGACCGGCAGCGTGTCGAAGAGGAAAGCCGGCAGCGCGTCGGCGGCAATGCGCAGCGGCGTGCGCGCGCCGGCGCTGACGTAGGCGTTGAGCGGCGGGTAGAACTCGGCGAGCAGCGAAACCGTTTGCAGAATTCCGAAGCGCGACTGCGCCCAGGCCGGGTCGGCGAGCACGGTCGCCAGCGCCACCGGCGGCTGCAGCGCCGCGCCGCTTTCCGCGGCCAGGGTCAACTCGAAGGGGTCGTCGTTGTGCCCAGCGCGCTCATCGTGCTCATCGCGCTCACCATGCTCGCCCTCTTGCGCCGCTCCGTCGGCGAGGCACAGCACCGGCGCGTGCTCGCGACGGGCGAGGTGAAAGCGCGCCAGCCAGGCGTGGATACCGGCGGCGACCGATCCTTCGCCAGGGCCGTCGTAGAGCGCCCGGCCGCCGAGGAAGAACAGCGCCAGCGTCTTGTCGCCGGCAGCCTTGTCGCCCTCGGCCGTGCTCCACGCGTGGATGAAGTGATCGAGAAACAGCGAACAGAGTACGGTCGCCTGCGCCTCGGCGCTCAGCGGCAGCGTCCTGCGGCCTTCGCGCACCGTCACCCGGCCCGGCGGAAGGGCCGCCTGCACGCGCTGCAACAGCGCGCGCACGGCCGGGTCGAGGGTCGCCGGCAGCCAGCGCAGTGCCACTTCCTGGCCCTTCAGCGCAAGAATCTGCGGCACCACCGCGCCGCGGGCGAGCAGGTGCAGGGCCAGCAATCGCAGCGGCTGCAAGGCCGCCAGTTCGGGCTGGAAGTCGGGCAGGCGGGCCGGCGCCAGCTCGCCCAGCGCCGCGACCAGCTGCGGCCAGTCGCCGATCCCGGCGACGCCGCTCAGTGTCGCGGCGTTATTCGCGTCGAGCAGCACGACGGGTCGGTCGTCCGGTGAGAGCAGGACGGCGGCGTCGCCGGTTTGGTCGCCGGTTTGGTCGCCCTTTTGGTCGCCCTTTTGGTAGTCCGCTCCGTCGCCCGGCACGACGTCGAGCGCCTTGCGCGCCGCTTTCGCGACGCGCGCCAGCGCACGACCCAGCGTCGCGCGGAAATCGCCGGCAGCGAAGAACGGCGGCCGCTCCGGCAGGACGCGCAGCAGCGCTTCGGAAAGCTCCGGCACGAGGGAGAAATCGAGCCCGTCGAGCAGCCCGGTATCGGCTTCGGTTCGCTCGTCGCCGGTCGGCAGCAGCTCGCTCAGCGTCGGCAGCGCGGCGCCGGCATCGTCGTCGAGGTGAATGCCGTGTGCCTTCAGCGCAGCGGTGAGGTCGACGCCGCGCAGCGAAAAGACCAGGAAGGGATTGCCGTCGATCTCCCGGCTGAGCAGGTAGATCGCCGCCGCCAGGTGCTTGCACGGCACCGCCCAGTCCGGGCACGAGCAGTCCATCGCCAGATCCTGCCAGCGCGTCGGAAAAACGGCGACGCCCAGTTCGCCGGCCAGCGCCAGCAGCGCCGGATCGAGCTTGCCGTTGAGCATGCCGGCGATCAGCGCCGGGTCGGCGGCAATCCGCTCCAGCAGGCGAGTGACGTCGCGCGCGGCCATCGGCGGCACCGCGATGCTTACCCGGTACGGCCGCACGCGCGAACCCTTGACGCTCGCGGCGATCGTGCCGCCGCTCACCGTCAGGTTCTTCACCGCCCCCTTGTTGACGTAACTGCGCCCGCGCGGCAAGCGGTTGTCGTAGTCGATATGGGTCAGCGCGTCGAGCCACTGCTCGCCCCACCAGGTCTGGCCAAAGGCTGCGCGGCTTACCACGGGCTTGGCGCCGGCGTCGGTGCGGCAGGAAGGGAGGCGCGGGCTTTGTCCATGGTGGAATTCTTCTCGTGGCGTTTCTTGCGCGTCGCGCAGAAATCAGGGCGTGCGGCAGCGGGGACAGTCGATTTCAAGCTCCCGGCATTTTAGCGACGCAGTGCACGAACGGCCAGCGCCGCCACGGCGGCACGCGCCGTCATTGCGCGCGCAGCGCAGCAATCCAGGGCGAGGCAAGGCGCTCGAGGTGGCCATCGGCATGGTTTCCGCTGCGGTTCCAGGACAACCCAGTCGCAATCGCGGTTCATCCCCGCGCCTGCGGGGAACGCGGCCTACACGTGCAGCGGAGCGTCTACGTATTCGGTTCATCCCCGCGCCTGCGGGGAACGCTTTCGCGCGAGGCATTTGGCCCACGTCGCGCGCGGTTCATCCCCGCGCCTGCGGGGAACGCTCGTCGGCCTCGTACGGGGGAACGTCGCGCTCCGGTTCATCCCCGCGCCTGCGGGGAACGCTGACGACGTTGGAATCTCTCCTGATGAATCTGCGGTTCATCCCCGCGCCTGCGGGGAACGCCACCCAGGTAGCCACGCCTGCCAGATCGACCGCGGTTCATCCCCGCGCCTGCGGGGAACGCCAGGCCGTTATCTCTCAGGAAATGACTACCCCACGGTTCATCCCCGCGCCTGCGGGGAACGCCAGGGCGCAGATTTAACGCAAGCTCTATCACCCGGTTCATCCCCGCGCCTGCGGGGAACGCTTGTGGCGTCTCGTCTTCTGCCTCTACTCCGGCGGTTCATCCCCGCGCCTGCGGGGAACGCATCATTAGTGCTCAGTGTTTATGAATGCTCGGTTCATCCCCGCGCCTGCGGGGAACGCCTTTGCGCAAGAGCCTCAGCTACCGATAAAGACGGTTCATCCCCGCGCCTGCGGGGAACGCCGGTACTCGGTGCCTCCTGCGTTGACCGTGCTCGGTTCATCCCCGCGCCTGCGGGGAACGCCTGCGTCGCAAAGCCTCCCGCACCCGCGCCCGCGGTTCATCCCCGCGCCTGCGGGGAACGCGGCCATGGGGCCGTATTGTCCTGCGGGTAGCACGGTTCATCCCCGCGCCTGCGGGGAACGCTCTGGTGCCCTCGATGGGCATTTTCGCGGCGGCGGTTCATCCCCGCGCCTGCGGGGAACGCTTATGCGCACCGTCGCCGAAGAAACAAAAAGGCGGTTCATCCCCGCGCCTGCGGGGAACGCGTTAACCACATCACCGCGAACCCCGTCCACCACGGTTCATCCCCGCGCCTGCGGGGAACGCCGGACTTGCGCCGAGCAAGAACGCGCTTTCTGCGGTTCATCCCCGCGCCTGCGGGGAACGCGCCCCTCAAATCGCGTGAAAAATATCCGCCGGCGGTTCATCCCCGCGCCTGCGGGGAACGCGTGTCCGGGGCAGAAGTGGCGCATAAGTCAGCCGGTTCATCCCCGCGCCTGCGGGGAACGCGGTGCCGACAAGGCGATGCTGAGCCAGTTCTACGGTTCATCCCCGCGCCTGCGGGGAACGCCGTTTCGCCGTCATGCGGCAGGATTATTTCAGCGGTTCATCCCCGCGCCTGCGGGGAACGCTGCTGGAAAATGCGGGTTGTCTCGCCAGTTGGCGGTTCATCCCCGCGCCTGCGGGGAACGCTGAAGGGGTCCTCCGACCACAGGCGGAGATCGCGGTTCATCCCCGCGCCTGCGGGGAACGCCCTGCGGGTTTTCTCCCCCTACGGCGAGGTTACGGTTCATCCCCGCGCCTGCGGGGAACGCAAGTCCAGCGCCCGGCGAGCCAGGGCATTGACCGGTTCATCCCCGCGCCTGCGGGGAACGCGACTGCCTGTAATCTGCCGGCATCGGTTCACTCGGTTCATCCCCGCGCCTGCGGGGAACGCGCAAACACATCCGGCGCAACCTCGAACCAGGGCGGTTCATCCCCGCGCCTGCGGGGAACGCTCGCTCAGCACGGCTGTGCTGATCCGAGATTCCGGTTCATCCCCGCGCCTGCGGGGAACGCTTGGCCGGGGTTGCGCGTGGTGCTGTTGATCACGGTTCATCCCCGCGCCTGCGGGGAACGCCCGAACATGACCGTCTGATCGCCATAAACCCCCGGTTCATCCCCGCGCCTGCGGGGAACGCCGCATCGAAGCCGCCCACAGCCAGGCGCAGCTCGGTTCATCCCCGCGCCTGCGGGGAACGCATCGCGCTGCGCAATCAATATTCCAGCAAAGGCGGTTCATCCCCGCGCCTGCGGGGAACGCCCGCGTGCATCGGCGTATCAGCAACGGTGCTGCGGTTCATCCCCGCGCCTGCGGGGAACGCGCAGAACTGTTACCCTTTGGCCGGCAGATGGTCGGTTCATCCCCGCGCCTGCGGGGAACGCCTGAGCATTTTTTAACAGCCTGCAAGCGCATACGGTTCATCCCCGCGCCTGCGGGGAACGCGATCATTGCAGAAGCGGTAAGCAAGTTCGGGTCGGTTCATCCCCGCGCCTGCGGGGAACGCCTGCCCCGGCGCTTTCCCGCCATCTCCGCTGACGGTTCATCCCCGCGCCTGCGGGGAACGCAAGACCGCGAGCCGTGAGGTGGTCTGCACCAGCGGTTCATCCCCGCGCCTGCGGGGAACGCCACCACGTAGAAAGAGCATTCGCCCATTCACTCGGTTCATCCCCGCGCCTGCGGGGAACGCACTGGCGGCAATCCTTCGGCAAGGTCGTTCAGCGGTTCATCCCCGCGCCTGCGGGGAACGCCAGGCGCGCCGCGCGTTCGGCTTGCTTGGTGGCGGTTCATCCCCGCGCCTGCGGGGAACGCGGATTTCTCGCGCATAAGATCATTGGCCCGGCCGGTTCATCCCCGCGCCTGCGGGGAACGCGGATGCAAAAGAGCCTGACGGAAGCGATCAGGCGGTTCATCCCCGCGCCTGCGGGGAACGCCCAGGGCCGGCTGCGAGGGTTCCCGGGTGAAACGGTTCATCCCCGCGCCTGCGGGGAACGCTGTTCCCGGGGCATGCGGGTGCTCTCCTGCGTCGGTTCATCCCCGCGCCTGCGGGGAACGCCTCGACAACCTGGCGCTGCTGTCTCGCCGGGACGGTTCATCCCCGCGCCTGCGGGGAACGCCGTCGTCGCCTCTCTCGTCACCGAAACCGCCCCGGTTCATCCCCGCGCCTGCGGGGAACGCGTTGGCCTTGCGACGGACGACAATGCCCCCGTCGGTTCATCCCCGCGCCTGCGGGGAACGCGGTAGCCGGGTCCTGATGCAGCGTTTGGCGTTCGGTTCATCCCCGCGCCTGCGGGGAACGCAGCCCATCTTGTGCCGGTAGCCGTCGAGAAGCCGGTTCATCCCCGCGCCTGCGGGGAACGCTTGCAAACCTCGACGTAGGCGTTGATGGCCAGCGGTTCATCCCCGCGCCTGCGGGGAACGCGCCGAGTAGGCCGACGTGACCCCGATCTGAACCGGTTCATCCCCGCGCCTGCGGGGAACGCTTCTCCTGGTTGGGAACGGTGACGACCACTGTGCGGTTCATCCCCGCGCCTGCGGGGAACGCTTATCGATCTCGAAATCGCCCCCTGTGGCGTGCGGTTCATCCCCGCGCCTGCGGGGAACGCGAGGCTTGACGGATCACGGAGCGCTTACCGGGCGGTTCATCCCCGCGCCTGCGGGGAACGCCCGACATGGACATCAACGGGCGGTGCGTTCATCGGTTCATCCCCGCGCCTGCGGGGAACGCCACCAGCGTCAACCCCATGAACGCGACCGTGCCGGTTCATCCCCGCGCCTGCGGGGAACGCCTGCCGTAACAGCGGTGATAGAGATCGAGCACCGGTTCATCCCCGCGCCTGCGGGGAACGCTGGCCGCGCAGCTCTTCGGCCTGGATCGTGCCCGGTTCATCCCCGCGCCTGCGGGGAACGCGCACCTCCTCCATCTGTCGCAGCACGCGCAGCGGGTTCATCCCCGCGCCTGCGGGGAACGCTCCGGTGAAATCGGCAAGTACGAGGACATCCGCGGTTCATCCCCGCGCCTGCGGGGAACGCCGGCATGCAGACTCTCGCCGATCGCATTAAGGCGGTTCATCCCCGCGCCTGCGGGGAACGCAAATTGATAGCGCCAAGCGCCACAGCTTGCGCCGGTTCATCCCCGCGCCTGCGGGGAACGCGTGATCGACACACATGGGAAGGGCAAGGACAACGGTTCATCCCCGCGCCTGCGGGGAACGCTGGCACTCTGGCAGGTTCAGCGGGTTCGTATACGGTTCATCCCCGCGCCTGCGGGGAACGCCGAAAAATTCGACTGCGCGGCCGACAACCCCGCGGTTCATCCCCGCGCCTGCGGGGAACGCGCCAAGGGTGTGTTCGGTGATGAAACGGTGGTCGGTTCATCCCCGCGCCTGCGGGGAACGCTTATCGTTCGGTTTCGCAACGGTTCGTTGCTCCGGTTCATCCCCGCGCCTGCGGGGAACGCGGCGACGCATCCGAACACGAACATTGCTCGATCGGTTCATCCCCGCGCCTGCGGGGAACGCGCACATCCCGCCGCGCCGCGGCCGTCTTTCCGCGGTTCATCCCCGCGCCTGCGGGGAACGCAGCGTCCCGATGTCTGCCAGCGAATCTGTCGTCGGTTCATCCCCGCGCCTGCGGGGAACGCCGATGAAACGCTGCGCGCTGGCCTTGCTGTTGCGGTTCATCCCCGCGCCTGCGGGGAACGCGGT
>Ga0075158_10002883_pt1 | contig 12326 bp, 15 predicted proteins | sample JI91814BDNA_FD_70968 | JGI IMG/M metagenome (GOLD analysis project Ga0075158, IMG submission 70968) | Wastewater effluent complex algal communities from Wisconsin, to seasonally profile nutrient transformation and Carbon sequestration -... | ecosystem: Engineered > WWTP > Effluent > Algae... | reverse complement strand
TCTGCATGCCTGCGATGGAAGCCGTGGAGATGATCGAGCCGCCGTTTGCCTTCATGTGCGGCAGGGCATGCTTGATGCCATAGAGCGCCGCCAGCACATGCAGGTGCATCACGCTGTCAAAGCTCTCGCCCGTCACATTCTCGATATTCTCCAGCGCTCCGCCGGTGCCGGCATTGTTGAACAGAATGTCGAGCTTGCCGAAGCTTGAGGCGGCCAGGTCGATCGCCGCCTTCACCTGCGCCTCGTCCGTCACGTCACAGCGGACATAACGGAACGCATCGCCCAGTTCCTCGGCCATGCGGGCACCCTTGTCGTCCTGCAGGTCGCCGGCCACCACCTTCGCGCCCTCGCGCACGAACAATTCCACCGTGCCGCGCCCGATTCCCGACGCCCCGCCGGTGATCACCGCCACCTTGCCGTCCAGCCTGCCGCCCATGCCCGTCACTCCCATGCTTTTGTGGGCGGCACATTCGGCGGGCTGCCCGCCGGGCGCAAGCATTGACCCCTTGGGCGGCCCTCTCTAACAGGCAGGGGCATGGCCCACCCGATCGACGCCCTTGCTCTGGCGCAGGACCTGATCCGCTGCCCTTCGGTCACCCCGGCCGACGCCGGCGCGCTGGGCGTGCTTGAGGGCGCGCTGAAGCCTCATGGCTTCACCTGCGAGCGCATGCCGTTCTCGGAAGCGGGCACACCCGACATCGACAATCTCTATGCCCGCATCGGCACCACCGGCCCGCTCCTCTGCTTCGCGGGCCATACCGACGTCGTCCCGCCCGGCGACACAAAAGCCTGGAGCGTCGATCCCTTCAGCGCCGCCATCGAAGACGGCTTTCTGGTGGGGCGCGGCGCTGCCGACATGAAGAGCGCCATCGCCGCTTTCGCCGCAGCCGCCGCCGATTTCGCGCCGCGCCTCAATGGCCGCGGCTCTATCGGCCTCATCATCACCGGCGATGAGGAGGGCGTCTCCATCAACGGCACCATCAAGATGATGCAGGCACTCAAGGACCGGGGCGAGCAGGTCAGCCATTGCGTGGTGGGCGAGCCGACCAGCCAGCGCCGCCTCGGCGACACGCTGAAAATCGGCCGCCGTGGCTCCTGCACCGGACGTCTGCGCGTTCTGGGCGCGCAGGGGCATGTCGCCTATCCGCACAAGGCGGATAACCCGATCCCGAAACTCGTTGCCATCCTTGCCGCGCTCACCGGGCGGAGGCTCGATCAGGGCACGCCCCATTTCGAGCCCTCAAATCTCGAGGTCACCACCGTCGATGTCGGCAACACCGCCACCAACGTGATCCCGGCCGAGGCGCGCGCCGTCTTCAACATCCGCCACAACGATCTGCAGACCTCGGCGGATCTGGAACGCTGGGCGCGCTCAGTTTGCGATGCCGTGATCGCCGCGCAGGGCGGGGCGTATGAACTCGAATGGACCACCGGCGGCGACTGCTTCCTCACCAGCCCCGGCCCCTTCACGGCGCTGCTGGCCGATGCGGTGGGCGATATCACCGGCGCAGCGCCGGACTTCTCCACCGGCGGCGGCACGTCGGATGCCCGCTTCATCAAGAATTACTGCCCGGTCGCCGAACTCGGCCTTGTGGGCGAGAGCATGCACAAGGTGGATGAGCAGGTCCCCGTCGCTGACATCGCCAATCTGACGCGCATCTACACCCGCGTGCTAGAGCGCTATTTCGACGCGCCCCCGGCCTGAGCCCATGTCCATCGGTGTCTTCGATAGCGGGGTCGGCGGCCTCACCGTGCATCGCACGCTGGTGGAGCGGATGCCGGATGCCGATTTCGTCTATCTCGCCGATCAGGCCAACGCGCCCTATGGCGGCCGGCCGGGCGACGAGATCGTCGCGCTGACCAAAGCAGGCTGCGAGACATTGTTCGATGCGGGCGCCAGCCTCATCGTCCTCGCCTGCAACACGGCTTCGGCCATCGCGCTTCGCACGCTGCAGCAGACCTGGCTGCCCGATTATCGCGACCAGCTTGGCCGCCCGGCGAACATTCTCGGGATCATCGTGCCCACCATCGAGGCGGCGACGGGCGTGCCCTGGTCGCAGCAGCACGCCGCCGCCGTGCCGCCCGCCGCACGTCAGGAAACCGTCGGCATCTTTTCCACGCCCGCCACCACCGCGTCGCAGGTCTACGAGATCGAGATGGGCAAGCGCCGCCCGGATCTCGGCGTCTACAGCGAGCCGTGCCCCACGCTGGCCCGCCTCATCGAAAGCGCCGCCGGCGTCGTGGAATTGGCCACTGTGGTCCAGAACCACGTCATGTCGCTGCGCAGCCGCATCGGCCGCGACCCGGATCGCGCGATCCTCGGCTGCACCCATTACGAGATCGTCGCCGATATGTTCCGCGCCGCGCTGCCGCCCGGCACGCCGCTGATCCACCAGCCCGCCGCGTCGGCCGACGCCATCGCCGTCTATCTTGAACGCCATGCCGAATATCCCGCCGGTACGGGCGGCACGCGCCGCTTCCTCACCACCGGCACCCCCGGCCCCCAAAGCCGCCTCGTCGAAGCCTTCTGGGGCGCGCCGCTCAGCTTCGAGGCCGCGTAGACCTGCGTCTGTTTCATTACCTCCGAGGTACTACTGGGGGCGTATTTGAATTTCGTTTTCTGCGAATCCGGCCTCTCTCCGCCCTCTCTTCGTCCGACGCGCCGGACGTCGGCGCGAGATCGTAGGAAGATAAGCTCTATCGTACCGAAATCAAGTCAGTCAGGATCTTTGTCATAGGCCGTGACGCCCTCGGGCAATTTCACCCAACCGTGGCGGCGGCAGTCATAGACGCTGTCCTGCGGCGCCGGGAAATCCGGGTCGGCGAAACACCCGACCGCTACGCTGACCGAACGGTCCTCGTAGCCTTCCTCGGTGTGGAACACGGTCGAGCCGCACACCGGGCAAAAGCGGAAAATGAACTTCGCGCCCGCATCTCCGGTCCGCACATGCACGTTCGCGATGCCGCTGACTTTCCAGGGCGGCGCAAACCCGGCGAGCGCCGCAAACACGCTGCCCGTCCGCTTCTGGCAGGCAAGGCAGTGACACACACCTACACCGAGCGGCTCGCCCTCAACCGTGATGCTGAGCTGGCCACAGCCACAGGATGCCGTGCGCATCGTCATCGCCTCAGTAATCCACCTGCATCAGATAGAGTCCATCCGGCGGCGCCGTCGGCCCGCAGCGGGATCGGTCGCGGGCTTCCAGCGCGGCTGCGATCTCTTCCGTCGGCCAGCGTCCTTCGCCCACCAGCTTCAGCGATCCGGCAAAGGCGCGCACCTGGCTGTGCAGGAACGAGCGCGCGACGACATCGATGGCAATGCGGTCGCCCGAGCGCGTCACGGTGATCGCATCCATCGTCCTGACCGGCGATTTCGCCTGGCACTGCGCCGCGCGGAATGTCGTGAAATCATGCTTGCCGATCAGGTACTGCGCGCCCGCGTGCATCGCGTCTGCATCCAGCGTCACATGCACATGCCAGGCGAGTCCGGCATCCACCGTCAACGGCGCGCGGCGGTTGATGATCTCATAGCGATAGGCGCGGCGGATCGCGCCGAACCGCGCTTCGAAGTCCGCGCTCACAGCTTCGGCCGCCAGTACGGCGACGCCATGCCCGCCGAGCCTGAGATGCGCGTTCACCGCATCGCACACGGTCCGTGCGTTCGTGTCTTTCGCCAGATCGATATGCGCCACCTGTCCGCGCGCATGGACGCCCGCATCGGTGCGGCCTGCGCCGTTCACGGTGACGCGCTCGCCTGAAAACCCGAAGATCGCCTCTTCCAGTGCGCCCTGCACCGAGGGCAGCTCGCTCTGGCGTTGCCAGCCCGCAAAGGGCCGGCCGTCATATTCGATGGTGAGCTTCCAGCGGGTCACGTGAGCATGCTGCCCTTCGCCACCGCAAAGCCGCGCAGCATGTCGCCCGCCGCCATGGGGCCGCGTCCGGGACGTTGCAACGTCTCCAGCTTCAGCGCGCCGCTGCCGCAGGCAATGGTCAGTGCGTCATCCAGCGCCGTGCCGGGCGCGCCGGAGCCTTCGGCCCGCGCGGCTTTCAGCACCTTCACGCGCTCGCCGTTGATCGTGGTCCAGGCGGCCGGCGCAGGCGCAAGGCCACGAATGCGATTCCGGATCGCTTCCGCATCCTGCGTCCAGTCGATCCGCGTTTCGTCCTTCGAGATCTTGGCGGCATAGGTCATGCCGGCATCGGATTGCGGCTGCGGCGCGATCCCGCCGCGCCCCAGCGCCGCCATGGTGCGGACGATCAGATCGGCCCCCAGCGGCGACAATGCATCGTGCAGCTGCCCACCGGTCATCTCCGGGCCGATCGCCAGCCGCTCGGCCATCAGCACCGGGCCGGTATCGAGGCCCTCGTCCATCAGCATGGTCATGACGCCGGTTTCCGTGTCGCCTGCCATGATCGCCCGCTGGATCGGCGCCGCCCCGCGCCAGCGCGGCAGCAGGGATGCGTGGATATTCACGCAGCCCAGTTTCGGCGCATCCAGAATGGGCTTGGGCAGAATGAGGCCATAGGCGACCACAACGGCGGCATCCAGCTCCAGCGCGGCGAACGCGGCCTGCGCCTCGGGGTTCCGCAAGGATTTCGGCGTGCGGACCGGAATGCCGTTCGCCTCGGCAAAGGTGTGCACGGCACCCTTCTGCTCGGCATGACCGCGCCCCGTGGGGCGGGGTGGCTGGGAATAGACGCAGGCGATCTCGTGGCCCGCCGATATCAGCGCGGCGAGCGGGGCGACCGAGAATGGGGGTGTGCCCATGAAGGCAAGGCGGAGCGTCATGGGGCGAGGCATGGCCTATTGGCGGCCACAAGAAAAGCCTCAGCCGTAGCGCTTCTTCGCCTTGGTCATTTTCCTGAGGATGATGTCGCGCTTCAGCTTCGACAGATGGTCGATGAAGAGCACGCCCTCCAGGTGATCCATCTCGTGCTGCAGGCAGGTGGCGAGCATCCCGTCGCACTCCTGCTCGACGGGGTTGCCGTTGTAATCCAGCCATTTGGCGCGGATCTTCGCGGGCCGGTCGACGTCCTCGTACATCTCCGGCACCGAGAGACAGCCTTCCTCGTAGGACGACATCTCGTCCGACTTCCAGGTGATCTCCGGGTTCACGAAATAGCGCGGCTGCGGCTCTTCGTCCTTGCCGGCGAGGTCCATCACGATCACGCGCTTGGGCACGCCGACCTGGATGGCGGCGAGGCCGATGCCCGGCGCGTCGTACATCGTCTCCAGCATGTCATCCATGAGGGCGCGCAGCTCGTCGTCCACGGTCTCGACGGGTTTCGAGATCGTCTTGAGGCGCGGATCGGGCGCAGTCAGGATAGGGCGGATGGCCATGGGCCTCAGGTAAGTAAGGGGCGCTGGCGCGTCAAGCGCCCGGAACGGCAGCATGGCTCAGGAAAAGCTTGTCTTCATCTCGCCGTCAGACCCGCCAAAGGCCTGGGAATCGGCCTTTCGCGGCCTCGCGCCGGACATCGCATTCACCGTCTCGCGCGGCGATTTTCCGCCCGGAACCCGTGCCGACTGGGCCGTGGTGTGGAAGCCGCCGGCCGGGGCACTTGGCCGGCTGACGGGCCTCAAATGCATCTTTTCGCTGGGGGCGGGAGTGGATCACGTCCTCGTCGATCCCGACTTTCCGCCCGGCATCCCGCTTGCCCGCGTGGTCGATCCCTACCTCACGGCCGGGATGAGCGAATATGTGGTGCTCCACGTCCTCGCCCATCATCGCGGCCTCATGCGCAACCTCGCCGATCAGGCGGCGGGCCGATGGGCGCCCTTCGCGGCGAAACGTGCCGACGAAACCCGGATCGGCATTCTGGGGCTCGGTGAACTGGGGCTCGATGCGGCCCGCAAACTCAAACCCCTCGGTTACCAGATCGCGGGGTGGAGCCAGACGCGGAAAGACGAGCCGGGTGTCGAAAGCTTCGCCGGTACGGGCGAGCTCGCGGCGTTCCTCGCCCGCACCGACATTCTCGTCTGCCTGCTGCCGCTCACCCCGGCGACGCGGGGCATCCTCAACAGCGCGACCTTCACGCTGCTGCCCGAAGGCGCGGTGGTCATCAACGCGGCGCGCGGCGGGCATCTGATCGAAAGCGATCTTCTCGCCGCGCTGGATGAGGGCCAGCTCTCGGGCGCAACGCTCGATGTCTTCCAGACTGAGCCGCTGCCGCCGGACAGTCCGATCTGGACTCATCCGAAAATCATGGTGACGCCGCACATGGCGGCGATCACCGATCCACGCTCCACCGCCATCACGATGGTGGAGAGCATGGCGCGCATCCGCGACGGCGGCCGGCCTCTCTACGAGGTCGACCTGACACGCGGCTACTGATCGCTATTTCACCTTCAGCGCGTCGAATTTCTTGAAGTCGATCGCGGCGGCGTAGGCCTCCATCTCGGCATCGGTTGTCTCATGCGAGGCGAGACGTCCGATGACCATGTAGACGCCTTCCGGATTGCGGAAGACGATCATGATCTCGCCCGATCCCGCTTCTTCAACCCGCACCGCTTCGCGGCCTGCGACGGTCGTCTTCGCTGAGGCTCCCGTCCAGATGGTTTCAAAGCGGGGATAGGGCGTGCCGTCGGGCGTGCCGTACACGAAGATCGTCAGGTCATGCAGCATGCTCGGGCCGTCGAACTTGTAGATGCGGCCACCGGTCACGCTGTAGCCCGACATGCCGGAATTCGACCATTCGCCGGGACGGTCGACGCCGGTCCAGCCTTTCAGGGCGGGAGGCACGGCGGCGTAGTAGGTGTCGGCACGCTTTTGCCAGTCTTCCGGGCCAGGTTCGGCTCCTTCGGGTGCGGCGGCCGGTGTCGCAGCGGGCGCGGGCGTGGGTGTGGCGGCCGGCGGTGCCGATGCCGAGGCGCCGGCGGCCTGCTGCAGGGCGCAGTCAGGCAAAGGCGTCTCGAAGGCAAAGGTCTGGTCGAATTTGCCCCAGCCCGACGAGGTGACGCCGTTCGCCGTGGTGGAGGCAAAGGCTGGGCAGGATCCGCCTGTGTAGAAGGTGATGTCGCCGCCGCTGGAGGTGATTTTTCCGTCGTGAACCGCAGCCGTGCAGGGGTAGGAGTCGGCGGTGTAGCGGCCGGTGCCGTAGACCCATCCGTCCATGATTCCGGCCGTGGGGCAGGCGCAGGTTGTACCCTCTGCAGGTGATGAAAGGGCGTCTTTCGGGCAGTCTGCGGCGAGTGCCGACGAAGTCAGGACAAGTGACGCAAGGGCGCTGCGGAGGGTGACGGACATGAGGTTCCCCAGGTGCCGGAGTGGCCCTGCGACCCTACGAAGTTCCCGAAGGGAACCTGCACGCGCGAATTGCCTCAGGGCAACCGGGGGTAGAGGGTCTCAAAATGGTCCCAGAGGAGCTGGCGGTCCGGGGCCGGGCCGTCAAAGCTGATCGCGTCCGGCGTGACGGTGTCGGTCGGCGTGCCGCTGGCGACCCAGATATGGGACGTGGGGACGACCCAGTTCACCTCATCCAGAGCGCCGGTGCACACGAAGCTGAGCTGGGGGTAGGTGACGGGGCGGTGCCACAGGCGCGTGCCGCAGGCGGCGCAGCGGAAGATATCGATCTCGCGCCCGCTGTCGGCGGTCTTGCGGAACGAGGCCATCGCGCCGGTGACGGCGATCGCTTCGGACGGCATGTGCAGGAAGATCGCGGCGCCCGCGCCCGTCGCCTTGCGGCAGTCGGTACAGTGGCAGGCGTTGATGGCTTTCGGGCGTGCCGACAGCGTGTAGCGCACCGCCCCGCACAGGCAGCCGCCTTCCAAAGGCGGTGCCGGAATGGGCGGTCGGGCGACCACGTCAGTCGTGCCGCAGCAACGTGCCGGCGCCGTGCTCGGTGAAGAGCTCGACCAGCAGGACGTGAGGGATGCGTCCGTCGAGAATGACGACGGCTTCCACGCCCGCTTTCAGGGCATCGATGCAGGTCGTGACCTTGGGGATCATGCCGCCGGAAATGGTGCCGTCGCGGATCAGCGCCTGCGCTTGGCTGATCGTGAGCGACTGGATGATCTGGCCGTCCTTGTCCATCACGCCCGGGACGTCGGTGAGGAAGAGCAGGCGGTCGGCGTTGAGCGCGCCGGCGATGGCGCCGGCCACCGTGTCGGCGTTGATGTTGTAGGTCTCGCCATTCCGCCCGACGCCAATGGGCGCGACCACCGGGATCAGGTCGGAATTCATGATCGTCTCGAGCACTTCGGGATTGATCTCGTCGGGTTCCCCGACGAAGCCGAGATCCACGATGCGCTCCACATTGCCTACGGGATCGCGCTTGGTGCGCTGCAGCTTCTTGGCGACGATCATGTTGCCGTCCTTGCCCGAAAGCCCCACCGCCCGGCCGCCGGCCGAGTTGATGGCCGAGACGATCTGCTTGTTGATCGAGCCCGACAGAACCATTTCGACAACGTCGATGGCGTTGCGGTCGGTGACGCGCAAACCGTCGATGAATTCCGATTTGACGTTCAGCTTTTCCAGCATCGCACCGATCTGCGGGCCGCCGCCATGGACGACGATCGGGTCGATGCCGGTCTGCTTCATCAGCACCATCGACTGGGCGAAGTGCTCCGGCACGCCCTCCTCACCCATGGCGTTGCCGCCGTATTTCACGACGATGGTCTTGCCGTCATAGCGCAGGATATAGGGCAGCGCCTCGACCAGCGTGCGCGCGGTGCGGCGCCAGTTGGCGAGCGTGCGCCGTTCGAACGGCAGGTCGTCGCGCGTCAGGTCGTCGTTTGACATGCCGGTCCTGTTCAGAGTGCTGCGGGCTTATAGCCCGCGACATTGCCCGGCTCCAACCCGGCGGCTTCTGCGGCCAAGGCGCGCAGATGGTCGATGCCGAGGCCGATTTCCGACGAGGTCGGGCAGATGACCGGATGGGCGGCCGGATGCCTGGCCGCCGTTTCGGCGGTCTTGCGGATGACGCTGCCCAGTTCCGCGGTTTTCAGCTTGTCCGACTTGGTCAGCACGATCTGGTAGCTGACGGCGCTCTCATCCAGCGCCTTCATCGCCTCGATATCGAAGGGCTTCAGCCCGTGCCGGGCATCGACCAGCAGCATCACGCGCTTCAGCGTCGCGCGGCCGCGCAGATACTGGAAGATGACCTTGGTCCACTGCTCGGACAGCTTGCGCTCGATCCGCGCATAGCCATAGCCGGGGAGGTCGGCCAGGTTCGCCGCACCGGCCAGGTTGAAGAAGTTCAGCTCGCGCGTCCGTCCCGGCGTGTTGGAGACGCGGGCGAGCGTGTTGCGCCCGGTCAGCGCGTTGACGAGGCTGGACTTGCCCACGTTGGAGCGCCCGGCAAAGGCGATTTCCGGACGGTCGGCGGGCGGCAGGCCGTCCATCTTCACCACACCCCGCATGAAGGTGCAGTCCTGCGCGAACAGCCAGCGGCCAAAGGCGAGCCGTTCCGGCCCGATCTCGGGCAGGAACTGCTCATAGCCTCCGTTCGCCGGAACCATCGCCTCAGGCTTTCTTCGCCGGGGGCTTCATGAACAGCTTGAACGGCCAGCTGGTGCGCATGTTGTCGAAGAGGTGAATCTCCGCCTTCATGCGGCGCATGATGAAATATTGCTGCGTGATCGACAGCAGGCCGTTCCACGCCCAGTAGATGACGAGGCCCGCCGGGAACGAGGCGAGCAGGAACATGAAGAGCCACGGCATGATGCCGAAGATGCGCTGCTGCGCCGGATCGGGCGCAGGCGGGTTCATCTTCATCTGCACCCACATCACGATGCCGTTGATAACCGGCCAGGCGCCGAGCAGCAGGACGGCCGGGACGGTGTAGGGGAGCAGGCCGAACAGGTTGAAGATCGAGGTCGGGTCGGCGGCCGAAAGATCCTGCACCCAGCCGAAGAACGGCGCGTGGCGCATTTCGATGGTGACGTAGAGCACCTTGTAGAGCGAGAAGAAGACGGGGATCTGCAGCAGCAGCGGCAGACAGCCTGACACCGGGTTCACCTTCTCGCGGCGATAGAGCGCCAGCATTTCCTGCTGCTGCTTGGGCGGATCGTCCTTCCAGCGCTCGCGCAGCGCCAGCATTTCGGGCTGGATCTTCTTCATCTTCGCCATCGACTCGTACGACTTGTTGGCGAGCGGGAAGAAGATGAGCTTCAGGATGACGGTGAGCAGCAGGATGGCGACGCCGAAATTGCCAACGATGGAGAAGAGCCAGTCGAGCAGCAGGAAGATCGGCTTGGTCAGGAACGCGAACCAGCCCCAGTCGACCGCCATGTCGAAGCGCTGGATGCCAAGGCTTTCCTCATAGCTGTCGAGCAGCGACACGATTTTCGCGCCGGCGAACAGGCGATGCGTCGCCTCGGCCTTGCCGCCGGGCGCGACGTCGCGGCCGTTCTTGTAGAGATAGTCGGAGGTGAAGAGCTCCCAGTGGCCCTGATTGGCGGCGCGGAAGGTGGCGGTGACCGTTTCGTTCTGGTCAGGGATCAGCGCCGTCATCCAGTAGTGGTCGGTGAAACCGAGCCAGCCGCCGGTGGTTTCCACCGCGTCCGTGCGCGCACCCTCCTCGACGATCTCGCTATAGTCCTTTTCACGCAGCGTGCCGTTGGCGACGCCGATCATGCCCTGGTGAACGACCCAGATTTCCGCGAAATACGGCACGCCGCCGCGTACGATCTGGCCGTAGGGATAGAGCTTCACCGCCGTGCCGCCGGTATTGGCGACGCTGTCCTTGATGGTGGCGACGTAATTCTCGTCGATCTCGATGATGCGCGTGAACTGCAGGCCTGCGCCGTTGTCCCAGGTGAGGGTCACCGGTTTGCCGGGGCTGAGCGTGTCGCCGGCGCTGAGGGTCCAGACCGTGTCCTTGCCCGGCATCTTCGCGGGCGTCGCCGGATCGGCGACCCACCCGAATTCGGCGTAGTAGGGATTGGTAACCCCGACCGGCTGGAGCAGGTTGATCTCCGGCGCGCTGGCATCCAGCGTCGTGCGGTAGCGGCGGAGGTTGAGATCGTCGAAGCGCGCGCCGGTCAGGCGGATCGAGCCGTCGACGGCCGGCGTGTCGATGGCGACGCGCGGACCTTCTGCGGCGAGCGCCGCGTTGCGGTCACGGTGCTGATAGACCTCGCCCGAGGGCGTGACGCCCGGAACCGTCGCGCCGGCCTGGGCCTGCTGCTGGGCAGCCTGGTTCTTCTGCTGCTGCGCCTGGTCGGGCGTCGGAAACAGCATGTACCACGCCACGAAGACGAGCATCGACAGGACGACAGCGACGATCAGGTTGCGGGTCTCGCCGCCTTGGGGCTGGTTCATGGACTAAGGCCGTTCAGTGATGATGGTGCGCGCATGAAGGCGCGGCCGTTTCGCGTTGGCCGGATGTCTTGGGCGGAACCGGGTCATAGCCCGATCCGCCGCCCAGCCAGGTGATGGGGTGGCATTTGAGAATGCGGCGGAAGCCAAGCCACATCCCCTTGAGTGCGCCGTGCGTCTCGATGGCCTCGATCGCATAGCGCGAGCAGGTCGGCTCGAACCGGCACGAATTGGGCAGCATGGGCGAGATCAGATATTTGTAGGCGCGGATCGGCGCGGTCGCGGCGGCGCGCGTCCAGCGTTTCCATCCGGTGATGATCGCCCCTTCAGGCATCGCCTGTCGTCAGTCCGTGCTTGGCAGCGTGGGCGGGGCGGGTTTTGCCCCCTTGGCCGCGCGCTTTTCGGCCTCGGCGAGCGCTTCTTTAAGGTCCCGCACCAGCGAAGGAAAGGGGCTGTCCAGCGCGGCCCGGCGCCCGATGATCACATAGTCGCAGCCCGGCGACCCGGCGGTGGGCAGCATGTCGCGCGCAATCGCCCGGAAGCGGCGGCGGATGCGGTTCCGTTCGGGCGAATTGCCCTCTTTGTTGGTCACCGTGAAGCCGACCCCGATGGCGGCATCGCCGTCCGCGCGGTTGCGGCGCTGGAGCGACAGGGTCGGGCGGTGGGCGCGGACGCCCTTGGCGGCCGCCAGGAACTCAGACCGGGCCTTCAGGCGGCGCAAAAGCACAAAACCGGCCTTTCGGCCGGTTTCGGGGGCGTTGTCGCGCTCGTTCATGGCTGTGGGCGGCCCAGAAGGCCGCCGAACGGCCTTAGGCCGACAGGCGCTTGCGGCCGTGGGCGCGGCGCTTCGCCAGGATCTTGCGGCCGCCGACAGTGGCCGAACGGGTACGGAAGCCGTGACGGCGCTTACGCACGATCTTGGAGGGCTGGTAGGTGCGCTTCATGGCAGTGACTCACTTCATTTGGCCCCGAAAGTCGCGGTTTTCCGCGCCTTAAGCGAAGGCCGACCTCGCAAAAGAGGCGTGTCGATACGGGAACGGCTGCGCCAAGTCAACATCGACGGCG
>Ga0075158_10002881_pt1 | contig 12329 bp, 8 predicted proteins | sample JI91814BDNA_FD_70968 | JGI IMG/M metagenome (GOLD analysis project Ga0075158, IMG submission 70968) | Wastewater effluent complex algal communities from Wisconsin, to seasonally profile nutrient transformation and Carbon sequestration -... | ecosystem: Engineered > WWTP > Effluent > Algae... | reverse complement strand
GCTGCGACGCGGGCGCGCTGCTTCGACTGGCCGTAGCTTTCGATGCCCGGCTTGAAGCCGCCATGCCAGGCGACCCGAGAGATCACAGCCCAGGCCGGCACTTTCAGCTTCAGCGCCGGCAGGCGCGGTGACGCCAGCGGCGCTTCGGTGAAGACTGGTGTCGACACCAGTTCGGCATGGGGCAAAAGCGTGTGCGCGCTGTCGATGGACCGCCTCAGGTCGCTCGCAAAGACCCGCTGGGCCGGCTGGACCATCTCGATGAGTTCGGGCGGGGGCGGATCGGCTTCGATCCCGGCCACTTCGTAGTCATTGAGAAAGCGGGAAAAGTCCGCATGCCCGATCCATCGGCTGCGGCCCATCGCGGGGCGTCCATGGCGCACGAGGACGATTCTCATGCCGCGCACCATAGCGGCGGAAATTTTCAGCGCCAGCGCGCCGGTCACGTCGCGGTCGGAGGCCGGCGGCTGCCAGCCCCCGCCGGATCGCAGGCTTACGGCGTGGCTGTCGGCAGGGCCGGCACGTCGTCTCCGCCACCGCGTTTGCCGCGCAGGGCCTTCATCTTCTCCTTGGCCGCGTCGGCCTCGGCCTTGGTTACCGCACCGTCGCCATCGGCGTCGGCCTTCATGATCCGGGCGGCCGAAACAGCGCCGAATTCTTCCGCCGTGATCTTGCCGTCGCCGTCCGCGTCGATGCGCTCGAACAGGCGCGGCGCCTCTTCGGCCGTGATCACGCCGTCGCCATTGCGGTCCGCCTTTTCGATGAACTTCGCCGACCCGGCCCTGGCCTCTTCGGCCGTCACCTTGCCGTCCTTGTCGGCGTCCAGCCGCTCGAAATGAGCGCCACGCTTGCCACCGCGTTCGCCGCCTTCCTTGGCAATGGCGATCGCCGGAACGGCGATCAGCACGGCCAGCGCCGCAATCGTTATCTTCTTCATGTGAAGCCTCTCCAGAAAATCCCACATCGCTGGGAGATCAAACGGGGGACGGCTCCAACTCCGTCGCGGGCTCGTCGATCTTCACCACATTGCGGGGGAAAGGCGCGTACATGCCCGCCCGATCCAGTGCGATCTTGGCTCGCTCGGTCAGGTCCGCCGTCACCCGGCCATGCTCGCCCGAGGCCACCCAGCAGCGCATTGTCAGGTTGACGGCCTTGTCGGTCAGGCCAGACACCAGCACCACCGGCTCCGGCGCCCGGTTCACGCGCGGTTCCTCTCGCATCAGTCCGAGCAGCACATCACGCGCGCTGGAAATGTCGTCGCCATAGTCGATCCCGACCACCACCTCGACCCGCCGGGTCGGATTGCGGGTGGTATTGCGTATGGGCGTGTTCCACAGGGACGAGTTCGGGACGAAGTGGTAGGCGCCATCGGGGGTCCGCACCGTCGTGGCGAACAGCCCGACCTCCGTCACCGTGCCGTTGGTGTCCTTCGTCTCAACGCTTTCTCCGGCACGAAACGGACGCAGCCACAACAACATGATCCCTGCCGCGATATTCGACAGCGTGCCCTGCAGCGCCAGACCGATCGCCAGGCCTGCGGCGCCCAGCACCGCCAGGATCGAGGCGATCTGGACACCCAGCTGCCCCAACACCGCGACGACCGTGACGATCATGATGCCGCTGCGCAGGATCGTCGAGATGACCGGGGTCAACGTCTGGTCGATATGCGCCCGCGACCCCAATAGGCTCGTCACAAGCTTCGAGACCCAACCGGCGATCACATAACCCGCGATCAACAGAACGATCGCCGTTACGAGGTTCGGCACGGCCGTCACCAGCCAGGCCACGGCGGTTGAGATGAAAGTCTGGAACGTTGTGCCATCCATGGCGAGCTCCTCACGCTACGCAACACCGCGGGGCCGCGGGAACACCGCAGCCGGTGGTGTCAAAACGCGCAAGTTCCCTTAATGGTGCCATCCAAAGGACACCCGGAGACAACGCCATGACCGACGCCTATATGCGCCTCGACGGCAAAGCCGCCATCGTCACCGGTTCAGCCACCGGCATCGGCGCGGCTGTCGCGCTGAAACTCGCGGCGCGCGGTGCCAGCGTCGTCGTCAACTACACCAAGAGCCTGAAAGAGGCCGAGGAGACTCAAGGCGCGCTCCAGAAGATCGGCGCACAATCGATTCTGGTGCAGGCCGATGTCTCGAACGACGCCGATTGCCGCCGTATGGCGAAGGCCGCGGAAGACGCCTTCGGCCGCATCGACATCCTCGTCAACAATGCCGGCACCACGAAAATCGTCGATCACGCCGATCTTGAGGGCCTCAGCAGCGAGGACTGGCTGCGCATCTACCAGACCAACGTGGTCGGCGCGTTTCAGATGATCCGCGCCGTCGCGCCGGCCATGAAGCGCCAGGGCTATGGCGCGGTCGTCAACGTTTCCTCGATCGCCGGCGTCACGGGCATCGGCTCATCCGTCGCCTACGCCGCGTCGAAGGGCGCCATGAATACGATGACCATCGACCTCGCTCGCGCCCTCGCGCCCGAGATCCGCGTCAACGCCGTCTGCCCCGGCTTTGTCGGCACCCGCTGGTTCAAGGATGCCCTGGGCCAGGATGCGCATGACAAGATGGTCGCAGGGCAGGTCCGCTCCACCCCATTGCGCCGCGCGGGGATGCCTGAGGATGTCGCCGAATCGGTGGTGTTTTTCTGCGCCGAGGGAGCCCAGCACATCACGGGCGAATTCCTGATCGTCGACGCGGGACTGCATCTTTCGATGACACCGACCAAGCCCCGCTGAGATCATTATGCTCAATTATTGAGCACATCTCGTTATTGCCCGCATTTAAGGCTGCGACTGTCGCCAAAACGACACGGGTTTTTGCATCGCAGCAATTGAAATCCTCCGAGTTCCCCAAAAAGCTAGGCCCGTTGCTGCATTGCAGTAGGGCGACGCGGACCACCCGCGCAGATTTGAGGGAATGAACCATGAAGCGACTTCTGTTGACCGCCGCCGCTGCGGCCAGCCTGCTTGGGCCGGCCATGGCGGAAGAAGAAAGCCCCTGGACCGTCAGCGGCACCATTGGCGTCACCTCCAACTACATGTTCCGGGGCTTCACCCAGTCCGACGGTGACCCTGCCCTTCAGGCCGGCGTGACCGTCGCCCATTCGGGCGGCTTCTATGCCGGCTTCTGGGGCTCGAATGTCGATTTCAACGACGGCTTCTTCAGCGGCAAGGAAGCGGCCGAGCTCGAGCTCGACCTCTATGCGGGCTACGGCTTCTCGCTCGGCGAAAACACCACCGCCGACATCAACTTCACCTACTATGCCTACCCCGGCTCATGGGAAGGCTACGACTACGATTTCTTCGAAATCATCCTCGGTCTCGCGCACGATTTCGGACCCGCCAAGGTTGGCGTGAAACTGGCCTACACGCCGGACACCTTCGGCGGCGACGAGGAAGCCTGGTGGCTGGGCGGCAGCCTTGCCGTGCCGATTACCGATTGGCTCTCCATCTCGGGCAATGTCGGTCACCAGTGGTACGAATTCGGCGACGATTACCTGCATTACGACATCGGCCTCAGCGCGACCTATGAAGGCGTCACCTTCGACGCCCGGTATGTCGCCACCGACCTCGACTATGTCGAGGAGGAGTTCGTGTTCTCGGTCGGCTTCGCGTTCTGATCAGCTTCGTCTGACTTCAGGGGAGGGCCCGGCGCCGCTGCCGGGCCCTTTCGATTGGTGGCATGGCGCATCGGTCACACCTGCCGGGTTTGTGGCCTGCGAGAGCCGTTCTGTTACGGAAATGCCACATAAAATGCCCCGGCCTCGGTTGTCTTTCGACGCCGAAAACCCGACTGTTTCAGCGTTGGGAGTACTCCCGACGCTGAGTCCGGTGTTGCTGTGCTGCGCTGCGGCGTAACGGTCGATTAAGGATATCGGCGTCATTGAAAACCTGAGCCAGCGCCCGGACGGCGCTGTAGCGGTAACCAGAGGTGAGGAAATGAAGAAGATTCTGATGTCGGCGGCCTGCCTGGCAGCCCTCGGCGCGGCGCCTGCCCTGGCGCAGGATGAGGGCGGCGAGTCTGCCTGGGACATCTCCGGCACCTTCGGCGTCGTCAGCGACTACAAGTTCCGTGGCTTCACGCAGACCGACGGCGACGCGGCCATCCAGGCCGGCGCGACCGTTTCGCACGACAGCGGCTTCTATGTCGGCGTCTGGGGCTCCAACGTCGACTTCAACGACGGCGAGACCGATTTCGAGGTCGATTTCTTCGTCGGCTATGGCGGCGCCATCGGCGAGGCGACCAGCTGGGACGTCAACCTGACCTATTTCTCGTATCCGAATGCACCGGATGGCTCGGACTACGACTATTTCGAGTTTGGCGCCGGCATCACGCATGATTTCGGCAATGGCTTCACCGCCGGCGGCAAGGTCGCCTTCACGCCGGAATATTTCGGCGACACCGGCACGGCCTGGTGGGTTGGCGTCAACGCCGGCTACGCGGTCACCGAATGGCTCTCGGTCAGCGGCAATCTGGGCTACCAGATGCTCGACGACGACTTCTATTTCGACGACGGCTACATGCACTACGACATCGGTGCGACGGTTACGTACGGCATCCTGAACCTCGACGTGCGTTGGGTCGCCACCGACTCCGACGATCCGCTGGGCAAGGACAAGGTTGTCGGTTCGGCGATCTTCGAATTCTGATCCGGTCAGATCGAATGACACGGAAAGGCCCGGGGAAACCCGGGCCTTTTTCATGAGGCGAGAAAGGCCAGAACCTCCGCCTTGGTCACCCGGTCGCCGACCGCGCTCATGTGATCCTTGCCCGGCACCAGACGCATCTCGGCGCCTGGGATCGCCGCCGCCAGCCGGTCAGGCGGGCCTGTTACCGCATCACGATCGCCGCAGATCACCAGCACCGGCTTTGAAATCCGCCCCAGTGCCGCCGCATCGAAAGCCGTCCGCGGCCTGCGCCAGCATGCTGCCAGCGCTGCCCGGTCGGCCTTTTGCTGGTCGGCAAACACGCGGAATGTCAGGGCGGCGCGGTTGGTGATCGTGGCCGGATCCTCGGCCAGAAGGGCCAGCGGCACATCATCGGCGAAATCGGGCTTGGTGAGATAATTCTCGCCGAGTCCCGCCAGCACTGCACGGCGGACCCGCCCCGGCGCATCCATCAGCATCCGGATCGCCACCATGGCGCCCATCGAATAGCCCATGATATCCGCCTCACGGACGCCGCAGGCCGCCAGCACCGCAGCGCTGTCGGCGGCGAGCAGACCTTCGTCATAGTCGGCCGGCTCGTGGCTGGCCTCGCTCTGCCCGTGTCCCCGGTGGTCGAACAGGATGACCCGCCGCCCTGCCTCAGCGAAGCTGCGCATCCACGAGGTCGCGACCCAGTTCGTCCGGCGGCTGGAGGCGAAGCCATGGATCAGCAGCACCGGCGGCCCGGACTCCGGTCCCGGCGGCGGCACATCGTCATAAATGAGGCGGAGAGTTCCCCCGCTCGCCCGCCCAACCGTTAACTCCATCGCGTCCTCGCTTTCATGACTGGCTTAGAACAGCCGCCGGCAGCTGAAAACGCCCGCTGTGCCGTTGAAAAGCCACGGTTTCGCACTTGTGTTTGCGTGTGCGTAAAGTCATTTTGCGCCGCAATGACTGAGGTGGTGATGCGTGCCCGAGCGGCAGCGCGTCCGGGGGATTTTTATCCATGTCACAATTGATGCTGACCCAGATGGGCGCAGCCAGCAGCATCTGGTCGCAGGTCAACGACGTGTTCGTGCTCGCCGCATGGATCGCGTTCGTCGCCGCGCTGGTGGTCGTCTGCGCGCTCGGCATGCATCTGCTGATCCTGACGATCACCTTCCTGGTGAACAAGCGCAAGGGCGCGCGGATCGAAGCCGAGCTTCTCGCCCTGCCCCTGCCGGCCGTCCTGCCCCGCGTGCTGATCCAGCTTCCCACCTTCAACGAGCCGGGCGTCGTCAACCGCGCGCTGGAAGCCGCCGCCGCGACGGACTGGCCCAAGGACAAGCTGCGCATCCAACTGCTCGATGATTCCATCGACGGCACCACCGAGATCGCCCGCGCCAAGGTCGAAGAGCTGAAAACCCGCGGCATCGACGCGGAGGTCATCCACCGGGTCAACCGCGAAGGCTTCAAGGCCGGCGCGCTGAAGAACGGGCTGGAGCACGACGACTGCGAGTTCGTCGCCATCTTCGACGCGGACTTCATTCCCCCGCCGGATGTGCTGAAGCGCACCATTCCGGCGCTCGTCGCCCATCCCAACTACGCCTATGTCCAGACGCGGTGGGAGCACCTCAACCGCGACGTGAACCTGCTGACCCGCGCCCAGGCCCTGATGCTGGATGCGCATTTCGCCGTCGAGCAGGGCGCGCGCAACTGGTCGGGCCTCTTCATGCCGTTCAACGGCACCGGCGGCATCTGGCGCCGCGCGGCGATCGACGATGCCGGCGGCTGGGAAGGCGACACGCTGACCGAGGACATCGATCTGGCGATCCGCGCCGCGATGCGCGGCTGGAAGACCGGCTTCATGCCGTCGATTGCGCTGCCGGGCGAGCTGCCGGAATCGGTTCCGGCCTGGCGCCAGCAGCAGTTCCGCTGGACCAAGGGCTTCACCCAGGTCGCCATGAAGCTGCTGCCGCAGGTCTATCGCTCGCCGAACCTGACCTTCATGCAGAAATTCGCCATGACCTTCCAGCTGCTGCATGGCTGGGCCTATCCGGCCGGCGCGATCGCGCTGTTTGCGGCGCTGGCGGCGATGGTCATGACCTCGACCCAGCCCTGGGGCATTTTCTTCATCGGCGTCTTCTCCACCGTCTTCGGCGGCTGCGCGGTGTTTGCGATGACCATGGTCGGCCAGTGGTCGCTCAAGCGAAAATTCGAGTTCAAGACGCTCTTCGCCTTCTTCACCATGCTCGCGCTCAATGGCGGGCTGACGCTCTCCAACACGCGCTCCATCTGGGAAGCGCTGCGCGGCACGCCGTCAGCCTTTGTCCGCACGCCCAAGGGACGCGAAGCGGCGCTCGACAAGGCCCGCCCGACCAAGGGCCATTCCGGCCTCGGCGAACTGTTCCTCGCCGTCGGCGCCATCGCCGTCGCGATCTGGGACGAGGCCTGGTACTCGCCCTTCTTCGCGCTGACCGTCTTCGGTCTTGCGCTGGTCGGCAGCGCCACCCTGACTGCCCGCCTCAGCCGCCAGGCCTGACAGCGCAGCACCTGAGAGTTCCAGAAGGGCCGGCGCCACGCCGGCCCTTTTGCTTTGGCCCGGCGGTGGCGCAACCGCATGACCGCATCCCGATCCCGGCAGCCCATCCAGGTCTTCGATTGTCGATTTTTGGCGGGGCCAAGGCGCCGGCCGGCCAGCAGGCCCGCCGCCTCGGTGATCCGATTGGATGGTATTCGTTTGTCGGTTTTGGCGCGTCTGAGGCGCCGGGCAACGCCTGAGGCGCCCGGCGATGAGGGCCTCCGGCGCTCTCCGACGCGGCCGGGGGAGGAGTTGTTCCGGAGTTTTCCTACCCCCTCCCCTCCTCCTCCCCGAGCAGGACGGGCCCACCGCCTCGATCCCAGCCAGCTTGCCCGGCAATCCCCCACGCGCATCGCCTCCCTCGCCCGCCAAAACGGCGGACGATCAGCTATATAGGATTATATTCTACCGAGTTCAAGTGCGGGCCCCGGCCGCGAAATCCCGAAGACGTATCGGCGCCCCGCCACCTGCGCGATGGATCAAAGGCCCGGCCCCGACGCCGATGCTCGCGGCAAACGAAAAGGGCGGCCCGAGGGCCGCCCTTTCCAGTCCGGCTCGCGAGAGCCTTGTTGCCTAGAACTCGTACCGGATGCCGATCTGGATCTGCCAGAGCGACGAGGGCGAGCGGACGTTGATCTGCTGGTCCGGCGTCGAGATCGTGCCCGAGTAGACGTAGCAGGTCGGCTGCGTGCAGGTGACGCCGTTGGTAACGGTGCCGTTGTTGACGATCGCACCGCTGACGACGCCGGTCGTCGGGAAGAAGTTCGGCGTCGCAACCTGGCCCCAGTTCTTGTTGAGCAGGTTGGTGAAGTTGAAGATGTTCAACTCCAGCGTGACCGAGTGCTCTTCATAGACGTTGATCTCCTGCGAGACACTGAGGTCGATGCGCGAGGTCCACGGCGAGAAGAACTCGTTCCGCGGCGCGATCTGGCCGGCGTATTCACGCAGGCCGCTGTTCTGCAGGTAGGAGTTGAAGGCGGTGAAGTTGAAGCCAGCCGCATACTGCACCAGCGGGTCGGACGTCGCCGTCGCATTGCCGGTCGCATCGACCTGCGGCACGTAGAGCAGGTTGCGGAAGTTCTGGCCGTTGCCGCCATACGGGTTGTTGGAGAACACGTAGCTGAACGGCTGACCCGAGGTGCGCGATCCAAACAGACGGATCTTCGTCGGCGACCCTTCGAAGAACTCGTACGAGAGGTCGGCGGTCATCGTGTAGCGGTGCTCGCGCTCGTACTCCGAACGGCCCTCGGTCACATCGTTGATGTTGACCACAGCGCGCTGCTGGAAGTTCGACGACGCGGTCGACGCCGTGCCGCCGCCGATATCCTGAACGTCCGACCAGGCATAGCCGAGATCGAGGCCGATCGTGCCGTTGCCCTCGTCGAACTCCCACTCCTTCTCGGCCGCGAGGATCACGAAGTTCGCGTGACCCGCATCGACGTTGTAGAGCATCAGGTCGCGGCCGCCGTCGGTCGGACGGTCAGTGCGCGTGCCGTAGCGGACCCGGCCCAGAGCCGCATCCGGCGCGGCCGAAGTCGGGCCGACAGCAAGGCTGCAGTTCGTCGAGCCCGGCAGACAGGTGCGCAGGTCGCGCCAGGCCAGCTGGTCGAGCGATTCCATGCCCATGTACTCGGCCGTGAAGGCCCAGCCGTCATAGAGCGCGTCGATGCCGACATTGAAGCGCCAGATCGACGGGATCTGGAAGTCTGGCGAGAGCAGCGACACGGGGCCGTTGGCGCCCTGCGCTGCCAGCAGATCCTGCAGCGCCTGCGGAACCGGCACAACGTTGAAGCCATTGGCGGCGATGAAGTCCGCCGCGGGCAGATTGCCACCCGTGATTGCCTGGCCGGGGATACCCTGGACCTGCAGATAGCTGATGCCATCGCCGGAATAGCTGTTGGACACCCACACGTTCGGCGAACCGCCCGAGTAGCGGCCCACGCCGCCGCGCAGGGTAACCAGCAGGTCTTCATCGTCCGTCGGCACATCGTAGGAGAACGAGGCACGCGGCAGGAAGATGTTGAGGCCTTCCAGGTCCTTGTCGTTCGAGAAGCCGTAGGCGGTCTCGAACCCGGCATTGCTGCGGACGGTGCCTTCGGCCTCGTACCAGTCATAACGCATGCCGACCATCACCGAGAGCGCGTCGGTGACGTCCCAGTCGTCCTGGAGGTACAGCGAGTTGACGTTGTAGCCCCACACCGCCGAGGCATCGACCGGATCGTTCGAGCCGGCATTGCCGTAACGGATCGGCTCGCGGCCGCGGCCCGCGCCGAGGCGCGTGTCGAGCGTCGAGGCGACGATGCCGTTCTGGAAGTCGGCAATCGAGTTGAAGCGGTAGATGCCGTTCGAGCCCTCGACGAAGCCGTTGAGGATGTCGAGCATCTTGCGCTCGTAGCCGCCCTTGATCACGTGCTGATCGAGGTCGTAGGTGCCGGTCAGCTTGATGATGTCGAAGGTGGTCTGGACCAGGTTGTAGTGACGGAACTGGTCGGGGCCGATGACGATATAACCGTCATCGCCGTTGCCGGCGACATTGTCGACGCCGTTGGTGCGGACATAGACCTCGGGGAACGGATCGCCGAGCGACTGCTGCACAGCGTCGAGGTTCACACGGCCGAGACGCAGTTCGGTCGAGAAATTGTCGGTCCAGTTCGAGAAGACCTGGAGCGAGTAGTTGTCGATGACTTCGCGGTCCAGATACCAGTTCGACGGCAGGCCGATGATCGGCAAGGTCGACGAGGTCGATGAGCGGGTCGACAGCGTGCCGCCTTCCGCGTGGCTGTAGCCGAGCTGGGCGCGGTGCTGGTCGTTGATGTTCCAGTTGAGCTTGGCGGTCCAGCGCTCATTGTTTTCGGCGAACGAGTTCTGGTTCTGCAGCGCGTCATAACCATAGACCGTGTCGGCGATCTGCACGACCTGATCGATCTCGGCCTGTGTGATGCCGGGGACCTGGGTCGCGAACGTGCCGGCCGGGTTGCCTTCGCCCGGGCCGATCGAGACGGGGGTGACGCGCTCGACCTTGTCGTAGCCGACGAAGAAGAACAGCGTGTCCTCGATGATCGGGCCGGAGAAGGTGGCGCCGTAGTTCTTTTCCTCGAAATTGGTCAGCGTGAAGGTGCGGTTCTTCGAGCTGTCACCGACCATCGAGTCGTCTTTGTAGTAGTAATAGGCCGAGCCGTGGAAGTCGTTCTCGCCCGAGCGCGTCACGACGTTGATCACGCCGCCGCAGAAGTCGTTGTATTCGGCGTCATACGGTGAAACCGCGACCTGCACCTGCTTCGACCAGTCGAAGGGCAGCGGCGAACGGGCGGTCGGGTAGCCGTTGAAGTTGAGGCCGAACGTGTCGTTGTTCGGCAGGCCGTCGATGAGGAACGAGTTGCAGCGCGGGTTGGAGCCGGCGATCGAGAGCGGCTCGCCAAGGCCCGAGCTGTCTACATAGGCGATCGGCGACTGGGCGACGACGTCACGGAAGTCGCGGTTGAGCGAGGTGGTGGCGGCGATATCGTCGGCGTTGAAATTGTCGCCCACGCCGCGCTTGTCGATTTCCTGTTCGGAGGCGCGCTGGCCGACAACGACGACTTCTTCTTCAGCTTCCGCAGAGGCGGCCGCGCCGGCGGTCATCGTCAGCTCAAGGCGGAAAGGCTCGCCGAGCGTCAGGTAAATGTCCTTGGTGGTCGAGGTCTGATAGCCTTCAGCGCTCACCGTCACCGTGTAGGGACCGCCGACCTGCAGACCGGTCGCGGTGAAGTAGCCGCCCGCCGACGACGTCGTCGTGCTGGTCGCGCCGTTCGCCTCGTTCTTGACCGTGACGGAAGCGTTGGGGACCGAGAAGCCTTCGGTATCGACGATGGTGCCGCGGATCGACGACGACACCGACTGCGCCATCGCAGGTACCGCCATGGCAAAGGCCAAAGCCGGCAGCGCAACGCCGCTCAGAATTCCACGCATCTTCATTTTTTAGCCCCCACCGGTTTACGTCCTACGAGCGCGGGCAAGCCAAAGCCCTTCGCATCGCTCGCGTGACACCCCATTGCCAACGCTCCTTAACGCTTATGTGACAGTTGAGCGAAACTGAACCTCCACGCCTGTGGATAACCGCATATGAAGCATGGTGTGTCTTTTGCGCCGCAACATGAATCCACAGAGCGGCAAAGCATTGGACGCATTCAGGAATTTGGCCCAGCGCCAGGGCCCGTGGTCGTCCAGCGAAAGGCCGGTCTGGACCTGCTCGCGCGACGCCGCGAAAAGCCCCGGAAAACGGCGCTTCCATAAAGTTTGAAGCCGCCCGGAACCGGCCCCGGGCCCCCGCGTTCTTATCCCCGACAGGTTCAATTCGAGGGAGAAAAACCCATGAAAAGCGCATTGCTCTGGATGGTCGGTATCCCGATCCCGCTGATCATCATCGCGAATCTCGCCGGCTGGCTCTAACTCCCCCGCGCGCCAGCGGTTGAGTAAGGCCCCAGGTCGCCCCCGCCCTGAGGCCGTCTCCAAGAAAAGCCGTCTCGCCCTGCGAGGCGGCTTTTCTGCGTCCGGAGCGCCGAATCGGGTGGTGACCCCTGCCGGACTTGAACCGGCACGCCTTGCGGCAGCGGATTTTAAGTCCGATGCGTCTACCAATTCCGCCAAGGGGTCGCGCCCGCATGGGCGATGAAACCCCTGCGGACGTCAAGTTCCTGGCTGTGGACGCAATCAGACGGCGTTGCGCGCCCTGACCTCGGCGTCGAGTTTTGGCGTCGGCACACGGCCCGTGCGGGCATAGGCGGCCTTCAGCTGGTGCTCGCGCGCCTCCAGCCGCTCATTCATCGCGTCGAGATCGAGATCCAGCTTCTTCGCCTCCTGGAACATCTCGTCGTCTTCCTCGTCGATGTGATGCACCAGCATCTCGCCCAGTACGCCAAGGCGCGTGCCGTAGAGCGGATCGGCGATGTCCATCGCCTCGATCTGGGCCGAGAGGAAGCGCTGGATGTCATGTTCCACAAGGCCTTCCTTGACCTCGTCGGTGAGGCCGCGCGATTTGACCGCCGGGTAGAACAGCTCCTCCTCCATCGCGATATGCGTGGCGAGCAGGCGGTGGAGTTCGACCGCGATGTCGCGCTTCCTGCCGGGTGTCTTCGC
>Ga0075158_10002877_pt1 | contig 12337 bp, 9 predicted proteins | sample JI91814BDNA_FD_70968 | JGI IMG/M metagenome (GOLD analysis project Ga0075158, IMG submission 70968) | Wastewater effluent complex algal communities from Wisconsin, to seasonally profile nutrient transformation and Carbon sequestration -... | ecosystem: Engineered > WWTP > Effluent > Algae... | reverse complement strand
TGAATGTGTCTCAACATGCTTGCTCCCGGCTTTCTGGCTGCTGCATAAGAAGTTTCTAAGCTTGAAGCGTTATAGTCTCCTAAGAAATCAGCCTGGAAAGAAACTACCAATTCAGAACCGTTAAGGTCATAAACAGGTAATGCTCTTTGTCCGAATACTTCCTGAGCTGCATCTAATCCTGCAGAGTAAGGGAAAGCATCATAAGTTACTAATTCAGCTGTAGGATATTTAGCTTTGAATTCAGCGAATAACTTTTTGAAAGTTGGTGAAGCAAAAGAGTGGGATAAAACCACAATCTTTTTACCTGACGCTTTAGCTTCTTCCAAACCTTTAATAACAAAACTGTCTACTTTATCGAAAGTTTCGTCTTTACCGTCTAGTTTAGGCTGCTTTACTTTATCGTTATCATAAAGAGAAAGAACACTTGCCTGAGCTCTTGCGTTAGTTTTACCTAAATCACCACCAGCTGGGTTGGGTTCAATTTTGATAGGTCTACCTTCACGGGTTTTTACTAAAACACTAGCAAAGTCGAAACCATCAAAATATGTTGAAGCGTAATAATTAGGGATTCCCGGAATAATATCATGCGGCTTTACCACATAAGGAATCGTTTTGATTACCGGAGCTTCGCAGGCAGCTAATGTAACTGCTGCTGTAGAGAATCCTAGTAATTTAAGGAAATCTCTTCTTGAAGTACTAGATCCGTTTTTCTCAGCATCTCCAAGGAAATCTTCTACCGGAATTTCTTCCTGAAACTCTTTCTGAGCCAGCTTATTATTCAAAGCCGGATCTTTAAGTTCATGAATACTTCTGAATTGTATTTTGTTTGAAGCCATTTATACTTCTAATTTTTTAGTTATTAATAATGACATTTACCACACTCAAGACCTCCAATTGCATCTACAGTGATCTTACCTCCATCTTGTGGATATTGTTTTTTCAACTTGTCATGTAGATTTTTGAAGTACTCTTTATTATAACCGTTGTTCATATCAACTTCAGTCGTTCTGTGGCACTCGATACACCATCCCATAGTAAAGTCGTTTGCCATCTGAACAACATTCATTGTATCAATTTTACCGTGACAAGCTTTACATACAACATCGATTTTGTTGTTAGGGTTCTTTTTGTTGAAAGAATTGATGATTGCTTGTTCTCCAGCAATTACGTGCTGAGAGTGGTTGAAGTAAACGAAGTCTGGCATGTTGTGGATTCTTGTCCATTCAACCGGCTGTGTTTTTCCTGTGTACTGTTGTTTTGCAGGATCCCAACCTGTTGCTGCGTAGATCTTCTGGATTTCTCCGTCATAGAATGCCTTGTCTTTTCCTGGCTCCATGTAGTGATCTGCGTTGTATTCAGAAATTGTTCTGTGACAGTTCATACAAACGTTCATAGAAGGAATCTCAGATACTTTTCCATATTTAGCACTGGAGTGACATAACTGACAGTCAATTTTCTGTTCTCCGGCGTGGATTTTGTGAGAGAAGTAGATAGGCTGCTCAGGTTTGTACCCTTTGTAAACGCCAATCCACATTAACCAGTTCCATACTCCGTAAGCGGCTAAAATAGCAAGGATTGCCAATAAACCTTTACCAATGAAGTGGAACTTCTCATACATTTCACTGAAAGAACGAACTCTTGTTTCATTAAGTCCGGCTAAATCTTCAGACTGACCTAGTTTTACCAATTGTCTTAGTTTAACCAAGATCCAAACCAGTAAACCTGCGATCGCTAAAAGTGAAATGATGACAACGTTTGTAGTAGTTTTGTCTGCAGGAGCTGCAGCGGTAGAGCCAGCATCAGCTGTTGCTTTCGCATCATCTTTCTTTGGTTCCGGCTCTGGCGGATTAGTAGTGAAAGCTAAAATGTCGTCAATATCCTTATCTGTAAGATTTGGAAAGACCTGCATTTCAGTCTTGTTAAACTTTTCAAAAATCTCATTGGCGTATTTATCCCCAGAAGCTCTCAGAGCTTTGTTGTCTTTGATCCACTTGTGAAGCCAATCTTTGTCTACACCACCTTCTGTCTTTACACGTTCTACAACCCCTTTTAATGGTGGTCCTACAACTTGTTTGTCCAGCGCGTGACATGCAGTACAATTCGCTTTGAAAAGTTTCTCTCCGTTTTTAGGATCGCCGTCTTGCCCGTAAAATGAAGCACTGGTTGATAGCAATAAGCCTATTGCGATCAACGTTTTTTTATAATGCTTTCTCCAACTAATCATTTAAATTATCTTATGTTAGTAAATTATTGAACATTCAATCAATTCCGCAAAAATAATATTTTTAACAGGAATTTAACGGTATATCGAAAAGGGAAAATATCATTTACGTTTAATTTGTATTGATTCTAAATAACCAGTTTGGTATAGTTTTTTAATTTGTATAAATTTGCGGAAACAAGTTTAAATGAGAAATCTAATCAAAATATTTTCGATATTATCATTATTTGGATTTTATAATATTGAAGCACAGCAAGTTGTTAAAAAGGACACCCTGTCAGGAACAGAGCTTGTTATGACAATGGATTCCAAAATAAATGCTGCTTTGGAAGGAATTGAGGGGAAGTGTGCTAAAGTTGCTCCAACAAATTCTTCTAAAGATTTTAGTAATAATGATAGTGGAATTTCTACAGGAATAACTACAAAACCACCTAAGATCTTTGTGCCGAGCAGAGAACTTACCAATGCTGAAATCTGTAAGAAAAATCCTAGAATTTTAGGGTTCAAAATCCAGATTACAACAGTGAAAAGTAATGAAGAAGCTAATGAGGTGAAGTCATATTTCAGAAAAAGATTTCCTAATCTGAAAGTGGAAACAGATGCTTCTTTAAGACCTAATTATAAAATTTTAGCCGGAAGTTATTTCACAAAACAAAGTGCTGCCAGTGATCTTTCCAGAATCAGAGAATACTTTAAATCTGCAGTAGCTGTACAGTATAGAATTTTCTGTGCCGAGGCAAAATAGGAATAATTTACTTCAACATAAAAAAACAAAAAGCTGAGAAATTTCTCAGTTTTTTTTATTGATAATAATTTTCCATAAACCAGAAGAACTCTGCCATTCTAAATGTATTATTGATAAGCAAATACGTACATAATACCACAACAGTTAATGTTAAAAATGACATGATTTTCGGTGATGATCTGTAAGCAAAAAAGAGCCATCCTAAAAGTATAGGATATACAAAAACAAAATGACCTCCATAGATATAGGAAGTGTGAAGGCCAAACTTCATCACACAATGGATAATGATGTCAACCAAAAACGAAATAGCGATTATTTGAACCCATTTGTTTTTAAAATTTTTAAAATAACTCCAACTTATCAGGATTAGCAATATTGCTATAAAAAAGTAAGGAATGACAGATGAATAAAGATCCATATAAAGCCCTTTGAAATTAAATCCTTTCATATTATGCTTGTCTGACATGATGAATCCCGGGAAAAGAATGTTGCCGCCGAAGAAGAAAGAAAGGATCATATCCCATGTCGGCATCGACTTTACATTCGAGAACTTTTCATACTGCTGATTTGTTTTTGAAAAGATATTCTGATATTTAAAATCAATTCTGTTCAAATAAAGAAGTACGAAACAGATAATAGTGATAGTCACTCTAAGGGCTGCATTCCCGAATTTTTTCCAGCTTTTGAAAAGACCTTTTTCAAAAAGAAGCGGAATAAAAACTTTTACAAAGTTGGTAATGGTAAGTCCTCCTATGGTAATTCCGGCCAGTGATAAGGCTGTTGAGTGTATTTTTTCTTCTTTCCTAAGTTTTATTGCTGCATAGTAGTTGTATAGTGAGAGTAAAAATAAGGTGTAGGTAAAGTTCTCCGGAGTAAAAGACAAGATGATATTGGTTGAAAAAGCTCCAAAGAACAATATAATTAAAAGGCTTAACCATAAAGGAAGCTGAATGATATTCTTTAAATATTTAAATACCTGAATAATATTCAATGTAATGATGATATTACTAAGCCACGCCAGCGTAAGTCTGAAGTTGGCGTCCATTTTTCCTCCGGAAATAAATAGTGAAAATTCTCTTACCCAGTTGAAAAAATAGTAGGATAGAGGGTGTCTCTCAAAACTGCCTCCAGTCATAAGGATAGATTTATTGTCAAAACTGAAGTAAGCATCCCATGGAATCCTGCTGTCAAAAATAATCCTGTAGTGAAGAGCAATATAAGATCCCAAAATTCCATAACAGACAATGAAAAACAGAAATACTGCCAGTTCGGTATAGGTGGATGGGAAAACCAGTTTAAAAAAATGGATAAATTTTGTTTTGATATAAGACACTGTCAAATTTTTTGCAAAAGTAAAATAAAAAAACCACCAAAATTGGTGGTTATAGAAGTTTGTATAAACGTTGTTATTGTTTGATTACTTTCTCGGTTTTGGAAGTTCCGTCTGAGAAGTCCACTTTTAATAGATAGATTCCTTTTGGAAGTGAAGAGATATCCAATCTTTCTGAAGTATTGTTGAGTAGAGATTTTCCGCTTGAGTCAATTACTGTGGCAGATTTGATTTTTTTATCTGTTCTGATGTTGACTTCTCCTTTTGTTGGATTTGGATAGATATTAGTAGTGTCTTTTGCTTTGGCATTTGTTTCCTGAGTAGATAATGTGCCATTTGCCAAGACCTGAACATCATCTATTGAAAGACTATCTGCATCATTAGCTACGTAATGGAATCTGAATTTAACATTGGCCTGTCCTGCATATGAAGCTAAGCTCACGGTAATCGCGAGTGTTTCATAGTCGACAAATACTCCATAGTTTTCTTCAACCCATACCTGGTTCCATGTAGTTCCTCCATCAGTGGATACTTCTACTTTTAAATCTCCGTTAGGATTGGGGTCAACCATGTATTCGTATCCTATTTTTGCGTTAAACTTCAGGACCGGGTTTGTTGTTCCCACTAAACTGAAAGAAGGGCTTGTCAAGTGAGCATCCTGTGCCTGGGCAATCCATCCGATACCAGCGGATTTTCCTCCATTGATATTAAATGTCGCTTGTCCGGTTGCATTGAAGATTGTGGTAGTGAATCCCCAAGGTCTTGAAGCCACATTTGTTCCGGTTGTCCATCCTGTTGGAGGAAATGTCGTACCCTGAAAAGTCTCCGAGAGAATCTGTGCATTCCCAAATATAAAAGAGACTAGGAAGATGAATAGTAATTTTGTTTTCATTCGGTTTACGTTTAAAGTTATTAGTAAATGTAATAAAAAAATGAAAATAATTACGTGTTTTTTGATTTTTTGTGAGTATTTGTTAATTATGAACTGCAAGAAAGTGTGGAACATCCGGCTGTATCATCGTATCCGGACGGTCTTTTGACAGAGAACTCCGGGTATATTTCCTGATATGGATTTTCGAGGGCTTTGGTTAGCTTTTCCAGCATCTCTTTTTTACCATTATTGACCTCTTCAATGCATTCGTAGAGAAGATAATTTCGGAGTATAAATGTTGGGTTGGATTTTTCCATCATGGTTAAAGAATCTTCTCTCGAAATGGAGTTTAAAGTTTTCCTTGCTTCATAACTTTTGATGAAGCTATTTAGTTTTTCCAGCTTTTCTTTACTCAGAACACCATAAGAGGTGTCTTTAAAATGTTCCGATATATTTGTGTTTTGGGTTATTTTTTTCAGTTGATTGAAAAATAAAGTGTAATCCAACTGAAGTTCCTGCATAAGACCTTGCCAGTTAGTGAAAAAATCTTCATCTTCTTTTCGCAGCTGATCAAAACCGAACTTTCTACAAAGCATTTGGTCATGAGCTTCCCAAAAATAAGTTCCAAAATTATTTAAAGTGTCTTCTAAAAACTTTTCATCTTTAATTAAAGGATGAAGAGCATTGGCAAGCTGCCAAAGATTCCATTGGGCAATTTGTCCCTGTTTCCCGAATGCATATCTTCTTCCCGGAAGATCTGTTGTGTTGGGGGTGAAATTCAAGTCATATTCATCCATCATGGAATAAGGACCATAATCAATGGTTAATCCCAACACTGACATGTTATCTGTATTCATCACTCCATGTACGAAACCTACTCTGAACCATTCAACCATTAAGTCAGCGGTTCGGGTGCATATATTTTCAAAGAAGTCTCTGTATTTTTGATGGTCAGTTGCTGTAATTTCCGGGTAATAGTTTTCAATGGTAAAGTCGGCAAGCTCCTGAAGATTGTTGTATTCTCTTTGGGCAGACATGAGTTCGAAATGTCCGAAACGTAAAAAACTTTCAGCAGTTCTGATAACCACTGCCCCTTTTTCTAACCTTGGATTTCCGTTGTACATGATGTCACGCATTACATCTTCACCTGTAAAAGCGAGGCTAAGCGCTCTTGTTGTGGGAATGCCTAAGTGATACATGGCTTCACTCATAAGGTACTCCCGTACAGAAGACCTTAATACGGCTCTTCCGTCTGCATGCCTGGAATATGGGGTAGCACCGGCTCCTTTCCATTGGATTTCGGTCTTTTTTCCTGTTTCATTGGTAATTTCACCTGCAAGGATGGCTCTTCCGTCTCCAAGCTGGCCTGCCCAGTTTCCAAACTGATGTCCCGCATAAGCGGTGGCATAGGTTCTAACGTTTTCCGGGAGGTTATTTCCAACCAGAAAGCTCAGATCTTTATCTTCAAATTTTCCCAGACCTATTTCCTCAGATAAAGCTTCGTTAAAAGCAATCAGTTCAGGTTTATCAAAGCCTGCAGGTTTAATAGTGGCAAATAAAACCTTTGGGGTGTTTCTCTGCATAGGATTGTTGGAGAAATCACCGGGGAAAGTTTCAATAAATGGCTGTCTGATACGTTCTATATTCATTCTTCAAAGGTATTAATTATAAAAGAAAAGACCTTTCAATAATTTGAAAGGTCTTGTGTATTTCTAAAAGAGAATTTATTTATTGAAATCTACCTCATCATTAGAATGAAGGTTTTCATTGATGTTGTCCTCTTTCTTTTCTGTTGGTTTTTTAGGAGTTGGATCTGCCGGCCTTGGATTTTTGATTTCGTCAATGGTCTGAAGACTTCCGTCATCTCCATATCCTCCACTTAATCCTTTAAGGTTTGAACATCCGTCTTTCCAGTCTGAAGGTTTTACAAACTTGTCATCAGGAGTTACTCCTAAGCTCTTGTCTGCCCATACTTTCTTCATGAAAATTGCCCAGATCGGTAATGCCATTTTCGCCCCCTGACCTTCACCTGTTCCAAAGAAGTGAGTCGCTCTGTCTTCCCATCCAACCCATGCTCCGGTTGCCAGTTTTGGTGTGATTCCCATAAACCATCCATCGGAGTTGTTCTGAGTGGTTCCTGTTTTGGCAGCAATTTCTACTGCTTTTGAGATCCCTCTTCTTCCCAGCTCTCCGGAAGCGGTTCCGTATTGTGCAACACCTTTCATTAGTTCAATCATAGTGTAAGCATACATTGGGTTCATTACTTCTTTTGGCTCTACGTTTACTTCTTTGATCACTCTACCGTTGGCATCTTCAATTCTCCAGATCATCTCTGGTTTGTTGTAGTTTCCATAGTTGGCAAAAGTACTGTATGCACCTAGCATTTCGTAAATCGTAATGTCTGATGAACCTAAAGCGATGGTATTGTTTCTTGGAATATCTTCTGTTACTCCCAGATCTCTTGCCGTCTGGATTACCGCGTCTACTCCTGTCATTTCAATAAGTCTTGCTGCAACAGGGTTTTGAGAGTGTGCCAATGCATCTTTTAAAGTAAGCATTCCGCCTCTTCCCGGTACATGCCATCCGTTATGATCATAAGTTCCATTGGAAACAGCTGAACAAGGTGTCATTCCCAGTTTCATAATAGCCGTGGCATATACGAAAGGTTTGAATGTAGATCCTACCTGTCTCTTACCTTGCTTGATGTGGTCATATTGGAAGTGCTGCCAGTCTATACCACCTACCCATGCTTTAATTTCTCCGGTCCCCGGAACCATAGACATCAAACCTGCCTGTGCAATTTGTTTGTGATATCTGATAGAATCCCAAGGAGACATTTCAACCTCTTCTTCTCCGGCCCATGTGAATCGTGAAGTTTTAATAGGTTTCTTGAACTCCATCATGATAGAATCTTCAGGCATTCCGTCAGCTTTCAGCAATTTGTAACGGCCGGTTCTTTTCATAGCCTGAACCATGACATCTTTGATTTGTTTGTCATTAAGGTAGTAGAAAGGTCTGTTCTTTCTTCCTCTCTGTTCTGCATCAAATCTCTTCTGAAGATCCGTTAAGTGTTCTTTGATTGACTCTTCAGCATATTTCTGCATTTTAGAATCAAGAGTAACGTATATTTTTAAACCGTCCTTGTACAGGTTAAGTTTTTTACCGGTTTCTTTTTCATGAGCTTCAAGATATTTGTCAATCTCTTTTCTCAGGTAAAATTTGTAATAAGCAGAATATCCATCAGTGATACTTTTGATAGGGTGGAAATCTACCTCAATCGGAGTACTGGCTGCTTTTTCATAGGTTGCAGCATCAATATATCCGGTTTTCTGCATTTGATCCAATACGACATTCCTTCTTTCTTTAGCCTTTTCAGGATATCTGTAAGGATTGTTTTTTCTTGGATTTTCAAGCATTGCTACAAATGTTGCCGCTTCAGGAAGGGTAAGCTCAGAGGTCTTCTTGTTAAAGTAAACTCTGGAAGCCATTTCAATACCATTAGCATTAAAAAGGAAATCGAACTTATTAAAATAGAGAGTGATAATTTCCTCTTTGGTGTATCTTTTCTCAAGGCTTACCGCTACTACCCATTCTTTCAGCTTCTGGAATGCTCTCTGAACTTTATTCTGAGAAGCATTTCCTGTGAAAAGGAGTTTGGCAAGCTGTTGGGTAATGGTAGAACCTCCACCACGTCCACCACCATAGGCTACGGCTCTGGCAACGGAATATAAGTCGATTCCTGAGTGTTCTTTGAAACGTTCATCTTCTTTAGCCTGCAAGGCATAAATAAGATAGGGAGGAAGATCCTTATAAACGATTGGCTGAGTTTTTTCTTTTTCGAATTTACCCAAGGTTACTCCGTCTGAAGAAATAATCTCAGAAGCAACAAAGATATCCGGGTTTTCAAGTTCTTTTACATCAGGCATTTCCCCAAGGAACCCTTGAGAAACCGAAAAGAAAAGTCCTGAAATTCCCAGAACAACTGCAATGAGTCCGATCCAAATAAACGAAACCCATTTTCTCCAGGAGGTATCTTTCTTTTTCTTGGGAGGCAGGGGAAATGTTTTCCCCTTATTTCCTGCATTTTTTTTGTTTTCTTCCATTTATGGTTACGGTTTAGCCGTTTCTATTTTTACCCCAATATCCTCAATTCCCGGAAGGTTGTCATTTCTCATGGCCTGAATAAGACCGATTTCATATTTTCCTTTTCCCGGAAATTGGTAATTTACTTTATACTGAAACAAAGTTTCCTTCGTATCACCAAACCCTGTACCAAGCCATTCTCCGTTTGGTTTTGCCAGTACATAATTCAAGGTGTCTGTTTCCTTTTTTTTGTTCTGAAGATTGGTGAAATTCACTATAAACCTTATATTGCTGTAAGGATAATTGTTGTTATTTCTTACAACAAATATAATATTTTTAGGATTCTGCGGATCTGAAATTTCAAGATTAAATTTTTGTTCACTTTTCTTATTCCATTTGTTATCAACGGAATTCATGATGATATCTCCTCCTGAAGAAGAGTTACAGCTAAAGAAAAGAATAAGCGACAGTAATCCTAAAATTTTATGCATTATTATCTTTTTTTGGAGGATATTTCTTTTTGAATTTTTTCTTGTTTGGATTGTTTTGTGGTTTTTTATCAGCATCAGCATTATTCACAGTTTTTTCCACAGGTGTTTTTTGCTGTGGGTGCTGCTTTTGAGGTTTAGGCTGATTTGCAGATTGAGGATTGGGTTTTTCAGATTTTTCCGGTCTATCTTGTCTTTCCGGTCTGTTTCTTTTTTGTCCTTGCCCCTGTCCTTGTTGTCCCTGCTGGTTGTTATTCTGCTTATTCTGGTTGTTTCTGTTCCTGTTTCCTCTGTTTTTCTTCTCAAAACGATCCACATTGTTTTCCTGGATCAGATCAATAGTATGAGTAGAGGCTTCAGGCTGCTTCAAGTCTTCAAGAGGAAGTATTTTTTCTCCTCTTTTGTTTTTTGAAATCAGTTTTTTAACAAGGTCAATATCGAAATCATACCATGCGATAGAACTATCCACATAAGCAAACCACATTTTCTTTTTGAAAACGTCAATTTTAATACAGAATGCTTTTCCTTTTTCAGTTTCTAAAGTTGTTGAAGAAGAAGGGAAGTTGCTTAATGCATCCAGGTAACTGTCAAGCTCATAGTTAAGGCAGCATTTAAGCTTACCACATTGCCCTGCCAGTTTCTGAGGGTTGATGCTCAGCTGTTGATATCTTGCAACATTCGTGTTTACAGACCTGAAATCTGTAAGCCATGTAGAGCAGCAAAGCTCACGTCCGCAAGACCCGATTCCGCCTACTTTGGCCGCTTCCTGTCTGAAACCGATTTGTTTCATATCGATCTTTGTGCGGAATGCTCCGGCATAATCTTTAATCAACTGTCTGAAATCTATCCTGTTATCAGCAGTATAGTAGAAAGTGATTTTTGAAGAGTCACCCTGGTATTCCACATCGGTAACTTTCATTTCAAGACCTAATCTTTGTGCAATTTTTCTTGCTTCAAGCTTTACACCATCTTCTTTTTTTCTTGCTTCCTGCCATACCTCAAGATCTTTTTGGTTGGCCTGTCTGTATATTTTAAGCGCCGATTCTTCAGGAAACTTTTTCTTTTTCATCTGAATCTTTACTAATTCTCCCGTAAGGCTTACTACGCCTACATCGTGTCCCGGACTTGATTCTACTGTAACTACACTACCAATATGTAAAGGAATATTATTTACATTCTTATAAAACGATTTTCTGTCATTTTTAAACCTAACTTCTACAAAATCACACCTGTTTGGTGCCGGATTGTTGATGTTAGAAAGCCAGTCAAAAACACTTAATTTATAACTATTCCCGCAGGTATTTACATTTTCACAGCCATTTGCGGTTTTTTTAGGGCCGCAAGAATGTGCAGAATCGCCGGATGTTTTACATCCACAACTCATATTTCTATTATTTATAATCTGCAAATTTATGTATTTTTATCTTTATGCAATTCTAAAATACTTAAATAACCTGAATTCGGGATAAAACATTTCTTTATTTTGACTAAGAATGAACGTTGGAGGCGGGGTAGGAGGTGTTATAATAAAATAATGGAGTATAGATTTTTTTAATTTAATATTTTTATTCAGTTGCTGTTTAATTTAACATTCATTATCATTTTACCTTCCTGTATTGTTTTTTTAACCCATAATTCTCTACTGTTAAACGTTTGTTTAAAGTTAAACAGTAGAAATGGTATTGATTTCAAATGTTTTTAATGCTTTAATAATTACTGTTTTTCTTTTATTTATTTCAAGTTATTATTTTAAACATAGTTTTCTTTTAAGATATTGTTTAAAATATTAGCAAATATTAACAGATGTATTCAAAATAATTTTATATTTGGCTTATATAATAACAGTCTATGAAAAAAATATTAGTATCAACTGCTTTATTGGCGGGAGTTCTATCTTACGCAGGAGGCTTCAGAGTTTCCCTGCAGGGGGTAAAACAATTGGCAATGGCGCATACTAGTGCTCATGCCGAAGACGCGAGTGTGACATTCTTTAACCCGGCGGGTATGTCATTTATCCCTACCAAACTAAGTGTAGTGGCAGGAGGATTTGCAGCAAGTAATAAAGTTACTTTTCAAAACTTCAATACTTTACAAAGTACAGAAACTGATAACCCTGTAGGAACTCCTTTCTATGCAGCGATTACTTATAGACCAATAGAGAAGCTTACCGTAGGTCTTAGTGTAACAACACCTTTCGGAAGTACAATCAAATGGCCAGATAACTGGGAAGGTAAAGAAATGGTTCAGAAATTAGAACTGAAAAGTTTCTACTTTCAGCCCATGATTTCAGTGAAACTTGCTCCGTGGGTATCTTTTGGTGCTAGTTATATTTATGCAAAAGGAGTAGTAGATTGGGACAAGGCGGTAACGCAATTTGACGGAAAAGTTAATATCAATGATAAAAAAGCAAGCGGACACGGATATGGTTTCGGTTTTTATTTCAGACCTGATCCGAAGCTAGATGTAAGTATTGCCTACCGTTCAGCAATCGATATGAAGGCTAAAAACGGAACGGCTACATTCCAGTTCCCTTCACAATCTGTTTATAACCAGCTAAAACTGAATGCTGCAGGACAGGACGGATTCTCTGCGATGCTGC
>Ga0075158_10002869_pt1 | contig 12348 bp, 13 predicted proteins | sample JI91814BDNA_FD_70968 | JGI IMG/M metagenome (GOLD analysis project Ga0075158, IMG submission 70968) | Wastewater effluent complex algal communities from Wisconsin, to seasonally profile nutrient transformation and Carbon sequestration -... | ecosystem: Engineered > WWTP > Effluent > Algae... | reverse complement strand
GCCCCTTCTTTTCTATATAGGTGCAGAGGGTTACTCTGAGGCACAGGCCAAAGCTGTTGTAGAGGAAGAAAAGATCCGCAAAGACAAAGAGAATCAGGTTTCTGATTCTAAGGAATCACAATGAAAATCAAATATATTGCCCTTCTTTTACTAGGAACTACTATGACAAGTTGTGTCCAGCAGGACTATAACTTTAGAGCTTATGTATCTGCTCATAGAATGTCTTATTCGGCTAGTGAAGTTCTCAATAGAAAGCTGATACAGGATAATCCTGCTATTTCTGAGGCTGACAAGGCTACCTTTACTCGAAAGCTTGAAGCCGAAAATCTGATGATTACTGAGGCCGAGAAGCTTCTACAGCCCGCTCTTCCTGGAGTCTCTAGATGAAAATTGAAGATGTAGTCAAAGATGAAGTCAATAAACTGACTCAATCCTTAAACGATCAAATTAAAGATCCGGCTCAAAAGGCCGCTATAGTGGCTATGACAAACGATCTTGCTATGCTCCCTATCCGTATGGCGCGTGGAGAAGACGTCTCTGTAGTCATGGCTTCGCTCCAAGCTGAGGCTGCTATGCGTGGAGTCGCAGCTTCTATGAAAGCACAGGCTACTGTACAGCAAGCTTGGATCAATATATTAACTAGAGTAATTGGCGTAGCCCTACTGGCCATATAATATGGAAGATAAAAAGATTGTCAATACTGTATCTGTTTCTAGGCCCGCTCGACATCGTGGTCAGTTGATAAGTGCCGATTTTAATGATACGCAGGAAGAAATAATTTCTGATATCCAAGAACTAAGCAGTGTTGTCAATTCTTTGCATTCTAGGTTGACAAAAACCGTTCTTATTTTAAATAATGAAAATGCCTTTTTAAGGAGACAACTAAGTGCTTTAAGAGAGCAGCAAAATTATGCTGAACAGACTTCTGTAAGATTTAATACTGTTGTCCATAGATTTGTAGATTTCTCTAATACTGAAGGTATTAATTTTCCTAATGGTCTAGATGATACTAGATCTGCTATGCTTGCCGCTGAGTATGGAGAGATTACTCTTCCTCCCAACAGTATAGAAAACAAATTTTATTCTACTAGCTTAACTAGTAATAAAATTGTCTCCCCTCCTTTGAACTTATCAGTAGTAGGTACTTTTGATAAGGGACAGGGAGAAGGAGTTGTGAATTATGAACGAGGAGGATCTGTCACTGAAGGTATTCCAGAATATGCATTTAATGGGATTAATGATCTATACTGGGTAAGGAAGATAGAGTTTCCTATTGATTCTAGAGTAGATCAAGTTGAATGTGAACTTACAATCACAGTTCCAGAAGGCAGTAGCTCTAACGCAAATCTAATTGAAGTAGTACCATTTCCTAATGGTGCTGTCGATGTGACAGAATTAGCAACTGCTTCTGATCTAGGAAATAACTTTATTAGAGTTTCTGGTTTCGAACCTACCGATAATTTAGTAGCACGAAGATATCATTTTTCTGCTAAAGTGGTGGATCAAATAAAGATTCGCTTACGGCAACGAAACTGGATAGAGGAAAATGGGAAGAAGGTTTTTTACTATGGCCTTCAAGAGCTAGGACTTAAACTAGTTGATTACGACAAATCATATACCCCTGGGGCAAGCTTTGGTACCAATAATTCATTCATACTTTCTATACCTGCTCCTCAGGGTACTTTATTTAAAAACATATACAACATATCTCCCAGCCCTAATTTCCTGGCCGAAGATTTCAGTAAGAGGCATGTTCACATAAGACTTTGTGGTTCCCTAGATTACAATAATAATGTTATTTGGGATAGCGATACTACTGTCCCTCCACAACAAACAGCTAGTCCTATAACTACTAATAGTCCAAATCTTTATGCATTTGTACAAATGAATTATGTGACTAGCACAGGCGGAGTAAGTTCTCCTTACTCAATAGGCACGACTCCATATCTTTGGGGCTTAGCATTATCTTTTAACTTATTAAATAGCTAATGACTTTATCAGGAAGAGTAGATGACATTGAATCTAAGTTATCCTATTTAGTTCAGGATCTTCTACAGCGTCCTACTATAAATACATTTTCTGATTATAGATTAGTTTGGAATCAACAATTTGATCTTGTTCAAGATAATATAGAGCTTTTAAAAGAAGACATCTATACATTACAAGCTCTCTATGCAAATATTGTTTTAGGAGTTTCTGGAGTAGCTAGCTCTTCTAGTGGCCTACAAGAAACATTCGAGACTATAAATAAAAATCTTAAACAATATAATTATTCTATGTCTTATGATACAGGCAGTTACTTGACTGGCATAAGATATAATATTACTAATACCAGTTACGTAGATAAAAAACTAAGCTATAACCTTAGTGGTTTACTTACTGGAATAGAGTTAAGTGGAAGCCCTTTACCTTCTACATCATTACATAAATACTTTTTTTATTCTGGTGATACATTAACTGGAGTAAGTTACAACTAACATGGCACAGACATATAGAGCAGTAGTCACAGGCGCCACATTCGCCTCTAACAAATCAATGCTAACTATCTTTAACGGATCAGGTTCTGGAAGAATAGTTCGTGTAAAAAGAATTTGGTTTTTAAACAATCAAACTGTAGCCGTTACTGGTGTGTTAACTACTATGGAAATTAGAAGAATTTCTGCTTCCACAGGCGGTACCACAGCTACTGTAGTTAAGCATGATACCAGCTCAGAAAATATACCTGCACAGATTACAGTCACTACAGGTCCTACAGATACCTTAACTGCTGATATAGCCCTTATGCGTTTCTTATGGTCTAACGACGAGCCCGCTGTTTCATCACTAGTTAATGATGAGACAGAAATTATACCGTTACTTGCTTGTGTGTTTGATGCCGCGACAGGTGATACAGATCTAGAGCCTTTGGTACTTAGAACAGGGGAAGGTGTCTCTGTGAGACATACAGGTTCTTCTGCTGTAGGTGTTGCAGACGTAATCATAGAATTTACTCTTGCTGCTAGCTAATGGCAACTAAGCAATACAGATGGTCTGGTCTAGCCTACTGGCATTCCCAATCAGGGAATGCTATTATAGCTATTCAAAATAATTCAGGCTCTAACAAAAGAGTCATAATTAACTCTTTTAATATAGACACAGCATCTGTAGGAGCGTCTACTGGATATACAGAATTAAGTTTAGTAATAGGCACCTCTTTAGGAGGTACTTCTATACCTTTAACTGCTATGGATACTGAAGCTACAGTTCCTTCTGGTATTTCAGTAAATATTGACTCTAGTACTACAGTAACTAGTACTTTAATAAGAACTTTTTGGTATAAAAATTTAAATCAAGGTAGCTCTGCTATTGCTCAGCGCTGGGGTGCTAAAAAGTTTTGTCAGTATTTTAGCTCTATAACTAATGATTCTACATTAGAGCCTTTTATCATAAGGACTGGAGAATCAATTTCTTTAACAGTAATCTCCCAAACTTGCTCACAGATACTTAGAGTTTCAGGAACTATTGTAGTGCAGGGTACTCCATCTAGAACTTTTATGTTCTCTAAAGATGTGCCTACCAAAGGAATAGGCTCTGATTTAATCTCTTTTATTAATACTAGTGCTTCAGATGTATTTGAAGTAAGAAAACTATACATAGAAGAAGTAGGTACTTTTGATACTCCCTACTTGCAGCTAGTTCCTATTGGTAGCATTAATGCAGAGTCTTTATCAGATACTAGTAAATATCTTACTCCATGTCCTATGGACACAGCCTATGGAGCCTTAGATACTGCATTAGTCAAATTAATTACTGACGCGCCTCTCCAGCCATTTGGTGTTCCTTTTTCTTATATCTCTGCGTCCTCTACAGCTACTCCTAAAGGATATAATTACTTACATACTAAGGATTACGTAGGTCCTTCTTACTTTAACGTCTTCCCAGAATATAATAGGTATAGTAGCGCTGGATTAGCTACTGATGGTAGACTCCTCGGACTATCAAATAAAAATACTAATATTATTAGTAATGGGGCTCCTATAGTCCTTCACCCTGGTGAAGCCTTAGGATTAGTTTCTGCTGCTGAGACAGCCGTTGTCGCTACTGCTATAGGCGCTTCTGGTTGGGGTATTATAGAGTTAGGTATTACTTTTACCATAGCTCCTGTAGTAGATCCTACACTTACTATCACAGGTTTAGTATCTGGTTGTGATATAGTTATCCTAGAAGCTGGTACTAGTACTGAGCTTCTCAATGTAGATTCTCACGGCAGCACGTCATATGATTGGGATTATGATCCAGACGTTGTTAGCTCTGTAGATATTTGTATATATAAAGCTGGTTATATACCATATATAATCAGAAATTATTCACCTGGAGCTTTAGGCGCCAGTATTCCAATAGCTCAAACAATTGATCGGGCTTACATATAATTTATGGCAAAAATTACAGATCCAGATAGCCTTAATGTAGGCGTCGAAATTACCTTAGATACCACGGCTAAAACGTTTACATTAAATGTTGCTGGTAATATAACTTCTGCTAAGGAAGGCGTAACTCTACAGGCCCTTTATTCTAAGTTTGTAGACCTGTGGCTTACTTCTACTTACAACAAGTTCCCATTCCCAATGTATGTTATTGACGCGCTGTCTGGTCAATATGTATTTGGTTTTGATGGTACTAGCTATAGCGGATGGAAGCCAGCAAACAATGCTACTAGACAAATGCTTCGTGACGGTGGATGGTCAGAATATTCATCGGGCGCGGTATTGAATAGACAGTATGTAGGTATCGTTTCTCTTGGTTCAGTTAACTCTGGTGCCCAACTTTACTATCAACTACAGTCTACTGATAGCTCTAGCAGCTTTACCTTTGACGATGCTGTTAACGAAGGCATTCAAGTTTTTGGTGACGCCTCTAACGGTAACTTTGATAAGAGAGCTTTCTTTAAAGGCTACGTAAGAGAGTACGGAAAGAAATACAAAAGCTCAGTCCTGGCGGATACTGGTAAGACTAGCACCGGCGCTTTCATTGTTAACTTACTACTTAACAACGAAGACGATCTAAAAATTCAGGCTACTGACGTTGTAGTTACCGGCGCTTCCGTTGCTACTTACGGTCCTATCAGTATCAATTATTATACTGGTGATCAGTCTAGATCTATAGGTGGTGTAAGCTATCCTTTCAGAACTATTATTAGTGGTGCTGCTGCAACTGCAGAACAGATATATACTAAGGTTCAATACTTACTTAGACAAAATTCTGACATAGACAATAACACTGGTATTGTAACTGGAAAGACAGCTAGCGAGCTGCTTACCTTTATCGGTGATACCCTGTATACAAGCCAGGGCGTCTACATAGATAACTACAGCCCTAACGATATCAACCGCCTAGTATTTACCAACCAGACTGGTCTTGCTATTAGCGAGCCTTACACCGCGGCTGGAACAATATCATTCAATAGCTTCCTTACCTTAAGTGGTGCTGGCTACTATAGAATGTATTTTAATGACTTTACTGGTGCGGCCAGTCAATATAATTACGGCTCTGGTAATGCCGCTACTGTATTAGATAGTACAAGTGCCGCCATAGCAGGTACTATATCTTCCTCTAGTATTGTCTTTACCTATGCTTATGATACCAATGCTCAGTCTGGTAGAACGCCTGCGGCTAACGTTGGTGTAGCTGTAGTTGCTGGTAATGCTGGTTATGCTAAGCCGGTTGTTACTACCTATACTATAACTAGATCAGTTGGTCAAAATATTTCACTAGTTGCCGAGCAAGATCGTGCTTACCTTGAATAATATAAATGGGTTTAACGTTCAATGGAGATACCAAGGTTATAACCCTTACCTCGGGCACTGTAGAGCTATCTATTAGAAGCTTATGGAGTCGTTGGGTAGATTGGTTTTTAACTGGAGATAATTCAAAGTATCCTATTGCCTTTGAACAGGTAGGAGGAAACTCTATTGATGCATCAATAGGTACTTATATTCCTGTTTATATATTCTTAAAGAACAACTGGAAGCTTAGGCCACAAGAAGCGAATCACACCTTGACTGTTAATGATGGTGTTATAGTTGTAGATGGCGGTGGAGATCCTTTTATTAATCCTATTGGAACCTATACTGTTCGAATCAATTTTTCTCAACCTGTGCAAGCTATTACAGTTGCTACTGGTGGCGGCGGTGGTTCTACAGCAACTATTTCACAAATAGAAAGCTCTACTGTTCTTGCAAAAGAAACTACCATTATAGACTCTATTAGATCTATTAAGAATCACATCACAGCAATGACACAATGAGGTACCTATGACATTATCAGGAAGAGTAGACACTCTAGAAACACAAGTAACATTTATTGTACAAGACCTGCTGCAGAAGATAGATTTAATATCATCTTCTTCTCAGGCTATACAGTGGAATCAACAATTTGATTCTATTGAAGCAACTGTAATATCTTTAAAGAATCAAGTACAGTCTTTACAATCACTCTACACAAATCTTTATATTACTACACAGAATAACTATTCTGCTTTTACCGGGCATACTGGACAGACTGGTCACGGCGCTTAGTGTCAAGTTCTTGACTATATAAAATATAATGGTCTTAAAGTCTAAAAGCTTCCTTATTTATAAAGGAGATACTTTAGAAAACATTACCCAGTATCTTTCAAACGAGATTGGGCTTAATGCTTTTTTGATTAAAGACATACAGGCGGTAAGATTACAGGACAACTTAACTCAGCTAACTGTACTCTACAATAAGTATCCAGCTCAAATAATTGATTCAATAGCTCCTCGTGAAGGAGCTATTTTTACGTCTGATATAGCATCTAATAATTTTGATGTCAGATTTTTATTTAATTATCCAATAGATTTTAGATCAATAGCAAGCGGCACATTTAAGATTGATGGTGTAGGTTTAGATTCTTCTAAGATATATCTAGATCCTAACAGTAATAATTATTTCTTAAAAATTTCTGCTTCTGGTAATTCTTTTCAAACAGAAGATTTCCATACTTATCAGATAGGAAGCAATTTAAAAAGAATAGACGGTTCGTCTTTTACATACACTCCTGTAGGCGGATATATATTCCATGATCTGTCTAGCGCTCATATAGGTGATTACTTTTCTAGTTATGATAATAGAAAACGCGGCACCATAGCTGTAGGAGTACTAAGGCTTTCCAAAGGACTTAATCCTCAACAGGGTATCATAGAGTATTTAAGTCAACGTCAAATATCTGATGATCGTTTAATATCTTATTACACTGTTTCTACGACAGATAATTCTAGCGACGTCTACTTTATCTACTTAAGAAAGATAGAGCCTCAGATAGTCTCTGGCTTCCCTTTAAATAACTCGCTGTTGCCTGATGTATCTGCTCCAAGTAAAGTAACCCTAGTCTTTAATACAAAACTTGACAAGGCTAAATTATTATCTACTTCAGGATTGTTTACTATAGAATCTGATTTTGTTACTTCTGTTCCTGTCTCTACTAGTCATATTAATTTACTAGATGATCTAAAAACTGTTGAGATAGATGTAACAAGTTATTTTACTAGTCAAAAAGTATATAGCATTATAGCAAGGCCTGGTATATTAGGCTTAGATGGGCTTGCAAAAGAAAAGCCTGAGCAATGGACTATTCATATTTCTGCTTATGAGAAAGGAGTAGGAAGTGGTGGAGGGGCTCCTTTAGATGCGCAGTATTTATTATATGCTCCAGATCCAGATCTAGACAATGCTTATTTAGTTACTGGTAATATAAATATACATATAGCTAGTACTTCTAATCCCCACAGTACTACAGCTAGCCAGGTCGGCGCTCCTACCCTATTACAATTTACAGGCCACACAGGTAATCTTTCTAATCCACACCAGGTTACAGCAGCGCAGGTTGGTTCTCCTACAATATCTGATTTTGCTGGGCATACAGGTATTACTGGTGTCCATTTTACACAAGGACAGATTTATATACCGTCCAGTCAAATATATGACTTTTCTGGATCTGTTGTAGCTATTACCTCTAGCCTAAGTGGCGTCTCTAGTGTTTTATTTACTGGTCATACAGGTCGTACAGATATTCACTTTACTGAAGCCTCTATTAATCACGCAAACATACAGAACATCGGAACTAATAGTCATGCCCAGATAGATAGTCATATTTCTAATAGTTCTAATCCTCACTCTACCACGGCAGCCCAAGTAGGTGCGCCAACTATATTAGAGTTTACAGGGCATACAGGGCTAACTAATATACACTTTACTGAGGCGTCTATAAATCACGCCAATATTCAAAATATTGGTGCTAACACTCACGCCCAGATAGACACCCATATTGCTAGCATATCTAACCCTCATAGCACTACAGCTGGACAGGTTGGAGCGCCTACTCTAGCTCAATTCACGGGGCATACTGGTACAGCTTCTATACACTATACAGTCGATACTATAAACCACACAAGTATCCAGAACATAGGTACTAATACTCATGCTCAGATAGATACCCACTTAGCCAGTACTTCCAATCCACATAGCACGACTGCTTCTCAAGTTGGGGCTCCCACTTTGGCTCAGTTCACCGGACACACAGGAGATGTTACTAGACATTATTTACAAACTGAAATTGATCATAGAAATATTATTGCAATAGGTACCTATCAACATCATGATATAGACGACCATATAGACTCTATTAGCAATCCTCACTCTGTTACGGCTGCACAAGTAGGTGCTCCTACTACTGCTCAGTTTACTGGCCATACGGGACTAACTACCGTTCACTTTACTGTTGCTTCTATCAATCACACTAGTATTCAGAATATTGGCACAAATACCCATGCCCAAATAGATACGCATATATCCAATACTTCTAATCCACATAGTGTTACTGCTGCTCAAGTTGGGGCTCCAACCACTGCTCAATATACAGGCCACACAGGGCAGTCAAATATACACCTTACGTTATCTTACTTAAGTGGATTTTTTAATCCTATTGGTGGGACAAGTTCTGGACTTTTGACTGTAACTGGTAACTTAGGAGATGTTTCTAATAGAGAAACATCATTGGCTAATTTAAGACAAAATTATCATGTAGATGATTTATTTGGTGTTGATTATAGTAGGTGGGGAACCACAAGTTCTGCTGATGCCGCGACTTATACACCTAATCCATACTACTTTTCTAACATGTCTGCCAATAATGAAGTAGGGTTCTTACTAGCCGGTCTTGGAGCTACCTCAAACTCTACAGCAGGTACTGTAGGTTATCACAATACTCCTAGTGTTTATTTACAGAGTGGCACTACAATGTATTTTAAAATTTATACTACATCTACAACTAATTGTAAGTACAGGTTTGGTCTTAGTTTTACTACTTTAACCTCAACCTCATCTCCAGATGATGGAATCTATTTAGAATACACTGCTAATGAAACTCCTAGCACCTGGTATCTTGTAGCCGGTTCTGGCTTGACTAAGACTTCTGGTAATACTACTATTAATGGCTATTCAGCTAGTTGGAAATGGTTTGGTATATATAGAAATAGTACCGGTTATTTTGCCTATGATTTAGATAGCTCTTCTACACATAAAGTTCAAATAACTGCTAATCTACCTACACCAGATAGTAGAATTTGTTTTCCTTTTATACAGACAATAGGTAATGGCACAGCCTATGCATCGCTCTGCCTTGATACTTTAATATATCCCAAAACGTATAACTCTTTACCTCCTAATATAGTAGGAATGTAAGAATTTTGATGGATATCTCAATACAAGAAAAAGTAAATGAATTTGTTAGTACATTTCTAACAAAGTATAATTCTTTGATTAATTCAATAGGTAGAAAATATCTTATACCTAATAGATATAATATTGATGATATTAAACAATACATATCAGAAAGAATTATACATATTCTATCAATAAGATTACTAGGAAAAGAAAATCAAATAGAAGATCCTGAAAAATATTTTAAATCATGTCTAGATTTTTATTGTATCGAATATCAAAGAATGCATGGTTATATTTTTGAGTTACCTAAGAGACCAAGAAAAAATTGTGAGCTTGATGAACAATCTATAAGAGCTTATGGATTTAAATACTTAGGTGATATAAATACTGAGGAATATAATTCTCTTATTATAGAAGATAAGACCGAGGATCAACCTGTTAATGTTGTATGGGAAACTCTATTAAGTATTTTATCTAAAGAAGAAGCTGATGTAATAGATTGTATTTTCAATAAAAATTTGACGTGGTTAGAAACCAGTAAGTACTTAAATGTTCCTCAATCTACTTGTTGGATAAGAAAGGAGAGGGCTATTAATAAAATATATAATAGTTTTAGTAAGCTAAGTGGAGAAGTAAATGACACAATCAAAAAATTTATTAGGGGACATGCCGGAGTTCTCGGCGATTTCAGCTCAGACGAATGAGAAGATTCCTCTTCCTAAAGATATAGTTTGGAATGGTATTCAACTTAAAGATGATGAGTTAATACTATACATAACAGAAGATGGAGAGTACCAGTATATTACTAATAAACCTTTTAATGAAGATAAGCTTTATAAGATAATAATATTTGACTACTCTAATTAAAAAAGGCCCTTTCGGGCCTTATTTGTTTTATACTAACTATTTAAATTCTGACTTACTTATGATACTTTACCCAAGCTGCAGCGCAGAAGTCCTCAGCTTTATCAAACGAGAAGTCCTTGCCCCACGGCAGACCAGTTATCCCAGCCGCTGAAAGAGCCTGAATGCCTGCGGCATTCGGTCCTGTCATCCACTGTCCTACAAAGCCTGTCATTGCTCCAAAGTGATGCTGAAGCCCTAATAGCTGCATAGCTAGTGCGGTGCCTATCTGAGGCCCTACGTTGCCGTGACAGTAGTTCAGGACGTACCATTTCTCTCGTTGATTATCGTCCCACTGTGAAGGACTTAAGTTCCAGTAATGACGGTTACGATGACGACCACGCCAGCCGTAGCGCCAGGATGGTTGCCACGCTAATGGACCAAGATCACCATATGCAAGGTCCTCTTGAAACTGATTCTGTAGGACTATAGGCCATAGGTTTTCAGGAATACCAAGCATATGTAAAGAGAATACTATCAATGCTTTACGTCCTTGATAGTGTCCTCCATCTACTTCTTGAGTACGTCCATCTAAGAATGCTCCAAGAACGTCCATGCCATTCTGTACAAGACGTGTAGCAAGCTTTCTCTTCTGCTCTGCTGGAGCCGTACTGCAGCACATAACTAATGCTTGGGAGACGCGACAAGCTAGGTTTCTGCCATAGCTATTTACTTGGGCCGTAGGCATTGCAGTTAGGCCCCAGGAATCTCCTACATCACCTAAGAATCCTATCTGACTTTCCATCCACTCAAAGGTAGGCTTTCCCTTACCAAACTGTCCCCATGCGACAGGTAGTGAGTCTATGTTTACTATAGACGGTAATCTTGATAGATCTAATGGCCCAATCGGGGCATTAGTTCTAAGAAACTTATTGAAAATGTTTGGAGCACCTAAGGCAGGTCCAACTATATGATCAGGAGAAGGTAGCCATGGAACAACATGAATAGCTGTCATTTCATTGCAGTTTGGAGAACCTGGGAAAGTGCTTGCGACAAGTAAAACATCGCCTATAGTAACTCGTTTTCCTATAGCGCTTTGGGTCTGCACCTCAGTAGCAGCCTTACCAGGAGAGTTAATAACACTTCCAATTGTTCCACTAGTAGTTGTATGTGAGACTACTAATACTCCCGCGTACGTTTCAGGGGAGACCTCCCAACGTCCATCTTGTAGCTGGGAAGCAGCTAGCACTCCAGACAAGGTAATAGTAATTCCCCTAGTGGTTAAAGATCTAGTCGAGGAGTCTATCGCAGCGGCGGCTGCTTTTAGCGATACGGATTGTTCAGTAGAAGAACTAGAGCATCCGGCCATTAAAGATAATAATACTGCAAGTGATGCAGTCTTTATTCCTTTTGTATTCTTATTTGATTTTAGTTGTTGAATTGTCATTTTTTAAACTGTTTCTGGGATAGAAAATTTGTACTTATTAAAATAAGTAATATACTTTCTAGGATATATTACTGTAGTCAAATTTTTATTTACTTCTCTAGATCTATTAGATTCGTGGAATATGTAATTAGCTGTAATACAATTTACATATCCTAGGGAGGATACTCCAAACTTTAAACCAATTGCTTTAGCAGTCTCATAATCGCAAGCTGTTCTACAAAAAACATAAGGTATATCTTTGTATACGTCTGCTTTATAAATAAACTGACAACCATCTACTCCCCAACCCATTGGAGCTGTAGGATCCCAGTATTCCTTTTTTACTACTGCACTAATAT
>Ga0075158_10002866_pt1 | contig 12357 bp, 9 predicted proteins | sample JI91814BDNA_FD_70968 | JGI IMG/M metagenome (GOLD analysis project Ga0075158, IMG submission 70968) | Wastewater effluent complex algal communities from Wisconsin, to seasonally profile nutrient transformation and Carbon sequestration -... | ecosystem: Engineered > WWTP > Effluent > Algae... | reverse complement strand
CACCCTGAGCAGTATCGTGACATTGCAAAACGACTTTCGGATGTCGGCCGGGACGCGGCATTCACAACCGGCGGGTACTCCTTCGGGCTCGGGTCACTGCGGCAATCGCTGGCCGGTCGCAAGATGCGAATCGAGTTGGATGCCAAGCTCCGGAAAATTTATGCAGCCGACAAGCCAGATGCCTGGAAGGAAGACCAGATTGTCACCACCGTCGGAGGGTATCAGAAACAGCTCTCCAAGGACGTAATGGACGAGTCGCTGCAGGCTGGCAACCCGCTTGCGCGCCAGGCCCTTTCCGGTTCTCGCGGGAACCATTTGAATCTGAATTCGTTACGCGGTGCTGACCTGCTTTACACCGACCATCGTGGTCGGGCTCTGCCGATCCCGGTACTTCGTAATTACGCGATGGGGCTTAAACCTTACGAATACTTCGCCGGGGCGTTCGGCGCACGTAAAGGTGTGATCGACTTGAAGGCAGCAACGCAGGACGCCGGGTTTTTCGCTAAACAACTGGGGCAGGCAGCACACCGACTGCTGGTGTCCAAATACGACGACGACAATCCATACGACGAAAGCAACCCGCGTGGTTTCCCTGTCAGTACGGATGACACTGACACGGAAGGTGGGCTTCTGGCGCATCCGGTCGGCGGATACGCACGGAACACGGTGCTTACTCCTAAGATCCTGAAGGAGTTGCGATCCGATGGTTTTGACGAAATTCTCGTCCGGAGTCCCACAGTTGGTGGCCCGAGTGACGGCGGCGTTTACGCCCGTGATGTCGGCATCCGCGAACGCGGCGGTATCGCCCCGATCGGTGACTTCGTCGGCCACGCCAGTGCTCAGGCTCTCGCCGAACCTGTTACCCAGGCCCAGATCAGTTCCAAACACTCTGGTGGTATCGCCGGGGCCAGTGCCGGAGCCATTTCCGGATTCAAGTACATCAATCAGCTTGTCCAGGTCCCGAAAGTCTTCCAAGGCGGGGCAGCACATTCGCAGCTTGACGGACGTGTCACCGTTGTTCGCCCGGCTCCGCAGGGGGGTCACTTCGTCAGCATTGGCAGCCAGGAGCACTATGTCGCACCTGGGGCAGAGTTGAAGGTCAAGCAGGGCGACGACGTAGAAGCCGGCGACGTGTTGTCCAGCGGCACACCTAATCCGGCTGAAATCGTAAAACATAAAGGGATCGGCGAAGGTCGTAGATATTTCGTGGAAGCGTTTCGTAAAGCCTTGACCGATTCCAACACCAAAGGGAACCGACGGAATATCGAACTCCTTGCGCGTGGACTCGTTAACCACGTGCGACTGACTGACGAGGTCGGGGACTGGGGGCCAGATGACGTTGTCCCGTACCAGCAGCTGGAATCGCACTGGCAGCCGCGAACGGGTCACGTGGTAGTTCCCCCGACACAGAGTCGCGGGTATTATCTTGAAAAACCCGTGCTGCATTATACGGTCGGTACCCGCGTCCAGAATTCCATGCTGCCGACACTGCAACGCCACGGGGTCAAGAATTTGTACGTGCATCGCGACCCACCGCCGTTTCAGCCCGAGATGGTTCGCGGCATGGCAAACGCAGCCCATGATCAGGACTGGATGACGCAGATGCTTGGCTCTTATCAGAAAGACAGTTTGCTGAGCGCTGCCCACCAAGGGGCAGTGTCTGACGAGGCCGGTAGTAGCTTTGTCCCGGCGCTTGCTCGCGGAGAAAACTTCGGAAGGACAGGGCTGACAAAAGGATGGAAGTTAGATGTGGATGCCAAATAGCAAAACCGTTGCACATTTGGGTATCATTTCCGTTGTAATTGCGATACTTGCCGCACAGCTGGGCTCGCCGCGGGTCTACGATCTCGCCATGACCATGACTCGTATTTGCATGCTGGCGGTGTTTGTCATGTGGGTCGTCCCTATCGCAACAGGTGCCACGCAAGACCGGCAGTCACGCAGTAATCTGCCACCGCAATGATGTGTTGGTCTCGCGTTCGAGACGTCGCTAGGATAATCTGACGACACTGCCCCGCCTGGGGAAGGCCCATTACGGGCTTTGATCGATAAGACAGGGAGGTTGATTGATGACCCAAGTCCTCAGCGCTGATACGCTCTACTGGTTGGGCGTCTGTCGGGAATTTGTCGGGAATTCCGGCCTTGTCAAGGCGGCAGCACTGGGAGGCGACGGGCAAGACACGTCGTTCGAACAGTCATTCAGCAACCTCGCCCACGCTTATCTGCGTGACAAAGCGCCGACCCTCCTCGATCACGAGTTGGGTTTCCAGCTTGTTGACCGTAACCAGGAAAACACCAAAGCTGTCGGTGTGTTTGCATTCAAGGTTGGCAGTCAACGGCTGTTCGCACCGGTCTTCTTCCTGAAAGGCGACCTGAAAGGGCACGAACTGCTCTACATGCGTAATCAGGACATGTTTGTTCCGCTCAAAGAGAACTGGCTGAACTACATCCTGAATCGCAAACCCAACATTCTTGGCACAGGTGTTGCGCGACAAACATCTCGCATGGGTGTCCGCCCACCGGATCTCAACCGACTGAGTCAGTCACCGTACAAGTTTGCATCCGTGGCTGTTGGTCCGACAATCGCTCCGTTCATGCCTTGTTACGGGCACCTGGCGACGACGGACTTTGGTGCCGCCGTCAACGATTACGCCAGTCACTGCCGAGACCGCCTCGATCTCGGTCATTTCCTCAAGCAGGCGTCCCTCCCAGCACTCGGGGCCGTGGTTACCATGTTCAAGCAACGCCCGGCAATTGCCGAGGCGTTTGATCGTTGGCATGGCATTGGATTGCTCAGCCAGGCAATCAAAGAAGCCAAGGCCCGGCTGGATACGCATTCGATCTTGGATGATCCGTACGCCCCGGTAAATAGAAACCGACCGCGGATTATCACGGGCTCCATCCTGAAGACGGCGGCCGACGGGGACAACGGACCAGATTACAAACAGAAGATCAAGATCGTCACCTGGGACAGTTCCCAGGTCGACAAGCTTCCGGAAGGTCTCGACGAAGAAGACCAGGAGAAGCTGCTTAAAGATCACGTCCTGATCAAGGATCACCGGGCAGGGGATGAAGTCTCGGTCCCGCTTAACATCCAGGTCGAGCAGCGACTCTCGAACCCTACCGAGACTGGCATTTTTCAAGTGCTGGTCAAGATGAACAGTTTCGAGAAGTGCCTGGTTGTGGTTGACCCGCACGGACCGGACGGGCGTAAGAACCTGTTGCTCGTGATCCGGCTCGATGAATCCTCGCGGAACTGGGGCAACTTCGCGCCAAAAACCATCTGGGTGGTTGGGCAAGATGAAAGCTTGCTACCGGGCAGCGAGGAGTCGTGGGACACCTGGTTTGATTCGTTGCCGGACACGACGACACTCCCCGGTACTGAGGACTCAGATGCCCGTTACATCCTGGTCGGGCCGCGACGCAACGCGACCTGTCCATTTAAGATCAAACGGGAGATCGGGAACAGCCTGGGTACCAAGAGCTACGAAGTTCACTTCTCCACAGACACCTATCCGTGGCGACCGCGCGGCGTTTGCAGTTCGCAGTCTGTCGACATGTATGACCCGTGGGTAGATGGGGAGCGGCTGCATCTTGACGCCAAAGACGGGACTGACCTGCGGTCGACCAACGGGGATGTGTACATCCCGAAGGGTTACAAGGTCCTGAAGCTCCAGCCGACGCGTGCGGACGCTGAGGCAAAAGAATCTGACGGTGGCGCGTGTTGCGGTTCACCAGCCGACAACGCTCACAGCGATACGCCGCCGGTCCAGCCTGGTAACCTGCTCGACGCCACCCTGCACGTCATGCAGAAGACTGCGGCATTGCGGATTGATTATGACGGTGTTGGGTACAGCGTTAATCGTGGGAACAGCCTGCGGCCTAACGATGCTGTAATCCACCTCGTCCGCGATCACGGTCTGCGCGAAGATGCCGGTCGGCACCTGCTCAAACAGGCTGCTGAATTGCATCGCCACGGGAAGGCGTTTGAGTGTCGCGTGAAGTATGCCAGTCCGTTCCTGACGGACGGCGGCCCAACCGCGCCGGGGTATTACGACGATCAGATGTACTCGGGTCACAATCCGATGGGTTGGGATGGTCCGACGCAGCAATCCTACGGCGAAGACATCCCGATCCCCGAGATGTCGGCGAACAACACAGATCGCAACATTTACAACGTCAATCCGAACAACATGCCGGAGCCGATGGACGTCAACGGCGTCAATCAGGCCATGCAGTCCGGGCAGCGAGAAGTCTTCGATACGGCGATGATCGGTTCGATGCTCAAAGCCGTGCGCGACGATACGATGATCGATCGCTACTTGCCGGATCTGATCAAGGGTGTCGATCGTCTCGGTCGCATCTTGTTCATGTTCTACTGGCACCAGGACAAATTTGCCGAGCGTTACGGCAAACAGGACATGCCAGAACTCGAAGACTCGTTGCGGAACGCATTCGAAATGAATGGGGATGTGGTCCTGTTCCTCAAGCAGAAGACCGTAGAGCCATATCCAGAAGAAGACGTCCAAGACATCGACCTGGGGCAGTCATCCAATTTGTAAGGAGTGATCGATGGGTGGAATTCCCTGGGGCTACGGGCCGAAACAGTTCGACGTAACGGGCGGCGAAGCTTCGCTGGTGCAACTCAACGTGCCGCATCGCGGTACGCTTCGCAACTTCAATCTACGTGTCGAAGGCGGCGGTGGCGGTACGTTCGAGCTTTACAAGTCGGAAGCCGCCGCACAGCGAGCGGTCTCCAACGTGAACGGCTCCAGTGAGTCCGCTGCGGGTGATATGCCGCCGGAAGTCTATGTCGTTTACAGCGGTACGCTGGTGAACGGTGTGCATGCCAACCAGCAGATGTTCATCGACTACATCAACATCGACGGCACGCCAACCAATCCCGAGCCGCGACTGTGGATGCGCATCCAGCCAGATGGTGTCGGTGTGTTTACAGCCGTACTGGCAATGACCATTGACGGCGTCAATTTTTAACGGATGGTATTGCATCCTGTAGCCGAACGAGCCCGTTGCCGTAAGGTTGCTGGTGACTGATTTGGATGAACAAGGGAATGTCTGATGTCTTTGGAGTACGCGGCACAAAACCCGTTTCGACCAGCTGACTGGCGATGGCAACGCGCCACGGCACTCTTCGAAGGGACACCGGGGGCTATGGCCGCGAATCGGCGTCTCGACGGACCTGACGGGTTTACGTGGATCAATACTGCGCTACGATTTCTACGGGAGTACAACACCGCCCGAACGGAAACAGCCCGTGCACGGTTGTCTGAACGCCGTCCGGGGCTTTTCTGGGCCTACTGGATCTGGCGGTCAACGAATCCGCTTAAACACGTGATCGAGGCCCAGTTGTTGGCGCGCAGCAGTGCCTACTCGATCGGGTACCGGTGCAACACAGCCCCGGACGTGATCAACGCCTACGAGGCGATGTTTTTCAACGTCAATGACAAGATCCAGCATCGCAGCTACATCTTGAACTGTGTGATCGGCCCCGCGATCCACCGCGGACTGACCGAACGGGAATATGATCTGCTGTGGAAACTTTACGGGTATTTTCTTGGTCCTGCGATCGTTGACGCGCTGGAAGGTAAGTTTGCCAATCCGACCTGGTGCGGGACGCCGACGGCTGTCGGTGCGGCCGTGATGGATGACGCCATCAGCACCCTGAAATTGAAGGCGGCCATCGCCACGAAGACCGTGAAGGTGGATCAATACACGCAGTTGGCTATCATGGATGCCTTCACGAAGTTCGTGGAGATCGAGCGTACGACTGATAGTGCCGGGAAGGCCCAGGAGCAAATTCTGGATCACATCTCGGCAATGATGACCACGCTACCGTTCAATGTGGGCGGTCGTGTGGCAAGAGGGTTGACGCTCAACAGCCCAGTGGATGCGTTCGAGAAGACAGCCATCGAGTTGAACTACGAAGAAGTGTTGCGACTGTCGGTGCGACAACCGATCGCGCATCAGCAGATCTTGCAGCGATTGACGTTTCCCGTCACCCAGTCGACACAACTTCTGGAGGGTGCCCAGTAATGAAGCGAATCTCCCCTGAAACCGAAAACAAGTTGATGACTGTCATCGAGACAACGTCATCGCTTGTGAACGACGGGATGTCGCCCAACGACGCCATTGTTAAGGCAGCGAGCGACGCCAAGTTGCGACCCGGCGACGTCAGCTTGGTTGTTCACGCCTACAATACCGGTCGAACCGGCCGTCAACGCCTGGACGGTCATGATCCGTTCGAAAAGGCGGCGCAGTTTGAGTTGGCTGACACGGCTGTCGTCCTGGAACAGCTCTATCCGACAACAGTCAAGACGGCGGCAGCCGTTGAACGGGACACGGCGGTCTCAACTGATTACGGTTACGGGCCGGGACCGATGCTTGAACGCCGCGCACGTACAAAGGTCGCCAGTAATATCGACTGGCGAAACATGCATGGCGCTAAGATTGAAACGCCAGCGCCGCTACCGGTTGACGAAGGCTACCGCTATAAGAAGGCGATGGCCGATGTCCAGCGAGCCAAAGACGCCGCAGACATCGCACGGGCCAAGGAGGCGTCAGCGTTCGATCAGCTCGGGCGGACCTTTAACGAGTTGACGACTTACTTCCGCCGTCCGGATGCATTGCCGATGCCGGTCGTCAAGGAAGCGGCGATCCTGTTGCACGGCGGTGTCGGTCAACAGCTCATTGATCAAATCGCCACGGTGACGCCGGCACTCACCAAATTGGCCAATCATCGGACAGGCCAAAGTCTGTTGGGTGTGACAGGCCGGTCACAATTCAACGTGACCGCCGCTGACCTTGACTGTGAGCAGGCACCATTCCCGCTGATCGGGCAGTTTGTCGGTGAACTGCACACGCACCTGGAAAAGAAAGCGGAGCACGCCGCGGCTGTGGCGGCTTACACAACCTGTGTGGAGACCCAGCTCGGCCCTTTCGTCGTACCGTCCGTCAGCCCTTCTCTCTTGGGGCCATCATCTGACGAACGGGCAAAACTTGCGATGGCGTCCCCTTTTGATATCACTGATCCGCTGAAAATGCTGGGGACATATTCACTCCTGCAGCGGTCAGCCGGTGCGATGGGTGAAAAACTGAAAGGTCCGGACGACAACGCGAAATTGAATAAGGTGGTGTCCCAACTGAACGACCCGGAGCATGAATCACGTCTTCGTGAAATCAACACCCAGTCCATGCTGCAGGACTTGATGTTGAATGACGACGTCATTTCCGGTTATCATCCTGACGAGGTCACTGGTGCGTTCAACGACATTACGCAGATTTCCCCGTCGGTGGCCGACCAGAAGATGCTGATGCAGTCACTCCTACGAAAGCGTCTGCAGCAAGGCCAACTCGATACGTTCGAGCAGGATCAATTGCTCGGGTTCGAGGACAAGCTGCTGCGGCAAGTGCGGCCAACAAAAACACCAGGGAAGGTTGATGGCTCCATCATTTAATGCAGCGTCTATGACGCTCGAACAGGCTGCTGATTTCGTGGCCATGCGCGCTGCGGTCGGTATCGATCACACTGGTCGCGAGAAACAAGCGATGGGTCACCCGTTGGCGGGTGCCTTGATCGGCGGCGGTCTAGGTGCCGGCGTCGGTATGCTGGGTTCCATGGGCAGCGATGACGAGGATCGCAAGCGTAACTGGTGGCGAAATGCCTTGATGGGTGGAGCCCTTGGTGCGGGCGTGGGCGGTATGGCTGGTGTCGGGATGGATTTGCTGAAACCAGCAACCGGTGTCGACCCCGAAGTGGCAGCACGTGAGAAGCTCATTCGCGACCGTGTCGCTGCCGCTAAGGCCAAAGAAAAGGGTGTCACTGATCCATTGTGGGATTATCTCAGTGACGCATACAACGCTGCAACAAAGCAAGAGGCGTTGCAAACCCCGGAAGATGATGCGTTCTTCGAAAGCAAGGGCATCAACGCGCAAGAACGTGCGCGTGCGCTTGGTGCCACACGTGACAGTGCCAGTAACACGGCCGGTGCCCTTGGTGAATACGCAGGGCGGCCTGCTACCGTTATCGGGTCTGGAGTTGCAGGGGCCGGGTTGGGCCACTTGGTTGATCGTGCTCGTGCACCTGGGCTTGTCGGTACGCTCAATGAAGCCCAACTCAAAACATTATCCAGTACCAGCAGTTCTGAAGCGGTTCAGATTCAAAATTTACTCAAAAATCCACGCACCGTGTTACGCAGCAACGGTATAACTTCGCCGACCGTGCGGATGGCAAAGCCGCCAGCGTGGCTAAAGCAGACACCTCCAGCGATGCACACGATGTCTCCGCATTTGATGCACGAAATGAAGAGTAAATTGACCCCGAGCACAGGTAAATGGCTCGGTGGTGCGGCTGGTGGGTTGTTTGGTCCGGGTATTGCCCGAATATTCGCCGACTAAGCCACACAGCAGCAAGGAGGCTGTCACGTCATGCTCGTAAAAACCACTGCATCCTGGGGCGACAAGTTCGATCAACCTGCGGTCCAGGTTGTGAACCTCTCCAGCCGTGGTCTGCTTGGCGCTGATCGCGATCGCTTCGTTAAGCGTGCGTCTTACAGTCTGCTGCAAGACCTGGCAGGTCTTCGTGAAAAAATCGCTGCTGACGAGGTTCTGGTCCACATGCTGGCAATCGGGGCCACCGAGGATTACGGGGCCAATCGGAACGGCGACGGTTTCCGTCGTGCCACTTGCGAGCAGTACCATCCGACCTTCGTGAAGTACGCACGGTTCTACCGCAACCATGAAAACAAAAACCCGGCCAAGTCATACGGTCGGATCATCAAGTCGGCCTGGCATAGTCCGATGAAGCGGGTCGAATTGCTCGTCGCCCTGAACGCTGACGATGTCGCAGCCAGACGCAACGGCGGACTGGTTGCCGATCGCGAACTGGAGAAGCTTGCGTCACAGAAAGACATCCCTGTTTCGATGGCCTGCCGTGTGGCCTATGACGTTTGCTCGTATTGTGGGAACCAGGCCCCGTCGACTGACCAATACTGCACCAGCCCGCGTGAGGGTGGGATGTGCAAGGCGGGCGGGCTACGGGACAACATCGGGGCGTTGGTCGAGATTGACGGCGGGATTCATCAGCTGCATGCCGATAACCCACACCCGACGTTTTTCGATATCAGCCACGTCTTCCGCCCGGCTGACCGAATTGCGTACGTGACCGGTCAGTTGGAAAAGGCAGCGGCAGTCAGCGGTCGTGTGATTAAAAGTGCCGATCTAGCCCGACAGCTTGGTGTTGTCGTGCCCTACGAACTCGTGATTGATGGAAATCAGCCGCAAGAGATCCAGCGGTTGATCAAAGTTGCTTACGATCTGGCTGCCGGCGAGGCAGACATCGCGGCCGGGAAACTGCCCGTATCCAGCGTGTATGCGTCGGCGTTCAAGCCATCAGTGCAAGGTGCAGATACCGCATTGCAATTTCCGACAATGTTGCGTGAGAAGTTTGCACTCGCGCTGCGGGCGCTGGTTGATCAGCGCATCTGCCTACCGTTGTCCCGCTTCATCGAGATTGCGGCGGGGCAGTCACTTGAAAAGTCGGCGGAGCTTGCAGTTATCGTTTCGCGTGAACTGCCTGGAATCTTTACGCGACTGCTGGCGGATACTGGTTTACCATCACGCGTCAAGCAAAGCCAGTATGCCCCTGCTGATGTTGCCGCTCCTCCGGTGTTTGTCGGTTGGGCGCAGAAACTGGCAGCTGACATGTCACTGACGTCGCACCATGTGCAACGTCGCGTGACACGGGCAGCTTTACATCGAGAAAGCGCAGGCTTACGAAGCACGAATGGTCGCGAGAAAGTGGCCAGTTCGAGTGACGCGGCAGGCCGGTTGGCTGAGGAGTACGCGCTCTATCAGTTGGCTTTCCTTGGTGCCGTAAATGAACAAGATAGTGATTTACCGTTGACACGTTCCCTGTTACTTGTCCAGAATTACGCGGAATAAGTGGTTCCAGCAGGGAACTTGCAACGTCAAAGGAGTTGACTCTCATGGCCAGTTCGCAAAAGGGATCGCTGTTCAGCGCCCTCAACGCGTTGTCTGCTGAAATCCAGACCGAGAAGACGGCAGCGTCACGCGGTCGCACCAAACAGGCAGACAACCCTGTTCCGTCAGACCCCGGCGGTTACCAAGGTGCGTCCACGCATCCCACGGCCACCGTTGACAATCGCGGCCAGTCTGCGAGTGAAGGGTCGCGAAGTTCGGAAAATGAATCCGACGTCAAAGCGGACATCCCGATCAACGTCAATGACGCGTCCGATGCCAGGGACGGTCAATCCGATGATGTCAACTTGAATATCGGAATGCAGCAGTCGGCGACCGGCGAAGACGCTTCGGTCGAAGACGACTACAAGGGTGGCAAGGACGATCCCGGTTCGTCGCATCCGGCACGTACGGACAATGACAGTCTCGACGGTCACAAGTACGCCCGGCTCAGTATGGTCGGGGCGTATGACCTGCACACCCAGCTGGCGAATGGTATTCTCGCCGACCTGGCCAACGGTCAAGGGTCGCAGCTCACCAAGCAGGCCCTCGCGGACGCAAAGGCGGGTCTGAACCCGTCAGCGGCGGGTGCCAAGCCGCCAACGCAACCGAAGCCGCAGATGGCAGGGCAGGCCCCGGCCGGTCAGAAGATGGCAGGTACACCGTTGTCCGCTGCGATCGAAAAGGCCGCCGCGGCCGTCAAGGCCGGCGCTGCCAGCGATTCTCCGGCGGTCGGTAACGCTGATCTCAATGCCGGTTACGAACTGGCTGCCTTGCTCGGTGTCGAGAAACGCGCCGCACAAGGGGTCGTGGCGGAGTTGATTGAAAACACGATCAACGACGCACATGTGGATGCGGATCTGTTCGGGGCGTATTACCGGGCGTTCCAGAAGCGTGCCGGTGGTGGTGATGAAGGGGAAGATCACGACCAAGACGGGGACGACACTTCCGGGGCCAATGGAGCCGAAGGGGCCGGTGGCGAAACCAGCGCCGGCGATAGCGGGCACGATGACGCCGGTGGAGCTGGCGGCAGCGGCGGTGAAAGCCTCGGTGATATGCTCGGTGGCGGTGACGACCCTGGCGGGTTGATGGCCGGTGGTGGTGACCCGATGGGCGGTGGCGGTATGGGCGGTGGCGGTATGGGTGCCCCGGATGAGCAAGCTGCGATCATGCAACTTGCGGCGGCCCTCGACGAACTCGGTATTCCGCTTGAGCAGTTGGCTGCGGCCGGTGGCGGCGGTGACCCGACGGGTGGTGGCGGTATGGGTGCTCCCCCGATCGGTAGCGGTGGTATGCCTCCCGATCCGATGGGTGGCGGGGCTCCCCCGATGGGCGGTGACCCGATGGGCGGCGGTGCTCCTCCGATGGGTGGTGGTATGCCTCCCGATCCGATGGGCGGCGGGGCTCCCCCGATGGGCGAAGGCATGAAGCTGGCCAGCGTCGTGGCCCGCTTCAAGCGCGACGGTAAGTACCAGTTCAAGGCTGCCAACGCAGGCACGCCCGAACGCGTCATGCGTGACCAGATGAAGGGCTATCTCCGAGAACTCCTGGGGTAACCCATAACCGGCTCCGCATTTGCTCTGGCATTTTCAGTTCAATTCAATCAAGCCGTGACGTGAGTCCGGAGGAGAAAACATGTCAACGAATCCGCATAGCGGGCTGACCCTGCCGGAGAAGGTGATTGAACATCTCACCTTGTCCGATCAGGCAATGCAGAAAGCAGCCCAGATGGAGAAGGCCGCGGCCGCGAAACAGGCAGCGGTCGCCAAGCTTATCCCGCAGGTTGTCGAGACGATGCTTCGCCACGAGCGGATCACTCCCGACCAGCAGGAAAAGCTCGCGGTGATGCTCAAGGACCCGGTCCAGGTTCTGGAGTTGCTGATCAAGGCGGCCGGACACCGCAACAAGGATGAACTGTCACGGCTGGGTGGGCCGTTGACCAAAACAGCTGGTGCCAACGGGCAGTCGGGATACAACCCGGCAAACAGCCTTACGTCGCCGCATGTGGGTGCCCGCACCACGCGGGTGAAGCAATCCGATCACTCGTTGTTCCGTGGTCTGGGTCTCAACGCCCCGACCGAGTAAACGCGTCGCGTTAAAACTCTTGCAGACAGTTGAAGTCTGCCACTGTTTCAAGACGAACCGCCCACGACGGGCGACCAAAATATGGAGGTTTTCCCATGCCCGGTGCCGCTCCTTCCTTGATGTTCGAACACGCACTCAGTCACCCGAAAGGGTGGTTCGAACCGTCCGCACTTGATTTCGTCGGCAAGCTTTCGCCCAACGTCTCGATCATCGCCTACGGCGGTCGCGTGGTTCACGTGAACGCTGCTGGTGAGTTCGAGATGGGGATCTCGGGCA
>Ga0075158_10002860_pt1 | contig 12366 bp, 7 predicted proteins | sample JI91814BDNA_FD_70968 | JGI IMG/M metagenome (GOLD analysis project Ga0075158, IMG submission 70968) | Wastewater effluent complex algal communities from Wisconsin, to seasonally profile nutrient transformation and Carbon sequestration -... | ecosystem: Engineered > WWTP > Effluent > Algae... | reverse complement strand
CTCTGTGAAGTCGGCCAGGTTCTCATGCCGGAAGCGCAGCCAGGCGCGAAAGGCCGGGCTGCTGAAGTCCGCGGCCGTGGGAACCTGATAGCCGCTGCTGCCGCCGAGGTGACGGTCGAGCGTCCACTTATTAAACGCCGCCGCCGCCGCCGGCTCGGCGCCGGCCCAGCTGGTGCCGGTCTCCAGGTAGATCGGTACGTCCGCCCAGATGCCATCGAGCTCGGTGCCGGCCAGCTTGCGAACACGGCTGAGGAAATAATCTCGGTAAGGGGTATTGGGCGACATCCAGGCGCTCTCGGTCCCGGGCTCGACCCAGTGCTCCTTTCCGCCGTAGAACACGTTGGGCTGGCCACCGATTCCTCTCTGCACCCAGTCCGGGTGGTCCTTGTACATCGAGTGCGGCAGGGTCTCGCCGTTCGGGGTCAGCACTTCCAGACTGGGGTAATAGATCACCGCATGCATCCCGAGCGCGTGCGCCTGCTTGGCGACCTTGTCGAGGAAGGTCACCTGGGCGGCAAACTCATCATCGGTCAGCATGTTCGACAGCCCGGAGTCGAGCTCCAGCACCGACACGTTCTGATTCTTGCGCTCGAGCAGAATCGCCTGCACGGCGGCCATGTCCATCGCGGGATCGGCATCGACGCCCCCGATGCGCGCCTCACGGACCCACTCCGCCACCTGGGGCTTCTGCGCCATCTGCGGGGTCTGTGGCGTCTGCGGCATTTCGGAGCCTGGCGGGGTCGGCTGCATGGAGAGGGACTCTGCGGAACAGGCCGCGGTCAGAAGTGCCGGTAGCGATGCACAGAATGTGCACGCGGACATCAATTTCCTGATCATTGATGAACTCCGGCCTGCCGGCCCTCTAACCATGGGTATGCCAAGATGAGCTGGAGTTCTTTGTCTTGATAATTCAGTCGCACTCTTGCAGTACATGATTCGGACTCCTTCTGGGGGTGGATGCGATGGGTCAGGCAAGGCTGGCCATGCACGGGCCCTTGCCTACTTGAGCGGGAGTGTTACCGACTGCCCCGCATCCAGCTTGACGTAGGAAATCGACTGCCCGGCGTAGCTCTCTGCTCCCGCCATCACCGCCCCGGTGACCGGTATGGTGGCGGCCTTATTGACCGTGAGAGTGAGCGAGACGCCGGGTGAGATCACGCCGCTCACTCCCGCTTCATTGAACTTCATCCGCTGCGCGAGCCGCTCGCCGAGCTCGTGCTGCTCAATGGAGACGAGCGGTACCGTCACAGTAGCAGCGTACTTCCGAATCGCCACATCCAGGAGGTCGGTGAGCAGCGCGTGCTTCCCATCATAAAGTCCGACATTTTCCTGGTGGAACATCCACGGATCATTTTCCCACCGCAGCATATAAAGCAGGAGCCAGTCGCTCTCCTTCCCGAGGATCTCATCGTAGCTCAGATCCCGGCCCCACTCATTACGGAACACCGAGTTGTAGGTAGCCGTCCAGTCCTGCGGCGACAAGACATTATAGTCCAGGTTCGTCGGGCGGCGCGGGATCTCAAGGACGCTCGGCTGGAATGGGTTGTAGATGCCGGCGTTCGGCGATGGGTTGTCCTGGCCGGGGACCGAGGTGTCGCTTACCACGAAGCGGATCCCCACGTCTTTAATGGCGCGCATCGAGTTGGCCGCATCGAGGCCCGAGACGCCGGGAGTGACCAGGCTGTCCGCCGCAAACCGGGTGAGCGCGAACTGCTTGGCGAAGTCGATGTTCTTGGTGAGCTCACCTTTGACATCGTCGTAGGTCATGGGCGACAGGCTCCCCGGATGGGTAAATGTATGGCTTATCCAGAAGAACCCGCTGTTCAGGCGCTTGACGGCATTGGCCAGCGGGTCGCTCGGATCGGTCTCGTACGCGCCGGCGCCGTTGAAGGCCCAGTTCAGGGTGAGCGACTGGGTGATGGGATCTCTCTGGTGCGCCGTCTGCCAGGCGAGGGCGGCGCTCAGATCGGCCTCTGTCATCCGATAGTCCGGCTTGCCGGGGCGGTCGGAGGCCAGCAGCAGATCATCTATCTGGACGCTGATATAGGCGTGTCGCTCGCCGATGAAGACGCCTCTGGTGACCCAGTTGATCAGGCCGTACTGCAACGCCAGCGTGTGAATGAGGTTCGGGTCGCCATCCACCGTCACCGTGAGGAAGTCGCGGCCGTCCGGATACTTCTGCTCGACCGCGATCGCGTTGCCGGCACCATCAATCAACAGTGGCGTCACCCGCGGGTCGGCGGCCGGCTTGGCCAGATAGGCCCAGACGTCTCTGATCGTCAATGAATTGGTCTTATTGACATAGGGGAAGACCGCTTGACCGGCCGGAGTCAGCGTCACCTGGACCGGGCTGAGCGTCGTGTCCTGCTGCACCGGCATCGAGCTGAAGCCAAGGCTTGTTGTCGGGTACGAGTACCAGTTCACCTGGCGGACCGCGAAGCTCGCCTCATAGTTGTACAGCGCATTCCACTCTGCGGCGCTCAGCGCCGATGCGCCGGCCGTCGCGCCGGTGCTCAGGTTGGCGGTGGCCGCCACCACGCCCTGATAGAAGCCGTGCGTGCCGCTGGCGAGCGCGCTCGGGGTGAGGGTGCCCGGATTCCTCGAGGCAACCCATACTGTATAGGGCGTGCCCAGGTAGTCCAGCACCTGCCGGATGGCGGCCAGAGCCGGCTCTGCTCCGTCTGCCGAGAGGACCAGGAGCTTCGCATTCAGCGTCTGCCCGGTCATCGGCGTTCCCATAATCGGCCCCGGATTGGGCATATCTCCCCCCGGAAGCGGCTGGGACTGCGGCGAAGGCGGCTTGGGGGGAGTGTGGCCTGGCTCCCCCTGGGGGCCGGTGCTGGGATCGCCGCCGCAGCCCAGTGCGAAAGCCAAAATTCCCATTGCACTATAGGTAGTAAGACAGAGTCGCATGTGCCTCTCCTTGGACAGCTGTTGCCTCAGGTTAGGACTCTCCCGCGCTCCGCTTGGGAGTCGCATCGGAGGACCGATGCCGAATCAAAATTAGGCGAGGCAGCGTGCAATAACGAAGCCGAGACATCCGACGTAGTCGTTGTGAATTGGGATCAGACAGATGTGTTGGATGTCAGGAAGGAGTTTCGCGGACAAACCTGAGATGCTGCCCGCTACGGACTTCGGAAAAGTGCGTCAGCGACGGAGACCGGATAACCAGGTGGCCAACGTGTGCTGAGCGCCAGCGCCACCTGTGCCGCCGCGGCACAGTTTGCAGCAGTCCGTGTCCGCATTCTGTACCAGCTCGGAGGGTGAGGAAAAACACCAGAGTCCTGGCGCCGCGGACTTCCGTTCTGTCCGCAATCGAGTCCGGATGGGGGAAAACACCAGAGTCCTGGCACCGCGGACTTCCGTTCTGTCCGCAATCGAGTCCGGATGAGGGAAAACACTAGAGTCTTGGCACCGCGGTGTGTCTGTCTGCTCATCCGGGTGGGGATGGGTGCGCGCAGGTAAGCCGGGTGCCCAGGACTGGGAAGACTCCTATGCGAGTAACCGCGGTCGCGGCGTCATGACTGGTAATTGCCCCAGCGCAGCCTGGTTCAGGCCGAGCCCTGGAGCCCCCTTCCTGCGGCGGCGGCCTTTACCGGCTTCGGCTTATCACCCTTGGGGATTTCTAATTCCGCCAAGAGATCAGGCTCGCGCGGTGACATATGATTACCTGGTACCATAAACCCTTTTGTCGTCTTTGCCTGTGGAAACATGATGTGCTCCTTTTCTGTGGCGTAGGTTCGCTGTGATGCGACAAGTATGGTTCTTTGAAACGCATCCCCCCAGGAGCTACCAGATCAGATTTTGCCGCGGCATTCTCGACGGATGCGTCGCCACCGGTGCTCTGGCTTCGCGGATCGATCGCAGCCGGGTAGCGCACTTATGCCGATATTGCACACCCGATGGTGAGAACCCATTCTTTGTAAGAACCTCGCTTTCATTCGTTATTCCTACCGCACAAACGCCAAAGCAAGGGCAGTGCCAGCGTCTAATCAGCGGCCTGCTCAGGAAAGCCGGAAAGTGAACTGGATTGTGCGCAGTAACGGGTAATTTAGCTAGGTGCGGCGGCTCGTTTGAGTGCTATGGCGAAACGCTGCACTCATCCGTACTGGCGTACTGGCATACTGGCGTACTGGCGAATCCATCCCCAGTACGAATGGGCTGTTCCAAGAGTATCAAGGGGGCGGTCCCAGCGTCGACGCGTGGGCTGCGGGCAGCGCTGCCGGAGACTGTCTACTGGAGCGGGAAGGGCGAGCGGAAGTAGTCCTTGCCGGCGGAGTGGCAGTTGTAGCACAGCGCGACGCCGGTTCCCGAGGTGCTGAACTTGCTCGGATCGGTCGCGTTGAAGGTCTCGTACCAGTACCAGCCCTGCCCGCCGTTGCTCGTGTCCTGGGTCTTTACCATGACCGCCCAGCCCTGCACGGTCGTGCTGTTCAGGTAGAGCTCCTTGACGGTCGCGGAGCTCTTGGGGTGCTCGGCGTTACCGGCCTTCAGCGAGGCCTCCAGCGCGGGCGAGATGAAGGTGCGTACCTTGGTCCCATGCGGGCCGGTGGAGGTGTGTATGGCCGACTCGGCGGGAAAGCTCAGGTAGCCGCCGGCCTTCAGATAGGCGAAGAGCTCCATGGGCGAGGTCGGGACTGCGCTCGCCGCCGTGCCGGTCAGGTCCGCCGGGGAGGTGCCGCCGTCCTTGGTTCCCACGGCGCCGGGATCGCCGGAGCAGGCGGCCAGGGTCGTGATGAGCAGGCCAAGGCCCACACCAATCGTCGCAACGTCTACAAGAGTCGATCGTCCAGTTCTTTTATGCATGCGCGTGCTTCTCCTACTCGGCTGCTAGGGTTAAGCTGACCATGGTAGAAACAAGCCCGCCGTTCGGCAAGGGTTCCGTTACGGAGCTGCGCGAGCACTTCCAAGCTCTCGATTTACAAGCAGTTCGAAGCGGCGAGAAGCGCGGATCGCTGAGCGCGGGGCGCCCTGCCGCGACGCCCCGCACTCGGCTCACCAGAGGTTTAGTAGTACGCGACCGCTCCCAGCGGCAGATCGTTACGGACATAGACATTGGGCTGGAACTGTCCGTTCCCAATGGCCAGATACTCGTACGAGCCGCTCGCGGTCACGATCATGAGGTCGGTCCGGGCGTCCCCATTGTAGTCGCCAGCGAAGTACTGCACGCGGCCCAGGGGCAAGTCGTTGCGGACGTAGACATTTGGTTGAAACTGCCCGTTACCGATGGCGAGATACTCATAGGAACCGCTCGCGGTCACGATCACGAGGTCGGTCTTGCCGTCCCGATTGAAGTCGCCCGGTGTGTACTGGACGCTCCCCCGCGGCAGGTCATGGCGGACGTAGACGTTGGGCTGGAACTGCCCGTTGCCGATGGCCAGATACTCGTACGAGCCGCTCGTGGTGACGATGAGGAGGTCGGTCTTGCGATCTCCGTTGAAGTCGCCGGTCGTGTACTGGACGCGGCGCAGGGGCAGGTCACGGCGGACATAGACGTCCGGCCGGAACTGTCCATTGCCGATGGCCAGGTACTCAAACGAGCCGCGCGTGGTGACGATGAGGAGGTCGGTCCTGCCATCTCCGTTGAAGTCGCCGGGGACATAACGGACCCTGCCAAGCGGCAGGTCGGGGCGGACGTAGACATTGGGCTGGAACTGCCCGTTGCCGGTGGCGAGGTACTCATACGAGCCGCTCGCGGTGATGATTATCAGGTCGGTCTTGCCGTCCCCGTTGAAGTCACCCGGAACATACTGCACGTTGCCCAGCGGCAGGTCATGGCGGACGTAGACATCGGGTCGGAACTGCCCGTTGCCGACGGCCAGGTACTCATACGAGCCGCTCGCCGTCACGATCAGGAGATCCGTCCGGCCATCTCCATCGAAGTCGCCCAGCGTGTACTGCACCTTGCCCAGCGGCAGGTCGTGGCGGACGTAGACATTGGGTTGGAACTGTCCGTTTCCCCGCGCGAGGTATACGTAGGAGCCGCTCGCGGTGACGATCAGGAGGTCGGTCTTGCCGTCGCGGTTGAAGTCGGCTTGGATGCGCTGTCCGTAGGCCCCGGGAGGAGTAAATGCCTCCACCGTGAGCTCCTCGGGTTCGAGCGCGCTCACTGAATCGCTATCTGGCTCAGCAACCGGATTCTGGACCGCCTCACCCCCGCAGGCCAACAGCGATCCTGCAAGGATCAGCGCTGGAGCCAGGGTCCAGCCGCCCACGGCTCCTGGCCGCTGCTCGGCGGCCGCATCGCTTGACTGGTTGAGATGAATGTTGCGCATGGCTCCCTCCATTTCTCTTCAATTGACAGGGTCTGTACCTGCTCAGCTCCTCCTACCGAGAGACTCGGCTCGGCTGCAACAGGTGCTCCGGACCCAGCGTCCCGTCAGCGGACAACCCCGGCCTTCCCTGACGGACTTGCAGACTCAACGGTTCTTGCTGCAGACCGGAGAGCGAAAAGGACTACCCTGTTTGAAGTCTGGCCATGCGGAGGGGAAACGCAAGCTCCTCTGTGTACTTATTCGCGATCAACCTGAGCGCGCGTACTACCGAAGAGCCGCGATACTACTGGCCAGCAGCTCGACGCTATTTCTTGGCGTGCGCGTATTCCCCGGCCCAGTCTTGCGGGGGCGGCTTCAGCTTGTACTCTTCGCAGCGCTCGATGAAGATCTGGCACGCGCGGTCGCCGGGCTTATTGTCCAGGAGCCTGAGGAACTTGCTCTTCGCCGTGTCCCAATTCCGGCTCTGGTAGGCGGCCACGCCGCGGCTGAACAGGTGCAGGAACTCCGCGTCCAGAGACGTGATGTCGCCTTTGTCCGCCACCAGCTCGTAGATCGGCACCGGCTCGGTCTTGCCTTGAACCAGGACGACATCCAGCAGTCTGTACGCGAAGTCATCTGGGAGCTCATCGAGGGTCGCCTGGCTGATGATGACGTGCGTGCCGTAGGCCTTGTTCAGACCCTCAAGCCGACTCGCCAGGTTCACTGCGTCGCCGATGACTGTGTAGCTAAGCCGCTGATCCGAGCCGATGTTGCCGACGACCATCTCCCCCGTATTGATGCCGATCCGGGTCCGGAAGGCCAGCTTGCCTTGGCGCTCCCACTTGCGCGCCAGCTCCTTGAGCGCCTTTTGACAGTCGAGCGCCGCGAGACAGGCATTCTTGGCATGGTCGGCCATGTCTCCCGGGGCTCCCCAGAACGCCATGATCGCATCGCCGATGAACTTGTCGACCGTCCCGCCGTGCTTGCTGATCACCGCCGTCATCGCGCTGAAGTACTCCGACAGCTGAGAGGACAGCTCGTTCGGGGTCAGCCGCTCGGAGATGCGGGTGAAATCGACTACGTCGGAGAAGAAGACGGTCATCTTCTTGCGCTTGCCGCTGATCACGGCTTCCTGCTTGGTGCGGATAAGCTCACGCACGATGTCATCGGGAATGTACTTCCGGAAGGACTGCAGGCCGACCTTCATACCCTTCATCGCTTCGACCAGCTCGCGCATCTCGATGAGCGGACTCTCAATGGACATCGACCCGTCCAGATCCATCGCCTTGATCTTCTCGGTCTCGATAATCAGCTTGTGAACCGGCCCGGTAATCATGCTGAACAGGAAGTACAGGATCAGGCTGCAGGCAACCAGCCCAAACAGGCAGATGAGCGCAGAGGACTTCTTGACGTAGGCAATCTTGGCAAAGTAGTGGGTCGGATAGACATAGCGGATGAGCACCACGATGTCGCCCTGGAAGTTGCGCACCGGCAGGTACAGGGAGACCGTCTGGGTCGACTCGTCCTTGTCAAAGTAGTAGTTCCCATCGCGGATCTTGTTCATCACACTGTCGCTCGGCAGGATATTCTTGAAGAACGTCGACTTCTGCGGGCCGACGGAGTCGATGAGGAACCGGTCGTCGATGCTCTTGAGACCGCGGACCAGGTTGTACACGGCCCAGTTGCCGGGAAAGTCTTCGTTTAGCATGGATAGGAATGCCTCACCCATGTCGAAGCCGAACGACACCGAGCCCAGGTGTCGGGCTTCGGAAAAGAGGGGCGCCACGGCGCGAAAGCCGTACCCGGATCGTCCCTGTTCCAGGCCGTTTACCACCTGGCGGGTGGCGTTCGCCTTGATGACGGTCGGCCGCAGCGCGGCGGAGTCATTGAAGTGGGTCGGGTTGTGGGCACGATAGAAATACTGGTAATCTGAGTTATCCCGGTTGGGAACGTGGAACTCGAGCTGGCTGAACCCGAGCGGCCCGAGCCGCTCCCAGGTCTCCTTCACTTCCGCCGCGACCTTTTCGCGATCGCGGGCGGCAAAGACGCGGACGATCTCCCGGTTGGCGGCGACCGCGAGGGTCGCGGTCAGCGCCTTGACATTAGACTGCTGGATTTGATTGTTAATATAGGCGACGACCGCCCGGATCTTCTGATCCTGGGCGTTGTCGAGCATATCCACGGTCAGCCCCATGAAGATGAGCGTCAGACCGATGAGCAAGAGCTGGACCAGCGCCACCACCGACAAAAACGAATTCTTCATCTGCAACAGGCGACTGAACTTTAGGTTCATCTTCTTTCCTTCTCCCTCGTCTTGGTCAAAACATCGCGCCAAAACATCGCGCCGACATCTTGCCGATCAGGACGGCTCGCGCATCCCCGCTGAGCCGTAATAGACTGCCTCGCTATTTTTATACTTAAAAATGCAATTATTTTTATGTCAATTACGATTGGATTGCGGAGAAGCGCCAACCCGCTGACATGCTTTCGACTTTCACGCCCGGCTCCTGCGGACCCACCGGCAGAAATCTGCCCATTTTTGCCAGCGCCTACATAAGCGGCCAAGTGACCACAGGGCGGTCGAGCGCCGCTCCCGCGGGCGTGCGCCGCTCCCGACACCGTCGGGACGAGCTGGAGACGTCCGCGGCGCGGGCACCGCCGGCAAGAGAGCATCGCCCCCGCAGCGGTTAACGCTTACCATGCGCCCATGAGATCTTCGGCGCCCATGACCGCGGCCTGGCCAGCGCTGGCGGCGGGCCCGCGAATATGCTGGCTTCACCGACGAGAAAATCGACGCGAACCGGCCGCTCACGCGCTCCCCGACCCGCGGCGCGAAAGGCGCAGAAAGATCACCGACATGCCCGCTCAAGACCCGCGTATAGTCGTCGGCTATCCAATCTAGCCTTACCTCACTGAGCCCTGCCGTCGTGCCAAGCACGAAATCGGTGCATTCGCGGATTCGGTGGACCAGGGCCGGCGCGGCGCCCCCGGCGAGGCGTCCACGGGCCACTGCCGAAACGGAGGTCGCTATGCCTATGCGGATTCTGGTGGTCGATGACGATGAAGAGACGCGAGAGCTGGTCGGCCATGCCCTCCAGCGCGAGGGATATGGCGTAGTGCTGGTGCCTAGCCCCGAATCGGCGCAAGCGGCCCTGGATAACGCAAGATTTGATGTCGTGGTACTCGACGTAATGCTGGGCCAGCAGTCCGGGCTCGACCTGTGCACCCAGCTCCGGGGCGGGGGAATGGAGACGCCGATTCTGTTTCTCAGCGCACGCGGAACGGTGCGGGCGCGAGTTGAGGGGCTCGATGCGGGCGGCGACGACTACCTGGCCAAGCCGTTCGCCCTGCGCGAGCTGCTCGCCCGGGTGCGCGCGCTCGGGCGTCGCGGACCGGTGCTGCGCCCGCGGCTGTTGCAGCTCGGCGCGCTGATGCTCGACTTCAACGCCCGCCGCGCCACGGCGCACGGGCGCGAGCTGCCGATCACCAATCGGGAGTGGGATGTACTGCGGGTGCTCGCCGACGCCAGCGGGCGCGTCGTTCCGTTCGACGACGTCCTCGACCGGGTGTGGGGCGACCCGTCCGAGGGGGCGCGCGCGAGCTTGGAGGTCATCATGTCCCGGCTGCGCAAGAAGCTGGATGCCGCCGCCGGCTGCGCCGTCGTGCGAACCCTGCGCGGCTGCGGCTACGCGCTGGAGCAGGAGGCATGAGCGCCGCGCCCTCCATCGCGCGCGCGGTGGTCCGCACCTATGTCTTGTCGGTCCTCGCGATCGCCCTGACCATCATCCTGGTCGGCAGCACCGTCGCCGCCGGGATCGTGATCCGCAGAGACGACGCGAACGCCTGCGCCCAGGCCCGGGCGCTCGGCAGCGAGCTTCAGAGTCACGCCGGACCGCGCAGCTCCAACGACGAGCGGGTCCAGCATGAGCTCCTGGAGCACCGCTGGTTCGCCCGGCGAATCGAAGTCTGGCGGGGCACCGAGCGCGTCGGGGGCTCGGCGACAGAGGGGCTGCTCGGCGGGTGGGCGGCGCACCGCGATGGCTGTCAGGTCGCCAGGCTGGCCGGGGCGTGGTACCGCGTCTGCGCCATCACCCCGGCCGATCTCTCGCTCAAGATCGTCGCTGCTTCGCCGCTTGAGCCGCTGCTGAGCGACCTTCTGCCGCTGGTCTTCGCGGTGAGCGGCGTAGCGCTCGCGATGGCGGCGATCTTTTCGCTGGTGAGTCGGCGGCTGGCGCGGCGGAGCCTGCTGCCGCTGGCTCGCTTCGAGCAGCGGGTCGCCGAGCTGCCAGCGCTCGGCCGCGGACGGGGGGTCGAGACTTCGTGGGGCGCGGCGGAGATCGACACGCTGGCGCAGACCTTCAACGCCCTGCTCGCCCGGACCGATGCCGCCCTGAAGCGCGAGCAGCGGTTCGTCGCCGACGCCGCTCACGAGCTGCGGACGCCGCTGACCCGCCTGCGCGGCCAGATTGAGCTGGTCCTTGCCGAGCTGCCCGGAAGGCCCGATGCCAGCGCACGCCTGGACCGGGCCGCCCGGACCTGCGAGGAGCTGACCCGCACCACCGAGGCGCTGCTGGCGCTGGCGCGGAACCAGTGCAGCACCGACGACACCGTTGACCTTGAGGAGGTCGTCCAGCGGGTCTTTTCCGCCTTGCCCAAAGACGAGCGAGAGCGGCTCCACAGTCTGGGCGAGGAGGCGGCGCTGGTCCGCGGGGATGAGGCGCTGCTGGTCCTGGCAGCGGCCAACCTGGTCGACAACGCGCTCAAGTACTCGCCGGGGCGCGTCCTTGTGCGGGTGGATAATATCGGCGGAGCGTGTGTGCTCCTGGTCGAAGACAGCGGGCAGGGAATCGTCGCTGACGAGCTGTCACGAGTCCGGCAGCCGTTTGTGCGCGGACGAGCGCACGCATCGGCCGTCCGGGGCACCGGCCTCGGGCTGACGCTGGTCGAGCACGTCGCCGCGGTCCACCGGGGGACGCTCCAGCTGACGAACCTGCAGCCGCAAGGGTTCTGCGCCGAGCTCCGGCTGCCCGCCTGGCAGCCGAGACGGGCTGCCGACGACAAGCCGCCGCCTCGTTAAGCGGCCATTAAGACCGGCTGGCTATAATACGGCCGGATGGTCGGGAACTCCCCAGCGCCCGTGACAAGTCTGTGCAGGAACACGTCTTCTGCCTGTCTGGTCCTTCGCTGTCTGGTCCTCCTGGCATTCACCCTGTCTGCTTGCCTCCGCCCGGCCCAGCCGCCGGCCGCAGTCCCGCTCGCGCGCTCGGCGGCGGGGGCGGAAGCGCCGCCCGAGCTGAGCATCGCAGTCGTCGGGACGAGCGACCTGCACGGCTACATCGAAGCGCGGAAGATAACCGTGCAAGATCATGAAGGACAGACTCGCACCATCGGGCGGGGCGGGCTGGCGCTGCTCGGCGGCTACCTGGAGAACCTGCGCACGCGCATGCAGGTCCTGCTGCTGGATGGCGGCGATATGTTTCAGGGCACGATGGTGTCAAACCTCGGCGAAGGGCAGGCGGTGGTCGATGCCTACAACGCCCTTGGCTATCACGCGGCGGCGATCGGCAACCATGAGTTCGACTTCGGTCCGGTCGGCCCGCGCGCGGTCCCGGACGCAACCGGCACGGACGATCCCAACGGGGCGCTGAAGGCGCGGGCGGCGGCGGCGCGCTTCCCATTTCTATCGGCGAACCTGCTGGACCGGCGGAGCGGTCGGCCGGTCGCCTGGCCCAATGTGAAGCCCTCGACGATTGTCGAGATCACCGGCATTCCGCTGGGAATCATCGGCGCGCTGACCGAAGATACCCAGGAGACGACCATCAGCCTCAACCTGCGCGATGTCGTCATCGCTCCGATCCTCCCGGCGGTCCGCGCCGAGGCCGCGGTCCTGCGGGCCGCCGGCGTAGCCGCCGTGATCCTGACCATCCACGAGGGCGCCCGCTGTACCTCCTTCGCCAATCCGCGCGATCTGAGGCCCTGCCAGAACAGCGATGATAAGGTGATCTCGCTCGCCCGCGACCTCGATGGCGTGGTCGACGCCGTGGTCGCTGGACATACCCACGCCGGGGTCGCCCATTTCGTCGGGAATGTCCCGGTCGTACAGTCCTTCTCG
>Ga0075158_10002858_pt1 | contig 12372 bp, 11 predicted proteins | sample JI91814BDNA_FD_70968 | JGI IMG/M metagenome (GOLD analysis project Ga0075158, IMG submission 70968) | Wastewater effluent complex algal communities from Wisconsin, to seasonally profile nutrient transformation and Carbon sequestration -... | ecosystem: Engineered > WWTP > Effluent > Algae... | reverse complement strand
TCTTTAATCTGTACTGTGATTCTGTGGATACCTGTGTCTTCACACTAGTAAGGATATCCTTTTATTAATGGGCATATTCACTGCCCGTACATTCCTATTTATGACTACCCGTAATTTTAATTATTTGGAAATAATTCATTGTATTTCCCCAAGCCCTGTGAAACTTTTCAGCGTAAGTTTCATCACCGCATCATCATTTTTATATGCTCAGTCCCGTTCTGAAGACACTTTATCTACAGTGGTTCAAACCGTTGAGGTTATCGGAAGAAAATCTAAAGATTATACTTCCGACTATTCTTTCGCCGCCACCAAAATTGCGATGAAAAACAAAGATCTTCCTTTAACACTCAATACCGTTACCAAAGAACTGATCACCGACCGCCAGGCCTTCCAGCTTGGAGATGTGATGAAAAATGTGAACGGAGTCTCTCCTTCCAGCTATTACAATCAATACAACATCCGCGGGATCAGCCAGAATGAAGAAGGCCAGATCATCAATGGAATGCGGACAAGGCAATATTATTTTTTACAACCCATGACTTCCAATATCGAACGTGTGGAAGTTTTCAAAGGTCCGGCCAGTATTACCATGTCCAGTGTAGATCCGGGAGGAACGATCAATATGGTTACAAAAAAACCATTAACCACTTCCCGCCACGAAATAAGTTTATCAGGGGGAAGTTTTGATACCTACCGTATCACCACAGATCTTACAGGTCCTTTAAATAAAAGTAAAACCTTATTATACCGTTTTAATGGAGCTTACCAAAATGCTCAGTCATTCAGGGATCATGTTAAAAACAGTGGTATTCTTATCTCTCCTTCCATCACTTTCGTTCCCAATGAAAAAACATCGGTGAATGTGGAAATGATTTTCAATGATCTCTATGGAAATTTAGACCGTGGCCAGCCCATTTTCGGTGCGGTAGCCGGAAAAACTGATTTGTACAGTACTCCAAGAACCCTGAATCTGGGAGCTCCGGATGATTTTTTTAAAACCAGAGAACTGATCTTAATGGGAACAGTGGCCCATCATTTCAACCAATCCATCAGTTTTAATGCTTCTTATATGAAACAATACTGGAGAGAAAACCTTCAGGAACACAGAACTACCAACTCTTTTGTCCCGGATATGGATAACAAACCGGTTTCCAGCCTTGCCATGATGCAGTTTGTTCAAAGAAAACAAAACTGGGCAACAGATAACATCAATGCTTATTTTAATTTCAAATTCAAAACAGGTTCTGTTCAGCATCAGACTTTGGTAGGCTACGACAGCCAGATATGGGAAAAACGTAAAGGCGGGCAACAAAATGCGGCAAGAGGTTTTCTTTTAAAAAATGGCTCTGTGGTTTCCACTTATAATCCTGCAAAAGCTTCAGAGTATCAGACCATCAATTATAATGGAACCATTATTCCTAATCCTAATGTGACTCCATTCGATCTGAATCCGGGAGCCGAAAACTATCAGGGTACGGATTTTAACACGCTTAATGTGATCACATCTCTGCCTTCTGCTCTTACTACTACGCATGCGGCTTATATTCAACATCTTTTCACCTGGAAAAAGTTTACAGTATTATCGGGAATACGCCAGGAATGGTTTCAGGATATTACCAATTTCAAAGAAACCAATGAGACCTCTTTTAACAACAACAAGCTTCTTTACAGATTCGGGATTACCTATAGCTTAACGGATCATATCAATGTTTACGGAACATATCTTACAGGCTATCAACCTCAGTCCAATACGGTAACATTAATGCCCAATACCTCCGGTCTTACAGGCTCTGCAGCCCGATTTAAACCTCTGACATCAGATCTTAAAGAACTGGGAATCAAAGCACAGCTTTTGGGAAGAATTTCAATGAATCTTGCCGTGTATGAGATCCACCAGAAAAACATTATAATCAATGCCAATAATCCTTCAGAACCAGACGAGCTTGTACAGCGCGGTGCCGACCGGAGCCGTGGATTTGAAACTGAGTTTTCCGGACATATTCTTCCTCAATGGCATATCTACGGTGGTTACAGCTATATTGATGCGAAAATACTGGATGATACCAACCGTGATCTTGTGGGAAAAAGAAAAGAAAACACTTCTAAAAATTCGGTTACTATCTGGACACGATATAATTTTTCAAACATTGAACTGCTCAAAGATTTTGGAATTGGGGCTGGAATGCTTTATCAGAGTTCTAAAGTTCCGTGGTTCACAAGGAGTTTTGAGCTTCCCGCCTATACCACAATAGATGCTGCCTTGTATTATGCTCCGGCCCAATCTCTCCAGCTTTCTTTCAATCTGAATAATATCACGAACAAAGTCTACTGGATCGGAGCTCAGAATTACCTAAGACTGTTTCCGGGAACCCCAAGAAATTATTTACTAACTGCTACTTATAAATTTTAAATTATGGCTATTTCAAACTTACAACTGATGGTGAGAAAAACCTGGCAGGATTTGTTTAAAGGCAAACAAAATCTCCTCATCTCTCTTGCTGTACTCTTATTCTGTATGCTGAGTATTGGCATAGGATATACAAAATACACGGACTCCTTTTCCAAAATAAAAGAATACCGGAAAGAGGTACGGGAAAGCTGGGAACACAGACCTGATAAACATCCGCACCGTATGGCTCACTATGGTTATCTGGTTTTCAGAATCGGGCATCCTTTGAATATTTTTGACAACGGGTTGGATGATTATCTTGGGAATGTCATATTTCTGGAAGCTCATAAACAAAATACCGCCAATCTTTCGGAAGCAGGAAGTTCGGGTACTTTGGTCAGGTTCGGGGCGTTTAGCAGTGCATTTATTCTGCAGAGCATAGTCCCATTGATTATTCTTTTTTTAGGATTTGGATTAATTGTTCAGGAACGTGAGAATGCTACATTAAAAATCATCAGTGTGCAGGGAACTTCCGGAAGGGATATTATCTGGGGGAAAATCCTGGGACTATGGCTGTTTTCTTTATGCTTCCTGATTCCGGTAATTCCTGTTGTTTTCATGGCAGCGTTCTTATCAGAGACCACCAATGCAGCTGATATTATATTACGTTTATCATTTCTGCTGCCTGCTTATATGATCTATTACTTTTTTATCTGCACGTTGACTGTAGTAGTTTCTGCGAATAGTAAAAATACCTCATCGGCATTGATCAGCCTCATCGGTTTCTGGCTTCTTTTTATTATCGTTTTGCCTAAAGGAGTTCAGTTTGCCGCACAGAATTTATATCCTGCTCCTTCCCGGATTGCTTTCGAAACCACTCTGGAAAAGGATATTTTAAAATCCGGAGACAGCCATAATCCTGATGATCCGCATTTCAAAAAGATCAAAGATTCTTTACTTGCAAAATATAAAGTAAAAACAACCAATGAACTTCCTTTCAACTATGGCGGATTTGTTATGAAGGAAGGAGAAAAAATAAGCTCACACATCTATATCAGACATCAGAAAGAATTGCAAACTATTTACAATAAACAGCAAAACCTGACTGATATTTCAGGATTCATTAATCCTGCCATTGCCATTAAAAACTTTTCCATGATTGCAACAGGAACAGATTTCTTCTCTTATAACCAGTTTCAGAAACAGGCAGAAGAGTATCGCTATAAAATGGCGCAGCATTTAAATGATTTACAGATAGAGAAAATCAGCAATATTAAACCGGAAAACGGCGGTCCACCTGCTGTCATCGACAAACACAACTGGGAAAAGTTCCCGGATTTTCAGTATCAGTATACATCTGTTCTGAGCAGTATGAAAGAACAGCCGATACCTGCTGCTGCATTAGTTCTATGGATGATTATATGCGTGATTGCAATCGAAATAAGTGGAAGAAAATTAAAACTAATCTAAATGAATCGTTATTTATATACCCAATTTTACCGTAATAAAGCCTATATCATTGCACTGCTGTTTTTATTCATGGCCGGGCTTATGGCTATTTATACAGGGAAAAAATTTCTGGACAGAAATGAAGATATCATTTCCAAAAGCGGAGCTTTCCAAAAAGAGAGTATAGAAAGGAATACAAAATTTCACAAAGATGATCTGGGGCTGGTTCTTTATTATATTAAATTCAATCTGGTGAATGAAACACCCAGATTGGCTGCTTTAAATATCGGAATGCGTGATTTGAATCCATCTATTCAGGGAGTTACCATCCGAAATTTGGAGGAACAGCGCTACAATGCTGATTTTTATAATCCCGCCAATGCAGCAGTTGGCAATTTTGACTTCAGCTTTGTTATTATTTTTCTGTTTCCACTGGTGATTGTGGCATTCTGTCATAATCTGATTTCTGAGGAAGAAGAAAGCGGAACCTGGAAACTGCTCTCTGTGCAGAGTGGTAATTTACAAAAGCTTCTGGATCAAAAGATGTTCATCCGCCTTTTGGCTGTGACTGCTGTTTATCTTGCATTAATTATCATCGCTTCGGTCTGGATTAAAATACCTTTAGACTCTTATTATACTGCTTTTATGATTAGCGGCTGGCTTTATATTCTGTTCTGGTTTGCTTTGTGCAGATGGATTGTTTCTTTCCGGAAATCATCGGCACAGAATGCGTTAATCCTTCTGACAGTTTGGGTGGGAATCAACTTTATCATCCCGATGAGCAGTAATATCCTGATACAAAAGCTTTATCCGGTTCATGAATCCCTTAAAGCCGTGATGGAACAGAGAGAAGGCTATCATAACAAATGGGATGAAGCCAAACGTCCTACTATGGAAAAATTTTACAAAGCTTATCCTCAGTACAGCAATTTTAAAGTGGAAGAAAATGATGCATTCACCTGGACGTGGTATTATGCCATGCAGCATATGGGAGATATGGAATCTGCAAAATCATCAGAACTGTATACAGAAAAAATGGAGAAACGAAATCAGGCAGCAACCTATTTGGGTTATATGCTTCCCAACCTTCATACTCAGCTGGTTGAAAGTCATCTGGCAAAATCCGATATGGATAATCACCTGCAGTATGCTTCATCACTCAAGAAATTCCATGAGAAAAAAAGGTTGTTCTTCTACCCTCTTATTTTCTCGGGTAAGAACGCGGAATCTATCAACTGGGCGCAGCAAACCATACAGGTATTTAAATTTTCTCAAGATATTAAATGGGTACAGATCCTTCTGCCATACCTCATCTTCATTGCTTTATTCATCATTCTTTCACAATACAAATACAGAAAACTATGTTAAAAACGGTCAACTTACATAAAAAATACAACGATTTTACAGCCCTTCATTCTCTTAATCTGGAAGTAAAGAAAGGGGAAATATTTGCGCTGCTCGGACAAAACGGGGCAGGAAAAAGTACAACGATTAATATACTTCTTGGACTTATTAAAGCGACTTCCGGTGATGCTTTTATCAATGATATTTCGGTAAAAGAAGAACCTCAAAAAATAAAAAAACATCTGGCTTATATCCCTGAAACAGTCCTTTTATATCCTAACCTTACGGGAATAGAAAACCTTGATTTTTTCTCCAAAATTGCGGGTTTTGATTATCAGAAAGATGAACTGTCTGCATTGCTGAAACGTACCGGTTTGCAGGAAACAGCCCACCAAAAAGCATTAGGAGGATATTCCAAAGGGATGCGCCAGAAAGTAGGAATTGCCATTGCTCTTGCTAAAGGTGCCAAAGTACTTCTTCTGGATGAGCCTACCAGCGGACTGGATCCGATAGCGACAGCAGAGTTTACAGAAATTGTACGTCAGCTGGGTAAAGAAGGCAGAACGGTTTTAATGGCGACTCATGATATTTTCAATGCGGTAAGTGTAGCTACCAATATCGGCATTATGAAACAGGGAGAACTGGTACAGAACTTACCTTCCAAAGCATTTACAGCACAGGAATTACAGGAGCTGTATCTGAAAACAATCTGATGATCCCGTTACTTCGCAAGTAACTTTTCATATTAAATATCAATTGGTTGATGCCCGGTGACGTTTTGTTGCCGGGCATTTTGCTTACCATACTATTTATGCCAAAGCTTTTTTATATTCGGATAAGGCTCTTTCGCGGGCAAAGGTATGTTCTACTATGGGGGAAGGATAGGCAGAGGTATTCCATTCCGGCAGCCATTTTTTGATGTACTGTAAGTCTTTATCAAATTTTTCTGTCTGAGTCGTCGGATTAAAAACCCTGAAATAAGGGGCGGCATCACAACCTGAGCCTGCAGCCCACTGCCAGTTTCCATTGTTGGCAGACAGGTCATAGTCATTGAGTTTTAAGGCAAAGTAGGCTTCGCCCCAACGCCAGTCGATCAGCAGATGTTTACATAAGAAACTCGCAACAATCATTCTTACGCGGTTATGCATAAAACCAGTTTGATTCAGTTCTCTCATTCCGGCATCTACAATCGGATACCCTGTAGTTCCTTCACACCAGTGTTTAAACTCATCTTCATTATTCCGCCAACGGATATTGTCATACTGGCTTTTGAAAGATTGATGAACCACGTGAGGAAAATGATATAAAATCTGCATAAAAAACTCACGCCAGATCAGTTCCGAAAGCCAAACAGCATTATGCTTCAGTGCAAAATCCACACATTTTCTGATGCTGATGGTTCCAAACCGTAGAGCAATTCCAAGCTGCGTAGTATGTTGTAGCGCAGGATAATCACGAAACTGGTCATAATTATCTATAATGGAGGCATCCAGAATCGGCTTTTTAAAATCAAAATCCGTTTTTTTGAAACCGATTTCCTTTAAACTCAGAATCTCAGAATACTTCTGTGGAAAGAGGTTTTTAAAGTTTAATTCAACAGATTGATAATGTTCAGGTGTTAATGCTTCCCTCCATTTCCTGGCAAAAGGAGTATAAACGGTATAGGGAGAACCGTCTTTTTTAATGATCTGGTCCTTATCAAAAATCACCTGGTCTTTATAGGCTTTAAAAGGAATATCTTTTTCCTTAAAGAAATAGTAAACTTCTTTATCTCTATCAATGGCCTGGGGTTCATAATCCCTGTTGCAGAAAACGCCTTTAATAGTATATTCTTCCGATAATTTTTTGAATATTTCTATAGGCTTGCCATAATAGGTATTGATTTTTGAGTGGTATTTTTTCAATGAAATATTAATATCCTCCAAAGCCTGGTGAATATAATCTACCCTGCGGTCTTCTTTATCTTCCAGTTTTCCGAGAATATCAGTATCAAATATAAAAATAGGGAGTACCGGAGCATCAGATTGGAGTGCATGGTGAAATCCGACATTGTCTTCCAGCCTCAAATCACGTCTGAACCAGAAAAGGGTGATTGTATTTTTCATAGGAGTTTGTTTCAGTTTCATTGATCATTTCTGTTTTAGAAATGCTTTCATAAATACGGATAAATATACAGATTTTAACTTATAAATAATTTTAGCGATTGGTATTATTTGGCTTTATCATTACAATTTGTATTATAATATGAATTAAAATTTTCCGACATTTACCCAGAATTTTTAAATGAACAGAAACTCACAGCAATGGAAGAATTTGAAGTACCGGTAACTTATAAGGGTAAAGAACTGCTTTTCAATGGAAAACTGGCTACATTCTCTTATGGATATAAACTGTATGTAGAGGTGGATGGAACTGAAGTTGTTATTGAGCGTGATGATCATGGTGATTTAAGAGCACTTTTACCAGATGCAGCTTCGGAAAAAAATATAGACAAAGGACTTATTGAAGCCATTATTGAGGTGTTTAAAGAACTTCAGGTTTTATAATCTGTTCTGAATAAAAAAGAGACCTTTCAAGATCTCTTTTCATTCCAATATATTTTAGTTTCAGTTATTCGAAGACGACATAATTGACCTTATCTACTCCTGTATTTCCTGTTTTTTCATGGTAAGCATAGAGGACAAGTTCATAATTTCCCGGAGAACTGATCATGTGACTTCCTTCAAACAGATTAGTTGAAACCAGTGTCATATCTATATTCTTCACCAATTTGCCATCTTTTTTCAGAATTCCTTTCACTTCAATTTCATCAGAATTCCATACGCCTCCTTTATCTATGACACATCCGCACATCATCACAATATTAGCCTGAAACTGGAAAGGTTTATCTTTAATGCTGTTCAAGGCGATATACTGATGCGTTCTGGGTTTCAGAATATCAATAATATATCCCGGAATCTCCAGAATAATTCCTTCTCCTAAAATATGCTTCCCCGGAATAAGCCACAGTTCTGTACTGACAACAGCCTGTGCCTGTTTGCTGTTCAAAGGAGAAATCACTTCTATATTCACAAATGTGGGTTCATCAATATCCACAGCAGCCATAAAACCTCCGGTCTGCTCATCTGCAATGGAGTTTCCTCTGATTTTGGGCGTTTTCATAATCAGATCTGTGTTTCCCGTGCTTCCGGTGGTCTTTCCTTCTGCCAGAATTCTTTGATTAAGCTTGTTTCTGATGATAATATGAGCGCCGCCCAATGAAGTTCCGATAAATTTGGCATCTCTTGCTTTGGCTCTGATCATGATTTTTGTTTCCGTTGCCGAAATCATCATATTGGAGAAAAGAAATGCTGTGATGAGAATTAATGCTTTCATGATGGGTTTGATTTTAAATATTCCTGTTTAAATCTATGATGAAAAGATTCATTTTTTAATTCCTGATCAATATGATCCAGATAAGTGAGAATCGACAGATCTTCTGATAATACTTTCAGAATTGCTTTCTCACAACTGTCCCAGATCTGCTCCAGCTGAGGAAGCATTTCAATGGCTTTGGGAGATAATGAAATGATCTGCTTTCGTTTATCTACCTTGTCTTTTTTGATGATGAGATAACCGCTTTCGTTCATTTTTTTAACGATCACCACAACAGATGGATGGGAATATCCCAATGGCTCAGCAATATCAGTGATTGAGATCTCACCTTTCTTTTGGAGCAGCATAAAAACCAGATACCAATTGGGTTCAACATCAATCCCGAATTCTTTATAAAATTTCCGCACATCATGAGACATTCGGTCACTGATCCTCTTCAGCCTGCTATCCAGAGCCTTATATCCTAATTCTTTAATAAAGTCAAAATCCATCTTAAAAAATATTTGCAGTAAATATATGAAAATATAAAGTTAGCTATATAGTTAACTTTATATTTTTAAAATTAAATTTTAACTTAGTAAAAAGTATTTTGGCAAAAGAAATTTATTTGAAACTTTTTCTGTATTCTCCGGGAGTTACCCCTTTGTATTTCTTGAAAAGTTTGGAAAGGTGGCTTTCATCACTGAACTGAAGTTCATAAGCAATCTCACTTAACCTGACACTGCTGTATTTTAAATAGGTTTCAACCAGCTTTAGTCTATAATCCAGCAGATACTCCTGATAAGAAATTCCTGTCTGCTGTTTAAAATATTCCCCGAAATAATTCCCGGAAATACCAAAATGATCGGCAATAGCCTGAATTGCGGTTTTCTCACGATCTTTTATATGCTGTTGAATATAAGCAATGATTTTCATGATGGAGAAGGCCTTCCGGTTTTCCTGCAGGTCTGAAGTTTCGCTCTGAATGATATTTCGGGCAATCAGATTCAGAAGGATAGACATGCAGTTGCGGATAATAAGGTAGTCTTCCGCTTTATTTTTGAACTCATTCGCGATCTGGCGGATAAGAATTTCGGCAAAATGTTCATCATTCTTATCTCTGAAGACACAGCCTGCCCTTGCATGATAATTATGGCTGATATATTGCAGTTTATGTAAATTCTCACAACTTTCAATGCGGTCTGCTTCCAAACGGATTTTATCAATAAACTCCACCGGACACTGAATACTGATAAGCTGAGCAGATTCACTTTCAAAGCGATACTCTTCTTGTTGTGGAATAATAAAGAGCTTACCATTGGAAAAATTAATACTTCGTTCATCATACGTAAGCGTTCCTTTTCCTTTTACAATATAAACGAATGAGAGAAAAGTTTTTGTTTTAAATACAATCTCTTCTTCTCTCAACTGTATTTCTCTTACATCAATCTCTTCAAGAGGCAGTCCTTTCATGATACACCGTATTTTCCTCCAAAAGTACAATTTTAACAGAATGCAAAGCGGGTAATTTTGCTAAAAAAAATATGAACGCACATCCGAAACGGTGGCAGGCCCTCAACTTTCTGATTGCAGGTGCTTTTCTTTCGCCTCTGGATTATTTTATTGTGAATATGGCTCTGCCTTCTATAAAAAAAGCTTTGAATGCCAGTGATCATGAGCTTCAGATGCTTATAGCGATTTATGGACTTACCTATGCTGCACTTGTTGTGTGTGGTGGTCGACTGGGTGATATTTATGGTCGCAAAAAGGTATTTATATGGGGATTATATACTTTTCTGCTTTCATCCCTTGCCTGTGCTTTTTCCCCGAATGTTACCTGGTTGATTATTTTCAGATTGCTTCAGGGTATAGGAGCATCATTGCTTGCCCCACAGGTATTGGCTTCCATAAAAGATCTTTTTAACAGTCAGGAACAACCGAAGGCTGTAAGTCTTTTCAGCTCGGTATTTGGTCTTGCTTCCGTGATCGGACAATTGTTTGGCGGACTTCTGTTAAGCATGCATTGGGGAAATTTTTCCTGGGAAACAGTGTTTTTGGTGAACGTCCCGATTACGGTGATCTGTATTCTGGGAATCCACTTCACAATGGATAACAGTAATAAAAAAGAGCAAAAAGGAATTGATTTTAATGGAGCTTTATTATTAATTTTTGCTTTGCTTATGATTATCTGCCCTCTTATTTTCGGACAGAAATTCGGATGGGCGTGGTGGATTTTCGGAATTCTTATACTCGGAATTGTATTATTAATTTCATTTTTACAATATGAAACGAAACAGCTTCAAAATAATCGACCGATACTGATAGATCCGGCATTGCTTCAACAGAAACCTTTTGCATTAAGCCTTCTGATTATTTTCTTCTACAATTTCACAGCAGGATTATTCATTTGCTATCCCTATTATCTCCAGCAGTTTCTTCATCAAAACTCAATGCAGACAGGCTTAGCTATTATTCCTTATGGGCTTGCTTTTTTTCTGGCTCCTTTAGTGAGTTCCAGAGTACAAATGAAAGCATCCAAAATGATCTACCTGGGATTAGGCTTATTGATGACAGGCTTTCTGATGAGTGCGGTTACTTTCTATTTTCAGCAGAAACCCTCATTTGTTACTCATCTGACACTGTTTATGGCCGGATTTGGACACGGAACGATTATGCCGGTCATGATGCGCACGGCTATTTCATTGGTTTATAAGGATAAAGCCGGACAGGCTTCAGGACTGGTAAGCATAGGAATTCAAATTGGAAGTGTCACCGGAGGAGCTATTATTGGTACATTGTTTTTTAATCTGATCCCAATTATGGGGTTCGTTGAAGCATTTGCTGTAGCCGTGGGAATGATTGGTGCTTTTCAGCTGGCTGGACTTTGGGCAGGAAACAGATTAAGGAAAATTATTGACTGAAGATAAGTTTTAAATCAAAAAATATAATACATTTAACAATGAACAATACAGAAAAGATCATTTGGGAAATTGAAGAATTCCATAGGAATATCGAAAAATGGTTTCAGGGGAAAACAGAAAATCAGAAAAGTCTTTATAAGGAATTATTATACGGATTCTCACCGGACTTCAGGATGATTAATGGAAATGGAGATGTTGTTACTTTTTCTATGCTTGGAGACTGGCTACCCACGGTTTTTGGAAAATTTCCGGAGCGAAGCATTCAGGTTGAAAATATTGAAGTAAATTATTCTGAACATCACGGATTAGCCACTTATACTGAAACTCAGGTTACAGGAGAAATCACAACCAAAAGAAAATCATCAGCTGTCTTTCTGCTGAATGAAGAAAAAGCATTGTGGCTTCATCTTATAGAAAGTTGGATATAAATAAAAATTTATTAACAGTCCTGAAATTCAGGGCTGTATTTTATTAATGGCAGAAAGATTTATGATGATTTCCTGAATACTTTCATCTGTCCCGCCATAATCGCCAGTAAAATTCCAAAGCAGGCAAAAAGACCATATGAATACCTGAGATCAAAGCTTTCTGCAATATATCCGATAAGAGGCGGCCCCATCAGAAATCCTAAAAAAGAGATGCTGGAAACAAATGATAAGGCAATACTAGGAGCTACCGTACTCACCTTTCCTACTGTACTGTAAACGGACGGCACACTCAGGGAACTTCCAAGACCAATGATCATAAAAGCAATGATGCAGATCCACAGTTCCGGAAAGAAAACACTTAGAAAAAGTCCGCTGCTCATCAATAGCCCACAACATTGCAGGACGATCTTTTTTCCATATTTTTCAATAATTTTATTTCCAACAAAACGGCCTAAAGTCATCATTAAGATAAAACTTGTATATCCCA